>Ga0157376_10002192_pt1 | contig 13162 bp, 13 predicted proteins | sample M45metaG_FD_121801 | JGI IMG/M metagenome (GOLD analysis project Ga0157376, IMG submission 121801) | Miscanthus rhizosphere microbial communities from Kellogg Biological Station, Michigan, USA - M4-5 metaG | ecosystem: Host-associated > Plants > Roots > Rhizosphere > Soil | place: USA: Michigan... | reverse complement strand
GGTGATCATCGTCAGGCCAAGCGCGAGGATGGCGCAGGTAGCGAACATCGGGACGATGGTTGGAACCAGATCTTTTGTCGCCGACTGGCGTTCCACCTGGATCAGGTAGACGGCAAAGGCAAGCGCTCCGGCGAGAGTGAACAGATCCCCGGCACCCACTGCGAATTTGCCGTTGACCGAGATAATGAATAATCCGGCCAGGGCAATGAGGGCAGCCAACCAGATCTTGAATGGCGCTGTCTTGCGATAGAGCACCAGTTTCAACAGCGGGACAATGATCACGGTGGTGCCCGCGATGAACGCGCATTGCGAGGCCGTTGTGTATTTGATCCCCAGTGTTTGCAGGGAGATGCCCATCATTAAAGGGATCGCCAGGCCCGCACCGGTTCCGATGGATCTCCAGGATGCCGCCTTAACCTGTCTCCAAAAGACGAGTGTCAATACTCCGGTAGCCACCAGGAAACGGTAGGATAAGAACAGGAAGGGTGAACCATGGCCTATCGCCAGCTTCGTGACCGAAAAGGATACGCCCCAGAACGCCGTGCCCAGGACCAATAAGAATAATAAGGTCTGTTTCTTTTCCATTTCTTTCCGACTATACGGTCTTTTTCATCATGATATCAGTTTGTTCGTCGCTGCCCAGTTGGAAGATATGCTTGTCGAAGGGAACGAATCCGTTCTTCGAGTAAAAACGCATCGCCCGGGAGTTTTTTTCCCAGACACCAAGCCATACAAAATCTACATCGGCGTCCTTCGCGATCTCCAGCGCCTTTTCGTATAACACCTGCCCGACATTCCGACCATGAAAGGCTTTCAGGACGTAGATGCGTTCGATCTCCAGGCTTTGGGCATCTTTGATCTCGGTTTGTGCCCGCCCCGTATTGATCTTCAGGTACCCGATGTCCTCGCCGCCCAGAACCGCGAAGTAAAACTGCGAGGCATCGTTATTTACCTGTGCGCTCAGGGCAGCCGTCGAAAAATGATCGTCCAGATAGGTCTTCATATTTTCTTCGGTGTTGACGGCTGAAAAAGTTTCCGCGAACGTGGTCCGCCCGATCCTTTGCAGGCGGGTCACATCGCCCGGCCCGGCCTTTTCGATCTTTATTGGGTTCATCCCTCAAATGTAGCGCGACATTAAATGCAATAAAATGCCAATTAGTCATCTATTGATGCGTATATTGCATTAATGACCCTCGAGCAAATAAGGCATTTTCTCGCGCTGGCAGGCGAGCTTCATTTTTGGAACACGGCGGAGAAGATGAATATCACGCAGTCTGCGTTGACCCGGCAGATCCAGGCGCTGGAATCCGAGCTGGGCATTCTTTTATTCGAGCGGAATAAGCGGAATGTCAAGCTGACCCCCGCGGGCCGGTTCCTCCGGGAGCAATGGGAGGTGGAATTGAGCAAGCTCGAATTCATCCATCAGCATGCCCGGCAGATCCAGTTGGGGGAAAGCGGGACGATCAATATTGCGCATCCCGATTCGATCTCTGCGTCGATGATGCCCGAGCTGTTGAGCCGGATCGCCGCGGCCATTCCAAAACTCAAGGTCGAGCTGGTGCAGGTGCGATATGAGGATCAGTTGAGCTTTTTAAGGAATTATAAAGTCGATCTCGCGTTGACCCGGGATATCAATTCCGCCGAGGATATCCGGTCGGCGAAGGTCTATACCGATCATCTGGCGATCGTCGTGCCCGACGACCATCCTTTTCGGAAAGTGAGGGATATTACGACGGCCTCGCTGCGAAAGCAAAAGTTTATTCTGCCCGTCAAGGATGAGGGCAGCAGTTACAGCGAGATCATTCAGCAAATGTTCCGGTCATACGATGTTGTGCCCGATGCCTATTTACATTCTGAATTCGGGTCCGCGATCATGGCGCTGGTCAGAAAGGGGCTTGGGATCGCTGTTCTGCCTGATTCCTATCTGTATCACGAGATCCCCGGCATCCGGTTTATCCGAATGCCGTTCAAGACGGAGCTGTATCTGAATTGGCGGGCCGATGATCACCATCCCGTGCTGGCCAATGTTCTGAAGATAATAATGGAGCTTCCGCTACTTTGATCGCGCCGGCTGGGGCTTTCCGTTGGCCGCCTGGACGATCGCCGGGACGATGGTGGATTGAGGCACGGTCCCGGGGCTTCGGGTGGTGAGGATGGTCCGGCCGTTGAAATACACCATGCGCAGTCCATGCCGGTAGTCCTGTGCCAGGACCGACTCTTTAAAGCCCGGGCCGGAGGTCGCCGCCATGCCGCTATGGGTTCCGGTGCTCCCCGTGTTTGGATTTGCCCGGGTGGCGTGGCCGATGACGACGGCCAGTTGTTTGCCGGACATGTAGAGAGCCAGCGAAAGCCGGCGGCAGATATTGGCCGGCAGCGAGTCTACTCCCGCGCCGCCGTGACAGCCATGGATCTCGATCACCGCATCATAGGAGAAGCGCGAAAAATCGATCTCTTCCAGGCAGGCCATTCGCGGGCTGTTGCGCAGGTTTTCCGCGGGCCCTTCCGCATCGGTAAGAACCTTTGCCTCTTGCATCGCCTGGCGGCTGGCGAACAGGCTCGTCCGGTATTGCACCTTCCCGCGGGTCATGGTGGCCCCGATGCGGTCGTCGCGGGAATGGGAGAGGAAGTCTACGCTTCGGATGAGTAGCCGTTGCCGGTTGATGCTGTCTACGATCTGGCGGGCATTGTCGAAGTAGATGCGTTTCACAATCTCGTGGCCGGCCTCCCGCTCATAGTCTGCGACCAGGTTGGCCGCGGCATATTTGAAGGCCGAGTTCTCGGCTGAAGTAAAGCAGTTGGCGATAAAGATCAGGCGGACGTAAGAGGTTGTGTCCGGAGGCCTTGACTGCGCGGAGACGGGTTCCAGGAAAGAAAGGATGATCAGGAAAATATGTAGGTAACGTGACATTATGCGATAAAAATACAAATATCTCTTATGTGGAATCTATTACGGCCGAGATTTGATGTAGTAGAACAAGGCGATTGCCTCCGATTTGGTCAGGGTGGGCATCTCGACACATTCAATATTACCATATTCCCTTTTCATCAACTGATGAAACCGATCATTTGCCCTAAATGTTCTATCTCTAAAAAATCGGTATAACCATTCCGCATTTCTTGTTACCATCAGATCCTGGAGTTTCGGTCCCTCAACGATACCCCCTTGTGGATGGCAGGCCTGGCATTTCACGACCAAAAGCGCTTTGCCGTCCTCATTGGTTGGTTCGAAATGTTTAACATCTGCCAGCGCCGGATTTTTAGAAGTGTCGCTTCCCGGAAAAATAGCCGACTTATAGATCTGGAGGACGGTCGATCTGTCTTTGACCTTCGAGGCCCAGATCACAAACCTGTCTCCGTTGGACAGGGATGGAATCATCATGGAGACGAAGCCTTGTTGCCCTGAATCCGGCACGGAAAAGATAGCCCGAAACCCGCTGACCGTATCTTCTGTGAGCCACCGCCGATAGCCGGAATCGGTGGGAAATTCAACGTTGTACCTGCCATAGTCGATCCAGCAGGTATCCGCGCCATTGGCCAGTCCACCAGTGTAGTTATGGTCGCCTTGCTTTTTTAGCATGCGCCAATCCTTCGGTGCCCCTAGTTCAAATGGACCGAAATCGAGTGCACGTAGTGTTTTCACCCGTGAAGTACAGGCAAAAACGGAAGTCAGCAGCACCAAAATTAAAGGGGCTTTCATCGTCAAAGAAAGCAAGCTAGGAAAATACTGTGATATTCCTTACGCGCGATTGAGAATGAGCTTCTGGATCTTATTGTGGAGATCTTCGGGCCGGAACGGCTTGGGCACCACTTCCATGAACCCTTTCTTCATGAGGTCGACACGCATGTCTTCATATACGGCGGCGGTAAAGGCGATGGCCGGCACATCCGGATGAACCTTCCTGATCTCCGCCAGGGCGGTGATCCCGTCCATCTCCGGCATTTCGAGGTCGATCAGCACCAGGTCGAAGCTGTCGCGGCGGAACTTCTCCACGGCTTCCAGGCCATTGACCGCCTCGTGGACCTCGATCCCCCATTTGGTGAGGAATTTGCGGGCAACCCGCATATTGACGACGTTATCTTCCGCGAGGAGGACTTTCAGCCGTTGGAATACCGGCAGCTGTTTCACCTTCTCATCGTTGATATACATTTTCGCATTCTCGTTGATCTCGAGCTCGACCGTAAAGAAGAACGTGCTGCCTTTGCCCTCTTCGCTGCGCAACTGCAGCTCGCCGGCAAAGAGGCCGACCAGTTTCTTACTGATGGCCAGGCCAAGTCCGGTGCCGCCATACTTCCGGGTGGTATCGGTATCCGCCTGGGTGAAACTGTCGAATACTTCCTGTTGCTTGTGGGCGGGGATGCCGATGCCGGTATCCTGGACCGTGAACAGGATCGTCGCTTTCTTGCTGGTGGAGGAGACCTTTCTCGCGCCAAGGGTGATACTGCCGTTATGTGTGAACTTGATCGCGTTCGAAAGGAGGTTGCTCAGCACCTGGTTCAGCCTCGTCTCGTCCGTAAGGTATTCCGCCTCGAGGGTGTCATCGATATCGACCACGAACAGCAGTTCCTTGGCTTGCGCCTGAACCGAGAACTGGGTTTCCAGTTTCCGGAGGAAGGTTCGCATGTTGACGGGGACGTTCTCCAGCTCGAAGCGGCCCGATTCTATCTTGTTGAAGTCGAGGATCTCGTTGATCAGCACCATCATATGCTCCGAGGAAAACTTCAGGATCTCCAGATGCGACACCTGTTCCGGCAGGTATTGTTCCTGCAGGAGGAGGTTGGAGGCGCCGATGATCCCGTTGAGGGGGGTGCGTAGTTCATGGCTCATATTCGACAGGAAGCGGGACTTCGCTTTGGACGCCGTCTCGGCTTTCTGTTTGGCCTTCATCAGCTCGAACTGGGTCATCTTGATCTCGGAGATATCCAGGACGCTGATCTTCCAGAAATGCCGGTTGTTGTCGTAGAAGGAAACCACGTTCGCAAAGGCGAAGACCGTGTTGTCCTTTTTTGAGGTCAGGGCTAATTCGCCCTGCCAGCTGCTGGAGCTTTCGCCCGGCTTCATCTCGATACTGCGGAAACGCTGGATATGTTCTTTTGTAAAGAGGCTGTCGACCGGAGCGCCGACGATCTGGCGTTTGTCGTCGATCTCGAGGAGCTCTACCGCGCGGTTGTTACAGTCGGTGATGACCAGGGCTTCCGCGTCGAGGATGAATACTCCGTCGAGGGAGGTGTTGTAGATGGTATCCACGAATTGCTTTTCCTTGAGGATCGCGTCTTCGTTGTTGCGGTTGATCCGGACGATGGCGAAGGAAAAGAATGTCGTCAGCAGCAGGGACAGGACCAGGTTGCTGTTGTAAAGCCGGTCGAACATGCCCGCGATATGCACCTGGTAGTGGTTCTCCTGCGGGCACAGGTAGTAGCAGAACAGGATGCAGGCGAGGGTGAGCGAGTAGGCGAACACCAGCTCCCGCATGCTCCGGGTGAAGCTGATGATAAAGGTCATGATCAGGAAGTAGGGGAAGAAGAACAGGTATTCTCCTGCCCGCTGGCCTTCCATGTAGTTCATGATGGCCAGGTAGAAGTTCAGGTTCAGGACCGACAGCAGCCGGGCCAGCAGAAACTGGCGTCGCAGGTTGAGATGATAGGCGACGATAAAGATATAGGCGGCGCTGAGGTTGATCAGCGCGCTGATATAGAGACCGAAAAAGAAATAGCTGATGACGCAGACGAAGTGCGCGACGAGAATGAGGAGGATGAACTGGTTGAACCGGATCGTCTTTTTCTTCTTGGAGGGGGAATAGTCATCCCGCAGTCCGGAATAGACGATGTCCTCATAGAACGAAGTAAAGATTGATACGATCGGGTTGCTCACAGGATGTCGAATTAGTATTGCTATTAGTAAGAGGTTCCTTCTAATATCATTGGTGAACGTTGAAAGGCAATATTTTATTATGGGGCCCGTTATTTATGCAATGTGTGCGTATGGAGAAACCTTTATCCAATAACACCTACGTATTTGGCGACGCCATTGACAGCGAGTATATAATCGACTTGTATGCAGGCGATTATGTCATGATCGAGGAGACCTTCACCGATGTTCTCCGGGAGTACGACGAGTTTGTCCAAAGAATTATCACCACTTACCATGAGGGCGATCTTGCCGGGCTGAAGAGCGCAATCCATAAGCTCAAACCCTTATTCGGATTTGTCGGACTTACCTGGCACCAGGCGCAATGTCTGGCCTTCGAGAATGGTTGTCCGATGATGACGCCGGCTCAGCTGGCGGATGCTTTCCCGCCTTTTCAGTCGGCCTTGCTCGAAGCGAAATCCATTATTGAAAAAGAGGAGCAGCGGTTGGCGAAGTTCAATGCGGCGCAGGGATGAACTTGAATTACCAAAGCACAGAAAATGGTACAGCCCACAGGTTGTTACCAAATGGTGCGACATCTTTTCCGGAATAAAGGACGACGCCACCGATAAAATCCTTCCCGGCCAGCTCTTGAAAGATTTTGATTCCTTTAAAGTCGTTCATGTTAACCGTTTCAGCTTTTTTTACTTCGATGGCCAAAACGGAACCGTCAGGTCTTTCCAGAATAAAATCCACTTCCACGCCGTCACTTGTACGAAAATGATATAATTCAGCTTTTATGGCGCTATTGCTTAGTTGCTTTAAAAGCTCAGTGGCTACAAAATTCTCTATCAAGCTTCCAAAAAGTTCCGGCCGCGTCGAAGCGACATCGTCAATATTATAGTCGAGTAAATAACAAATAAGATTGGTGTCGATCAAGTACCCTTTTGCGGCTTTGACTAGCCTTTTTCCCACATTTCTGTGCCAGGGTTTTACGTCAAAGGTCAGAAACATCAACTTCAGGATCCCCCGGTACGATTTCCCCGTTACAGAGTTGAGTCCAACTTCCCTCGCGATATCCGCATCATTCATCACGCCGCCCACGCGCGTCGCCAGTACGGTCAACAAATGAGGCAATAAGGATATTTTTTCGAGCTCGGATATCTGGCGGACATCCCTTTGAAGAATTGAAGTAATGTAACCATCGAACCAAATGCGTCGATCGTCCGCACTGGCTTCGACGATCTCGGGGAATGTCCCCTTCTTAATGGCATCCATCAAGGAGAAACCCCGGTGATTTATATCTTTAAAATCCAATCGCAACAAACGTTCGATCGCACTGGAATTATTGTGGGTTGCTTCCGCTGCGGTAAATGGATACAATGTTAGTATTGCCATACGACCAACCAGAGGATCTGCAAGCTTTGGCAAGGCAAGTATGTTTGCGGAACCCGTCAATAAATATTTACCGTTGGGTGATCCGCCCTCGTTAGTTCTCGCTTCGTCCACCACTATTTTCAAAGCCCTGAAAAGCGCCGGAGCTAACTGGACCTCATCTATAATTACCGGGCGACCATGATAGTTGGTGAGGAATGTTTCAGGCGCTGCTGAGGCCGATGCTAGCAAAACAGGTCGGTCGAGCGTTATATAGTGTGCCGGCTCGTCGCCGGATGCAAGCCCTTTTGCAATAACTTGCACAAGGGTACTTTTTCCAGTCTGTCTGGCGCCATTTAAAAAGACAATGGGGCTAAACTTAAGCGCTTCTTTTATTCGCGGCGTTATATGCCGATCTAAGTATTTCAAATGCCAACTTTCTGCAAATTTAAAGCCGTTCTTTCGAATTTTTAAAGACAAAGTTTAAATTTGTACGAAATCTCGCCGATCGTCCTTATTTTTTCATGGTTACTGCTGGTCCGCCGGGTCTTTGGCGTTCAACTTAATGCATTGAATATCAACACATATCCGGTATAAAGCACTTGCATTAAAGCTGGGTTGCCTTTGTGATGGCAGACAAACCATTGGTCAACTGTTCGCGGGTAGGCCAGCCGAAACCCAATCGCATATAATGCCGTGGCATTTCGAACCAGTGACCCGGTCCCACGTAGGTACCGTGATCTGCCAGGAGAGTGTGGTAAAACCGATCGATATCGACGGAGGCCGGATTTTTCAATCTGGGAAAACAAACACAGCCGCCCCGCGGTTCCACCCATTCCCAATCCTCCTGTTGCTGCATCCAGGCTTTAACTATTTCGAATTTCGCCGTTATATCCGCCGTGATGCGCGGAAAGTGCCGGTCACGTTGTAACATATAGCGATAGGCCAGTTCCTCGTCGATGACCGGGCCGCAGATATGCATTTGTTCCTTAGCGGCCAGGAAGGTGCTGAAAAGGTTAGAATCCCGGCAAATGATCCAGCCTGTACGAAGGCCCGGCAAGCCGTAGGTTTTTGATAGGGAGGAAATGCTGATCATTCTGGGCGAATATTCCGCCGCCAGCGGCAGTTGCCGGCCGAAGACCATATCGCGATAGGTTTCGTCTACGAGTACATAGATGCCGTGGGATTCGGCTATTGTCGATAGTTCTTTTAGCTGTGATTCCTCGAGGCAGGCGCCGGTGGGATTGTGCGGGTGCGTCACGGAGATATAACGTGTTGCAGGAGTGATCGCCTTTTTTACTTGGTCCAGGTCCAAGGCCCATGCCTCTTCGAATTTAAGATCGATGAATTTGATCGTCGCGCCGATGGCGCGGGGTGTCTCGATATTGGTGGCGTAGTTGGGGCGGACGACGATCAATTCGTCGTCTTTTTCCAGCAGGGTCGTCGCGATGATGAAGAGGGCGCCCGCCGCGCCGATGGTGAGGAGGACGTGGCCGGGGGTTAGGGCGGAGGCCCCCTTTACGATCAACTCCCGCAGCCCCGCATGTCCCTCATGGGAGCCATAGCACAGGAGCAGCCGTCCCAGGTCTTCGCCGCCGGTGAATTCGCGCAGATACGCATCGGTATAGGAGCTTTCGGAGAGGTTGTTGCGGATGGTATCATAGCCCATTTGCTCCGGGGATTCAGTTTCGATGGGCATTCTCGTATATCGCATGGAATAACCGTTTGTGTAAAATACCGATTCTTGCCCGATCCCCACCGGAATTGTTTTGTATTTTCATTAGCATGAAAAATCCCCTGCTGCTCGCCGCCTTGCTTCTACTTGCCGCCGCTGGCCAGGCCCAGGCTCAACCCGCCGCGACCGACGGCTCCGCCTCGCAAACTCCCGCCGCCCAGTCTGCCGCTGAAAAGGAGATCTTCGCCGCGATGAACGAGGCCACGGTGCAATGGAATAAGGGCGATCTCGATGCTTATATGGCACTATACGATCCCCACGCGACGATGATGCTTTCGTCGGGGCGGGTGGGTCTCGACAGTATCCGGGGGATGTATGTGAAATATTATTTTCCGGGTGGGCATCCCAAGCAGGAACTTGCGTATGATACCTATCAGTTGACTTTGTTGGGTAAGGACTACGCTTTGCTCACAGGGAGATTCATTCTAAAGGCGAATGAAAAGTATCCGGAGCGAAAGGGAATATTCTCTCTGACAATGGTCCACCGTAAAGACGGCTGGAAGATATTGCATGATCATTCGGGCTAGGCCTTACTTTCGACAAAAGATTGAGGTTTGAATCCCGCCCGGGTCACTTTTTTATCTCCACGAACTTACAGGTTTGAATCCCGGATGGTCGATGAAAGAGCTTTCAGCTGGTTTTTTTGTCGACGGTGAGAACTTTTAGAGGGCCGATTAGCGATGCGATTTTATAAGTATCGGGCGATACCTGAATTAGGCTGATATCATTTTAAGCAGTGCTGCGAGTTCCTTTTCGGATACACTGTCCTGTTCGGATTTGTCATAAATATCAAGGAGAAAAACCACTTTATCGGTCACTACCACATGAATGATCACTCTGGCGCCGCCACTTTTTCCCTTGCCCTTGGAAGCAATAGCAAGTCAGATCTTAAAGCAGTGGTTTCCGAGTGGGGTGCCCTGTTCGGGATCTTTCTCCAAGCTATCGAGCAAAGCGACAAATTCCACCTTTAATGATGGATATTTTTTTGCCAGCCGTTTAAGCGCCTTTTCGAAACGGGGAATTGTCCGAACCTTATAACTCATTTATAAGGTCTCTTGCGTCACGGGCCTTCAATTTTCCAGCCTTGACAAGATTAACTTCCTTAACTGCTTGCTTTATCCCCTTCAAGACATTTTCTTTGGAAGGATTTTCTTCTACCTCGATCTTTTTAACGAAATTAAGGCTATGGGCCAACTCCATAAAAAGTGGGTATTTATTATCGGGGATATGTAACGTAACTTGTATCACAATGCATAAATATACCTAAAATTCCATACAAAATGAAGCGATGACATCGGCTCAGGGAATGGCGCCAGCTTCTCGTACCCCATGGGAAAGGCTCTTGATAAACTAAAGAACATCAAACACTTAGTTGCGTTAGCAAATTCAAATCAGGAAGGAATTGGCCCTCGCAGGACTCGAGGGATCAGCGGAGGTGGCGGAAGACGCTGGGGCTAATCCTGCGCGGGTAACAAATGCCGAACCGACGATAGTCGGGGCTTTTCGTGTTTGAAGAGCGGACAATTCGCCTTTGCAAGTAGGATTAATTGACGGTAACAACAACCTTTCCTTTTGCCCTGCCGGTTTCTACATAGGAGCAGCAGAAGAATGCCGACTTGCAATTAGCCGAGGCCAGGCAGAAAGCCAGGGAAAAGATGACCGATGCAGAAGAGCTGACGGGCAGGCTCATGGGGCTGAAATTCCGGATGGAAGACTACTTTAGAGCTGAAAAGCCGAATAGCGTGTATTCTTTTGGCTATTTCCTGAAATTATATATTGAGCTTCTGGATATGAGGCGGCGGGGATTCGCCGAGGAAATTGGCATAGATGAAACCTTGCTTAGCCAGCTAATCAACCAACGTCGTACACCACCTGATTATATACCTATTCGATTGGAGTTGCACTCTAATAATTCGATTCCGGCTGAATATTGGTTTAGGGTTATTGAAAAAGATAGGGAAGGGGCGATGCTTTTGAACAAAGCAGCTATGAGGAAGAAGGAAATGAAATATGTGACGGGGGGTATTTCGGTTCGTCTATAAGATCAACACTCCATTTATGAATTAGCGTAGGGCTGAAATACGTCCGAAATGTATTTGCACATAGGTTCTAAATTTGTAAATTAGAAAATAGACCAAAGGGAAGAAGATCTCATAAAATCGATATCCGGAGTCATGAAGCGGCACAGCGCAGCGGCATCAACAAGATCCAGGAATTGCTCCAGTTCAATTGGAAAAACGAGAAATGAAAAAGCATATCAAAAGGTTTATTCCAGCCCGTGTGTTATTCTTTCCACCGATAGTATGTATCAATCCCATATTTCAATCGACACTCATCTAGTTCGCTTTTTGGAACCTTTACCACTTTGTATTTTGGCCTCTCTCTGCTATACCATGCCCGCACACTGTCCTGATAACGATGTTTGTTGGAATTCATAAAGAAGAACTCATAGAAACTCCAGCATCCCTCGTCGTCAATGACATCAAATTGAGCATGCATTACCGCAGAAGCTGGAAAATCTGCAATATTTGTCAAAGCGCATTGAGCAACTTCAGCAACATTAAGCTTGCCTTTTTTGCAATGAAATCTAACATTCGTTGGCGTCGTGTCTGTAAGCTTGGCAATCAGAAAGGGAATAGATTTGTCACCTTGGGCAACAATTCTCCAAAATAAGTCTGCTTTGCAATCCAGGCTGTCAGCCATAAGGTACTTTAAACTGTCAACCATAGACATTGCGGTTTCATTTTGGCCAAAAGACAATGTGATATTCAATAACAAGAAGGCCGCTATACTAAATCTTTTCATTGCGGTTTTTTTTCAGGATGCCTGTAGGCTGAAAATACATAAATAATTGATGATATTTCCCGTTCGTACCCGCTCGAGCCAGTCAGCCTCTCCACCGCGATTTTCCGGCCTCGTCCCCGGGATATTTTCGTATTTTCAACGCCTCTAACCAACCCCCAAACTGCATATGAATCTCCGGTCTTTCTCTATCTTGCTCCTATGCACCGCCCTCGCTAGCCACCGCCTCGCTGCACAGGTTAAGCCCGAACAACCCGAGTCCCGGATAAACCGGGAGATCCTGGATAGCATCTACTGCAAAATAGTCGGCAACTATGTCGAACCCGTCGATCCGGCAAAGATCGTGAACACCGGCGTGAAGGCCATGCTCGCAGCACTGGACCCCTTTTCAAACTACTACGACCAGGCCGAAACGAAAGAAGCAAAGCTGGCGTCGACAGCCCACTACGGCGGCATCGGTTGCGTTTTCGCCCCCGCCGGCGATAAGATCTACGTTTCCCGGGTCAGGGAAGGCTATGCCGGCTTCCGGGCGGGCATCCGGCCAGGGGATACGATCCTCTCGATCAACCATTCTCCCATAATGGGCAAACCACTTGATGACGTCATAGACCTGGTGCGCGGAACACCCGGTACCAGCCTTGCTATCGGCTTCCGTCACATGGGGCAAACCCGGGCGGATTCCGCAAACCTACAACGGGAAGAGATCAGGATAAAGGCCGTTCCTTATTATGGTGTGCTCGGTCAGGATATCGGCTATATCGCTCTTGTAAGGGAATCCGCAAACTCGGCCGGGGAAGTAAAACAGGCCCTGACAGACCTGCAATCCAACCATCACCTGAAAGGCCTGATCCTCGATCTTCGCAACAACGAAGGCGGCTATGTCACGGACGCCATCAAGATTGCCGGCTTTTTTCTCAATACCGGAGACACCCTGTTATTGACGCGTTCGGCCAGGGATTCCAGCACTGACGTCTCCATCTCTCGGGACGCCCCGGTCGATAGAAATACGCCGCTGATCGTCCTCGTCAACGAAAATACTATTTCCAGCGGCGAGATCATCTCCGGCGCCTTGCAGGATCACGACCGCGGCGTGATCTTGGGACAACGGACTTTTGGCAAAGGCCTCGTCCAAAAGGTATACGATCTGCCTTATCAAACCATGTTGACCCTAACTCGCGAATACTATTACACGCCCAGCGGCCGTTGCATCGAATCCGCCAGGTATTCCGGCACCCGCACAGCCAATGCGGGCATCGCCGCGCAGGATTCTGCAAAAAGATTGTATCGGACAAAGAAAGGTCGGCCGGTATACGATTTCGGGGGCATCGCACCCGACGTCCTTTTCAATCGCCCCGGCCTTCACCCATTGCCATAAAGCTCACCGAGGGCGACAAGTTCTATGCATT
>Ga0157376_10002191_pt1 | contig 13165 bp, 11 predicted proteins | sample M45metaG_FD_121801 | JGI IMG/M metagenome (GOLD analysis project Ga0157376, IMG submission 121801) | Miscanthus rhizosphere microbial communities from Kellogg Biological Station, Michigan, USA - M4-5 metaG | ecosystem: Host-associated > Plants > Roots > Rhizosphere > Soil | place: USA: Michigan... | reverse complement strand
ATGGGTGCGGGCGGTGAGTGGGACATTACCGCGACGGACACGGTCAGCAACACCCCGATTTACTGCCACAGCGACTTGGTGCCCGCAGGTCAGATGTACGTCACCGTCGTGCCGTGACCAGCCTGTGTGAAAACCCGGGAGCGGGGCTTTAAAAGCCCTCCCCTTCAAGGGGAGGGTTGGGTGGGGATGGTGGTGAACAGTTACGGGCGAGTGTCGTCGAGCGCGGGCACTGGCTTCATGCAGAGCTGGATCCCGGCCTACGCCGGGATGACGAGCTGGCAGGCTAGAGGGTTTGGTTCATCGATTTCATACTGTGCTCCGCGCGTGCGAGCGCAGGTATTCTTCCTCTCACTTGCTTCCATGCTTTGAACCATGGCAACCCGATCCGACGTGCGCCGAATCGCGCTCTCCTTTCCCGAAACCAGGGAGCAGAACGGCCACTTCGCCTTCGACGTCTTGAATGGCAAGAAGTACAAAGGTTTCGCCTGGGTGTGGATGCAGCGCATCGATCCGCGCAAACCGCGCGTGCCGTGTCCCGATGTGCTCGCGGTGCGCGTGCCCAATCTCGACGCCAAGGAAATCCTGTTGATGGCGGACGAACGCAAGTTCTTCACCGAAGCGCACTACGACGGCTTTCCGGCCGTACTCGTCCGCCTCAAGGAAATCGGGCGCGCCGAGTTGCGTGAACTGCTGAAGCAGGCGTGGGCTACGCAGGCGCCGAAGGCACTCCTCAAGTAAGGCCAACTCCGCTCGCACCGAACGTAGGACACCATCCCCACCCAACCCTCCCCTTGAAGGGGAGGGCTTTCGAAAGCCCCTCTCCCACCGGGAGAGGGGTTGGGGTGAGGGGCGGGTCCTGCACTGACGCTTATCGCAGCGAGCGTTCGAGCATGGAATCCCGAACACCATCCCCACCCAACCCTCCCCTTGAAGGGCAGCACTGAAGCGCGGGCGACGGTTGGAGTGCGCTACCAGATTTTGTCGGAAAGCAAAATCCTGCGGTGAAGCATATCGGCTGCAAACGGCGTTTCTCGATCCTGCACGGCAACTGGTCGCAATCCGGCGATGCGGCTGTGCCAGGGAGATGCCGATGTCATTGCATGGCGACGATGGACTGAACGCTTGCCGCCGAACCGCATTCGTTGCGGCGCTGCTGGCCGCTGGATTCACGATCGCGGATCCGATCGCGGCCGCCGCCGCTCCGGCCGTCACGAATTGCGACGATGACAACTCCAACTCCGGCCATGGGCCGGCGGGAAGTTTGCGTTCGGCCGTCGCCAATGCCGATCCGAACATCGACACGATCGACATGACTCAGTTGAGTTGTAGCGTGATAACGCTCAAGGCAGGCCCGATCCTCATCGCGCAGAACACGCTGACGATCAACGGCCCGGGGATGAACAAGCTGACACTCGAGGGCTATTACGACCGCGTGCTGTTTCACAACAACACCGGGGCGCTCTTCATCAACGATCTGTCGATGACTGACGGGCTGGCGACAACCTATTCCGGAACTGCATCCGGCGGCTGTGTCTATTCCAAAGCCACGGTCGTACTCAAGCATGTTCGGGCGGAAACCTGCAACACGGCAGTCAACGGCGACGGCACGGGCACGGCAGAAGGCGGTGCGATCTTTGCGCTCGACGGGCTCGACATCAGGTACAGCATTCTCACGGGCAACAACGCCTACGCGTCGACAGACCCCGCCTCGAAATCGTATGGCGGCGCCGCAGCGACCCCCGTCGCGCTCTCCGTGAAATACAGCACGATCAGCAACAACTACGCGCGCCGCGGCGGCGGCCTGTTCGGACGTTCCGGTGCATCGATCACCAGTTCAACGATCTCGGGCAACAGCGCCGGATCAACCAGCGGCGGCATCGAAGTCTTCGCCGCCAGTACGGCAGGCAAGACGACGAGCATCCTCAACAGCACGATCTCGGGGAACAGTTCGTTGGACCTCGTCGGCGGCATGTCTTCGAACAGCGCGATGATCAACATCCGCAACGCCACGATTGCCTTCAACAGCGCGCCGCACTCGGCAGCCGCGCCGGGACTTGCGATCAACGCGCTCAATGGCAACATCACGCTGAATCTTCAAAGCTCCCTGCTCGGGAACAACCTGTCTGGCGCGACGGACTACGACCTGAGCGTCAAACTGGGCGGCCACACGGTGACGATCAACGCAACCAACAATCTCGTGGTCAAAACAGCGGTGGCGTTGCCGCTGGAAACGAAGACGGATTGTCCTCTGCTCGGCCCGCTTCGCGACAACGGCGGTGCCACGCAGACTCATGCGCTGCTCAGCCACAGCCCGGCAATCGACATCGGCGCCAACGCGGTCAACAAACCCCAGGACCAGCGCGGCCTCAGCACGGATGTCCCGCCATACGCCTACGCGCGCATCTCGGGTACGGCTGCAGACATCGGTGCCTACGAGGTGCAACAGAACGACGTCGTGTTCAACACGTCGTTCGAGGGTTGCGGGCCGTAGCGATGCTTCGTCGCAAGACTATGGATCGGCGATCAATTCAACTCGGCGCCATCGCGGAAAATCGTATCCACGCGCAGGCACCGGCTGAGTTCGGAAGTGCTGCCGTCGCCGTTGGACTGTCGCGTCGCGGTGACGCTCAGCGTGCCGTTGGCGGGATCATAGTCGGGAATCACGACTGGCACAGCGAACGTGCCAGACGATGCCGTGTTGTCGATGTATACATTGTCGACGCTGCCGACCCAGGTCTCGGCGGCGCCGCGTCCGGTCGCATTGCAGCCATGCGCGTAGTACACGTCGATCTGGTAGAAGTCGGGTCCGGTCGCGCCACGCATCACGCCGGCCACGGTCGCGCCGATATTCTTGCTGCCGGCCACCGGTGGGGTTGTCCAGCGGTTCGATGTCGGCAGCGGGAAGTTCAGCAGGTTGTTCGGTCCGGAGTCGGCGTCAGCCGAATCGTCCAGCGTCGGGCCATCGTCGCCGAGGTCGATCGACATGCCATCGCCGCCGACGCCGTTGTTGAAGACGGTATTTCCGCGAATCGTGTCGCCGCTGATCGTGCTTCCAACGACCGAAATACCGCCGCCATCCATGTTCTCAATGATATTGCCGAAATACGTTGCGCTCACGTTCGACGCCGTGCCGCTGAAATCCGCGGGCGCACCGATCGTGTTGTTCGAACCCGCCGCGCGAATGCCCACACCGGTATTGGATGTCGACAGGTCGAAGCCATACGGCAGCAGACCGATGACATTGCTCTGGATCACGTAGCCGCTGCCGCCGAGGCCGAAGAAGCTGGGCAGAAAGATCGCGTCGTACTTGATTCCGGCAATCCGGTTGTTGCGGATCGTGCAACCGGTTCCGAATCCGTAGATCCCGTAGTCTGTGTTCTTCGACGCCGACATGCCATCCGGCGTGATGCCGATGAGATTTCCGACGATCTGGCAGTTGACTGGGTCGCTGGTGACATGCGAATTGACCACGATCGCCGCAGCCGCAGGCAGCGTGCCGAAATTCGATGCATTGAGAAACACGTTGCGGTTCGCCATGTCGCTGCCGCCAACCAGGATCTGACCGGTCGGCACGCTGTTGACGTCGATGTTCAAAGCCGCGTGACTTGACCCGTACAACTGGAACACGTCGTTTTTGAGCAGGCCGCCGAACTGGTTGCCGATGAATTCGTGATTCGCGCCGCCGAGCAGAGTCACTGCATCCGGAAAGCCGCCGAGTCCCAAACCGCGCAGTGCAAGACTTGCCGAAGCGCCAGCCGGATTGGCCGGCACGCGGAAAGCATACTGCGTGCCCGCGGTCGGAACGATGGCGACGCATATCGTTGCGTCGAATGCCAGCGCATCCGTATTGACCTTCGACCCCGGCTGGGTCGTGCCGTCGATGAAGACCGGCCTGACGATATCCGGCAGTGGGCTCGACAACGTAATCACTGCCGGACAAAGGTACTGCCCGACGTGCGCCGGATCGGGAATCTTGAACTCGATCAGTTTCGCGGCGGGCGAAGAATTGGCTTGCGTGATCGCATCGCACAATGTCTCGCTGCCGAACGCGCAACTTGTACCTGTGTTCTTCACCGTGAAAACGGTCAGGTCGGTCAGCGCCGATTCGTACGCGCCGCGATCGGGCGCGCTGCCGACGACGCGCGGATTGCCCTGGATATCGGTGGCCGGTTCGCCGCTCTGGGCGAGTCCGGAATTGATCGCCGGCGAAACGGGTCCGGATGTCTTCAAGTGATAGTCTGGCGTCACGTCGTTCGGCGCAGCCCAGCCTGGGTCGGCGTTGATCTGATTGGCGATGCCGGCCGTACCGTCGCCGATGTAGGTGTGGAAGAGGTCGTGATCCAGGCGCACTTCGAACTGATCGCCGCCGGAATTGATGCCGCGGATTCCCGGAATGCCGCCATCGGATCCCCAGACGATGCTGTTGGCCATCGAGAAAACCGACGTGCCCTCTTCCTCGCCGCTGTAGCGCGCCAGGCAAAAATCATTGCTGCCGGACAGATCGGCCGTCACCTGCAGCAGCGTCGCGCCGCTGTCTCCAGCCATGGCAATCTGCACTTGGCATTGGTTGTCCGAGAGGATGTGATCGATCCGCACGTCCACCATCGTCACGGTTCCGGAGGTCGTGGAGAGAGTAACGCTGCCGGTCAAATTGTGGATGATCGATCGCCGCACGAGAACATCACCCGAGGTGTCGGGAGCGAGGAAGTGGTACACACCCGCGGTGAGAAAGACCGACAATCCGTTCTGCACGGTCACCCCGTCGAGCTCGATCAGTGCCGACGAACCGTGTTGCTGGTACCAATTCAGGCCCGCGCTGCCGCTCAGATCAAGGATCGTGTTCGTGGGATCGACGATGCGCTGGTTTTCCGCGCAACCGGCCGCATACCCGCCGAGGATGTGAATCGGATTGAGGAAGTTGCGACTGTCATATCCCACCGCGTACGGGCTGGCGCTGCGCACCAGCTTGATTTGATAGTCCGGGTTGGAAAGGGTCTCGACCGTCGTCAGCGCGGCCTTGAACGTGGCAACATCCGCGACGCATAACACGATCGCCTGCGCCGATGCCCCGAAACAGGCCAGCGCGGCAAAAACAACAGCGCGCGCAAACGAATGTCCGCGTCCGAACCGTGCATCCGCCATGATTTACCCCTGGCTTCTGACGCGCTGGACAAGGCCGGTCCGGACTTGCGGAAGACGCGCAGCTTATGTCTGAAACGGCAAACGCGGATGTTTCCGACATGTGCAGCGGGCGCAGTATGGTCCCAATCGTGCCGCGACGCTAAATCGATGCCGTAAGTGCAGAAGGAGGGCGCCAGCGACGGCGGACGCGCGGGTGCCGGCGACGTGTCTCAATCGTCAGGCTGTGGCGTAGGATCGCACCGGACGCGCAAACGACTTCGGAGGAGGGGACTCCAAGTCGAACACCAGGTCGGCGACGGAGGCTTCTTCGTCGTCGCCGCGCGCAAGGTTGCCACAAAGAACACTGTCGCGTGTTGTGCTCGGTGCTGCAGAGCACTGTCGCCGTGTTGATCGGCGCGCACCTTACCGGCGAGGAGAGCTTCGCCAATACGCGCGGCGTCGCCGTGCCGACGTTCGACAGCCACTGTCTGCGCGACTTCGAAGCTGAAGGCAGCGAACTAGTAATCATCAGCCTCGCCACGCGAGGCATTTCAGCCGGAAGGATCGCCGAAGTAAGCATTGTCGCGAAGCGTGCTGGATGATCTTTCACACCAAGACGCTGAGACAATTGGCTCGCTGATGTAACTAGGTGGAGGGAAGCGGTTTGGGACAGTTCGGTTCTTGGTCTCGCCGCGAGCAGGCAGCCCCCCGCAAATTGAATCGAATGAAGTGCTTGAACCAAGGGAGAAAAGTCGGATGCCAGATCTAATCGTGGCCGCACTGATCGCCGGAAGTGTAAATGCCTTTGGACTCGTACTTCAGGGCTGGTGGTTCTCGACGCGTATCGAGCGACTTAAACTGGTTGGTGCGGAGAGACTGGCGAATCTAGAGCACACGCTAGCCGCGTTCGCTAAACATCGAGACAATCACAACGACGTGCTTGCTCGTCTCTTGAGAGCAGCGTCAATTGCGCACTCGGCTGCGAAGGGAATCGTTGCTGAAAGTGAGACGAAAAGTGGCCCGGCTCTGATGTCGATATTGGCGAGAGCTTTCCAGGATATTTCCGTCTTCCTGAAGGAAGCCAGAGAAGCACGCTCAAATGTATACCTGAAGAAAGAAGAATTGGCGCTGGTCGACGAAGTGCAAGCAGCCGTATTGAAGCTGTTCTCAGCGCTCGACCTAGACGCCGGCGGAGACCGAGCCTACCAGCAAAAATTGGCTAACTGTTTTAAGACGCTTAACGGAAGAGTTGACGCATTTGGTGAGCATGTTCGAGGAGAGATTAGACCAAAACACTCCAAACACTCGCACTAGTATTCGATCGCCGGGCTTGAACAGGTCCGGATCAGAACTAGTGCACTCTGTAAGCGGCGAAAAAAGGGACGGAGGTAATTAACTCGCCTTAATAGCCTCCGTCCCCTTAGTTGCTCTATACAGTCGTTGCTCTATACAGTCCGCAGATTGGAGTCAGCAGGAACGGGGTCAGAGTGCCTTTTCTGCGCTCTGCAATGACCGCCAGAAATGGGGTCAGGTTCATTTTTTTGAACAAGGCCAATGAAAACAGGGGTCCAATTGAAAACAGTGAAAACAGGAGTGAAAACAGGAGTGAAAACAGGGGTCAGAGTACACTTTCATAATGAGAACGGGGACGGACGGAATTAACTTGCGTGGATGGATAGCGCTACAACCAAAAACAGGGGGCAGAGTACACTTTTCCGCAAAGTCCACTCTGACCCTGTCGCTGGCCGGATGATTCCTGCGCCAGCCTGCTGGCGCGCGGCCTGACGATCTATCCGAGATGATTCGACCAAGATCAGCGGGCAGAGTAGACTTTCCCAAGTTGATCCACTCTCCGCACTCCCCAAAACTGTACCTTGGCTGGGCGTTTTTCCCCGCGGGGTGAGACGAATCAACTGGTAGCGACACGTTTAGTGCACGGACGCAGCGAAGACTAGCGCCACAATAGGCCTTCGAATGCGTTTCACGGCGGCCGCAGCGTCGGCTGTCGCTCACCAGGGGGCTACTAGGGAGTCCACTATGGCCACGAGTCATTCCGATCTGCTCAAGGCAAAAGCCAGCATGAGCCGCCTTTACCTTGCGAAGGCGGTTCCCAGCGCTGTTGCAACGTTTGCCTTGGCGGCGCCGCGAAAACCGTCATTGAACGTTGTTGGCGTCGGCGTTGGCACCAAATTCGTCGAGGGTCGCGAGACCGCCACGAAATGCGTGCGCTTCTACGTCACCGAGAAGATCGACAAGAAAGTCTTGTCCGCGAACGAACTGCTGCCGACGCATATCGACGGTATTCCGACCGACGTGATCGTGACCGGCCGGTTCCGGCTGCTCGATACCGCGGCCAACAACAAGAAGCGTCGCCGGCCCGTTCGCCCGGGCATCTCCATCGGCTTCGAGTTTCCGCCGCCGAAGGACAACTGGGTGATGGCCGGTACCTTTGGTGCCGTGGTCACGCGGTCAGGCAAGCGCTACGTCCTGAGCAACAACCACGTGTTGGCCGAGAATGGCCTGATCGCAATCGGGTCGCCAATCTTCCAGCCGGGGCTGCTGGACGGCGGCACGGCGAACGACAAGATCGCGAAGCTGACCCGGTTCATCCCGATCAAGCCGACCGGCTTCAACAAGGTCGACTGCGCTATCGCGGAGTTCCTGCCGACGACGGGCGTCAATCCGCACCCAATGCCCAGCGTAGGCGCGCTCAGTTCAAAAAATCCGATTTCGGCAGTGGTCGGAATGCAGGTCGAGAAGACCGGTCGAACGACCGGCTACACGCGGGGCGCCGTCTTCGACATCGCCGCCGACGTCAACATCGAGTACGAGGACAAGAACGGAAACGCCTTCGTCGCCAGTTTCAACGACCAGATGTTGGTCAATTCGCCGTCGGGCTCATTCTCGGACCAGGGAGATTCTGGATCGCTGATCGTGGCCCGACCGTCCAAGCGCGCCACCGGTCTGTTGTTCGCCGGCTCGTCCACCCACACGATCGGCAACCACATCGACAAAGTGCTGGCCGCGCTCGGGGTCACACTCGTGGTCTAGGTGACGAATGAGTCCATCCTCCGATGACGACCGCGCGACCAAGGACCGGGTTTCGGCGGCGGTACTCAAGCTGCCCGGTGTTTCCGGCGTCGGCCTGCCGGCGCGCGGCCTGACGATCTATCTCGAGGATGATTCGGCCGAAACACGCGACCGCGTGGCCGCTGCGGTCGAAAAACTGAAGCTTCCCGTGGCCGTCCACTGGGAGGTCACCGGAAAGTTCGGCAAGTTCTGAGGGAAAGCAATACGCCGTGCTCAACGTAGCTTGCTTCCCTCCGTCCCTCATCGGGAACGGGGTCAGAGTGCCTTTCTCGCGCTTGCCTCGCTCCTGGTAAGCCACTCTGACCCCGTTTCGTGTGCAGCTCGGCGTATGAGCAACCTGTACTCGCCTCAATTCTTTGGTTGCAACAGGAGCCGCGATTCGGTCGCCTTGTCGATCGCCGCGCGCGTGTACAGCAACGGGAAGTACTTGCCGTCGGCCCATAGGGGTGCCAGATCGCGATAATGTGGGCTGTCGGGATTGCCCGATTCGCCGGGGCTGTTCACGACTCTGGATGCATCCCACTGGCCGACGTCGAGCACCATCCGGAACGACGCGCCCCCTGTGAGCGCGAAATCGGTCGGTCGATAGCTCGTCGCCATCGGCGTAGACGCCGACCCGCCAAGCGGCCAGCGCGACACGGTGAGCTTGTCCTTCAGCACGGGATCGACCACCGCTTCCAGCGGATGCTCGAACAACGCGTAATGCAGCGCGTCCCAGCGCCATGCGTGCATGTCGTCGCCAAGCTTGCCGCCAATCTCGTCGAGCGCAGCCTTGAGCGAGGCGATCATCACCGCGTCGCGCTGCTCCGGGGTCATCCACTTGCCCGGCTCTTCGAGCAACATGATCACGCGCGTCGAGTCTCCGGGTTGGGCGAGCTTCGCGCCAGCTTCGCCGAGAGCCTGCCTGAGCACGGCGTCGCGCAAATGTTTGTTGAACCACACTTCGAAGATCGCCGCAGGCGCGCTGTCGCGACTCTCGTTACCGTCCCAGGCGCGCAGCATTTGCAATGCCTGCGAGAGCCGAACGTCGCCGCCGGCGACATCCGCGCCCATGCCTTGCACGAGCTTCACGATGCGCTGCGCATGCACCGATACCGTATCGGTCTGCATACGAAGCGAGTCGTCCAGCGCAAAGCGCGGCTTGGATGCGAAAATGGTCTTCAGGCGCTCCGATCGTGCCGCTGCGCCCCACTCGTAGCCGACGCCTCTTTTCGCCGCCGGATGCTCCGGCGGGATGTTGTTTTCGTTGGCCGTGACGACATAGCCCCGCGCAGGATTGAATTCTGACGGCAGCTCATCCATGTCGCGGAAGCCAGCCCATTCGTAGCGACCGTCGCCCGGCACTGGGAACAAGCCATCCCAGTTTGGGCGGATCGGCATCAAGCCGCCCGGGATCCACCCGATGTTGCCCGAGTTGTCGGCGTAGACCTGATTCTCGCCAGGCGCTCCCCAGCGATTCATGGCCGCACGAAACTGGTCCCAGTTCTGCGCGCGCATGTAGTCCATTGAACCGAAATACGGGGCCATGCCGAGCTCGAGCCATGCGGTACGCAGTGCATAAGCGTGATTGTTCGTTGCGTCGACGTATAACAGCGGTCCATGGCGCGTGAATTTAAGCGTAACCGTCCGCGGTGGCTCGCCCTTGACGTCCAGGACCTCGGTCGCCGTCGCCATTGGCTCCCAGCGGCCTCGATACTTGTACTCGTCGGCATTCTGGGGATTGAGCTCGTAAACGTAGAGATCTTCCTGGTCCATGGCAAACCAAGTCAGCCCGAACGCGATCGTTCCGTTGTGGCCGATCGAGATGCCGGGCAGAAAAGGCTCACCCGCGCCGATCACGTTGAATTCCGGCGCGACGATGTGGCTGATGTAGCGCAGGCTGGGTGCGCCATGGGGGCGATGCGGATCGTTCGCGAGAATCGGCCGGCCCGTGGTCGTCTTGCCTGGCGCGATGGTCCAATTGTTACTGCCGAAAGTCTGGACATCGTCGCGTACGGCATACATCGCATCCAGCGATGGCATCCCGCTCGCCACCTTGAGGGTGTCCTTCGAGAAGCGGGCGCTCGCCGTCGCCAGCGTGTACGCTCGTTTGAGCTCGGCGACGGGAATCGCACATACGTCGAGTCCTTTCGGCACGACCGGTTGGATTGGCGGGACGAGCTCGCGGCGCAGCCAGTCGATGCGCTCGCCACTTGGGCCGCCCTGGCAATACGCGGCCGCACGATCGACTTCCGACAGGAAGTTCACCGTCAGTCCGGGATAGCGAATGCGCACAACATCCGCGGCCGACCACTTGGCTGGCTCGTAGCCGAGCAGTCGAAATTCGATCGGGAGCAGCTCAGGTCTCTCTTTGGTGAGCGCTACGAAGGCGTTGACGCCCGCGACGAAATCCTCTGCTACGCGCTTGGAGTCGGAGCCGTAGGCGAGCCACTCGCGGTGCATGTCGCCGCGGAACAAGAACGCGCGCGCCATACGATCGCCTTCGACGTATGCCGGCCCGAAATCTTTCGCCATTTCGCCGAGCCCGCGCTTGCGCCATAGATCCATCTGCCAAAGACGGTCGCGCGCCGCTTGAAAGCCTTGCGCGAAGAAGGCGTCGTCGAAGCTCTTCGCATAGATATGCGGCACGCCCCATCGATCGGTCAGGATTTCGACCGGAGCGCGCAAGCCGGAAATATCGATTGTGGTCGATGGGGCCGCGTATGTCTGCGGCACCCATGCATGAGCGAGAAGCGCAAAGGCGGCGAGCAGGCGCCACCCGGGCGCGCTGCGCAGGAACTGGACCGACATGGGATCTCCTTGATGGCGATGATGGGTCCGGTCCAGCCGTGTAGCGTCAAGCCATGCGTCTGGTCAGGGTAACGGAGTCACCGTTGCAAAACAGGAATCAGTGTACACGTCTTCTAAAAGTATACAATGCAAGGGGTAGCTAACTCGGTTTGAACAAAGGGGCGGAGGCAGTTAAAAGCCTGGCTACGCGAAATAGAAACGGTGACCGAAATAGAAACGGTGACAGGTTCACTTACGCTTGGCCGCTTCGCGCCGCAATACCGAGCTGTTTTGCTTTGCTGAGCGAACCCAGCGCCCGGCGATAGGACGCTTCCACGAGCTCAACTAGATATGACGACGGGAACTCGTGAACCTGCACGACTGTGACCCAATGGAATCGTCCCATGTACCTTGCCGGTTTGACACCGGGCATGTCGGTCAACTCCAGGAACCGGCTCGACGTTACACGGAAGCTGAAACGCCACCGCTCGGGCTCGCTGGTCTTGAAGTAGGCGAACGTTTTCCCGCCGACGGCGTACACGAGAATATTGCTGGGATGACCGTGGAGCGTTTCGGCCGCCCCAGCATACTTCCGACAGTGGCGCTTGAGCTGGGCGACGTTCACGACAAAAAAGTAATGGCGAGCGGTGTCCAATGCAAGAGCAAAAACGTCTCGACCGGGTTCAAGCGCGAGGCAGAGGATCTTTGCGTCTGCAGGGTGACGACATACTGCACCGTCTTTCCATAAAACGCGTAGGCGTCACCGTCGCCGACGCTGAGGCTCAAACGCGTCGCCTCGACAGCACCGATGTCGCAATGCGCGCCCAATGGACGCGTGATCCCGCGCCGATCGAGCGCATTTACAAACGATCGACGGGCTGCAAGTCGGTTTCGAAAACAGGGGTCAGCATTTCGCTGCCCGTGTCAAACAGCAACGGGGGCTCAGAGTACAGTTTCTCCATCCCTTTTCCGGCGCCCATTAGCGGGCTGAGCGCCAAGTCGCTCTCGCACGGCGCGGCACATACATGGATTGCGTTCAGGGTGCAGCCAACACAGCGCGCGTAGCCTGCACTGTGATCAACTTTCTCAAGGAGGATGTCATGACCCCAAAGTATCGCGTCGTTGCCGCAATCTCCACAGCTCTGTTCGCTTCGCTCCCAGGAGCTGTATCAGCTCTCACCTGCGCCGATCTGGACGGTGCGTACGTCGTTTCCGAAGAGAGTCCGCAGGTATATCTGGGGTTCTTCGGCAGCCCGTCCGCCGTCGATTCGATTGAAAACCCGTTTGGCACTTATGGCAATCCGTCGAGCGTCGGTTCCGTCCGCAACACATCTGGCCCGTACGGTTCATCGTCTGGCGCATACAGCGCGAACAATCCGTCGGCGAGCACCCCTCCACTGTTCGGCAAGTTCGAAGCGGCGATAGGCTATCTTTCGAACAACACGTTCCTCTCGGGGTCCGTGAGTTTGGCGAGTATCGACGCCTCGTGCGGAACGAACAATTTTGTTTCCATGCAGCCCGCTGCAAATCCGGCGTCGATCACGATTCGCCCCGGCATCAGCGGCAACTGGGACGACCCGACCGCTGGCCAGGAGGGGCACGGCTTTCAATTCGAGATTTTGCCTAACAACGGAATACTCGTGATCTGGTTCGTCTTCACTCCGGACGGCACCGGGCAGACGTGGCTCTATTCGCAAGGTAAGTACGATCCAACCAAGAATACCGTGACGCTCCCAACCTATGTGTCGGTGGGCCAGAAGTTTCCACCGAACTACCAGGTAAGCGACCGCCACTTGACGCAGTGGGGCACCCTGACGTTTACATTCACCAACTGCAACAGTGGCACGGCCAGTTGGACCTCGACCGCTGCGGGTTACCCGCCAAGCGGCTCGTTTCCGATCGCGCGCGTGACCTCCATCGCAGGGACTACCTGCCCGTGAAGAAAGGGGTCAGGTTCATTTTTCCCTAGCGCTTCACGGCCAGCGCGGCTTGGGGCATGCGCGCGGTGTCGGCGGCCTCGTCGACATCGGCGCCTGCCATCGGATAAACGCGCTGGCGCAGAGTGAGTGGGCTTCCGCTGCAATTCGACCAGAGCATCCGTATTTCTGCGACGGTTCAACGCCAAGGTCGATAGAGGAAAAGTGGCCCCGGCACCGTTTCCCGGTTCAGGATCATCATCGCTTCT
>Ga0157376_10002189_pt1 | contig 13169 bp, 10 predicted proteins | sample M45metaG_FD_121801 | JGI IMG/M metagenome (GOLD analysis project Ga0157376, IMG submission 121801) | Miscanthus rhizosphere microbial communities from Kellogg Biological Station, Michigan, USA - M4-5 metaG | ecosystem: Host-associated > Plants > Roots > Rhizosphere > Soil | place: USA: Michigan... | reverse complement strand
GCCTCGCCGAACGCGCCGTTCTCGATGGTCAGGATGGCCCGTCCGGGCGGCACGACCGAGGTCAGCGACATCTCCATGGCCGAGGTCCCCGAGCCGGTCAGCACCAGGATCTCGTGGGTCGTCGAATTCAGGTACAGATCGTTCGGCACGAACCGTTCACGCTCGGCTGCGGCTAGTTGCTGCTGTTCTATGACGGGATGCCGCCCCCCGATAATTTCGAGGTCCGAGGAATGGTCGAATTGCGGGCGGCAATAACTCCGCAGAACTGCCAGATTTGCAAACGACGCGAGCACGTCAACTTCTGCTAGTGCCAAGGCAGTCTGTCGAATTCTTCGGGCCTCTCCGGCAATGGTTGAGCGCAACTCGCCGAAAATACGCCGTTCGATCTCGACAATCTTCTCCTGCGCATCCAGAATCTTCGACTCGTATTCCTTCAGTTCCGGCGTGGTAAAACACTCCGCATTCACCAGCGTTTGTCTCCGCTCATAGTCGGAAGGCACAAGGTGAAGGTTTGCCTTTGAAATTTCGAGGTAATAACCAAAAACGGAATTAAAGCGGACCTTGAGCGACGCGATCCCCGTGCGCTCGCGCTCGCGCAACTCCATCTGCGCCAGGAACTGCTTGCCGTGACGGCTCAACTCGTGCAGTTCGTCCAATTCGCGGTCTGCACCGCGCTGGATAACTCCGCCATCACTGAGTGAAATCGGTGGTTCCGGAATGATTGTCCTCGCGATCACTTCCCGCACATCCCCGAGTTCATCAATGGATGTGTGCAACTGCCGCAGACGCTGCGAGCTCAGTCGGCTGAGTGCCGCGCGCACTACCGGAATTCGTCCGAGCGACGCTGCCAGGGCAATCACATCTCTTGGATTTGCGGTTTCCAGCGTCACTCGACTCAGCAACCGTTCAAGATCGAGGACGCCTTCGAGTGCGCGACGCAATTCTTCCCGAGAAATCGTCTGCTTGGCCTGCTCCTCAACGGCGTTCAGCCGTCCCTCAATTTCAGTGGCATCAATCGACGGTCGCAGCATCCATGATCGCAGCAAGCGCTTGCCCATGGGCGTCACCGTGGCATCCAGCGTTCGAAACAACGTGACCGCGGAATCGGTACCGGCGAAAAGCGGTTCAATCAGCTCAAGATTCCGAACTGTCACCGCGTCCAGAACCAGGCAGCTCTGACGTTGGTAGAAGCCGATCCGGTCTACGTGATCGAGGGTGCCGCGCTGCGTGCTGCGAACGTAGTAAAGGATGGCACCTGCCGCGGCTGCCGCCGCGGGCTTGCCGGCCAGTCCGAAGCCCTCGAGCGAAAGCACGCCGAAATGGTTTTCCAAGAGTGGAATTGCATGATCGGGCGCGAAAATCCAGTCGTCAAGGGGAGTCATTGCCAACGTGGCCGGGCCGGCCGCGGCCGGACGGGAGTTGGCGTCTGCGCCTAGGCGGCCGAATGCGTCAAACAGAGGTGCAGAACTCGCATACAGGAGCTCTTTTGGGCGCAACTGTTGAAGTTCTTCTTCAATTCTTTGAGGGGCCCTCTCTCCGGAAAATTCCGTCGCCCGGAACTCGCCCGTCGACAGGTCCAGCGCGGCAAATCCTGCGCGATCGTCGCGAACCACCACGGCTGCAAGACAGTTGTTCTCTTCGGCGTTGAGCGAGGAATCTGCCGCCGTCCCCGGCGTAACAACCCGCGTAACCTCTCTTCGAACCAGCTTTTTCGCCAGTCGCGGATCTTCCACCTGATCACAAATCGCAACCTTATAACCGCGGCGAATCAGCTTTGAGATATACCCGTCAGCTGCATGAAAGGGGACACCACACATCGGGATTGCAACGCCCTTTTCTTTGTTCCGCGACGTCAAGGTAATTTGCAGTTCCTTGGCGGCTAGCACCGCATCATCGAAGAAGAGCTCATAGAAATCCCCCAGGCGAAAGAACAAGAGAGCCGTGGGGTGCTCTTTCTTAATCGCCGAATACTGCCGCATCAGCGGTGTGGAGGGCTCTGACATGAATCTGCATTCGCGTCCAGTTATCGATTCGTACCTCGCAGAAACCGCCTGGCGAGAACGACGACTAAGAGCTGATTACTGACAACTGGTTTGCGCGGATTATAGCAATCACCCCCCTGTGCTCTCCGTGGAAAACCAGTCCCCTACAGCTCTTCGTGCGATAATGCCTGTTTCCTTAAGGCGTCATGGAACTGCGCAAAGATCCACTAACCCGCTCCTGGGTTATGACCGGTGATGACCTGCCCGAGCTCGCACCTCAACCGGAAGCCGAGTGCCGGCTCTGTCCTGGCTCGCCCGATCAGAATAAGTTTCAGCAAATCTCCACACGTCCTTCGCTCGCAAGCGGCCCATGGTCAGCCCGCGCCATTGTGCATCCCGGCGCCTTTTATCACATTGAGGGCAAGCTGGATCGCCGCGGCGAAGGTATTTACGACCGCATGCCGAATGTCGGGGCCCACGAGTTGCTGATTGAGAACCCCAAGCACGACCGGCATTTGTGGAATGCCAGCGAGGATGAGATCGAGCAATTCCTTTTTCTCGCCGCCCAGCGCATTCAGGACCTCAAGGGTGATGCCCGCTTCCGCTATATCAGTATTTTCAAGAATTTCGGCCCTGGGTCGGGCCAGGAGTTTGCGCATCCGAATTCCCAGCTCACCGCAACCACTTTTATTCCCCGCCGTGTCCTCTATGAGCTGCGCGCCGGCCTAGACTATTACCGGCAGAAAGAGCGCTGCGTCTTTTGCGACATCCTTGCGCAAGAAACGGCTGGCGGACAGCGCGTCATCGAGGTTCGGGGAGACTTTGTTGCCGCCTGTCCTTACGCTTCTCGTGCTCCTTACGAGACCTGGATTCTCTCTCGTACCCACGATGCTTGCTTCGAGCATTCCGCACTGGCGCATCCACAAGGCATTCGCGACCTCGCCAGCCTGCTGAAGCGTACGCTGCAGCGCATCCGCACAATCACCGAGTCATTTCACATGGTGCTGCATACGTCACCCAATCAGTCCCATGCCTCGGCCAGTCTTGGATACTGGAAGACCTTAGACGATGACTATCACTGGCATATCGAAATCCTCCCGATCCTGGCCGCGAAGGCTAAGTCTTATACTTTTAAAGAGGTCTACTACTCCCCGGTGACCTCTGAAACCGCCGCCTCTCGCCTTCGCGAGGCCTCGGTTGAATTCTGACGCCCTTAGCACGGAAGCTGTGTAGCCGCAGGGTCTCTGGCGCGGATGCCGCCGTCGGCTACTAAAGAGGGACGTTTCTATTGTGGTATGACATCATTCGAAGCTTCCGTTGACATTTGCACATTGCTCAAGGCAAACTACCCAATCTGCCGGAAAACGGTTAAAGTTGTCGTGCTGACGCTATCGGTTTCACGCAAACCCTAAACCTGTGCTTATGACTCCAGAGCGGCGCTCCTTTACCTTGGACTCGACCCTAGAGACTGTTGACAATGCCGAGCAGGCCGCCAGCGAAATTGCCGCTGAAAATGGGTTTGGAGAAGAAGAAGTCCTACAGATCGCCATGGCAGTGCGCGAGGCCGCGGTAAACGCGGTACTCCATGGTAACGCTTACGATCCGGCGAAGAAGGTGAGCCTGGATTTCGAACGCACCGCAGGCGACCTGGTGATTACGATACGCGATCAGGGGAAGGGCCTTGATCCCGCGAAAATCCCGGACCCGCTTGCTCCGGAAAATCTCTTAAAGACTTCCGGCAGAGGTATTTTCCTAATCCGCTCGTTCATGGACGATGTGCAGATCAATCCTTCCACGGCGGGCACAGAAATCAAACTGATCAAACACGTCCACGGACCAGCCGCGGACGGCAAGGAGGCTTCTCAGTGACCCTTAAAACCAGCACCCGCCAAGTTGACGGCGTCAATATTGTCGATTGCAGCGGCAGAATCACCCTCGGCGAAGGCAGTGTCATTCTCCGCGACATTGTGAAAGATCTGCTTAGCAAAGGGCAGAAGAAGATCCTGCTGAACCTGGGGGACGTCAACTACATCGACAGCTCCGGCATCGGCGAGTTGGTCAGCGCTTATACCACCGTCCGCAATCAGGGCGGGGAACTGAAGCTGCTGAACTTGACCAAGAAAGTCCACGACCTGCTGCAGATCACCAAGCTCTACACCGTCTTCGATGTGAAGGACGACGAAGCAGGTGCAGTCAAGGCGTTCCGCTAGCCCTCAGACAATGTGTCATCCCGACGGCCCGCGCTTTCACGAGCGCGGCCGAGGGTGTCCCGTCAGCACCCCTCCTCTCGCATTTCATGAGACAGGGCCGGCTGTGACCAGGATGAAAATCGTTGGAGTTTTTTTGCCTACTCTGATAGGCACGCGAGCTCTTCCTGCCGGCGCCAGATCGAAGAGAACGGGGTCAGACTTGCTGCTTCCTCAGCTCCGCTAGCGGATAATGCGTACCTCGCCAATTGACCCCGTCGTTGTGGAGGGTCACGAACGTTGATCGAAGCATGGTGTAGATGAACAAGGTGGTACTCACGGGGTGCAATAAAAAGTACCAGGGATGAATTTCCGCCTGCTTCCAAATTCCTGAATACAGAAACAACATCGATACGAGCGCTACCACGTAACCCGACCGGGCCCAGCCAGAGGCAGCGAATCCTCCAAGGAATGGCAAATAGTTCAGAATGGCCATGCCCGCGCATGACAGCAGCGCGCGCCACGTCTGGAAAGACATCACGGCAAAAAAATTCTTCGTCAGATTGTTGACTACGCCTCGTGCCCCATTCGCCCAGCGCACCCTGATCATGTCGTCGCCAAAGACCACGTGCTGGCTGAACCCGGCGTTCTTTATAACCTTTCCCAATTTCATGTCATCGAGTACTTCCATCCGCAGGCGTTCAAAGGTTCCCACGGCAGCGTAAGCCTTGCGGCGAACCATGTTGAACGCGCCGACACCCATATGGTCCTTGGTCTTCGGGTCGGAAACCTTCCACGGCCGGTGTCCGAAAACAAATAACAGTTGGAAGAAGGCGATCATCATCTTCTCGCTGAACTTGCGCATAACAACCTGCGGCAAGATCACAAGGTGATCCGCCCCTACGGCTTCGCTGTAGGCTACCGCCCTCCGCAAGGTGTCTTTGCGAAACATGATGTCAGCGTCAGTGAACAGCAACCAGTCGGCCGTGGTTTCGCGAGCGGCGCTCCACATGGCGTGGGCTTTGCCCATCCAGCCGGCTGGGAGTTCGCGCACGTGCACAAGCTTCAGTCTTCCGGAAGATGACGCCTCCAGCCGATCCATAATCTCTCCGGTCTTGTCGGTAGAGCGGTCATCGACGGCAATCACCTGATAGTTGTCATAATCGAGGGCCTCGAGCCGCAGTAGCGCCTGTTCGATCGACTCCTCTTCGTTGCGTGCCGGAACAATGATCGCCACGCTCGGATGGGGCGCGGGAGGCTGCCGGTCCCACTCGGGAAGGGAAATATCGGGAATGCTGCGAATACCAAATCCTGCGTCGACGACCCGGGATAGCCACACCAAGCCGAGAATCCAGCCGGTAATCCAATGGAAAATGTTCAATCCGAATAAACTCCTGCGGTTTTGCGGTCAACCTGTACCGCGGGTGCAAATCGCATCCCGACAAACAGGATCGCGGCCGAAAGTCCCATAGCAATAACGGGCAAGACAAAAGACGACTGGAGCGAATGCCGATCCGCGACCCGCCCCATCATGGTTGGCGACGGTACATCCCCCAGAATGTGGATGATGAATATGTTGACCGCGAGCGCGGTGGCCCGAATGTGGGCACCTACCGAATTAATGACCGCAGCGTTCAACGGAGACGTGTTGAACAAAAGAAAAAATGCCGCGATTGAGATTGCGGGAATCATCATGCGCCCGGGAACAAAAAGGCCCAGCACCATAAAGGGAATGCCTATCGCCATGCTGACGGCTGAGACAAAGTAATAGGAACTCTTCATTCGCGGGAGCAGAAAATCGCCCAGCCAACCCCCAGCAAGAGAGGCAAGGATTCCGTCTACGACAATGATCATGCCGAAATACAGGTTGGCCTTCTCCAGCGAATAATGGCGCTCACTGTAGAGGAATTGTGGCATCCATGCCTGCAATCCACCGAGGGAAAACGTCATCATGGCCATCCCAAGGGTGGCGCAGAGAAATGCCGGGTTACGAGCCAGTCCCAGAATGGTGCCGCGCTCAGGCGTTTCCTTGAGCGAGTCGAACTGACCACGCGGTGGCTCCCGCAAGAAGAATACGGTCAAGGCAAGGACGAACCCGGGCGCGGCGGCGATGTAGAAAGGGAACCGCCACCCGTGCGCCGGGGCCAGATATCCACCCAGCAGATATCCGGCAGCCGATCCGACTGGGATCGCCAGATAGAAGATGCCCAGGATTCGCCCGCGGCGGCTTTCGGCGAACAGATCAGCGACAAACGTTGGGGCGATCGTCACGAAGGTCGCCTCGCCAATGCCGACCAACGTGTGCCGGACCAGCAGCTCCCGATAGGTGTGAGTCACCGCCGTGAGCAAGGTCAAGCCACTCCAAAAAATCGCGCCCACGGCGATAATCATCTTTCGCGAGTACCTGTCCGCTAACGGCCCGACGAACGGGGCGGCGCACATATAGCAGAGCAGAAATACGCTCGTCAGATATCCGATTTGTTCCTTGTTGATATGAAACTCCTGTTGCACCAACGGCTGCACCGCGAACAATACGTTGCGGTCGGCGTAGTTCAACAGATTCAGCGCTGTTAACAGCGTCAGCGCAGTCCAGGGATGGAACTTCTTGTCAGTCACGGAAAAGGGAATATAGCACGGCAGGGGCCGGATTTTTGATTGCGGGATCCCGCCCACCAACGGTTCGGATCGTGATACGCGACCTGCCGGAATTACAATCCGCGTATGTCCGCCCCGCGCAGGCATAGGAAGATTTACTTCTTCGGCCGGGGCCACCTGGCTAACACGGTGGTGGAGATCCCACCACGGGGACGGAAGTCGCCCTTCACCTCCGCCCATGTTGGCTTCGCCCAGCGGACAACATCTTCGAGAACCTGGTTGACGACGTTTTCCTGAAATATTCCCAGGCTACGGTAGCTCTGCAGGTATTCCTTCAGCGACTTCAACTCGAGGCAGTGCTTGGCCGGCATGTATCGAATGGTGATCACGCCAAAATCCGGCAGGCCGGTCTTCGGGCACACGGAAGTGAATTCCGGATCGTCAATAACAATTTCGTACCCGGGAAACTGGTTGGCCCAGGTTTCTATTTCAGAGAAATTGTGATCCAGGCCCGCCGCAGCGTGCTCGGACGTGTAGCGTTGTACTTTCGGCATAACAGCATTTTAGCGGGTCCCCACCCGTGACCGCCCGGAAGGGCCCGCGAACGGGCAAGTTTTGTGAATTTTTCTTCCAACTGCATGCATCTAAATGGTTAAGTTGCATTCGCTCGCCGAGCGTGCGGTGTTACATTTACTCTAGTTACCAGGAAATGGCTGAAACACACGGAGCAAAAAACGGACGCGCCAGGCGCTGGATTCTTTGGGCAATCGGTGCCGCCATCGGCGTGATCATTCTCGCCTCGTTCATGTCACGCGACGATTCCGTTCCGGTGACTTCCGCAAAAGTTACCCGCAGCACGATTCGCAGCGCGGTGTCCACCAACGGAAAGGTGGAACCCGTCCAAAATTTCGAAGCCCACGCGCCCATTGGGACGACGGTGAAGCGCGTGCTCGTCAAAGAAGGTCAACACGTCAAAAAGGGTCAATTGCTGGTTGAGCTCAACGCGGCCAGCGCGCGCAGCCAGGAGGCTCAGGCGCTGGCACAAGTGCGGGCCTCAGAGGCGGACGTTACCGCTGCCCAGCAGGGCGGCACGCATGAGGAAGTCCTGACGACAGAAGCGCAACTGGTGAAAGCCCGCGGGGACCTTGACACCGCGCGGCGTAACCTAGAGGCACTGAAGAGGCTGCAGCAGAACGGCGCCGCCTCTCCTGGGGAAGTGGCCGCCGCCCAAAACCAGCATGACGCCGCCGCGGCCCAGGTGAAGCTGCTTGAGAGTCGCCAGAAGGAGCGCTACTCCGCACCCGAGGTCGCGCGCGTTCAGGCCGAGCACACGCAGGCGCAAAGTGCCTATCGCGCCGCAGCCGATGTCCTAAACCAATTGCTCATCCGCGCTCCCTTCAGCGGTGTCGTGTATTCGCTTCCCATTAAGCCAGGCGCCTATGTGAATCCTGGCGACCTTATCCTGCAAGCGGCCGATCTTTCCAAGGTTCTGGTGCGCGCCTATGTAGACGAGCCTGACATTGCCCGCCTTTCCCCTGGGGATCGCATTGAAGTGACCTGGGACGCGGCGCCCGGTCGCACCTGGGCGGGGTCTGTGAGTAACGTGCCCTCGGAAGTCAAACTCCACGGCACGCGCAACGTCGGGGAAACCACCTGCATCGTTCCTAACAGCGACTACAAGCTTCTGCCCAATATCAATGTGGGAGTGACGATTATTACCGCGGAACATTCCAATGTTCTTACCATTCCGCGGGAATCGCTTCGGGAAGACGACTCCGTTCCCTACGTGTACCAGATTGTGGACAATGAATTGCGCCGCACTCCCGTGCAAACTGTAATTTCCAACCTCACCAAGGTGGAGATTACCGGTGGCTTGCCGGAGAACGCGTTGGTCGCTATCGGCTCCACCAATAACAAACCGCTTCGCGACAAATTGCCTGTGAGGGTTGCCCGCTGATGAGACGTGCCTTCCTGCTATCCGTGCTGCTTTTCGTGTTCTTTGTCTATTCCGCTCTGGCGGGAGCAAATGAAAGTGCGCCCGCTCTGATCGCGAGCGGACGCGTCGATGAAGCCCTAAACGCCTTGCGCGGCCAGATCAGTCAAAGCCCGAACGATGCCACCGCGCACAATCTCATCTGCCGTGCCTATCTGACAATCGGTGCATTGGACCGCGGAATTTCTGCCTGCGAGAAGGCGGTTTCACTCGCTCCCCACAACAGCCAATATCACCTCTGGCTCGGCAGGATTTATGGCGTGAAAGCCGACCAGTCGAGTTGGATGACGGCGGCAGGCCTGGCCAAGCACGTACGGTTGGAATTCGAAACTGCGGTTCAGCTCGATCCAGGAAGCGTGGATGCTCGTAGCGACCTGGCTGAGTTCTACCTGGAAGCGCCCGGAATCGTTGGCGGGGGCCGCGATAAAGCCGAACAGCAGGCCAATTCTCTGCAATCGCTCGATGCTGCCAGGGCGCACTGGCTGAATGGAAGAATCGCAGAAAAGAAACACGATTTTCTGACGGCGGAGACCGAGTACAAGAAAGCCATCGAGGCGAGTCACGGCGGCGCGGCAACCTGGTTGAATCTGGGACTGTTCTACCGGCATCGCGAGCGCTGGGACGAGATGGAGAAGGCACTCTTGCATGTGCGCGAGGCGCCGCTACAGGACCGTCCCGACGCGTTGGTTGATGCTGCCGAGATTCTTTTGCGGGCGCAGCGCAATCTGCCAGAAGTGGTCCAACTACTCCATGTTTATTTGAATGGCAGTTCGAAAGTGGAGGAGGCGCCGGCCTTCAAAGCCCATCTTCTGCTCGGCAATGCTGCAGAGAGAATGGGGGACAAGGAGATGGCGGTGACAGAATATCGATCCGCTCTGGCTCTGGCCCATGATTTTCGCCCGGCTCAAGAGGCGCTAAAGCGCCTGAACCGCTAAATGCGAACCCTACTCGCGCGCAAGCTGTTTTCGCAGATTGGACGCATGAGGATTGCCTCTCCGTTGAAAACCTTGTGCGTGTTAAGTCTTCTCTTGGCCTTTCGTGCCTCCTTCGCCCAGGACACGCAGAAGCTCACCCTGAAACGAGTTGTCGAATTGGCTCTGCAGCACAGCCCTACCGCCGCTCAAGCGATCGCGGACGATCAGCGAGCGCTCAACTCCTATCGCGAAATGCGCAATAACTACATTCCCCAGCTCACCGTCGGCTCCGGGCTCGGCGCCACCTGGGGATATCCACTCAGCCTTGAAGGGTCCGCACCCTCGCTCGTGAACATCACCGGGCAATCAGCACTCTATAACCCTCAACTGCGGGATGCGATCCGTGCAGCGCGCCGTGAATACGCTGCCACTCAATACAACACCCAGGACCGCCGCGCGCAGATCATGCAGGACACGGCATTAGCCTATTTGGAACTTGTGAAGTGGGAACGCAACCTCGATGGCATTCGTCTGCAACATCAGGAATCCCTGCGTATGGAGCAAGTGGCCGAGCAGAGGGTTGATGCCGGAGTCGACCGCCCGCAAATGCGCACGGAAGCGAAACTAGCCGTTGCTCGTGCCCATCTGCATGTCCTGCAAGCGGAGAACTCGGTACAGTCCTTACGCATGCTGCTGTCGCAATTGACCGGTCTTGCGGCATCTTCGATTCAAGCGGACCCTGACTCGATCACGGCATTTCCAGACGTGCCCAGCGACCCCGGCATTGCCGCAAAAGCCGCGGAGACTAGCCCCTTGGTGTCCCAAGCTCAACAGCACGCGCTGGCCCAGGGGTTTCGCGCCAGTGCCGAGCATCTCGGCCTTTGGCCTTCGATAGACTTTGCTACTCAATATGCCTTGCTTGCGAGATACAACAACTGGGACCAGTTCTTCGCAAACAAGGCGTTCCAGCGGAACAACGCCAGTATCGGCGTCGTGATTCGCTTTCCATTCTTTAACGCTCCCCAACGCGCGCACGCAAAGGCAGCCGATGCCGACGCGGCGAGGTCCAGGGCCGAGGTTAACACCGCGAAGAACCAAGTCTCTCAGGAAGTCTTGAAGCTGCAGAGTTCCACCCGTCAGCTGGCTGCGGCTAAGGAGGTGTCCCAGTTAGAATTTGAACTGGCCAAGTCCAATTTCGACGAGATCGAAATTCGCTCGAACTCCGGCGGCGCGACCGTCCACGATCAAGCCAATGCCCGTTCCGAGATGTCGGAGAAGTTCAATCAACTCCAGGACGCGGACTTCGAGCTGTCTCGCGCCCGCTTAGCTCTGCTGCGCGTGACCGGAGACTTGGAATCCTGGATTGGCGTACCCAAGTAGCAGCCCTCGCCGCTGGAAATTTTCGCCAGTTCACTGCACCCAAACCCCTTTCAGGCCATCCCCATTGGTCAAGCCGCGCACTTTCAGTACGCTTGACAGGGCCGGGTTCACACCTCTGTTCGGGATTGACCAAAAGATTACCTGCGCGAGGTGGGCGCAAGGTCAATGTTAGGATAAATAGTCCACACTTATGCCCCTAAAAACACTGTTTCTGAACCCCCCTTCATTTGAGAATTTCGATGGCGGCGCCGGGTCGCGCTGGCCGGCAACTCGAGAAATCGAGTCCTACTGGTACCCAGTCTGGCTGGCCTACCCGGCCGGAATGGTGGAAGGGGCAAAGCTCCTGGATGCGCCTCCGCACCATGTTTCAGCGGAGCAGACCGTCGAACTGGCGAAACAGTTCGAATTCCTGGTGCTCTACACCAGCACTCCGGGGTTCCCCGGCGACATCCGCCTGGCGCAAAGGATCAAAGACGCGAATCCCCAGATCAAGATCGCCTTTGTTGGTCCGCATGTGACCGTGCTGCCGGAACAGACTTTGCGCGATGGTTCCGCCATCGACTTCATCGTGCGCAAGGAATTCGACTACGCGACCAAGGAGTTTGCCGAAGGCAAACCCCTCGACCAGATTCTCGGGGTTTCCTACCGTAAGAACGGGTCGATCGCGCACAACGCTGACCGGCCTCAGTTGCAGGACCTCGACGCCCTACCTCACGTCACCGACGTGTATCAACGTGACCTCGATGTGCGCCGTTACACCGTGCCATTCCTCCTTCACCCGTATGTCTCCCTCTATACGACACGCGGTTGCCCTGCCCAGTGCACTTTCTGCTTGTGGCCGCAAACCACCAGCGGGCATGCCTGGCGGAAGCGCTCTTCCGACGACGTTGCTCGGGAGATGGCGAAGGCCAAAGAGTATTGGCCATACGTGAAGGAATTCTTCTTTGACGACGACACCTTCAATATTCAGAAGGCGCGCACGATTGAGCTCTGCGAGAAACTCAAGCCTTTGAAATTGACTTGGTCGTGCACTTCCCGAGTCACGACCGATTACGACACGCTGAAGGCCATGAAAGACGCCGGATGCCGGCTCATGATCGTTGGTTATGAATCCGGCGATCAGCAGATCCTCAAGAACATCAAGAAGGGAGCAACGCTTGAGCGGGCTCGCCAGTTCACCAAGGACGCGCACAAGCTCGGCCTGGTCGTGCATGGAGACTTCATTCTCGGCCTGCCCGGCGAAACGCGCGAAACGATCAAGAACACGATTGCATTCGCCAAGGAGCTCGACGTTGAAACAATACAAGTTTCGGTTGCCCACGCTTACCCCGGCACCGAACTCTACGACTTCGCCATCAAGAACAACTTTTTGGTCAAGGGAAGCATGGTGGACGAGGGTGGTCATCAGCTGGCCCACATCGAGTATCCAGGTCTGCCCGCCGATGAGATTCTCCAGTCGGTGCACCGCTTCTACGACGAGTACTACTTCCGTCCCAAGGCGGTGGTTCGCATCCTTAAGAAAGCGGTTTTTGACTCCGCCGAGCGGAAGCGCCTGTACAAAGACGCAAAAACGTTCCTGAAGCTGCGTTCTCAGCGAAACAAGCTGATACGCGAGAAGGCGAACCATGGAGCCAGCGGAGCCTCCAACGGAAACGGCAATGGTCACCTGTCTGCTTCTGAAAACTCAACTCCGGCTCCCCAGGAAACCGTACAGGTTTAGGCTTCCGTGAACTTCCGCAAATACCTGGTTTTGGCGGGTGTGACCGTGTTCGCCCCCGTCGGAGACTCTTTGCTCGCCTACGGTATGAAGCAGGTGGGCAACATTTCCTTACACGATTTCGGCAGTCTGTTGCTGGCGATTTCTAATCCCTGGGTAGGGTTGGGAATTGTTTTTCTGCTGGGATTCTTCGCCTCGTATATGTCGGCTCTGTCTTGGGCGGATCTAACCTACGTTCTTCCGGCCAGCTCCTTGGGATACGTGCTTCTCGCCCTGATTGCCCGTTTTGCGCTGCATGAGCGGGTCAGCTTGATGCGTTGGTTGGGAATCTCGCTAGTTTCAAGTGGAGTGGGTTTCGTCACCACCGGTCCGGAAATTACCAGGCGGCCGCCAAGGCGGCCG
>Ga0157376_10002176_pt1 | contig 13199 bp, 10 predicted proteins | sample M45metaG_FD_121801 | JGI IMG/M metagenome (GOLD analysis project Ga0157376, IMG submission 121801) | Miscanthus rhizosphere microbial communities from Kellogg Biological Station, Michigan, USA - M4-5 metaG | ecosystem: Host-associated > Plants > Roots > Rhizosphere > Soil | place: USA: Michigan... | reverse complement strand
CGCGCCGCTGGCCGGGCTGGTGATGACCACCGGCGAACTCCCGCCGCCGCTTTGTTGCACCGTCACAGTCACCGGCGCCGACGTGGTGACAGCGCCGCTGTTGTCGGTGGCTCGCGCGGTTAGCGCATAGGTGCCGGTTGCGACGTTGGACCAGCTGATCGCGTAGGGCGAAACATTCGTCACGCCGATCAAGGTACCGTTCTGCAGAAACTCGACCTGCGTCACCGTGCCATCGGAATCGTTTGCGTTCGCGGCGATCGAAATCGCGGCCGGCGCGGTGTACGTCGCGCCGTCGGCCGGCGCAGTGATGCTGACCGTCGGCGGAACATTGGGTGTGCCGACGACGATGGACTTGGACGTCGACCCGGCCTGGCCGTTGTTGTCGGTCGCCGTCGCGCCGATCGTGTAGTTGCCCGTGGGAAGCGTACCGAAATTGAACTGGTAAGGCGGCGCGTTCACCGTGCCTTGCAGCACGCCGTTTTTGAAGAAGCCGACGTTGCTGATCGTTCCCCCCGGACTGACGGCATCGACCTCGGCCGAAATGGTGGACGGGCCGCTGGAAGGCACGGTAGGCGGCACCTTGAAGACAACCAGCGGAGCCGAATTGCCATTGACGGTGATGCTTGCCTTGTCGGACGTCTTGTCGGCGCGGGCGACCGACACCGTGATGGTGTTGCTGCCGAGATTGATCGGCACCGTGGCGCTGTAGGTGTTGCCATTGAGCGTCGCAAGCCGGGAACTGGAACCGTTGTCCGCCCAGACGAAGCTCGTCGTTGCCGAGCCCACGTACGTCCCCGTGACGGTAATGCTGTTGGCATAGACCATCGCCCCGTTCGCGGGGCTGGAGATGGTGACGTTGTTGTTCGGAGCTGCCACGGTAATCGGCACGGCCGTCGAGGTCGTCACGGCGCCGGCGTTGTCGGTGGCCTTGGCGGTCAGGCTGTAGCTGCCCGCTGCGACGTTGCTCCAGGTGAAGGCGTAGGGCGCTGCGGCGCTGGTGCCCAGGAGCGTGGTGCCCTGGTAGAAATCGACCTTCGTGACACTGCCGTCAGAGTCCGCCGCTGTCGCCGCGAGATTGATCGTGGCGGGGGACGTGAAGCTGGCGCCGCTGGCAGGCGATGTCAGGCTCACCGTGGGTGGCGAATTGACCCCGCCCATCGCGACCGTGATCGTGACCGCAGCCGATGTGGTGGAGGCACCGCCGTTGTCGGTGGCCTTGGCCGTCAGGCTGTAGCTGCCGGCGGCGACATTGGTCCAGGTGAACGTGTAAGGCGCAGACGTGCTCGTGCCCAGGAGCACGAGCTTCTTGCCCGAGCCAACATAGAACTCGACCTTCGCGACAGTGCCGTCCGGGTCCGAAGCCGTGGCCGCCAAATTGATGGTTGCCGGCGCGGCAAACGTCGCACCGTTGGCCGGAGAAGTGAGCGAGACGACCGGCGGCGAATTGGCGACCGGCTTGCCGCCCCAGGCGTAGGAGGCGAAAACGGCGAGCAAGACGAAGAGGGCGCGACGGAATTGCGTGGCCATGATCACTGCCCCTGGACAAGTTGGAACACCGGGAGCGAGGCTTTTGCGTCGCCGCTATACGTTGCGGTGATCTTGTGGATGCCTGCGGAGAGCGAAGAAATGGACAGCGTCGAGCGCCCGTTGGTGACGCCTGCTGTGCCCAGCACGACGCCACCGTCGTAGAAGCTCACGGTGCCGCCGCCTTGCGGGTTCTGCACATCTGCCGTCAAGGTGACCGGCTGGCCGGCGATGGCCGGGTTGGCGTTCGAGCTCACGCTGGTGGGATACCGGCCCGGTTCAATCTTCACGATCGACAAGCCGGAGTTCGTCGTGTCCTGTGCACCCGCGGTAAACGGCGCGTACAGCGCGAAGGAAACGAAAAACGCGCCGCCTGCATTGTCGGGCGCGATGGACTCGACGCCTTCGCCTGAGTCGCGGTAGCTTCCCAACACGCTCGCGTAAACCAGCCCGTCGCCGCCGGGCTTGACCTTGGCGAAGAACGTCAATCGAGCATATTCGCCTTGGTAGGGCGCAATGTCGTTGAACGGGTCGACTTGCTGGAACACGCTGGAGACGATTCCGCCGCCGACATAGGCATACCCCGCCGCGTCGACAGCGATCGCGTCCAGCGTGTCATCGTCACCCAGGAAGAGGCCGCCTTGATCGCAATTGCTGCCGCACCAGCGTCCACCAAGGTACGTCGAATAAATGAGTGAGGTGCCCGAAGCCGAGAACTTGGTGATGAACCCGTTCGAAAAATTGGGGCTGGTATAGCCCTTGCGTGGCTGCAAGCTGCCAGACGTGGTCGGAAAATCGTCCGAGTACGATTGGCCGGCGACGTACGCCTGGCCCAGCGAGTCGACGGCGATGCCCCGACCCTTGTCATAGGACGAACCGCCCAGGTAAGTCGAATACACGAGAGCCGAGCCTGTCGGATTGAGCTTCGTGACGAACGCGTCGCTGTAGCTGCGGAAGTTCGGGTACAAGGCATTGGCGACCGGGAAGTCCGGCGACTTCGTCGTGCCGGTGATGTAAGCGTTGCCCGCCGTGTCGATGGCGATGGCCGCGGCAGTGTCAGGTCCTGAGCCGCCGACGTAGGTGGCGTAGAGCATCGCGCTGCCAGTGGCGTTGAGCTTGGCCACGAACGGAACAGAGTTGCCGCCAGCCGACGCTGTCGTCTGGAATGCGCCGGGCGTGGTGACGATCGATGTCCCGTTCCCCGTGATGAACACATTGCCGCTGGCGTCGAGCGCCATGCGCGCGATCGAACCGCCGTTGACGAACGTCGAGTACAGAAGCGCGGTGCCCGTCGGGTTCAGCTTGGCGACGAACGAGCCCGACGTGAAAGTCGTCTGGTATGCGCCCGCCGTCACTGGAAACGACGCGGCGCTCGTGGTGCCCGCGACATAGACATTTCCGCTGGCGTCGACACGGATATCCGCGCCATTCGACGTCGCTTTGCGGCCGCCGATGTATGTCGCCCAGATCAGTTGCTTGCCCGTCGAATCCAGCTTTGCGACATAAACGTCCGATGCGCCGAGCACACGCGTCTGGTAGGTTCCCGTCGCGGGAGGACTCGATGTGCTCGTCGTACCCGTCAGATAGGCATTGCCCGACGCGTCGGTGGTGACGGTGGCACTCCCAACAGACCAAACGGAGGATGAATAGCTGAGGATCGGGTCGATGACGAGCGGCTGTGTCGGGTCGTACTCGCCCAAGGCGAAATGCACCGCACCGCGGTCCGCGACGACGTAACGCGCGTCCACCGGTACGCGCCGGCCCTCGATTTCCTGGTACGCGACCGGGCGGCGATAGCTCAGTTGCACGTCGTCTGTAGCGACCGTCAGTTCACCTTCAGCCGTGACCACCGGCTTCGCGCCGGAGAACATGACACCGATGCGCGAAACGTCGGCACCCGGCGCAACGACGAAGTCGTACTCGAGCTTGCCCTGATTGCCGTAATAGACGAGGTCGATGCCCGGATAGACCGACTCGTAGCGCACGCGCCCGTGACTGGGCACGCCGACGATGTTGCGCGCCGAGTCCGCGCTCACGAGATAGTTTGTCTTGTACGCGAGCAGTTGCTCGCCCTTCAGGACCGGATTGGCGTTTGCATCGGCCAGCGTCATCCGCAGCACGGGGGCCTCACCGGACTTACGGTCGAAAACGAGTGCGGCCTCGGTCCCGGTGAGAAATACCCGATAGCCGGGTCCGCGCGCCAAGTAACGCACCTCGACATCGGCCTGGCCGCGGTTTTGCTCGAAGGCCAGCGGGAAAGCCTCGATGCCTGAGTGCCGGGGGCCGGGCGGCGCCGTGTCGGGGGGAACCTGCGATTGCGCGGCGGCAGAGCCGGCGACGCCCAGGCACAACAAGAACCCAATCGCGACATGGGCGCGAAAGCTGACAGACATGGAGCCTCCCTCAAGTTAACAAGGCCGACGGCCTTGTCGGTCCCGCAGGGCTCAAGAATTAGTTCTATAGCCCTATGTTTTGTAAAATCCTATCAGCTTCATACTCATTGTGCAAAGCCATTAATTTCATGGCACTAATTTTCTTGCCATACCTCCCGCGCTTTATGGTAGTTAGTTGAAGACACTGGCAATCGCAAGTGATTTCAGTAGAATAAAAGGCCACAATCGCCCGCCAGGGCAGAGGGACCACCATCGCGGCGCACACGCCCGAGGGTGTCGAAGGAGTACTCAGCAGTGCAGGTCAGTGCGAGGAGGGGGGGATTTTCGGCACGGGTCGTCCGCGCGCTTTGCGTGGCCCTGAGCGCGTTGGCCGTTCACGTGGTGACCGTGGCAGATGTCTACGGTTCGAGCGGACCGGACGGCTCGTTGCGATACGCCACGCAACCGCTGGACAGCACTTACCGCCTCCTTTTCCGAGAACAGCAGCAGAGTCCGTACTCCGCAGCAACGGATGCCGTTGCATCGGCATCATTGCGCACGCCTGCGCAAGGGCAATACCAGCTTCTCATCGAGCGGATCGCAAGGCAGTACGGTGTTGCTGCCGAACTGGTCGGCGCGGTGGCAGCCGTGGAGTCGGCGCACAACGCGCAGGCGATTTCACCGCGCGGCGCACGCGGCGTCATGCAACTGCTTCCGGCCACCGCGAAGCAATACGGCGTCTCCGACCCGCGGGCGCTGCTCGACCCCGAGCGCAACATCGAAGCCGGCGTGCGCCACCTCAAGGACCTTCTGGCGCGCCATCATGGAAACGTGAGCCTCGCGCTCGCAGCCTACAACGCAGGAGCCGGCGCCGTGAATCGCCACGGCGATCGCATTCCGCCTTACCGCGAAACCATGCTGTACGTACCCGCCGTCATGGCGAAGGCGGCGGCGGCTCAATCCGTCCGCTGAGCAATCCCGATGCGTGTTCACATTTGCCTGCCCCGCACCCCTGGCGCGCGCCGCCGCGCCTTCGGATTCACGCTGCTCGAGTTGCTGGTCGTGGTCGCGATCATCGGCCTGCTCGCCGCCTATGTCGGCCCCAAGTACTTCAGCCAGCTGGGCAAGTCCGAGCAGGCGCTTGCGAAGGCGCAGATCGAAAGCTTCAACCGCGCGCTCGCGACTTACAGGCTCGACGTCGGCGCGTTTCCAACGACCGAGGAAGGGCTGAACGCCCTGATAGTCAAGCCTGCGTCCCTCTCGTCCGCGAAATGGAACGGTCCTTACCTGAGCAAGGCCGTCCCGCTGGATCCCTGGGGCAAGCCCTACATCTACCGCGTGCCGGGAGCGAAAGGCGACTACGACCTGCTGTCCTACGGCAAGGACGGCCAGCCGGGCGGCACCGGCGACGCCGCCGACGTCACCAGCGACTGAGCTCCGCACACCATGCAGTACCTGGTACGCGCACTCGATTCGTCGCAGCAGATCCAGACCTTGCTGGTCGATGCGCTCGACGAGACCGACGCGCAGACGCAGGCTCGCAGCCGCCAGCTGACACCCGTTTCTGTCGTGCGCCGCTCCGGCGTCTCGCTGCGTCGCGAGGCGAAGTTTCCCCTGCTGCTTTTCGTGCAGGAACTGCACGCGCTGATTGGCGCCGGCTTGAGCGTGGTCGAGGCGATCGACACGTTGGTCGACAAGGCGCCCGCCGGCGCACGACGCGCGGTGATGGCACGGGTGGCGCAGCAACTGCGGGAAGGCCACCGCGTTTCGGACGCGCTGCGCCAGCAAGCCGACGTGTTCCCGCCGCTGTTCGTTGGAATCGTGCAAGCCGCGGAAGGCACGAGCGATCTGCCCCGCGCCCTCGCCCGCTATCTCGACTATGAAACGAGGCTCGAGGGCGTCCGCCACAAGGTGGTGAGCGCCGCGATTTATCCCGCCATCCTGCTTGTCGTCGGCGGCGCCGTGAGCCTGTTTCTGCTCGGCTACGTGGTCCCGAAGTTCGCTGCGATCTATCAGGGCGGCGGCCGTTCGCTTCCCTGGGCATCGCAACTGCTGATGACATGGGGGGAATTCGCCGGCCGCAACGCGGTCACGCTGTTCGCGCTGTTCACGGCGGGTGCGGGCTTCGCCTTCTGGTGGCTTCAGCGACACATGGCCGGGGGCGGCTGGTGGCGCGCCCTGGGCCTGCTGCCCGGCGCCAAATCGAAGGTCCAGATCCTGGAGCTCTCGCGCCTGTACCTCACATTGGGCATGTTGCTCGAAGGCGGGATTCCCGTTCAACACGCACTAAGACTTTCCTGTGCGGTGCTCGACGGCGGCAAGGCGGCCGCGCTGGTGGCGGTGCGCGAGGAAATCGAGGCCGGCTACCCGCTGTCCGAGTCGCTCGAACGGCACGCGCTGAGCACGCCCGTCGCGATGCGGCTCCTGCGCGTCGGCGAGCAGTCGGGCCAGCTGGGCCTCATGCTCACCCGGACTGCGGCGTTTTACGACGACGAAACCACGCGCTGGATCGAGCGCTTCACCAAGGCATTCGAGCCGGTGTTGATGGCCGCGATCGGCTTGGTGGTCGGCTTGATCGTGATCCTTCTCTACATGCCGGTCTTCGATCTCGCCGGGAGCTTGCAATGAGCGAATCCGCGATCGACTGGCAAGCCCTGCGGGATGCGCGTGCACGCGGCCAATCGCCGGTCGCGAGCCTTGCCGCCGCGCTGCATTGCCCGGAACGCGAGGCCGCCCAGCGCCTGGCCGATGCGATGCGGCTCGAATACTGGGAGACGCAACAAATGTCGCGTCACGCTCCCGCCTTCGACCTGTTGCCGCTGGCGCGCGCGCAGAACTTGCGCGCGCTCTTGTTGCATGACGGCGGGCAAGGCGAAATGCCGCGCGGATTCATCGCGGTGGTGCATGACCCGCTCGACGGCGATCTCTGGACGCAGCTGTCGCATTGGGCGGCAGGCCCGGTGCGCTTTGTGCTGGCGACGCCCGACGACATCCATGCCTTCCTGAACCAGCAGGAAGCCCAGTCCAGCGCGCTCGACACGCTGCAGTGCGACCGCGACAGCGCCGCCGGCGAAGGCGACTCGATCGAAGTGCTGTCGCTGGCCAGCGTGTCCGACGCTGCCAGCCCCGCGGTGAAGCTCGTCAACTCCACGCTCTACGATGCGCTTCGCGCGGGCGCGAGCGACGTGCACCTGGAGTGCACACCGTCGGGCCTCGCCGTCAAATACCGCGTCGACGGCGTGCTCGATGCCATCACCGACGTGCATGGCGTGCAGTTGGCGGAACAGGCCGTGTCGCGATTGAAAGTCCTGGCCGAGCTGGACATCGCCGAGCGGCGGGTGCCTCAAGACGGCAGCTTCCGTGTGAGCGCACAAGGCCGGCCTATCGACCTGCGGGTCTCGATCATCCCGGGCATCAACGGCGAGGACGCCGTGATCCGCATCCTGGACAAGCAGGCGATGGTCGAAGCGCACGGCAAACTCAGCCTCGATACCCTGGGCTTCGACAGCGCCGCCGTCGCCACGCTGCGCGAACTGATGGAGGCGGCGTACGGGATGATGCTCGTCACCGGCCCTACCGGTTCGGGCAAGACCACCACGCTATACGCGGCACTGTCCGAAACCCACACGGGGCGCGACAAGATCATCACGATCGAAGATCCGGTGGAGTACCAGTTGCCCGGTGTCCTGCAGATCCCGGTCAACGAGAAGAAGGGCCTCACCTTCGCGCGCGGCTTGCGCTCCATCCTGCGGCACGATCCCGACAAGATCATGGTCGGCGAGATTCGCGACCGCGAAACCGCGGAGATCGCCGTGCAGTCGGCACTCACCGGCCACCTGGTCCTCACAACGGTCCATGCCAACAATGTGTTCGACGTCTTCGGCCGGTTCACGCACATGGGGCTGGATCCGTATTCGCTTGTCTCTGCGCTCAATGGCATTTGGGCGCAGCGCTTGCTCCGGCTGAATTGCCCGCATTGCAGCCGCCCGCATCGGCCCGCGCCGCGTGAGCTGGAGCGCCTCGGCCTTTCGCCGGAAGAAGCGGACCGATTCGAATTCCGCAAGGGCGCAGGCTGCGGCGACTGCCGCGGCACCGGCTACCGTGGCCGCTGCGCCGTCGCCGAGATGTTGCGGCTGGATGACGAGCTGCGCGAAATGATCGTGGCGCGCGAGCCGGTGCGCCGCGTCAAGGAAGCCGCCCGGCGCAAGGGGGCACGCAGCCTGACCGAAGCGGCGCTCGACGTCGCGCGCGCGGGCCGCACCACACTGGAGGAGGTCCGACGTGTCACTGTGGCCGCCTAGATTCCGCGCGCCTGCCGCCACGCTCGCACTCGGGCTCGACCTTCGCCAGCTGGCGTGGATAAAGGGCGAATCGGCTGCCGCCGAAATTTCGACGGCGGACCACGCGGAAGGCGTCATCGCGGCCCTGGTCGACGCGCCGGACGGCGCGCAGCTGGACATCATCGCTGCCGCGGACGTGGCGAAACACTGGTTGCAAGTTCCGCCGTCGTCGGTCAGGTCGCTGCGTGAGCTGAAGCTAGTGGCGGCCGCACGTTGCGCGCACCTCTATGGCGGTTCGGCCGGGGACTGGTGGGTCACCGGGGATTGGAACAGCCGCCGGCCGTTTGCTTGCGCCGCCCTGCCGCACTCGGTCGCCGCTCCGCTGGCGAGCCAATTCGCTACGCGCCGGGGCCGGGTGCGTTGGCGCACGACGTGGGCCATTGCCTGCAGCGCTTTTCCCGCGGAATTTCCAGCGGATGGTTGGAGCGCGCTTGTCAGCCCTGCCCACGCGGTGGTCTGGCATTGCAGGAATGGCGACGTGAACTGCATGGGCACAGTCGCGATCGATCCGCTCGCGAGCCAGCCGCAAAGAGCGGAGTTCGTGCTGCAGCATATCGAGGTCGAGTCCCGGCGCTGCACCGACGCCCCGGTCGCAAACGTGCACTGGCTCGACCTGACCGGCCGCAAGTTCGAGGGATCGATGCCTCGCATCCACTGGATCTTGCGCGGGGCAAACGGCGTGCATGCCACGGGCAGCGAAGCGGCGGCGGCAATTCGGCTGCATCGGCTGCCGGGACAAGGCGCCCGATGAAGCCGATCGAACTCGAGTTCGAGTCCGGGGACTCCGCCTGGAGACGCACGGCGAGCGGACGAATGTCCGGTGCTCCGGTCGTGGCCGCGTGGTTGCTCGTTGCTTGCGGCGTCGGCGCATCGATGTTCGCCGCGTGGCGAGTGTGGGAGAGCACGGCCGAACTCGCTGCGACCGAAGATGCACTGCGTGCGGCTCTTGCCGGCGCGAGAGCGGTCCCCGCCACTGACGCGGCCTGGCAGCGCTTGAGCCCTTCGCAACGCAACGCATGGAACCAGGTCGCGCGCCAGCTCAACACACCTTGGTCGGCATTGCTCGATGCGCTGGAACGCGCCAAGCCTAACGAGGTCGCGATCGTCTCGATCGAGCCGGACGGGGCGCAAGGCACCGTGCGCCTGCAGGCGGAAGCCAAGACGCTCGACGAGCTCCTTGCCTACGTTTCGGCGCTGAAGAACACGCAGCCCTTCGAGAGCGCCGCGTTGGTCAAGCATGAGACCAACGAACAGGATGCGAACCACCCCGTGCGCCTGAGCATCGATCTCCGGCTGAGGCCCGCAAAGCCAGCGCACGTGCCACAGGAGTCAAGGCCATGAAACCTGCCGACCGCCTCGTCGCCTGGCGCGTGGCCGCGCAAATCTGGCTGTGGAGGCACGGGTACGCGTGGCCCCTCGGCGCCATGACCCTGGCGCTCGCGGTCTGCGTCTACCTGGCGTTCGTCCCACCTGCAGACGCCGCCCTTCGCGCCGCGCGGCTCGATCTCGCACAAGCAACGGCGCAACGCACCCGCACGCCGGGCGCCGGTTCGCATGAGCAACAACAGGACGTCCGGGCCCTGCAGGCGGTCTTGCGACATTCGCCGTCCGCCGACGAGTTGGTCCGCAAGATGGTCGCGCTGTCCCAGGTCGAGCAAATCGCCTTGACGCAAAGCGACTACCAACAAGAGCTCCGGCCTGCGACGCAGGTGACACAGGTGCGCGTGACCCAGCCGGTACGGGCCAGTTACCCGCAATTGCGCCGCTATATAGAGTCCGTGCTGCGCACCTTCCCCAACGCCTCGTTGGACCAGGTGGCTGCGCGGCGCGACAGCGTCGGCCAGTCCCAGCTCGAAGCCCGGCTGCGCTGGTCTTTCTGGATACAAGCGGGGGCCGAGCACCCGGCCATGCCGGCGCAAGGGGAGAGCAACCCGTGAGCGATTCGAAATCAGCGAACTCGCCTGGCCGCCACAAGCGATGGTGGTTGTGGATCCCGCTTCTGGGCGTGGGCGGCTGGCTCGCCGCATTCGGCGACAAGGCGCCGGCCCTGGGCAGTTCGCCGAGCTTGCCGACGCGGGTGCCGCCGCCGGTCCGGGCTGCGGCCGCTCCACTTGCCGGCGCCCACGGGCCGACAAGTGCGCCCCCCCCGGACGCGCTGGTGGCGCTGGTTCCGCGCGCCACGTTGATCGCCAGTGCCGGCCCGACCGCGGCCGCCGAAGACCGTGCGCAGCGGGACCTCTTTTCCGCGCGCAACTGGAATCCGCCTCCTCCGCCGCCCCCTGCCCCAACGCCGGCTCCGGCGCCTGTGGCACCGCCATTGCCATTCAGTTTCCTGGGCAAGAAGTTCGAGAGCGACGCCTGGGAGGTTTATCTCGCGCGCGGTGAGGAAACATTCATTGCGCGGGAAGGTCAGGTGCTTGCAGGCATGTACCGCGTGGACAAGATCGCGCCTCCCGCGCTCGCGCTGACTTATTTGCCGCTGGGCCAGTCCCAGGAAATGCCGATTGGAGATTCCCGGTGACACGCTTGTCCGCGCGCCTGCGCATTTTTCTGGTCTTCGCCGCGGCTTTGTGCCTCGCGGGCTGTGCCGCACAACTGGCCTACCGCGACGGGCAGGCGCTCGTCCAGCAAGGGCGCACGCCGGAAGGCCTTGCCAAGCTGGAAGAAGCGAGCCGCCTGGACTCGGGCGTCGCCCAGTACCGCATCGCCGTCATCCAGACCCGCGACCGTTGGGCGGCGGCCGAAGTCGCACGCGCGCAGGCGCTGGAACGCCAAGGCCGGCTGGACGAAGCGGCGCGCGCGTTGCAACAGCTTCAGGCGTCCGGCTACGGCAATGAACCTGCCGCCGCCGAGTTGCGCGATATCGAACGCCGCCGCCGCGCCGATGCGGGGCTGGCAGAAGCGAAAGCGGCGCTCGGCAAGAAGGACGTCGACAGCGCGCGCGCGAAACTCACTGCGCTGCTGCTCGAAAGCCCGGAGCGCGACGACGCCCGCAAGTTGCTTCGCATGACCGAAGAAAGGGACAACAAGCCGGCACCCGAGACCGTGCTCGCCGCCGCGTATCGCAAGCCGATCACCATCGAGTTCAAGGATGCGGCGCTGCGCAGCGTGTTCGAAGTCATCTCGCGCACGTCGGGGCTGAACTTCCTCTTCGACAAGGATGTGCGCACCGACGTGAAGACTTCGATTTTCCTGAAGAATTCCACCATCGAATCGGCCGTCCAGCTCACGCTGCTCACCAATCAGCTGGAGCAACGCGTGCTCGATGCGAACACCGTGCTGATCTACCCGAATACGCCGGCCAAGCAGAAGGATTACCAGCCCTTGATGGTCAAGAGCTTCTACCTGACCAACGCGGATGCCAAGGCCGTGAGCGCCTCGCTCAAATCGCTCCTGAAGACGCGCGACATCGTGGTCGACGAAAAGCTGAACTTGCTGATCGTGCGCGACAGCCCCGAAGCGATCCGCCTGGCCGAGAAAGTGGTCGCGTTGCATGACCTGCCGGAGCCCGAAGTGATGCTGGAAGTGGAAGTGCTGGAGGTCAAGCGCACGCGACTGCTGGACCTGGGCGTGCGCTGGCCCACTCAGGTCAGCCTGGCGCCGCTGCCCGCAACGGCCGGCGCTGCGCTGACGCTGGCGGATCTGCGCAGCCTGAACAAGTCGCGCATCGGCGCCACGGTCGACCCGATGACCGTCACCGCGCAGAAGACCGACACCGACGCGAACCTCCTCGCGAACCCGCGAATCCGCGCACGCAACCACGAGAAGGCCAAGATCCTGATCGGCGAGCGCGTGCCCAACATCACGACCACCGCGACGTCGACCGGGTTCGTTTCCGAATCCATCAACTATGTGGACGTCGGCCTCAAGCTCGACGTGGAACCGACGGTCTACCTCGACGGGGATGTCTCTATCAAGATCGCGCTGGAAGTCAGCAGCATCATCAGCCAGCTCGAGACCAAGGCGGGATCGGTGGCCTACCAGATCGGCACGCGCACGGCGCAGACGGTGTTGCGGCTGAAAGACGGCGAGAACCAAGTCCTGGCGGGGCTGATCAACGACGAGGACCGGCGCTCGGCCAACAAGGTGCCGGGCCTCGGCGAAATTCCACTCGTGGGCCGGCTTTTCGGCGAGCAGGCCGACGACAACAGCAAGACCGAAATCGTCCTGTCGATCACTCCGCACATCATCCGCAACGTGCAGCGGCCCGAGGCCGCCTTGATCGAATTCGACTCGGGCACCGAAAACAGCCTCGGCGCGCGGGCCGCGTCGACGACTGCGGGTTCGGCCCCGCCCGCCGCCGGCGCGCCGGCCAACGCCGTGCCCGCGCTCCCTGTGCCGCGCGTCGCGCCAGCCTCGTCCGCCGCACCCGCGCCCATGGACGCAACGCCGGCCACCGTGCCCGTCCCGGTCTCTGCGAACGGCGATCCATCGGGTTCGGGCCTGCCAGCTGCCGCAACGGGCCCGGCGGCACTGCGCTGGCAGGGACCGGACCAGCTGAAGGTGGGCGATACGTTCGAGATGCAGCTCGTCATGCAATCCGACCAGCCGGTCGTGAGCGTTCCGCTGGCGATCGGGTTCGACCCACGCATATTGCAAGTGGCTTCCGTGCGCGAAGGCGACTTCCTGCGGCAAGGCGGGGCACAGACCACGTTTGCGAGCCGTGTCGAGCCGGCCGGGCGCGTGCTGGCCACCGTGACGCGCGCCGGCGATTCCGGCGCGACGGCGATCGGCACGCTGCTCACCGTGGCCTTTCGCGTGACCGCCGCGCCGCAAGGCCCGACCCGCGTCGTCTTGTTGACCGCGGCCCCGGTGGGTCTGGGCGGCCGTTCGGTGCCCGCGCCGCTGCCGGCGCCGCAAACGCTGCAGATCAACCCCTAGACCCGACGCATGGCGCGCGGATTCACGCTCATCGAATTGCTGGTCACGCTGGCAATCCTGGCCGTGCTCGCGACCATGGTCG
>Ga0157376_10002172_pt1 | contig 13213 bp, 6 predicted proteins | sample M45metaG_FD_121801 | JGI IMG/M metagenome (GOLD analysis project Ga0157376, IMG submission 121801) | Miscanthus rhizosphere microbial communities from Kellogg Biological Station, Michigan, USA - M4-5 metaG | ecosystem: Host-associated > Plants > Roots > Rhizosphere > Soil | place: USA: Michigan... | reverse complement strand
GATGACGTGGCGATATTCCTCCGACCACTGCCCCTGCTTGCTCACCGTCTTCACCGGAAACCGCTGAACCTTGGTCACCCACTGATAGTATTGCCGAGTCTCCCCATTCTCAGCGACGGTGACTTCGAACAGTTCGGTGGGATAGCCGTTCAGCGTCTCATCACCGACGAGTTCGCGCGAGACTTCCCCTTCCATCGTCTCACTCACTGCCAACTGATGCTCTCTCGCGATCGGCACCTCGAGATACTGCCGCCGCTTGGACAAAATGAGCCAGGAGCTGTGGCGGTCCATCCGCACGATGATGATGCTGGCACCCCCTTGCGGCTGGGTGAACTCGAACCGCCAGCGATCGTCCTTGGCATTGACGTGGGCCGTCACGACGGATTTTCCGTTCTTCACAATCCGCTCAGCGGAAAAATCGAGTGCCGTTGCGGTCTGTGTCAGACCGCCTATGGGAATCGACGCCAGCCAGAACAGCAGCCATCGAGCAGATGTGCATCGCTCTCGTATTTCCATGGACTGGTTCTACCGTATCGCTCACACACACTTCAAGGCGCCTCTCCCTGCTCGCCGGAAAAGCGAACGAGGGAACCCGGACGTGACTCTGTCGGATCCCCCCGCACGGCTTCCTTACTTCCGTTCCAGGCTAGTTGCCCTTCATGGACACCGGTACAGACTGCGTTGGATTCTGCTCCTCCGCTTGCTGTGTGGACGGCGCCTGCCTGCTCAACGGCAAGATTGCCCGACTATCGCGGTCGAGCACCGTCAGCGTTCCCCAGTGACCAGCGTCGAGATACCCCGGTCTCTGGTTCAGCCACAGATAGCTGCCAGGAATCCCGTTCGGACCTCCGGCCCCACCATGTAGCCAGGCATTGATCACCTCGGTACCGCCGAACTCCATGGTGCTTACGAGGTCCGCTCCGCTCATATAGGGCTCGTGTTTCCACTCATGGCCCGACACGCTGAACAGCTGTATCTGCTCGCTAAAGGCACCCAGCACGTGAATCACGACCGCGTCGCCCACATGCGCTGCGATACTCGGGGTCACCGGCTGGTCTCCCGTCTTGACGCAAACGAGCACTTCGCTGTACGCACAGCCCTTCTCGATCCGGTAATCGGTCGGCTCGGACCGGTAGTTCACCGCCGTCACGCCAGCCACCTTTTGGATGTATGGCATGAAGCTGGTGCCGATTTGGTTATCTTCGTCCTGGAACAGGAGGGCGAAGGACCGATAGTTCTGTCGATTCTCGTTGCCCGGCAGGTTCCGATCCACGATCACATCCGCTCGCCAGGAACTCTTCTGAGCCAGATCTTCGCCGGTCACTGAATCGCGATACTGCGATCCCCTTGGGCCGATGATGATCGCCCCGAAAAGCCCGTTTCGCGGATTTTCAATCACGTTACCCCAATCTTGAATCAGGGCGGCGTTCTCCCCGAACTCCGGATGGGCGAAGAACGTGTAGGTCCGGCTTTGACCCGGCGCCACAGTCTGGTCGCCGGGGTTGTTCCCCGCGTTGATCCCCATCGATTCTTTGGGATCGTACGCCACATGATCTACGTGGAACCCGGCCCGGTCCTTGGCCATCTCGTTCTTGAGATTGACCTTAATACAATCGCCTACGTTCACGTGCAGGGTCAACGGGCTCGGTTCAATGCTGCCCGAAGCGACCTTGGTCTTCTCGCCTTCAAGCACGTACATCTTGCCGGTCTCGTTGCCCAGTACCATCTTCCGCTCCATGTCCACTTCCATCACGCCCGGCGTTCCCTTGTTGTAGCGAATCGCCTTGTCGATGGCTGCAACGTTGAACGTCTTCACCGGCGCGTCGGACGGGCAGACGGACTTAGCCGACTGCGGAATCTCTTCCCGGCCCGGCAGCGGCCTCAGTGTCGCATCCGCTTTGTCCAGTACCCGGAAGAGGCCCCAGCTGCCTTCCACGAAGTGCGACGCTCGACCGCTGTAGTAGGGGTAATCGCCCGCCATCTGTTGCGGTCCTCCTGCGGCAGGAATGGCAGCATCGTACCGCTCTCCGATTACCACGTGCAGCGAACTCCGAGGGATGGAATTCTTGCTGTAGCGCTCCATCGGGAACCAGTGTCCGCTGATGTGCCAAGAATGCACTTCGTTGGCCGATCCTTCGATCAACCGGACCACAATCGGGTCACCCAAATACGCGCGCAACATCGGGGTCTCGGGATCCCCGTGGATCAGGCTGCTGAACAGCTGCGACGGATCTGGATTATTCGCCAACCGTACTGACAGGGGTTCCACACGCATGTTGTACCCTCCCCCCGTCGTCGCTTCGCCGCCGTTCAAAAACTTCATCGGCGACAGATTGAGTTTGGCAGGATAGACCGCAGTCGGAGTGCCGTCCACGGAAATCGCTCCGACCCTGACTTGGGGGTTGTCGGCAGTAATCAACTCCGCTGTCCTGGGATTGGAATCCATGACCTGGGTCACGATTTCACGGAAAGAGCCCCGGATATGCGCGGATACAGGTTCGAGGGTGTGAATGTCGGCCACTGGCCCGCTGCGAACTTCTTTGCCCGTCATCGGGTCATGATAGGTGGACCGCGGCGGTTCAGCGATGAACGTGGAGTAGAAACCGTGGCCCCACCCGTCCAATCCAAACACATGGTCGTGCCAGAAGGTGGTGCCGAAATCGGCGTCCACATACCACCGTTCGCGGATCCACTCCACCGACACGATCTCGCCCTTCTTATGACTATGCATCAGCGGCCGCTCGAAGGTGATCGTGTTGCCTTCGATCTTGCTGATCCGGGCCGACTCGAATCCACCCACTTCGTCCATGCCCACGCCTAACTCGGTTTTGACGTGATAGCGTGAGGCATCCTTCACCTTAATGCTGCTCGCGCCCTTGGCCGCATCAGCCTCCATCGTCGTGTTCATCGGCACGGGCATTCCCTTGCCGGGATGCTCATCCTTCAGAATCGTGAACGGCCGCAACGACATCTCATACGAGAAGCCGATGATCGGGCCGTCGGATGCCTGCGTGTCGAACTGGAACATGTGCGGATGCAGGTTCGTCTTGCTGGAGAACCCTTGCCGCACATCATCTTTCAACTCGCTCTTGTACACGACGTCGATGCAATCCTGCACGTTGCCGCGGATCACCAGCGGCATCTGTCTGGCGGGATTCTTCCGGACTTCCTGCTCTTCTTCGTGCAGCACGTAGAGCAATCCACCCGGATCCACAATCGCCGGCGTCTTGGCCGTCGCCTTCTTGAGCGTGATCGGCAGCGTGATCGCGTGGATATTGAAGAACTTCTGCGGCGCTCCTTCCGGACATAGGCTCCATGGCCCTTGCTCGCCCGGTTTTGGCGGTTCAGTTGAGTTGCTGCCGTCGTCGCGGCGATGGATCGGCTCCAGCCATGGTGCACCGCTATGGCTCGGAGAGAACGGCACGCGCCGGCCCAGGTGCGGCCGCAACCACGGCCAAGCGATCTTGCCGGATTGCGGATCGAAGAGAATCTCCTGCCGCTTGCCCGGCGTCGCCGATTTGTAGTTCACCCACTCATACGTCGTCTCAAGCTCGCTCATGGCCTTCTGCCCGTCCCAGGCCCAGTCGTTGACGGTTGAATCGTAGGCCAACGTCTGCTCTTTCTCGGTGTTCTTCTTGCCCGGCTTACCTTGCGGCGTGAGCATCATCTCCACCCAATCCTTGATGGAGACCTTGACCGGATTGGCTTTCCAATCGGTCTTGTCCTTGGTGATCTCGTACTTCTTGCCGCCGTACCAGTCCACCGTGGTGCCGACAAGCTTGTCCGACGGAGTGCCTGTCTTGATCTTGCCGACGCGATCCGGCAGCTCGACGAGCGGCTTCATGACGTCGGTCTGAGAGCCAGACGCTTGCAGCGTGTTATACACGCGCCAGAATCCCCACATGCCCGTCACATAATGTTGTGGGATATGGCAATGGAACACGAACTCGCCGGCCAGGGCTTGCAGACCTCCCGAGCCACCCTCGATCACCTGATCGTAGACCTCTGTCGGCCCGATGGACTGCACGTCCAGACGGTCTGAGGGGTCGCTGATTGCAGGGAACTTCACCGGCCCGTTCTTCGACAGTGCGAAGTCGAGATTGCTGTTTCCCGGCTGGCGCGCCCAACGGATGGAGCCGCCGTGGAGGTGGTGCGAGTGCACGATCTCTGAGCCACCCGCCATCCGGAACTTGGCGGGATCGCCGAGATAGGATCGAGGAATGGTCGTGGCCGGGTCGCCAAAGGTATAGGACCCATAGGCCATGGACTCGTCCCCGTAGAATCCCATATGGGCCTGAAGCTCAATGCGTGTGCCGTGCGGTTCGCTGCGGTAATTCAGCAACCGTGCGCCCGGCCGATAGGAATCGGTGTGCGGATCGCGCTGGGGCAGCATTTCGCCTTTCTTGTTCAAGAGACGAAACGCTTCATCACCGGCCTCATGATAGAAAATCGCGAATTCCCGGAAGTCGGCTCCCTTCGGATCCTCGATCATGGCTTCACAACCGCTCGCCATCGGCTTGCCGTCGAACGGACTGAGATAGCGTGAGCCGCGCGGCTCCACGACAAGCATGCCGATCAAGCCCTGGTTGAACTGTTCGCGCGATGCGTGCGATCGGAAAAAACGCGCCCCCTCCTGAGTATCCGGTTTGATATACCACTCGAAACTCTGCTGACCGCCCGATGCGACCGAGCCTTCTGGATTCGAGGGGGTCGCCGGCTTGCCGGTCGCCGCCACCACCATGGATGAACCGTTGATCACCAGGCTCGTCGGGTCATCTGGGATCTCGTTGTGGAGGGTAAGCTTGAGGCAATCGCCCTGGTTGGCCCGGATCACCAGCGGCTGAATAACATCGCCCTGCAAGCCGTTCGACACGGCGCCGGGATCGTTCTCCTTCTCTCGTGCTTCCCTGTTCGCCGCTTCTTCGCCACGAGCCTTCTCGACATTCTCCTTCAGCACATACATGTAACCGGGGAAGTAGTCGAGAAAACGGCTCAGCGTGATTTCAATATTTATTGCCGAGACGTGATACTCCTTTATTGGAGCATTCGCCGGACAACGCTGCCCGGCAGTGACGGCGATTTTGCTCGGATCCTCCGCGACCAGCAGAACGCCCTGCTGCAACATGTGACTGTTCGCGCCGGTGCTATACCCGCCTTTCTGTCCGATGGCTTCCTGTTGGCGCTTGACCTCCTCCATCATGCGGTCGTGAAGCATCGCTCCGCCTTCGCGATAAATCACCTTCTCCCCCGATGCCTCCCCTACGTCGCCATGGTGGGGGTGCTGGTCTGCGGCCAACCCCATCGGGGTCATCAGTAGGCTGCCGGCCAGCGGGATAATTTGCAATATCAGCGCAACGCCGGGACGCTTCAGCTTGCGTCTCGGTTGAGTAAGAAAAGATCTCATGACACGGCCTCCTCGGATGTGCCCGCCATCATGGGCGGACTGTTTGAATTACTTGAACACAATGCCTATACCGATCACCCGACTCACATCCCGCTGTTCCTACTTGAAGAAGAGAACCGGCCTCTGACACATACTCGGCCTCATTTCTGAGCGGGGCTAAGAGCTGGTGAAGGCTTCCTCCTTGCGGAGAAGAGGGTCATTCGGAGGCCGGTCCTAATCACCCAGACCTCCACCAGCGCTACTCCGCTAGCGCAACAGCTGTGCCGGACACCAGATCGATTGGCGAATTGTGAAATTATCTCGATGCGGGCGTGGGTTATGCGATGAATACGGAGAGACGATCAAAACGACTCGTGACGCTTCTTTCTACTCTGTTAGACAACAGAAGTCGGCGTGAAAATCCGATGCGAGAATTTTCAATGCCTTAGCATGTCCAATTTTTTAGACAGTTGGAAAGGGAGAAGTGTGGAAGAGAGGGACACTCGCGGAAGGCTATCTAATCTGATCATCACTGAGGTTGTTATACAGACTCGCGCGCCTGATTTTGGATGTGCGTCGTTCAGCCACCTGAACGACGCCGCTCATCTCGGAGCTCTGAAAGGACCTGGAGGATCTCCGATGGACGCGGGGGGCATCCAGGAATCCGGACATCGACAGGAATGTGACGCTCCACTGGACCAGTCACGGCATAACTACCTTTGAAGATGCCGCAGTTCATCGCACAGTCGCCAAGAGCGATGACAATCTTCGGGTCCGGCGTATGTTTGTACACGTCTTTCAACGCCCTTTCCATGTTGACGGTAACTGGCCCCGTCACCACCAACGCGTCCGCATGGCGCGGAGACGCTGCGATGTGTACGCCGAACCGCTCGATGTCATAAACCGGGTTTGCCAGCGCATTCATTTCCATTTCACAGGCATTGCACGAGCCGGTATCGACCGCACGGAATGCCAGCGAGGAACGGAACGGCCTGGCTTTGTCCTTCGCCTCCGATGTCGAGACTTCTGCAATCGGCGCGGCTGCAGGATACTGACCTGTCACCGCGCCTGTTTTGAGGCTCTTCTTCAGAATACGAAACATGTGTTCCTTTCCGGCAAGGCGTGAATCGTTGGGCATCAGGGGGGGGGTTAGGACAGAAGTTGCGCCGCGTTGCTGTAATGCCCCCTACACCTCACCTCCTTACCCTTCACGGTCAGAGATCATTCCCCGCATACGAGAGGTTAAAACTCTTATTGATGAGCGGGAAATCTGGAATGATGTTTCCCGGTACCGCCCACTGGATCGCGGGCCAGTTCATAAACGATGGGTCACGGGCTTTACACCGATGAATCTTTCCGTTCTCCCCCGCCATCACCATGTACACAATTTCGCCGCGCCAGCCTTCGACTGCCGACAAAGCCCATTCACCGGCCTGAGCTCTACCGCTTGGTTCGACAGCAATCGGCCCTTGCGGAATCTTCTGGCGGAGTTCTCTGACCAGTCGTATGGACTCATGAATCTCATCCATACGGACCCGCATCCGAGCCCGCACATCACCGTAGCGATAGGTCACGACCCTGACTTGAAGCTCGTCATAGGCTGCAAACGGTCGATCGCGACGGAGGTCTTGATCAAGACCCGACGCCCGCCCGACGACTCCCACCACCCCGTGATCCCACGCCGTACGTTCTGTCAGGACACCGGTAGTCTCCAGACGGTCTGTCAAGGAAGCGTTGGAGACAATGATGGACTCCAATTCCGAGAAGTCCTTTTCGATGCGATCCAGTTCGTCCGCAATCTCGGCCAGTTGCACCGCCGTGAGATCTACGGCGACCCCGCCAACCCGGTTCACCCCACGGAGAAACCGCGAGCCTGTCAGCCGGTCGTTGAGCTGCATGATCTGCTCTTTCATCCGGCCACAATGGGCATGGGGCAGAGCGTACGCCGTATCATTACAGATCGCACCCACGTCACCGAGATGGTTGTGAAGCCGCTCCAGCTCGAGAAACAGGGTCCGTAGATACCGTGCACGGCGTGGCAATTCCAGGTGCAGCAGCGATTCGACCGCCTGGCAATATGAGAGACTGTGGCCGACCGTCGTATCGCCGGACACCCGTTCGGCTAACGGAACCGCCGCGGTCAATTCTTGTTGTTCGAATAGTTTTTCGACCCCTCGATGTTTCCAGAAATGGTGCAACTCGAGTTGCATAATGGGCTCGCCTGCCACAGAAAATCGAAAATGGCCTGACTCGATGATCCCGGCATGGATTGGCCCCACCGGTACTTCAAACACCCCTTCTCCTTCAACGCGGCGGAAGGGATGCTCGCCTTGCCGTCGACCCAACACGCTGTCCCACGGAAAGTCCTTCTTGAGCGGGTGTGTCCCTTTTGGCCAATGCTCATGCCGAATCAGACGTCGCAAATCCGGATGCCCCTGTGGGATCAACCCGAACATGTCGCGAATCTCACGCTCGTACCACTTGGCGGCATGAATGTGCGGTGTGATGGAGGGAAAGAGTCGATCGTCCCCCGCCAGTTCAGTGGACAACATCACCCAACGGTGCGAAGTCTCCAGCGTAAACAGATAATGCAATCCATAGGCGTCACGAACAGGGCGATCATCGATCGCCCATAACAGTGTCAATCTGCCGTGCAAGCTCGGTTGGGTATGGAGATAATGAGTGATCGCTGGGACCAGGTCTTTGGGAACCAGAAAATGAGAGAACTTTCCCTGCACCGCGCCATCCTGCACGATGGACGGAAAAGCAGCCTTGAGTTCTTCGTCACAGGACCCCGTTTCTGCCATAGCAATCGTCCTTTCTAGTGGAGCAAGAGGATCTGCGTCGCCTGTTCCAGAAGTTGCCGTATGGGCTGAGGGAGGAAGAAGCCGAATCCCACCAGCGCCACGGCGAGAACAATGATCGGTAGATGGCCTAACGTCCAGGTTTCTCCCCGCACAATTCCCTCCGGCGGGGTACCCCAGACCATTCCGGTAATGCGATAGAGTAAGCCGCTGAACGCAAGAATCGAGCAGAGAAGAAACAGTCCGGTGAGGCCCAGGCGGCTGAATCGATCCGACAAGGCAAACGTCACCACACCACCACTGTCGGTCAACCACTGTCCCGGAACGCCTTGCGCAGCGAGGGCCGAGCCGATTTGTACTTCGCTGATAAATGACGCAAAGGGAGGAAGCACTGATAAGGCAAGCCCCGCGACCATCAACGCCAGGGCCGTCCAGGGCTGGGCCATAACCAGCCCCTGCACCTGACCGATCTCCACTGTGTGGAAGCGACGATGAATGTTGCCTGCGGCAAAGAACGCCATCGATTTGGCGAACGCATGGTTCAACAGATGAAATAGGGCGCCGAATGTTCCAAGTGGTCCCCCAACTCCGAATCCGATCATAGCAATCCCCATATGCTCGATGCTGGAGTAGGCAAACATCCGTTTATAGTTGTGCTGGATGAGGATGAAAAACGCCGCCGTTACAAACGAGGCGAACCCGAGCAATGCCAGGAGACCGCCGGTGAAGGCCGGCGAGACTGCGTGGTCGACAATCATCCGCATGCGAAGGATCGCGTAGACCGCCACAGTTTCAAGGACGCCCGCCAGCATAGCCGCGACAGGCGCCGGCGCCTCAGTATAGGCATCCGGCAGCCAGCTATGCATGGGCACAAGCCCCACTTTGGTGCCATAGCCCACAAAGATGAAGATAAAGGCCAACTTCAGAACATGCGGATTCAATCGGTCAGCCACGGACATCAATTGCGTCACGTTCAACGCCTCACTGATATCACCCAGGACGTGCAGTGACGAATAATAGGTGAGCACGACGCCAAACAGTGCGAGGGAGATTCCCACCGAACACAAGATGAGGTATTTCCAGCCGGCTTCCAGGGATTCCCGTCGGCGCCAAAAGGCAATCAGAAAGGTCGTGGTGAGCGTCGTCGCCTCGATGGCCACCCACTGCACTCCGACACTATTGGCGACGGTCGCAATCACCATCGCCAGCAAGAACATGTGAAAGAGGAAAAAGAACAGGTTGAGCCGTCCGGGCGCAATGACGCCTCGCGCCACCTGTTCATCCATATAGGAACGCATATAGAACGAACAGGCCAGTCCGACCGCCCCGATGATGAATAGAATGAATACCGACAAGGCGTCGAGATAGACAAACTGCCCCAGAGCCGTGAACGGACCGTCCCTCAGCACAGTCCCAGTGATCATGATTTCTGCCACCACGAGTAAGCCCATGCTCGTGAGGTTGATCGCGTGGAGCAACGCGGACCGGTGAATGACCAAGCTCAGCACTCCCGCGAGGAACGGGGCAATCAACAGGACAACCACTTCGATCATTGCCATGGACCTTTCACTTATTCTTTCAACACGGTGAGGTGGCTGGTATCCACACTGTCGAACGCGTCTTGTAAGCGATTTGTATAGATCCCCGCGATCAACACCGCGATGAGCACGTCGAAGAACACACCCAATTCAACGATCAAGGGCATCCCGTAGGTGGCGGCCGTGGCCCCCAAAAACACGCCGTTCTCCATGACCAAAAAGCCTACCAGCTGCGATACGGCCTTTTGCCGCGCAATCATCGTAAAAAATCCGATGAGCACGATCGCGAGGGCGATGGCTAAAGAGTCGCGGGTGAGCAGAAAACCCAGCGGTATGATGGGCTGCGCGATGAAGAAGGCCAGCATGACCATGGCGCCGCAGATCAGCAGACCGACCGGCACGTTGACGTTCATCACCAATTCTCGTTTGACGTTGAGACGCTCGATGACTTTCTTGAGCACCCTCGGAATGATGACCACTTTGATCAGGCCGGTCAGCCCGGCCGCGATGTAGATATGATGGTTCCCGGTCAGAAAGGCCACCAGCGCTGTCGTCAGGACGAGAAAGGCCGACTGCAGGGCAAACAAGTCGACGCAGGCGGAGAGCCGCCGCTGCGCCACGATGGCGAAACAGGTTAACAACAGCAATGCCGAACACAAGTCGACGAGTTGCGATCCAATGTGAGAAAACATCTGCATCCGATCAGCTCCGAAGAATGTAAAAGAACAACAGCCCGAGCAGCGCCAGGATAAAGGCGACGCCCAGGAGATCCGTCACGCGGAACAACCGCAGTTTTGCGAACATGCACTCCAGGGTCCCGATCAGCACCGCAAGCCCTGAGATCTTCACCAGATACACCACCAACCCAATCCCCATCGCCGCTGGTGTCGGCGTGGTCCCAATTCCCCAAGGCGCGAAGACGTTGGCGATCAGAGAGAGAAACACGGCCAACTTCAGGCCGGCCGACCATTCGACCAAGGCGAGATAGCGGCCCGAATATTCAAGAACCATCGCCTCATGAATCATGGTCAGTTCGAGATGCGTCGCCGGATTATCGATCGGGACCCTCCCGGTTTCGGCGAGCGCCACGATAAAGAGGGCCGCCAGCGCCATCAGATACGGCGACGGGTCCGTCACGATACCTTCCAACAGCGCGGTCTTATGGACGATGGTGCTCAGATTGGTGGAGCCCGCGGTCAATGCGATGGCAAAAATGGAGAGGATCATGGCCGGCTCTGTAAGCGACGCCACGATCGCTTCCCGGCTGCTGCCCATCCCGCCGAACGCAGATCCGGTATCGAGTCCCGCGAGGATCAGAAAAAACGTTCCGATCGCCAGAAGATACACAAGCGCAATGATGTTCCCCGCAAAATTCAGGGGAGTCTGTGAGGTGAACGTGGGGACCAACAATCCGGCTGCCAGCGTGGAAGTGAACAGAATGTAGGGTGTGGCGGTGAAAACCCAGGAAGAACTGGTTGAGATCACCGGCTGCTTCCGGAAGAGCTTCGCCAGATCGGCATAGGGCTGGAAGACGTTGGCGCCTCGTCGGCACTGGAACCGCGCCTTCACTTTGCGGATGAGTCCCACAAGGAATGGCGAGACCGCGAGCAGGACGATGACCTGTGCTGCCACGAGCGAAACCGCCTGAATGAGTGGCTGCATCCTTCTTGCTTCTCCTAGTTGGCGAACAGTAACAAGATCACAAGCGTCACAAAAATATATGCCAGGTACATGTGTAGACTGCCGGCCTGAAGAATGCGCAATCGGTCGGCGATTCCCACAAATACATCGACTATCGGATCGTACAGATACTTCTCAAAGACCGGTTCGATGTGAAATTCGAATCGCCGTTGCTTGGCAAAGTAACGGGACTCTTCCAGAAACTCGGTCTCGAGTTTGACCGTCGGCTGGTAAATGGTGCTGAAGACTCGCTTGATCGGTTGGACAAACCCTGTGGCCGTGTACTCCATCCGCGGAGACAGCGTGATCCCGCAACCCCAGGTTTTGTAGGAACGTGTCAGCAGGCGGCCGCCGAAGAGGAACGCCAGGAACAGGCCGAGGAGACCGCCCCCAATCAGCATGACCGCCAACATGGGCGGCGAGACACTGGAGAACTCCATGTTCGCGGGCGCCAAGGCCCATCCATCGAGCGCCAATACCTTGCTGCTGATCGACACACCCGTCAACGGCCCGGTAATTCGATCAATGAGCGGCACCACAACCATGGGAGCCACTCCAAGTCCGACGCACGATACGGCCAGGAATCCCATCCCGATTCGCATCGCGATCGGGACCTCTACGGCATGGCGCGCATGGGAACTTCTGGCGAGAGCAAGAAATGAAATACCGAAAGCCTTCGCAAAACAGGCCAGGGCTAAGACACCGGTCAAAGCCAACACCGCTGCGGCGATCGGAAGCATCAGTTTCAAAAACACAGCCGGAATCTGAAAACTGAGAAAGAGGCTTTGGAAGACAAGCCACTCGCTGACAAATCCATTCGTGGGAGGCAGACCGGAAATCGAGACGGCCCCGATCAAAAAGAAAACCCCGGTCCAAGGCATACGCCGGAGAAGACCACCATACTCCTCCATACTGCGTGTGTGAGTCGCGTACAGCAGCGAGCCGGCGCCGAAGAACAGCAGTGCCTTGAACACCGCGTGATTGATCGTATGGTAGAGCCCCGCCAGGAGTCCGAGAGCGGCGAGCTCTTTCAGGCCATACGACTGGAAGATCATGCCGGCTCCGATACCCAACAAGATGATGCCGATATTTTCCACACTATGGAACGCGAGGAGACTCTTGAGTTCATGTTCCATCAACGCATACATCACGCCCAATAACGCAGAGACCGCTCCAATGACGAGCACGACAAACCCCCACCACCAGGGAAACTGCCCCCCAAGGAAATCGAAATACACCCGGATCAGCGCATAGATCGCGGTCTTGATCATGACGCCGGACATCAAAGCTGAAATATGCGACGGCGCCGCCGGATGTGCGTAGGGCAACCAGACGTGCAACGGCACAATCCCAGCTTTCGTCCCGAAGCCGATCAACGCGGCGAGAAACACCAGGGCCCGCATCCCTTCCGGCAAGGATTGCTCCGGATGACGAAAGGCTTCAAAGGAAAACGACCCTGCCGATTGGAACAAGATCAGATAGGTCAGAACCACAAAAGCGGTGCCTATGTGCGTCATGACTAGGTAAAAGAATCCGGCGTAGCGGACGTTCGCCTTCTCATGCTCCGTGACGACCAAGAAGTAGGAGATCAGCGACATCAGTTCCCAGGCAATGAGGAAGCAGAATCCGTTGTCTGCCATCACGACGAGCGTCATGGAGAGCAGGAAGCCGCTAAAAAGAGAGCCAAGCGCGCCAATGGAGTGCCGGCCGTAGAACTCGGTCACGTAGCCGAACGCATAGATCGAAGCGGCCAAGCCAACCAGCGAAATGGTCATCACGAAAAACGCCGCCAGGGGGTCGAGGCGGAT
>Ga0157376_10002169_pt1 | contig 13222 bp, 7 predicted proteins | sample M45metaG_FD_121801 | JGI IMG/M metagenome (GOLD analysis project Ga0157376, IMG submission 121801) | Miscanthus rhizosphere microbial communities from Kellogg Biological Station, Michigan, USA - M4-5 metaG | ecosystem: Host-associated > Plants > Roots > Rhizosphere > Soil | place: USA: Michigan... | reverse complement strand
GACCGGCGGGGCCATTGCCAGGCGTTTCGCACGCGAAGGCTTCATCACGTGTGTGACACGGCGTAGCGCCGACAAGCTCGCACCACTCGTTGCGCAGATCGAGGCGGCAGGTGGGAAGGCGCACGCCTTTGGCAGTGACGCCCGTAAGGAAGAAGAGGTGACGGCTCTGGTGGAGCAGATCGAGTCCACCGTCGGCGCTATCGAGGTGCTGGTGTTCAACATCGGCGCCAACGTTGCGGCCAGCATCCTCGAGGAAACCGCTCGCAAGTATTTCAAGATCTGGGAAATGGGCTGCTTCGGCGGGTTTCTGAATGGACGCGAGGTCGCCAAACGCATGGTGACCCGCGAGCGCGGCACCATCATCTTCACCGGCGCCACTGCATCAATACGCGGTGCAGCCAACTTCGCCGCGTTCGCTGGCGCCAAGCATGCGCTGCGGGCGTTGGCGCAAAGCATGGCGCGGGAACTCGGCCCTCGTGGCATCCACGTAGCGCATACCGTCATCGATGGTGCGATCGATACAGCCTTTATCCGCGATCTGTTCCCCGATCGCTACGCGCTCAAAGCGCAGGATGGCATTCTCAATCCGGAACATATCGCCGATGCATACTGGATGCTCCACGCACAGCCCCGCGATGCATGGACACATGAGCTGGATCTGCGGCCCTACATGGAGAAGTTCTGATGAAAACCTTCGAGTTCTGGTACGACTTCGGCAGCACCGCCACTTATCTCGCATGGACGCAGCTCGCTGCTCTCGAGGCTGCCACCGGAGCCAAAGCAGTCTGGAAGCCGATGTTGCTGGGTGCGGTATTTCAGGCCGCCGGCAATCAATCGCCGGCCAACATTCCCGCCAAGGGCAAATACATCTTTGCTGACTTCGCGCGCTTCGCCAAACGCTACGGCGTGACGCTCAACCGCAACCCCTATTTTCCGATCAACACGCTGCTGCTGATGCGCATCGCCGTGGTGTTACAGATGAAGGGCGATGCGCGTTTTCTGGACTATTGCCACGCCGCGTTCAATTCCATCTGGGTCGAGTCGTTGAACATGACCGATCCTGTCGTCGCGGCCGAGGTCATAGGACGCGCAGGCTTCGATGCCCAGGCGCTGATTGCGCTTGCGAGCGAGCAATCCACCAAGGATGCGCTCAAAGCTGCGACTCAGGCCGCCGTGGATCGGGGCATCTTCGGGGCTCCGACGTTTTTTGTCGGCGAGCAGATGTTCTGGGGCCAGGACCGGATGGATTTCGTGAAGGAAGCGCTGCAGTAGCGATTGCGTCAGGGACGATAACAGGACCGCCGATGGATTCCAATGACCAGCTTCCCAAGTCCGCGTATGAACTCGCGCAGCTCAACATTGCGATGATGAAGGAGCCGCTCGACTCGCCGCGCATGGCCGATTTCGTGGCCAACCTCGATCGAATCAATGCGCTTGCCGAGAACTCGCCCGGGTTCGTATGGCGCCTTCAAACCGAAGAGGGCGACGCAACAGCAATGCGGCCGATGGGAGACACCACTTTGGTCAACATGTCGGTCTGGCGGGATGCCGAATCGCTCAACAAGTACGTGTATCAATCTGCGCATGTAGAAATCATGCGCCGTCGCAAGGAGTGGTTCGAACGTACGCGCGAAGCCTATGTCGTGCTCTGGTGGGTGCGCAAGGGTCTTCGCCCGAGCATCTCGGAAGCGATTGCAAAACTCGAGTTCCTTCGCGCGCACGGCCCAACCGCAGAAGCGTTCACGTTTCGCCACGCATTCGCACCGCCAGATGCGCCGCAATCCAGGCCGCCGTTCGCGTTCGGCGACGAATGCCCTGCCACGTAGTTCCTGTCCTTCGAACCGAACGCCCGTATCTGCGTAGGCCGTGAGGATCCAAGAAGTAAGCGTACATGAGTCCACGAGCGCTGCGGATGGTGAAGTGGTCGGTGACTGGTGCGCTCGCACTTTTGTTGCTGTTGCTCCTCGCAGGCAACCTTTTTGGCCACTACCTGCTGAGGCATACGCGTGAACACTTTCCGGCGCCGGGGAAACTTATAGCATTAGGAGAGCACCGGCTGCACCTTTACTGTACGGGCAAGGGAAGGCCCGCCGTGGTACTGGAATCCGGAAGCGGCGGCTGGTCGACGCAGTGGGCTATGGTGCAGGCGAAGGTTGCCGCTTCCACCAGGGTTTGCTCTTATGACCGGGCAGGGCTTGGTTGGAGCGATCCCGCGAAGAAGCCTCAGGACATTCAGAGTTCGGTGCGTGAGCTCGGTGAACTGCTCGCACGTTCCGGCGAGGAAGGTCCCTTTGTGTTTGTGGGGTGGTCTTTCGGCGGCTCTATCGTATGGATGTATGTCCAGGATCACCTGGATCAGGCCGCCGGACTCATCATTGTGGATGCGCGGCCGAGCGGATGGCAAACCTGGATGAACAGGTTCGCCCCCGAACTGAGAACAAGGAGGGAAGAGTTCGTGGCGACTTTGCGACGCCTCGAACGCGTAGGTCTGGGGCCGGCCTATAGTTGGGATCTTTTGCGAGGCAGCAGTCGTGATTCGATCAACGGATTTCCAGCGGGAACTGGGGATGTGCTTCTAGACCCGGGATTCCAGGCGAGGATGTTCGACGCGATGATCGGAGCATCCGACACAGACGATATCTCTGAACGTCAGCTGCAGATGCGGCCGCTTGGAAATCTGCCGCTGATCGTCATTCCGCATGGGCACGAAGGTATGTTCGGCCTGGAGCCGGACAAGGAGCGCGTGGCCGAGATGCGATGGCAGGAAGCGCAGTGGCAACTCACGAAACAGTCTACCGACGCCAAATTCGAAGTAGCCGAAACGAGCGGGCATGCCGTTCCCTTGGAGCAACCGGATATCGTTGTCGACGCGATCCAGGAGTTGGTGACGAAGTGGGGTGTCAAAATGGGAGACCCTCCTCGTTGAACCCCGCATTGAGCCGTTGAGTCTTCCCGCGACGCGTGTTACGGTTCGACTTCTCTATAAGAATCGGGGCCAATGCCTGCCATGAGTAGGCGTGGGATCCGGACTCCAATACTGCCGACCTTGCCGATGCTGCAGCCCCTGTGTCGAATGGCCACGCGCTATGCAAAGCATGTTCTGAAGCATGCCGCCTAGCCATAGTCTGCCGCGGCCCCACGACGCCGACCGGGACAGGTCAAACACGGGCTTTACTCGGGTCTACCGGCTGACTCGATTGCTGCTTCACATCGCCTACGGTTGCGTTGGTGTGGCAGCTATTTTTCCATTTCTCTCCCACCAATGGCGTCGGCGGCTCATCCAGAGCTGGTCGCGGCAGACGCTGGGTATCGTTCACCTGCGGGTCACGGTACGCGGCTCGCCGCCCTCCGGGCGGACGCCAACCTTGATCGTGAGCAATCACGTGTCCTGGCTCGATATCTGTGTCCTCCACTCCGTGGCTCCACTGCGCTTCGTAGCTAAGTCCGATGTCCGCGGCTGGCCCATGGTTGGATATCTGGCGTCAGGCGTAGGCACCATTTTCGTCGAGCGTGGGAATCCACTGGACACTGTGCGTACCAACCGCGCCATCGTGCAGGCACTCTCCCGTGGTGAACATGTCGCGATGTTCCCCGAAGGAACCAGCACCGACGGTAGTGAGATCAAACGGTTCCATCCGTCGCTGTTCCAGCCCGCTCTTGAGGCCGCCGTGCAGGTGGTGGTGGTGGCGCTGCGCTATGTCAACCCGGATGGCAGCGTCAATCCGGAAGCGTCATACGCGGGAGAGCGTTCGTTGTGGGAGTCGTTCCGGCTTGTGGCCGGACGACGATCCTTGCTTGCGGAACTGACCTTTGCGGCCACCATCGACGTCAACGGCCGCCCGCGCTCGGAGATTGCACGCGCAGCCGAATGCGCTGCCGCCGACGCTTTGCAGTTGCCGCGCCCTGGCCGGAAGGGCGGAACTGTCGTCAACATTCCAGACGCAACGCCGTCTACCTCGTCAGACATCACCTATCTGGTTCCATAAGGGTCCGCGCCGAGAGCATGTCTGGCACTGACCAGGCGGCCCCCGCTTCGTTGAGCCAAAAGTAGGACAGCAGCCGACAAGTAACGGGGGTTCCCGCTTACGTGCTCCGGACGGCTTTTCTGATAGCGTCGGCACACTCATACCGACGGGCGCACGGCATGCCTTCCACCATCGAAAATCATCCCTCGGCGCCGAACGGACGCCTCGACTTTCTGGCCGGCGGGGGCGAGATGGGTGCGCGTATGCGGGCACTCGAGTGGAGCGCGACGCCTCTTGGCCCGCCGGCGCAGTGGCCGCAGTCGCTCAAGACGATCGTGCGAGTGATGCTCGATTCGCGCTACGCGATGTGGATGCTCTGGGGCACCGAGCTCACCTTCTTCTGCAACGATGCCTATCTGCCGACCGTGGGCATCAAGCGCGACTGGGTGCTTGGGGCGCGCTCCGACAAGGTTTGGGAAGAGATCTGGCCGGAACTCGAACCCCGAATTGCTCGAGTCCTGGAGCTTGGCCAAGCCACTTGGGACGAGGGCCTGCTGCTGTTCCTCGAACGCAGCGGTTTTCCCGAAGAGACTTATCACACCTTTTCGTACAGCCCGGTCTATGACGATCGGAGCCGGATTTCCGGCATGCTTTGCGTCGTCACCGAAGTCACCGAGCGCGTGATCGGTGAAAGACGGCTGCGTGTTCTCCGAGACTTGGCGGCTCGCGGAAGGGGGGTAGATGGTGTGCAGCAAAGCTGCACTCGCACTTGCGAGGTCCTGGCTCTCTATCCCTTCGACACCCCATTTGCGGCACTTTACTTGATCGAGCCGGGCGCACGGCATGCGCGCCGTGTCGCCCGTACGCGCGACTTGCGGGAGCTCACGTTACCGGAAATGCTCGCGCTGAACGATGCGAACTCGCCATGGCGGCTAACAGAACTTTTCGAGAGTGAGACGGCACAAGAGGTGTCCGATTTGCCGGCCGCGGGTCTGGACATCGCTGCGGAGCCTTGGCCGGATCCTGTGAAGCAGGCGCTCGTGCTTCCTTTGAAGCACACGAAGCAGGGTCTCAATGGATTTCTGATCGCCGGCGTCAGTCCCCGTCGCGCTCTTGACGAGGCATATCGCGCTTTTCTGGATCTTGTTGCAAATCAGACTGGCTCGGCAATCGCCGAGGCGCAGGAATATGAGGCGGAGAGGCAGCGGGCCGAAATCCTTTCCGAGTTGGATCGGGTCAAGACCGCTTTCTTCTCGAATATCAGCCATGAGTTTCGCACGCCCTTGACACTCATGCTGGGTCCGCTGGAAGAAGCGATCGCCGATGATCGTCTATCGCAGGAAGCACGTGAACGACTGCAACTCGTGGAGCGCAATGCCGCCCGATTGCACAAGCTGGTCAATTCGCTGCTGGACTTTTCTCGCATCGAGGCAGGGCGTGTCCAGGCATCCTACGAAGAAACCGACTTGGCAGGATTCACTCGCGATCTTGCCAGTACCTTCCGCTCGGCGATGGAGAAAGCGGGTCTAACCTATGTCGTGGCCTGTGATGACTTGGGAGAGCCCGTACACGTCGATCGGGAAATGTGGGAGAAGATTGTGCTCAATCTCCTCTCGAACGCTTTCAAGTTCACGTTGACAGGAATGGTCACGGTTCGATTGCGCCGAGACGAACACCACGCGATTCTCGAAGTAGCAGATACCGGTGTCGGTGTTCCGGAGCAAGAGCTGCCACGCCTATTCGAGCGTTTTCACCGGGTCGAGGGCACTCACGGCCGCACGCATGAGGGCTCGGGCATCGGCTTGGCACTGGTACAGGAGCTCGTAAAACTGCACGGCTCGACCATCGAAGCTCACAGCGTGCTGGGTGAAGGAACCACTTTTCGTGTGCTCGTGCCGTTCGGTGCTACCCACTTGCCTGCCGACCGTGTGCTGGCGCCGCGGGCGCTCTCCTCGACGGCGATAGGAGCCCGCACTTACGTCCACGAGGCGCTGCGCTGGCTGCAAAATTCAGGCGACAACGCGCCTTCTGCTTTCCCAACCATAGCGGAGAGCACTGTCCCTGGACGCGATCGACGCTTCGCCGCGACGTTCGGCTCGAGGATTGTGCTGGCCGACGACAACGCCGATGTGCGTGGCTATGTGCGCGATCTGTTGTCTCCCTACTATGCGGTCGAGACCGTGACCGATGGCGAGAATGCGCTCGCCGCCGCGCGGCGCACACGTCCCGATCTCATTCTCAGCGACGTCATGATGCCGCGCCTGGATGGGTTCGGGCTGCTGGCGGCGATTCGCGCCGACGAGGCGCTGCGCAGCGTTCCGGTGTTGCTGCTGTCCGCGCGCGCGGGCGAAGAGGCCAGGATCGAGGGGCTCGATGCCGGTGCAGACGATTACGTCATCAAGCCCTTCTCCGCGCGCGAGCTGCTCGCCCGGGTCGGCGCGCTGCTGGAGCTGAGGCACATGCGCCGGAGTGCCGACGAGGCATTCCGCCTGCGCACAGCGCAGTACGAGACGCTCCTTACCGAAGCGCCGCTAGGGGTCTATCTGGTCGATGCGGACTTCAAGGTCCAAGAGATGAACCCGACCGCGCGGGCGGTATTCGGCGATATCCCCGATTTGATTGGGCGAGACTTCGACGACGTCATTCATCGAATTTGGCCGCAGGCATACGCGGACCAAACCGTAGGGATATTTCGGCGCACGCTCGAAACCGGCGAGCCGTACTTCGCGCCCGAGCACATCGAACAGCGCCTGGATCGAGGTGTGACGGAATACTACGAGTGGCAGATCCATCGAATACCTCTCCCGGATGGAAGATACGGCGTGGTCTGCTATTTCCGGGACATCTCCGTACATGTTCAGGCGCGCGCCCAACTGCAGACGGCGGATCGGCAGAAGGACGAGTTTCTGGCGATGCTTGCGCATGAACTACGAAATCCGCTTGCGCCGATTCGCAATGCCAGCGAAGTGTTGGCGCGAACCGGAGCGGCCAATGCTCACAAAGCCGCCATAGAAATCGTCCAGCGTCAGGTTGCGAATCTGACGCGGCTGGTTGACGATCTACTCGACGTCTCGCGTATCACACAAGGGCGCATCGAGCTAAAGCGCAGGCCGGTTCAGCTGGCTGATGTGATCGCACAGGCAGTGGAAATAGTCGAACCGCTGATCAAAGAGCGTCGCCACAAGGTAGCGATCACGAGCTATCGGGCGTTGCGCGTTAACGGGGATCCTGCGCGTCTGGTTCAGTGCGTAGCGAACATCATGATGAACGCTGCGAAATACACTGACCCGGGTGGAGAGATCCGGGTGGAATCGAGGCATGACGGAACACAGGCCGTCCTGAGGATTACCGACAACGGTATCGGGATCCCGCAAGAACTCTTGCCGCAGGTGTTCGATCTCTTCGTGCAAAGCGATCGCACGCTGGATCGCGCACAGGGCGGGCTCGGAATCGGATTGTCGGTGGTCAAGCGACTCATCGAAATGCATGGAGGACGCGTGTCGGCATCCAGTGACGGTCTGCGTACCGGCTCGACGTTCGAGATCCGTTTGCCCCTGGTCGATCGCGGACATGAACCTGCAGTCGAACTCGCGCAGTCGAAAGTGCCCGCGCGGCGCATTCTGGTGGTCGATGACAACAAAGATGCCGCCAACTCGCTTGCGATGATCCTCACGCTGGAAGGTCATCAAGTCGAATCCGTCTATACGGCGCACGAAGCTCTCGCTCGCGTGCCGTCCTTCAAGCCGGACGTTGCCTTGCTGGATATCGGCCTACCCGAAATGAACGGGTATGAGCTGGCGCGTCGCCTGAGAGACCAACCTGAGGCACGCGAGATTCGACTGGTGGCTTTGACCGGGTACGGCCAAGCCGAGGACAAGGAGCGCGCCTGGGCCGCCGGATTCGACGATCATCTAGCCAAACCCGCCGACCTTCGCGCGCTTCAGCGCACGCTCGCCGCAACTTCTGCCAAGAATTCGAGGTAGTAGCTACGGCGCTAGAGGATTCTCCCACCAGGGCTCACGCGGCAATGGAAAATCCCCCATCTACCGGAATCGCTGTACCGGTGATGAAATCCGACGCTGCGCTGGCGAGGAAAACCGCGATGCCGCCGAAATCGTCCATGCCGCCCCAGCGGCCGGCCGGTGTGCCGGCGAGCGCGCGGTCGTGCAATCCGGCGATCTCCTGCCGGGCCTTACGCGTGAGGTCGGTGTCGATCCAGCCCGGCAGCACCGCGTTGACCTGTATGTTGTCCTTTGCCCATGCTGTCGCCAGCGATTTGGTCAGCTGCACGATGCCGCCCTTGCTCGCACCGTAGGCAGGCGCGAACGGCGCGCCGAAGATCGACATCATCGATCCGATGTTGATGATCTTGCCGCCGCCGGCTCGCTTCATCGGCGCATAGACGCCGCGCGAGCACAGGAAGGCGCTCGTCAAGTTGGTGTCCATCACCTGCCGCCATTCGTCCAGAGAGAGGTCCTGTACTGCTTTGCGGATATTGATGCCGGCGTTGTTCACCAGGATGTCGATGCGCTCGCAGCGCTTCATCGTTTCGCCGAGGAGGGAATTGACCGATTCTTCATTCGCCACGTCGACCCTGATGGCAAGCGCTCCGGCAGTCAAGGCCTGCAGCTCGCGCACGGCGGCATCTGATTTTTCCTGGTCACGGGCTGCGACGACGACCCGCGCACCGGCTTTGGCCAGACCGCGCGCCATACCTAAACCGATTCCACCATTTCCGCCGGTGACGATGGCGACTTTGCCTTTAAGATCGAACATGTCTGGTTCCTCTGTTATTAGATGCGACACTTCGCGTGCCCTTCCAGCGCCCCTCAAGCACGAGGCAGGATACAAGCTACACTGTCTTGTAGCGCAGTACCTGTCACGCCCCCTCTGTCACGCCTTTCGGTACCAGTGCCAGCGCTGCATCAATTCCATGCACAAAGCCGCTGAGCGAAGCTCGAATCAGGCGGGCGCGCACGCTCATGAGTTCGGCCACTATCTCGGGGCGAGGTCCGACGCGATTGAAGGCCACCAAAGCCCGTCCACGTGCAGCGATCAATTGAGCAAACCCGATCGGTTCTGCCTCGATAGACTCCTCCAGCGAATCGGCGTACTGCAGCGCGGCGTCCCATTCGCCATCTTCGAGTGATACCTCGATAGCATCCTGGTAGAACAGCAGACGCGAGGGAGCCATGCAATACTGGCTCATCATCTCTTGGCCTTGCTCCAGGTAGCGCTTGCGTTCAGCGGGGTCCTTCGACGAGCCCGCCAGTGCCGCATAAATGGCGGGTCCGAGAAATCCCGCACTGGCTTCCTTCGCAACCTCACTGGCTTCCTCGATCAGTACGCGGGATTCGGCCAATCGCCCTTGCGCCCGGCGGCACCTCGCCATCAGCATGTGATTCGTCGCAAGATATCGGCGCGCCGACGCTTCGAGTGCAATGGCTGTCGCTTGCTCGACCCAAGGCTCGCCTTCGACAAAGTTACCTTGGAGCACCAGAACGAATCCTATCGACTCGAGCGTCATGACTTCGATCTGTCTCAGGCCGATCCGGCTCGATAGCTCGAAGGCCGCTCGCACCGCGGCCAATCCGGCTTCGCCCTCACCGATCCAATTCAGGCAGTGGCCGGTCATGCACAGGTTCGGTATCTCGTCACGAACCAACCCTGCCTTCCGGCACAAATCGACACTGCGCTGGAAATAGGTCAGTGCGGTGAGCATGCGTCCCTCTGCGTAGCAGTGATCGCCCAAGCCGCTCCATGCGCGCGCCTCGCCCTCCACGTCGTCGGCGCGCTGCGCGTACTCCAGTGCGAGCTGGTGCTCGGCGCCGCAAGCCGTTACCTGCCCTTGGGCGAAGTGAAGATTGCCACGCATGCCATGGATCCGCGAGCAAGCGCTCCACAACTCCAACCGCTCCGCGATCAGCTGAGCGCGATCAAGACCCTGCATCGCGGACTGAATTGCGCCCGTTACCCGTTGACCGCCAACGATGCCCAGTAGCGCGCGGCAACGCTGCTCGTCGTTTACGGCTGCTTGCAGGGCTTGCTCGAAGGCAGTGATCGACTCCTCTGTTCGCGCCAGTTCCCGCAGCAGGTCGCCACGCAGCATGGTCATCGCATATCGATGCTCACCGTCTTGCATGATCTCCAAGCCGCGTTGCAGTAAGCGAAGGGCGATGTCATAGCGAAACCGTTGTGCTTCCGATTGTGCACCGATCAGATACGCGTGCGCCGCACCAGCATCCTGAGCACGATCCAGATGTTCGGCGTACAGAGCGGGCTCCTGATCGCGATACAACTGTGCCGCTCTGCTGTGCAGCTCGCGCTTGCGCGTATTCAACAGAGAGGAGTAGACGCCTTCCTGGATGAGCGCGTGGGCGAAGAGATAGTTGCCGGCCTCGGTGCGCACCAGGTCCGTCGTGATAAGTCCGTCGCAGCGATAGCTCTCATCGTCGATCAGGAGGCGCAACCCGTCGAGGCTGAAGCGCTTGCCGATGACCGATGCGGCCTGCAAGGCGAGCTTATCGCGGCCAGGAAGGCGATCCATTCTCGCCAACACCAGACTCTGGATCGTGGGAGGAACGACGCCGCTTTGGCTCTCTTTTGCGTTGCGCAGCAACTGCTCGAGGAACAGGGGGTTGCCCTCGGAGCGTTCGATGCATTCCAGCGCGAACTGAAGCGAGGTATCGATCACGCCGCCTGCAAGCAAGCGCGCCTCCTCGGCAAGCAGTGGTCCGACATCGATCGCAAGCAGGGGTGTCCTATGGCTGGCGGCGCGCCACCGGTGATCCAGCGGATCACCTTCGAAGCGCGTGGTCATTGCCAGAACCAATGGGCATTTGCGGGTGACCACCGCTATCGCGGCAAGACAGCTGAGTAGCAGTGGAGATGCCCAGTGGATATCCTCGAACACGACGAGTTGCGGCTGCATTGCTGCCGATTTCGTCACGAGGTGTGTGGCAGCTTCGGCGATGCGTCGATGACGTGTTGCGTTGTCCATCGCGTCGAAGATTACGGCCAATTCCGGACGCTGCTCGAGATTCAGCAGATCGGCGATGGGCGCTTCGTGCTCGGGCGCGATCAAGCCGGATTCGATTCCGCGACGCAATGCCGCCAGGCGAACCGTTTCGGGCTCATGCGGCGTCAAGCCGAGCAACATCGCGACGACGGCGGGCAGCGCTTCCTGGCCTTTCCCTACACCGAAGTCGAGGACTCGACCGAACTGACACGCAAAGCCCTGACCCATGGCCCGGCCGCGCAACTCTTCGATCAACCTGGATTTCCCGATACCAGGCTCGCCACGGATGACGACAACTCCACCTGCGCCGGTTTCCCGGACACTGCCGAGCACGCTGTCGAGTTGCCGCAATTCGCTTTGGCGCCCTACGAAGGGCAGGCGGTCGACGGCGGTCTGCCGCAGCGCGCGCACTCGATAGACGCGATGAGGCGTCTCGAAGCCCTTGACCCCTCTCTCGCCCAGGTCTTCCGTGTCCACAAGGTTCGACACGCTGTCGTATACCGGTTGGGACAGCACCGTATCGCCGGCTTGGGCCAATGCATCCAGGCGAGCGGCAAGATTAACCGTGTCTCCAGTGATGGAGTATTTGGGGGTGGCGCCGCCTTGCAACACCGCGGCTACCACCTCACCGCTTGCGATGCCGATATGCAGCTTGAGGGGATGCCCGGACGGATCGCGGAGCTGCGCCGCGCTCGAATGCATGTCCAGGGCCGCCCGCACCGCCCGTTCGGGATCATTGCCGTGGGCGATGGGGGCGCCGAAGACCGCCATCACTCCATCGCCGGCGTGATCGATGACGAGTCCGCCGTAAGCTGCGATCGTACCGTCCATCGAAGTATAGAAGCGATTCAGCAGTGCCTGGATTTGCTCGGCGTCGGCGCTCGCACAGATCTGGGTATAGCCAGAGATGTCGGCGAATACCACGGTAGCCTGGCGGCGTTCGCCAGCGGCCGCTGCAGCCTTATCCCGCGTTGTGATCGAAGCGGGTCCATCACCGCCCGCGGCAAGATCGTCAGTAGGGTGTGCGCACTCCGGGCAGAACTTCGCTTTAGCGGGCAGAGGGCTGCCGCAATTCCGACACGCGAGCTTCACCAACGGAGCCGCGCATTCCTGGCAGAACTTCGCGTTTGGAAGGTTTTCGTGCTGACAACGCGGACACTTCATCGGGCAAAGATATCACGTAAGCCTCGAGCTAGCCGCGTGCCATAGGCTAACGGCGCAAGGGCAGCAGGCCGGCTTCGCAACCTTTGATCTGCAGGGCTAGGTACTTGGAGTAGATGCGGCACTGGGCCAGGCTGCCGGCGATAAACCACAGGCCGGGCTGGCGTGTGCGCGTGAACATATTGCGCAATTCCTGCTCGTTCCCAAATCCCCAGATCGGTCCTACGCGGGCGGCGACACTCTCGCCAAACAGTTTGCGCACGAGATGTTCCTGACCTTTGTAGCCGGTCGCCAGCACGATCAGATCCGCGGCAAGCGTATCGCCAGTGCGCATCCGCGCTCCCTCGGCGACGAACTCCGCGATGTCGGCGAACTGCACCAACCCGATCTCGCGTCGTGCAACCAGATCGGAGCAGCCTACGTTGAAATAATAGCCACCACCGCGCGTAAGGTATTTGAATTGCCAGCCGGTGTTGTCGTCACCGAAATCGAGCTTGAATCCCACGCGCTCGAGCCCTTCGAGAAGCTCCTTGTCCAGCTCCTTCGATTGTTCGGTCAAGAGTACATGGCCCTTCCTGGCCACCGGAAGCGGGATGGACGTGGCGATCAGGTCGCAGTCCTCCAGTGAAGGTCCTTCGTCATACATCGCGTAGGCCAGCTGCGCGCTCGGCTCGACGTTGGTGATCAGCGTCGAACTGCGCTGCACCAGCGTGACCGTCGCGCCGCTCGAATACAGGTCCTGCGCGATATCATGGCCGCTGTTGCCCGTGCCGATGACGAGCGCTTTCTTGCCTTTCCACGCCTCGCCGTCCTCGTATTGGCTCGAGTGCAGGACCTTGCCGGTGAAGTTGCGCAACGTCGGAATATCCGGGAGGCTGGGAATGCCGCTGACTCCTGTCGCCATGACGATGTGGCGCGGATGCAGCTCCCGCTTGGTGCCCTCCGCGCGACGCAACAGCACGGACCATCGCCCTTCCTTCTCCTCGTAGGTCCCGCCTTCGAATTCGGTGGCGGTCCAGTAGTTGAGTTCCATGCTCTCTACGTACGCTTCGAACCAGCCGGCCAGCTTGTCTTTGGG
>Ga0157376_10002168_pt1 | contig 13224 bp, 3 predicted proteins | sample M45metaG_FD_121801 | JGI IMG/M metagenome (GOLD analysis project Ga0157376, IMG submission 121801) | Miscanthus rhizosphere microbial communities from Kellogg Biological Station, Michigan, USA - M4-5 metaG | ecosystem: Host-associated > Plants > Roots > Rhizosphere > Soil | place: USA: Michigan... | reverse complement strand
AGTCGGCCTGGGACTAGGCGTAACCGTCGGTCTGGGTGTGCCCGTTGCTGTTGCAGTAGGTGTTGGTTTTGGGGTAGGTGAAGCTATCGGAGCCCCTTCAGCGCAATACCGGCCGCCGGTATTAACACTTGCACCATTGGCGTTTCCGCCCCACACGATCATTTGACTGCCTGTTTCACTTCCCGTCCACACGGCGGTGTGAGACTCGCGAGCTGACGGCGCATCAATGAGCGAGGTTTGGGTCCACGAATCTGTCCCCGGCATATATTGGCCGCCGGTGTTCAAATCGTCGAAGTTATCCCCTTGTCCGCCCCACACGATCATTTGTGTTCCAGTCCAAATTGCGGAGTGATTGAACCGACCATCCGGCGCGATATCGGTCGTGGCGATCCAACTGTTGGTTACAGGATTGTATTTCCCGCCAGCACGCGGCAAGGTGAAGTTATCGTCTTCTCCGCCCCAGACGATCATCTCAGTTGCCGTCCAGACGGCCGTGTGAAATTCTCGCGCAGACGGTGCGTTAGTGGTGCTTGTAGCTGTCCAGCTATTCGCGATAGAATCGTATCTCGCTCCCGTGTTTAATCTGCCAAAATTATCGTCTTCTCCGCCCCATATGATCATCTGGTTACCTGCCCACACAGCGGTATGATAGTCTCGCGGGGTGGGTGCATTAGTGGTGCTTGTCTCGGTCCAGGTGTCTGTGTTCGGGTTGTACCTGCCGCCGGTGTCTAACAGGCCTGCGTCGCTGTTTCCGCCCCACACGATCATGTATGTTCCATTCCAAATCGCCGTGTGCAGATAACGCGGGTACGGTGCGATGCTGGTCATGGCAATCCAGCTATCGGTGCCTGGATTGTATCTGCCGCCATCGTTAAAATTGATGAAATTCCCTGTTCCGCCCCAGACGATCATCTCGCTGCCAGTCCAAACCGCTGTGTGCAAGTCTCGCGGCAAAGGCGCATCAACCACATCGGTTGCGGCCCAACTGTCGGTGGCAGGATCATACCTTCCTCCAGTGTTCAGGGTGGAAGAAAAGATATCTTGACCGTTGCCGCCCCAGACGATCATCTCGCTGCCACTCCAAACTGCCGTGTGAAACGATCGAGGCACTGGCACGTTGTAGGTGTTAGTCGGAGTCCAACTGTTAGTGGCCGGGTCGTACCTTCCGCCGCTGTTCAAATCGCCGGAGAAAGGAAAGCCGCCGATGCCGCCCCAGACGATCATCTCGCTGTCGGTCCACACCGCTGTGTGCAATTCGCGCGCTTCTGGCGCATTGGAGATATTCGTATCCATCCAACTGTTTGTAGCGGGATCATATCTACCGCCGGTGTTAAGGGGTTCATTGAAACTAGAGCCGCCCCAGATGATCATTTTGCATCCCGTCCACACTGCCGTGTGATTTTGTCGGGCATCTGGCGCGGGGGTTGATGTCGCTGTCCAATTGTCCGTGTTCGGATTGTACCTTCCACCGGTGTTCAGCTCGTCGAAAGACTGATCATCCAATCCGCCCCAGACGATCATCTCGCTGCCCGTCCAGACGGCGGTGTGGTATTGGCGTGCCTCAGGAACATTATTGGTGCTGGTAACTGTCCACGTGTTCGTGTTAGGATTGTATCTACCGCCAGTGTCAAAATCGACGAAATCAAAGTTATCAAAGCCGCCCCACACGATCATTTCGGTCCCGGTCCAAACTGCTGTATGTGATTCTCGGGCGGCAGGTGCATTAGTCGTAGTTGTAGCTGTCCAACTATCCGTTCCTGGATTATAGCGTCCGCCGCTGTTCAAATCTTCAAAGGAGTCATCTATTCCGCCCCAGACGATCATTTCATTACCGGTCCACACCGCGGTGTGCAAACTCCGCCCGTCAGGTGCATTCGTCGTACTCGTTGATGTCCAGCTATTCGTGGCCGGATTGTATTTGCCGCCCGTGTTAGTCCGGGAAGGGAAACCTGCAGCGTCACCGCCCCAGACAATCATTTCAATTCCGCTCCATACAGCAGTGTGGTTCTCCCGCGCGCTGGGTGCGCCGGAGCTGTTTGTAAATGTCCAGGTGTCTGTAACGGGATCGTACCTCCCGCCTGAGTCCAGAAGCGGACTGTTACTTCGTCCTCCCCAGATGATCATCTCGCTGCCGGTCCACACTGCGGTGTGCGAGTCTCGGGCCTCCGGGGCAGCAGCGGTCGCCATCCAGGTGTTTTCGTTACAAGCGGCGCCATCGAATATTTTTGGCAAGGCATAGCTCCCTTTTGGCACCGTCACTGCGGCAGGCACCTGCCTTTCAGCCTGGGGCAGCCAGGTTTCTAACAGCTCCTTTGGCCAGGAAACCGTAGCAACCTTGAAACCGTTGCTGTTTTTCTCGATGACGGCGGTTGCGGAGTAGCTTGTTGGGTCCTGCTGTAAGGGACTCACTTTTGCGATGGGAATCGTTGCATAATCTTGCTGAGCGGATTTGTTAGGCTGCGCTGACATGTGACCGCCTTTTGAACCGCCGCGCCGGCGCTCGACCTGAAGGCCCGAAGCCTTCGCGGCATCTCTGTTGAACATTGCTGCCAGTTTTTCCGTACTTTTCTCCCATTGTTCGGGATCCAGAGTTATCGCCTGCGCGGCGACGCGCTCATGTCGCTGAGGCGACCTATCGCTTTTGATAAATTCGAGTTCGCGGTACGTCCCACCAAGCGTCTTCATCTGCTCAAGTGTTGGGTGCATTTGAAGGTCCGACTGGACACGTTGTTTCAGGTCGTTGTGAATTCTGTCGTCGTAGCCATACCAGTTAGTTAGCAATCGATCAGCTAAAGCCGGCCGCGCCAGGCACTCGGCTATGACGAATGCGTCGTTCCCCAATGCCGCGAACAATTCGCGCAAGACTTCAGGCTTTTTACTGTGTATCGCCATTCGTTCGATTTCGGCCTGTAATTGCTTAGCCGTGATGGGCCGCTGCCAGTAATCTTCGAGCGCCTGTGATTTGCGCAGGTAGTCTGCGACTTTCCTTTCCAGCTGCGCCTGCGGCATCACTCTATCGAGCGACGGTTTGCGATCGGGCCGTTCCTTAGGCCAAATACGATGACGCCAGTAAACGTCCTCGATTGCTCGCTGGTAAGCGACGCGTTCCGCAAAGCTCAAAGTTCGTTGTGAACTTGACTCCCGCGCTTCGCTCCGGATAAAGGCGGGTAAGGTGTGCGTCACGATCAAACATGCCACTGCGCAAAGAAGGAAACTGATTAGGACGCGTGAAATGAAAAAGGCGGACTGAGAGGTGGATTGTTTTTGCATTTTGTTGGGGTGGTTGGGCTAAGGCCGCCGCTTGTAAATGACACGCAGAAGGGTGTCAATCTCTTTTTGCTGAATTCGGAGTTACGTTCAATTAATTGGCGAGAGCGCAAGGCGCTACCTGCCGTCACTGGCTAGCTCCAATGAACGAAGCATTTCTGAGTGCACTCAGATTTGATACCAGGAAGGAGCTAATTCGCTCGTCACTGATAAGTTCTTACCTATAATTACGGCCTCGGTGCGGGAGTAGGACGCGGCGAGGATGGCGTCGGCAAGGGTGTTATGTGAGGAGGTGAGGTAGGCCGCGGCCTTGCTGTTGGTCGTGGCGATGTTGGAGTCGGTACGGGCGTCAGATGCGGCGGCGCGGTAGGTCGCGTCCTCGGACTTGGGTGTGCTCTGGGTGTGGGCGTGATTCTTGGCGTACTACTTGGCGTTACTGTTGTTGTTGGTGTTCCAGTAGGGGTTGGACTGGTGGTTGGAGTACCCGTAGCTGTAGCTGTTGGCGTCGAAGTAACAGTCGGCGTCGCGGTGGCTGATGGGCTGCCGGTCGCCGTAGGAGTGGGCGTTGCTGTCGGACCGGATTGTGCACAATACCTTCCGCCGGTGTTTGTATCGGGAAGAATGGAGGAATACACGCCTCCTCCCCAGATAATCATTTCGGTACCACTCCACACAGCGGTGTGGCGCTCCCGGGGAGGAGGCGCATTATTAAGATTGGTGGCCGCCCAACTATCAGTTGCTGGATTGTATCTTCCGCCCGTGTTCAAATCGTCAGCGCCATCGTAGCCACCCCAGATGATCATTTCACTGCCAGTCCAGATTGCCGTGTGAACGTCTCGGCCATCGGGAGCGCTCACCGTGCTCGTGGGTAGCCAACTGTCCATACTAGGATTGTATTTCCCGCCTGTGTTCTCATCGTTAACACTACCCCAGACGATCATTTCGCTGCCGCTCCATACAGCTGTGTGAGAGTAACGAGCTGATGGCGCACCAGTGGTCGTTGTAGCGAGCCAGCTATTCGTCGTCGGATTGTATCTTCCGCCGGTATCTAACAGGTTCATGTTATTATCTTCACCGCCCCAAACGATCATCTGGTTACCGGTCCAGATTGCCGTATGGATGTCGCGGGCAACGGGGGCGTTAGTAACCGTAGTCGACGTCCACCCATCGGTGACAGGATTGTATTTTCCTCCGGTGTTCAAGTCTCCACCGCCGTCTACGGAATAGCCACCCCAAATGATCATTTCGCTTCCGCTCCAAATTGCAGTGTGCCCACCCCGACTCAAAGGAGCGTTGGCCGTAGTCGTAGGTACCCAGTCATCTGTTCCTGGATTATATCTCCCGCCTGTATTTAAAGTGTTAAATGACTCATCATATCCGCCCCAGGCAATCATCTCACTGCCTGTCCAGACTGCTGTGTGATACGCGCGTGCGGAGGGCACGTTCGTAGTGCTGGTGGGAGCCCAGTTATCGGTACTGGGATCATATCTCGCGCCGGTATTGAACGTGAAGAAATTCTCATCTTCTCCGCCCCAGACGATCATTTCACTGCCAGTCCAAACTGCGGTGTGAGCATCTCGATGGGAAGGCACGTTAGCGCTGATATCCGTCCAACTGTTGGTGCCAGCGTCGTATCTCCCGCCGTTACTTAGCGATTGGGAATTTACTTCATCCTCCCCGCCCCACACGACCATTTCGGTCCCAGTCCATACCGCCGAGTGAGAATCACGCGCTGAGGGCACGTTGGTTGTGCTAGTTGCCGTCCAGCTGTTCGCGTTAGGATCGTAAAGACCACCAGTGTTTAAACCAAGATCGGTGAAGTTAAATCCTCCCCACACAATCATTCGGGTTCCGGTCCAAACAGCCGTGTGAAGGTCCCGGCCATCAGGGGCACCGGCGGTATTCGTGCCCGCCCAAGTGTCGGTGGCGGGATTGTATTTCCCACCGGTATTAAAGAAGTTCGACGACCCGTAGATTCCACCCCACACAATCATGACAGTACCCGTCCAGACCGCAGTGTGAGACGATCGCGGATCAGGCGCGTTCGTAATCGTAGTAGCCGTCCAAGTGTTGGTGCTCGGATTGTATCTCCCGCCTGTGTTCACGGGATTGCCGAACTCGTCAGCGCCGCCCCATACAATCATTACATTGCCGGCCCAAACTGCGGTGTGTTTGGTTCGTGCCTCGGCCATGTTCGTGATGCTTGTCCAACTGTCGCTATTAAGATTGTATCTTCCGCCAGTATCAAGTGCGCCTCCTCCATCATCGCCGCCCCAGACGATCATCTCACTTCCCGTCCATACTGCCGTGTGGAATTGTCGGGCACCGGGGGCGTTAGTAAGACTAATTGGTATCCAACTGTCGGTATCAGGATTGTACCTACCACCTGTGTTCAACACGCCGCCAAATCCATCGGCGCCACCCCAGACAATCATTTCGCTGCCGGTCCAAACCGCCGTGTGGGAGGTCCTCGCGTCGGGAGCGTTAATACTGTTTGTGGTAGTCCAGCTATCCGTGCTGGGATTGCATTTCCCACCTGTGTTGAACAAGGTGAAAGGGCCAGCTTGCCCGCCCCAGACGATCGTTTCAGTTCCGGTCCAAACCGCCGTTTGAGACTCCCGGGCCTCAGGTGGGCTGTTAACCGAACTCCAAGTGTCGTTCATGCATCCGCCACCTGTTATCTTCGGAAGGCTATAACTAACACCGTGCAGTGATAGCACAGAAGGCGACGGGCTTTCTCTTCGAACCAGCCATGAGTCTAACGGCTCTTTCGGCCATGAAACTGTAGCAAGGTTGAGGTGGTCATTGGTTTTCTCGATTACTGCTGTGGCATAGTACTGACCCAAATCTTCTTGTGGCGAACTCAAGGTTCCTACAGGCAGGATCGATTTCTTAAACATTGCGGCCAATCGTTCCGCGGTGTGGTTCCATGCGGTGTTATTCAGCTTTACGATGTGCGGCGAGTTGTTACGTTGTAGCGCGGGCGCTACGCCTGCCAGTTCGTCCGGCAAGCGATGCGCTTGCCCTACAATTTGTCTCCGGTCGCTTCTAACAAATTCAACCTCGCGGTACTTCCCGTTCAGCCGTTTGATTTGCTCGAAGGTAGGATGCGCTTGTAGCTCAGTTTCGGCGCGCTGCTTCACTGGGCTATGAATTCGCTGGTCGTAGGCATACCACCTCGTCAACAAACGCTCCGCTAACGCTGGTCTCGCCAGACACTCTGCGATAACAAAGGGATCGTTCCCGAGTGCTGCAAACAGTTCTCGTAATACCTCGGGCTGCCGGGTGCGTTTCGCCATGCGATCCATTTCAGCTTGTAGTTGCTCTGCAGTGAGCGGCCGTTGCCAGTAGTCCTCCAGCGCTTGTGACTTGCGCAAGTACTCTGCGACTTTCTTTTCCAATTGTGCCTGCGACATCACCGCATCGAGCGATGGCTTGGGATCGGGACGTTCCTTAGGCCAGATGCGGTGACGCCAGTAAACGTCTTCGATGGCATGTTGATAGGCGACACGTTCTGCAAAGGTTAAGGTTCGTCGCGAAACATTCGCCGGCGCTTCGCTTTGGAGAAACGCGGGTAAGGTGCGTGTCACGATTAAACACGCCATTGCGCAAAGAACGAAACCGACTACGACCCGCGAAACAAAAAAGGCCCGCTGAGAGGTAGATTGTCTTTTCATTTGGGAGGGGTGGGTGACGCGCCGCTTGTAAATGACGCGCGGAGGATGTCAATCCCCTTTTGCTGAAACCGGATACGTCTCCAATCTCTGGGAGAGCCCAACCCGCTACCTGCACTGAGTCCTAGCTCGAGTGAACGATGCAGTTCTGATTTTGACTCAGATTTTGTCGCAAGGAAGGAACTCAATCGCTCGTACGGATGACTTTCTTAGTTGCGATTACGGCCTCGGCGCCGGAGTAGGCCGTGGCGAGGATGGCGTCGGCACGGGTGTTATGTGAGGTGGCGAGGTGGGTCGCGGCCACGCTGTGGGCCGTGGCGATGATGGAGTTGGTACGGGCGTCAGATGCGGTGGTGCGGTAGGTCGCGCCCTTGGACTTGGGTGAGCTCTCGGTGTGGGAGTGATTCTCGGCGTGCTGCTCGGCGTTACTGTTGTTGTCGGTGTGCCAGTTGGGGTTGCGGTTGCCGTTCCAGTTGGTGTTGGACTGACCGTGGGGGTACCGGTAACTGTTGCTGTTGGCGTTGAAGTAGGCGTTGCCGTCGGAGTGGCTGATGGGCTAGCTGTAGGAGTAGGCGTGGGAGTTGTTGGCGGACCCGATTCAGCGCAGTATCTCCCGCCGGTGCTAGTAGACTCAAGATTGACACCGATCGCTCCACCCCACACAATCATTTCATTGCCGTCCCACACAGCGGTGTGACGATACCGAGCAAGGGGAGCATTGGTGATGCTAGTAGCCATCCAGGCATCCGTTCCGGGATCGTACCTGCCGCCCGTGTTTAAAACGTCGGTGCCATTATATCCCGCCCACACGATCATCTCGTTTCCTGTCCAGACTGCTGTGTGCTGGCTTCGTGGTGAAGGAGCATTGAGCGTACTGATAGCTGTCCAGCTGTTCGTTACCGGGCTGTACCTCCCACCGGTGCTCAGATAACTGCCATTATATCCACCCCAGAGGATCATCTCACTACCGCTCCAGACCGCCGGGTGGTTGGCTCGGGCAGCGGGAGCGTTGGCGATGCTGGTGGCTGTCCAAGTGTCTGTTTGTGGATTGTATCTCCCGCCGGTATTCAAATAGTTGATCAAATCAAACCCACCCCAGACGATCATCTCGGTGCCGCTTGACACTGCTCTGTGCGACTCTCTGGGGGTGGGCGCGCCGGTGATGTCGGTCGCCGCCCAAGTGTCCGTATTCGGATTGTACCTGCCGCCAGTGTTGAGAACGTCACTGTTGTTATCTTCTCCGCCCCACACGATCATTTCGCTGCCAGTCAAAACTGCAGTATGAAACCATCTCGCAACAGGTGCGGCAGTGGTAGTAGTCGCCACCCAACTATCTGTTCCTGGATTGTATCTGCCGCCGGTGTCCAGCGTGCCGGTGAAATCAAATCCGCCCCAGACGATCATTTCGTTGCCAGTCCATACTGCTGTATGACGCTGTCGGCCAGTAGGTGCAGCATTTATAGTGGTAGCTGTCCAGGTATCAGCAATCGGATTGTACTTGGCGCCTGTGTTTAAAGGACCTCCGGACCAACCACCCCAGACGATCATTTCGCTGCCAGTCCAGACTGCCGTGTGAAGATATCGAGGAGATGGCCCGCCCCCTGTCGGCACCCAGGTATTGGTGGTCGGATCGTATCTCGCGCCCATGTCTGGCAAGCTGCCAGCATTGCCAGAGCCCCCCCAGACGATCATCTCACTCCCGGTCCAGACTGCCGCGTGGGAGGCTCGTGCAATAGGTGCGTTGGTGGTGCTCGTAGCCGTCCAACTATTCGTCCCAGGATTGTACCTTCCGCCGGTGTTCGTGTCGCCGCCACCAATGAATCCGCCCCACACGATCATTTCACTGTCTGTCCAGACGGCGCTGTGGTAGGACCGTCCAGCCGGCGCGTTCGTTACGCTTGTAACGTTCCAACTGTTGGTGCTGGGGTTGTATCTGCCGCCGGTGTTGAAAGGAACTCCTCCATCATCGCCACCCCAGATGATCATCGCACTCCCAGTCCATATTGCTGTGTGATTGTATCGACTCTCCGGCGCGTTAGTGGTGCTGATAGCGGTCCAAGTATTCGCGCTTGGATTGTATCGGCCGCCAGTGTTCACCCCGGTACCGCTGTTTACACCGCCCCAGATAACCATTTCACTGCCAGTCCAGACCGCAGTGTGTGAGTACCGGGCAACCGGCGCGCTAGCAGTGCTGGTGGGTGTCCAACTGTCCGTGCTTGGATTGTATCTTCCCCCGGTATTTAGGTCGCTGCCGTCACTGCCGCCCCAGACAATCATCTCAGTGCCAACCCAGACGGCCGTATGAATAGCTCGGCCAGTGGGCGCGTTCGTAGTGTTGGTGGCTATCCAACTGTCAGTGCCAGGATTATACCTCGCACCGGTTCCCATGTAGGTGCCGTCATAGCCACCCCACACCACCATTTCACTGCCCGTCCAGACTGCGGTGTGATAGGCTCGTGCGGTAGGTGCGTTAGTATTACTCGTGGGTATCCAACTGTCGGTAGCCGGGTTGTATCTCCCGCCCGTGTTTAAGTTACCCGAATTATTACCTCCACCCCAGACGATCATTTCACTGCCGGTCCATACTGCCGTCGGTCCCCCTCTGGGGTCAGGCGGGTTAGAGGCACTTGTCCACGTATCATCGACGCAGCCAGCTCCTTCCGATACTGTGGGAAGCGTATAGCTGGTGGTCGGCAGTGGCATTGCAGAAGGTACCTGGCTCTCAGCTCTGGCTATCCAAGACTCCAGTGGTTCCTTAAGCCATGAAACGGAAGCGAGTTTTAAGTCATCAGCCGTCTTCTCAATTACTGTTGTCGCGTAGTAGCGTTCTTGGTCCTCCTGTAACGGACCTAGTATTCCTATAGGTATATTCTCGTATGTTTCGGAAGCAACACGTTTGCCCTGCGCCGACATGTCGGCGTTTTTGAAAGCGGCGCCGTGTCGCCGCAGTCCAAATTCAGAAGCATTCGCAGCGCCACGTTTGTTGAATATTGCTGATAGTATTTGCGCTGTTGAATCCCACTCACGACTGTTCAGTAGTATCGCGTGGCCAGCTCCGCGGTTAGGTTTCTCACGCGACGTATCGCTTTTTGCAAACGCAACTTCGTTATATTTCCCGCTACTGGGTTTCATCTGCTCGATCGAAGAGTGCCCCTGCAGCTCGGCTTCCGCGCGTTGCTTTAGCTTCCCGTGAATTCTTTCATCGGTTGCATACGAGCTCGTCAGTAAGCGGCCAGCTAATGCCGGTCTGGCCAGGCACTCGGCGATAACAAACGGGTCGTTGCCAAGCGTCTCAAAGAGCTCGCGCAACACGTCAGGCTGTTTGGTGTGCTTTGCCATGCGGTCCATTTCTGCTTGTAACTGCTGAGCGGTGATTGGCCTTTGCCAGTAATCCTCCAGCGCCTGTGACTTGCGCAGGTAATCTGAGACTTTGCTTTGCAGTTGTGCCTGCGACATCACCGAATTGAGCGGTGGTTTGGGATCGGGCCGTTCTTTGGGCCAGATGCGGTGACGCCAGTAAACGTCTTCGATGGCGTGTTGATATGCTACGCGTTCTGCAAAGGTGAGCGTTCGTTGCGAGACATTCGTCGCCGCCTCAGGGCGGAACAAAGCAAGCAGTGTCCCGGTCACGGCAAAGCATGCGACGCCGCAAAGAAGTAATGCGATTAAGGCGCGGGCAGATTGAGAAGCGGATTGTTTCATTTTGAGAAGCTGCAGCTTGAAGGTGATTTGAAGTGAAAATCTGGAGGGGAGATTATGGTTGAATTGTTTGTTCTGAAAGGGGCGGGCGCGAAGCGTAGCACGAAGTCTTCGCGCGTCACCACAATTTTATGTTTTTTGAAATTTTTCTGACGCTGGGACTCCACTCATGAGAAATGACTACGAATGAACAGCAATTTTGCCGGGCGTTATTGCTACCCAGCCACTTCCGAGCCCTGCAATTTATTTGTGTTGCTTCGTGTTAATTCGTGGTTTTCTGCGTAGGTTGTATAGGTATGTCATTTAATCATTTCGGGTTCTTGCCTGAGGTTGTACGTGGAGCGCAGGCCATGGGATTCGTGGAGCCGACTGCGATCCAGCTTCGCGCGTTTCCAATTGTCCTTGCCGGAAAAGATCTGATCGGCACCGCGCAAACCGGCACCGGCAAGACCGCGGCCTTCGCTTTACCCATTCTGACATTGCTGGCTAAGCATGGCGCCTTGCGTTGTCTCGTGTTAGAGCCCACGCGGGAACTGGCCGCGCAAGTGGAGACGGCGTTTCGTGATTATGGCCGTTTCACAGATTTGCAAGTGGGACTGGTGCATGGCGGCGTGGGTTACGGGAAACAGCGTGATGCGCTAAACCGCGGTCTGGACATTCTGGTGGCAACACCGGGGCGCTTGCTGGATCTGCTCGAGCAGCGCGCGATGAGTCTCAAAGAGATAAAAATTCTCGTGCTCGATGAAGTGGATCGGATGTTGGACATGGGTTTCCTGCCTGACGTGCGCCGGATCGTTGAGAAGATCTCAACAAAACGTCAAACTTTGCTGTTTTCCGCCACGTTACCTCCAGAGATCGAGCGTCTGTCGGCATGGGTGCTGCGCGATCCTGAGTTAGTGGAAATTGGCGTGCGCCGTTCGCCTGCGGAAACAGTTACCCACGCAGTTTATCCTGTCGCCGCTGAACAAAAATTCGATCTGCTAATGGCTTTGCTCGAGCGAACGAATTTCGATAGCGCGCTGATTTTCTGCAGAACCAAGTACGGCGCAGATCGGATAGCGCACCAATTAAAGCAGGGTAAGCACGCGGTGGCGGTGTTGCACTCGAATCGGACACAGCGGGAACGGATCGAGGCGCTCGAAGGCTTCAAGAGCGGTAAATACGAAGTGATGGTCGCGACCGATATCGCATCGCGCGGGCTCGACATCGCAGGTGTAAGTCACGTGATCAACTATGACGTGCCTGAGCACCCGGAGGATTACGTTCACCGGATTGGGCGCACGGGGCGCGCGCAAAATGTCGGCGACGCCTTCACGCTTACGAGCGGACAGGAGCTGCCCGCCTTGCAGGCGATTGAACGCTTCATCGGTCAGAAAATTCCAAGATTGAAGTTGGAAAACTTTTCCTACGTGTACACGGCACTCTTTGAGCCCGAATCAGCGAGCACCTCTCGTCGAGGAATCCGCGGTGGTAGAACTCATCGCGGATATTCATTTGGGCGACGAAGATAACACAGATTTCTCAGGCAGATCGGCTTCTTCGAAGACGATGCCCAAGCTAATCGCTGAGGGCGCGGCTATCAGGCGGCAGAGCCGCACGATTGCACTGCGTTGAGCCGCCTTCGCCAAGGGCTAGGGCGACGAGGGACAACGCGTTCCACCTTGCGCTTGGCGCATTTGTTCGCGAATACTTCCGACTTACAAAATGAATCCATCCGTTCCCGATTCACAGACCGAGTTTGATCGGCTCCAGAAGAAACTGGTGCCGTTGTGGAAATCAATCGAGCGATTGAATCAAGATCCGCAAACCATCGTGGTCGTACCCTCGATGTCGATCGACGCGATTGACTCGGGCGCAGTGATCCAGGCGTACGAGGAACGGTTCTTATTTCTATTACTGCTGCTACGGCAGCCGCGGGCGCGTCTGATCTACGTGACGTCGCGAACGATTCTGCCAAGCATCATCGATTACTACCTCGATCTTCTTCCCGGCGTCATCTCGAGCCAAGCGCGGCAGCGACTTTTCTTACCTACACCGATGGACGGTTCTGCGCGTCCGCTCAGTGAGAAGCTGTTAGAGCGGCCGCGACTGATCGAGCACATTCGCTCACTCATTATAGATCCTAACCGAGCGCATCTTGTTCCGTTTAACACAACGTACCGGGAGAAAGAACTGGCTTTGCGCCTCGGCATTCCGATGTACGGAGCGGATCCAAAGTTTTTCCCGCTGGGAACAAAGAGTGGGTGCCGCAAAATTTTTATGGAGGAAAATGTTCCATATCCTTTGGGTCGCGAAGATATCGGTAGCAAGGAAGACCTCGTCGATGCGATCGCGCAGATGCGGATGACCAAGCCTTCGATCAAGCAGGTAATGGTAAAACTGAATGAAGGCGTCTCCGGCGAGGGTAATGCGGTAATTGATTTAACAGGGCTTCCTGCGCCCGGTGACTCGAAGGAGATAGCCATGTTAGATCATCGCCTCCCTTCCATGAAGTTCGAGTCACAAGAAGCTACTTATGAGAGTTACATGAAGAAACTGCAGGAGCGCAAGGGAGTCGTCGAGGAACGGATCATGGGAGAAGAGT
>Ga0157376_10002167_pt1 | contig 13226 bp, 6 predicted proteins | sample M45metaG_FD_121801 | JGI IMG/M metagenome (GOLD analysis project Ga0157376, IMG submission 121801) | Miscanthus rhizosphere microbial communities from Kellogg Biological Station, Michigan, USA - M4-5 metaG | ecosystem: Host-associated > Plants > Roots > Rhizosphere > Soil | place: USA: Michigan... | reverse complement strand
CCAGTGGCGCGATCTTGGTGATCGCGCGATTTTCTTTGGCCATCCGCCGGCGAAATAGAATGTGCGTCGCCAGGGTCATCAGCCAGATAAACGGTCCGCCGAAAAATGCCACGCCAATCAAGAATACAAAAGCCGTTTCCTTGAACACTTGCGACAACACCAGCGCCACCACCATGCCGATGCTCGAAACCAGCACTCCCGCCACCGGCATCCCGTTTTTGCTGAGCTTCCCCAGCACCTTCGGCGCAAATCCGCTGCGCGAAAGTGAAAACAGCATCCGCGCCGTAAAATAGAGATTACAAAGCGCGCTCGAAAGCGCCGCCGACAGCACCACAAAATTCATCACATGGCTGGCCGCGGGAATTCCCACTCGCTCGAACACCCGCACAAATGGACTTTGCCCCAGTCCGATTTCCATCCACGGGACTATCCCCACCACCAGCGCCAGCCCGCCCAGATAAAATAGCGCCAGGCAACCCAGCGTTCGCCGCAACGCCCGCGGCACCGCCGTTTTCGGATCGGCAGCCTCGCCTGCCGTCACTCCCACGATTTCCAACCCCAGGTAGCTGAAAATGGCCATCACCACGCCCAGCCCCACTCCGCGCCATCCGTGCGGAGAAAATCCCCCATTCGCGGTGTAGTTCACCAGTCCGATGCGCGGAAAGCCGATTCCAAACAGCAGCATCGCGCCCAGCAGCAGAAACGCCACGATGGTCACTACCTTGATCATCGCCAACCAGTATTCAATCGATCCGAAATCCTCCACGCTCAAGGTATTGATCAGCACTAGCGCAATCGAAAATCCGCCGATCCAGATCCACGTCGGCGCATGCGGAAACCAGAACTCGCAATAAATCGCCGCGGCCACCACTTCGCTGCCGATAATCATCACCAGGCACAGCCAATAGGTATAGCGTGTCGCAAACCCCGCCCACGGATGCAGATACATTTCCGCGTATAGCCCAAATGATCCCGCCGCCGGCTCTTCCACCGCCATTTCCGCCAGCGCCCACATTACCGTCAGCGCAATCACCGCACCCGCCGCAAAACTCAAAATCACCGCCGGCCCTGCCAGCTTCACGCTGATCGCGCTGCCCAGAAACAACCCTGTCCCGATGGTGCAGCCCAACCCAATCATCGCCACTTGCCGCGAATTCAGCTTCTTGTGCAGTCCCGCTTCCCGCTTCGCAGCCTCCTGCCCAGAGCTGTCCGCCGTATTTTCCGCCGTTGACTTGTTTGGCTTCTGCCGAGCGTCCATGGCGCTGCATCGTAACAAACGCACGCCATAAAGACCTAATCGCCGGTCACTCTCCGGGGCCAGACCAGGCAGGATTTTCAGCGGATTCGCGTTAGGATAGGCACGTTCATTCTTGGCAGTTCGATATCTCAATTGGAATAGCAAATGACCATCGATCAGGATCTGGAGAAAATTGCACTACAGGAAAAGTGCCTGCAATTCACGCGCTTTGACGCAGAAACCGCTTGGGCCATCGGCACCGCGCTAAAAGCCGCCGCCGAAAGGCGCAAAGCTTTCGTCACCATCGACATTCAGCTGCACGGAACTCAGCTATTTGGGTACGCCATGCCCGGCACCACCCCTGACAATTGGGAATGGGTGCGCCGCAAACGCAACGTGGTCCTGCGCTATCACCGCAGCTCGTACGCCGTTGGGCTGCAACACCAACGCGCAAAAACCACTCTGGAAGGCAGCACAGGTCTCGCACTGAAGGACTATTCCACTCATGGTGGCTGTTTCCCAATCATGCTTGCCGGCACCGGATGCGTCGGCACCATCACCGTTTCGGGTCTGCCGCAGCGCGACGACCACGAAATGGTTGTTCAAGTTCTGCAAGATATTCTGCAAATCAACGGCGAAGACCTGGCTCTTGCTGCGCAGCCTGAGTCTTGAATCCGAGCGGATGATCGATTCACAAAACGCTTCACCCAGCGAAGCCAAGAAGTCCGGCCAATCAAGATAAACTTTGTAGGCGAATCTAAGGAATCGGTGAAATGAAACTCAAAATGGAATTGCGTACATCAGTCGCCGCCGTGATTTTTCTCTTGCAGTTCATGCTCGGAGTAAGTTCCATTCCCGCGCAAACTCCCGCTGCATCGCCGGCGTCGCCAATAACTGCGCAAGTCTTTCGTCTCGACGGCGGAAATTCCACCTACGCCTTTGGTGTGAACGAACGCGGCGAGTTGCAAGCGCTTTATTGGGGCGGCCGCCTCGGCGCACAAGACAAAATTCCCGCCGCGCATTCCAGCCCGGAAATGGCTTCGTTCGATTCACCCTATACCGTTACGCCACAGGAATATTCCGCATGGGGTGCCGGACTTTTCACCGAACCCGCCCTGAAAGTTACTTTCGCCGACGGCAATCGCGATCTGGTCTTGCATTTCGTCAGTGCAAAATCGACCAGCACGCAATCGCTGGAAATTCTACTCAAGGATATTTCCTGCCAGATTTACGTCACTCTTCGCTATGCAATCGACGCCGAATCCGGAATTCTCGCCCGCTCGGCCATCATCGAAAATAAAGAAAAGCAGCCGGTGGTGGTTGAACAAGCCGCCGCCGCGCAGTGGACCCTGCCACCCGCGCGCTATTCACTGACCTATCTCACCGGACGTTGGGCCGGCGAATGGTCTCTCAATCAGGAACCGATCATCGGTGCAGCGAGGGTGATTGAAAGCCGCCGCGGCACCACCGGCCATCAAGCCAATCCGTGGTTGGCCATTTCGCGCGACGCCAACCAATCCGCTCCGGGCGCTTCCAGTCGACCCGGGGCGCAGGAAGAAACCGGCGAAGTGTGGTTCGGCGCGCTGGCGTGGTCCGGCTCGTGGCGCTTCACCGTGGAACACGATCAACGCGATTCGGTGCGCGTTACCGGAGGATTCAATCCATTTGATTTTGGCTACAAGCTGAAGTCCGGTGAAAAACTGGAAACGCCAATTTTTTACGGTGGCTATTCCGCGCACGGACTTGGCGGCGCTTCGCGCTTGCTGCATCATTTTGAGCTTGCGCACATTCTGCCGCAGGCGCCCGATCCTAAGCCGCGCCCGGTAATTTACAACTCGTGGGAAGCCACCGAATTCAACGTCGATGAACCTGGTCAAGTCGCGCTCGCAGAAAAGGCAGCGTCCATCGGAGTCGATCGCTTTGTGATGGACGATGGCTGGTTCGGCCAGCGCAAAACCGATCACGCCGGGCTCGGCGATTGGTACGTCAATAAAGAAAAATTTCCCAACGGTCTGAAACCACTGATCGACAAAGTTCATGCGCTGGGAATGGATTTCGGTTTGTGGGTGGAACCGGAAATGATCAATCCTGATTCCGATTTGTATCGCAAGCATCCCGAATGGGTGCTGAATTTTCCGGGGCGTCCGCGTTCGGAATCACGCAATCAGTTGGTTTTGAATCTGGCGCGCGCCGATGTCCGCGACTATTTGGAAAATGTTCTGGACCAGCTGCTCACCCAAAACGACATCGCGTTTCTAAAATGGGACTACAACCGCAACTGGTCTGAGCCCGGCTGGGATCAAGTTCCCGTCGATGAACAAAAGCGCGTTTACGTCGAATTCATTCGTAATCTCTATTCGATTCTGGCCGAGTTACGCCAGAAACATCCTAAAGTTGAAATCGAATCGTGCTCCGGCGGCGGAGGCCGAGTGGACCTGGGAATTCTGTCCTACACCGATGAAGTCTGGCCGTCCGACAACACCGATCCATTTGATCGGCTGGCGATGCAGGACGGATTCACTTACGCCTACACGCCGCAAATCATGATGGCCTGGGTGACCGATTCGCCGCACTGGTTGAACGGCCGCGCCACCTCGCTGTCCTACAGAATGCTGAGTTCGATGCAAGGCTCTCTGGGCATCGGCGCAAATCTGAATCACTGGACCGCCGAAGATTTCGCCACCGCCAAACGCCTGATCGCTGCGTATCATGCTGCGCAGCGCACCATTGTTCGTGGCGATCTCTATCGTTTGCTCAGTCCGCGCGATGGCAGTGAATTTTCTTCCACCGAATCGGTCTCCACCGACAAAAAGCAGGCAGTGGTTTTTGCTTTTTCGCATTCCACCCAAAAGGGCCGCGGATTTCCGCTGCTGCAATGGCGCGGCCTCGATCCCAAGGCCGAATACCAACTAACTTGGATCGAAGGGACGGCACGTCCGGAAACTCCGGCCAGCGCCTCCGGCGCGTGGTGGATGAACCACGGAATTCAGCTGGAACTAAAAGGCGACTTCCAAGCCGCCGCTTTCCGCCTCGATCGCCAGAGGTAACTTCGCTACACCATCCGCCAGAGGCTGTTCCGTGGCTCAGGCTGAGATCCTTCGCGAGATCCTTGTCGGGCGTCTTCAGGATGACCACGCGGATTGCGTACGCCCGGCGGCGCGCAATTAGTTCGTGGTACTCCTTTCACCTTTTTTACCACCCTGCTCGCGCGGACAGTCACGAGTGCAACATTACTGTACTTCAGTCCAAATTCCCATTGACGTTTCGATCCGCAACAATATTCACGTGCGCGCTCCACTAGAGTCCGCCGAAAAGAAAGACCGGGTTCAGACTGAACCCGCGGCATGGAGGATCGTGGTCATGAAGGCCGTACTCGCGTTGCTGGTGATTTATGTGGGCACTTTTCTGGTCGCCATTCAGGGCGCCTCGAATTCGCCGGTGGAAGCTTCAGAACAGTCCGGCCCACAAACGAGCCAGGCTCTTGATCCACTGAAAGAAAAAGACATTCGGTCTCTGCTGGAACTGGTTGGCACGCATGACGCGATTCAGGACGCAGCCAGCAACGCCACCGAACAGTACCGCCAGAAGGTGATGGAGACTTCCGCCAGCAACGATCGGGCCCAGGCTTTCACCAATGCATATCTCGCAGAATTCCAGAAAAAGTTTGACGCCGACGCCGTGGACAACCAGTTGGTAGGAATCTACGACAGGCACTTCAGCAACGAAGAGATTAAAGGACTGCTGGAATTTTACGGTTCGCCGCTAGGCCAGAAAGTCGCCTCGGAAATGCCGAAGATCGGCCGCGAAGTACAGCAAGCGACGCGCAATGCCAGCTCACAGGCAGCGCGTTTAGCCTGGCAGGATCTGCGCGCCGAATATCCGAACGCCGGCGAAAATGTTCGAGGAGTTGGCGCTCGCCGTCGCGGGCTTGCGGCCAACGCCTCGGCTCAGCCGACATCGTCGCAGCCAGCAAAATCGCAACCTGCCGCCAATCAGCAAATCTCCGCCGACACGCAGCAGCCGTAATCACCAATCTGAACAGGCCTATAGTTCCTGATTGCTGGCGAGGGTTTAATCGCTGCCCCGATTCCTAGGGGTAGCCTACTCTACACCCGGGTGTCTTCACAAAAGGCAGTGAATGAAGGAGTTACGGGTAGCGCAAAGCTCATCGCCATGGCAGCCCCTTCGCCCGTCTCTTGAAAACTGAATCCGCTAAGGTGAGCAAGTTGCACTGGCAAACCCCAGTACCGGTCCTGGGACCCTGAGCGCCGGGCCGGCCAGTTTAACTGGCTCACGCCGCAAGAATTGACGAGCTCCTGGCTAGTGAAAATAGAAAGACGAAGATTGGCGAGGAAGGTAGGATCAAACGGCGGGGCCCCAGTCCCGTCGGCCAAAGTACCTCATTAGATTGTCGGCTTGGGGAGTCGCGTTCCGGGTCGATAAATTGGCGACGGCAATCGTTAATTTTGATCAGATTTTTGGCCGGCGGAGGAGACGTTTAACTCGGCCAGTTGAGTGATGCGTTCTCGTACGCGGTCGGCGTCTTTGGCCTGAGGAGCCAACTCCAAGTACGTTTGCGCTTCGGAGATGGCGTCGGCGTAGTTATTTTTTCGGGCAAAAATTTCCGCCAGCAACAGGTGCAGCTGCGGAAAACGTGGACGCAGGTCAAGGCGCGCGGCTTTGAGCCCGCTTTTTTCGGCAGCGTCAAGATTGTTGAGCTTGTAGTTGGCGGCTGCGTTGTAGAAAAAAGCTTCTGCGTAATCCATGGGATCGAGATCCAAGATGTAGCCGGTGATGTCGCCGTACTTCAACGGATCGAGATCGAGAACGTGATTGGTAAGGTTAAGGACTTCGGTCCAATTTTTTGCATCGTAGGACATGGCCGCGAGCGCGAGATAGGGCGGAAGAAATTTGCTGTCAATGGTGGTGGCTTGAGTATAGGCGGTGCGGGCGGATTCCTTCTGGTCCAGCTTTTTTAAGACCGTGCCCAACTGAAACCAAGCGTCAACGTAGGTGGGGTAGATGTCGACGGCTTTTTCGAAATACTGGCGAGCGTCGGCGAGGTTGCCTTTGGTTTCGGCGCTAACGCCCTTCTCGTAAGATTTTCTGGCATCGTTCGGGGCTTTGTAAGGTTTGGCGCTGAGCGTCATGCCCTTGGGCTTGATGCTACGCTCGACAAAAATCGGGCCGACATCAATGCTGCTGGCGGTAGGGGTAAGCGCGACGAGGTTGACGACCCTGGAGCGAAATCCGGAAATCTGGGCTCGTATTTCGCAGTTCATGAGCTCCTGGCGCGGGATTCCCGGCCCGGAAGCGCTGCGATTCCTACTGGATTGCGAAGGTCCATCGCCGCTGGCGTCGACGAAAGAATCGGTCATGGAGCCCAATTCCATGCTGAAGTCTCCTTGGGAAGATGGATGGACCTGTTGACGGACTCTGGCGTTGCAGACGCGTTCGACCAAGGCATCGTGCGGAACAGGTGAACCATCCTGGGTGGTGACCCGGCCGCGGAGGAACATCACCATATCTTGTCGCTGCTGAGTGGGCATGGTGGCGGCAGGTGTGGGAAATCCGCCAGGCTGCCCGGGGGATGTAGGGGGAGGAGCGGTGGGAGGAGGCGCTGGGGAAGGAGGCTTCTGCGCAAGTGTGGCCGAAGCGAGAAAACCCAACGCTATAGCGAGTTCAGCGAAAACGCGGGTGCAAACGTTCATAGAGCGATTCCAACCGACGGGTTGGCTCTAGGCAACTTTAGTGTGCGGTATAGTTCAAGTCAAGGATTCCGAAATGGCAATCGGTTTGGACAACCAGGCAAGAAGCCTCCCGCAGATTCTCAATGACGACAGACGCTAAAACAGGCGCGGGAGGAACCGGATCAAGCTTCGGCCCGGAAGTAGTTGAAGATAAAAAATGAGGTACCATGTCCCGCAGAACTGCAGGAGATGACGAGAAGAGATGAGCCCATCGACGAAAGAGTTGGCTTCACCGGCCGTGGTGAATATCGCGGATTTGCGGCAGATGGCAGAACGTCGGCTGCCGAAAGCGGTGTTCGATTATCTGGATGGAGGGTCGGACGACGAAGTGACGTTGCGGGAAAATTGCCGGGTTTTTGAGAACTACACTTTCCGGCCACGGCAGGCAATAAAGATTACCGAATTGAATTTGCGGACCAAAGTGCTGGGCTCCGAGATTTCATTTCCGGCGTGGCTCGCTCCGGTTGGATACAGCCGAGTGATGCATCCGGGCGGGGAAGTGGTTGCGGCCGCGGCGGCGGGAGCCGCGGGAACGGGCTACACGCTATCGACGATTTCGGGACACAAGCTGGAAAACGTGCGGGCAGCTACCAAGGGTCCAGCGTGGTTTCAGTTGTATCTGGTGGGCGGACGCGAGGCTTCCGAAGGAACGATTGAACGCGCGCAAAAAGCCGGATTTGATGCGCTGGTGCTGACCGTGGATACTCCGGTAGCGGGAATGCGGGAGCGTGATTTTCGCAACGGGATGAAGGAGATGTTCGCGGGATCGTTGTTTGCGAAACTGCCGTACATGCAGAATATTTTCGAGCATCCAGGATGGCTGTTTTCGTTTTTGCGCGATGGCGGCCTGCCGAAGCTGGAGAACATTATTGTTCCCGGGCAGGGGCCGATGTCGTTGATGGATGTGGGCTCGGCGCTGGCGCGGTCGGTGATGAGCTGGGACGACCTGAAATGGATTCGTGAATTGTGGAAGGGGCCCATCGTTATTAAGGGCATATTGATCGGAGACGATGCACGTCGTGCAGTAGATGAAGGGGCGGTCGCGGTGGTGGTGTCCAATCACGGCGGACGGCAACTGGATTGTGTGGCCGCGACCTTGGATGCGCTGCCGGAAGTGGTGGCGGCGGTGAATGGCCGTGCGGAAGTGTTGATGGACGGTGGAGTGCGACGCGGAAGCGACATCGTTAAGGCGCTCTGCCTCGGGGCGCGCGCGGTGCTGGTCGGTCGGGCGTACGCGTACGGATTGGCCGCTGCCGGGCAAGCGGGAGTAGCGAGGGCGCTGGAGATTTTGTATGCGGATGTGGAACGTACCATGAGGCTGTTGGGATGCCCGTCGGTTCGACAACTGGACGCGACTTATTTGAACGCGCCGCGTTCGTAAATGCCCACATACGGGCGTGAACGGCGCTGCGCGTTCAGACACCTGTGTGGCAGAATTTTGCGGCCGCCGGCGCTACAGCTTCGCTGAAATGCCAACGAGTGGAATATTGTTCTTGCGCATGGCGTCGTTTAGAGCGGGCACGTCCGTTTCCAATACTTCGCGCCATTTGGCCAACTGTGCTTCGAGGCGCTGATCGAGGTCGGCGAAAACGCCGACTTCGGCGGCGGTAGGAGCAGCGTCGGCGCTGTCGATGACGTTCTGCAAGTAGCCGAGCTTGCTGTTGAGCTTGGTCGGATAGTTGGCTTCGTCTTCGCTGGATTTGGAGTTCACCTGGATCAATTCTTCTTCGATGGCCACAGTCTTTTTGCGAAGATCAGCCGAAGTAGCGACCAGCGGTTTCGTCGAATCGTCGGAGCCGAGACGCTTTTCCATAGCCAGCAATTGCGCGCGAAGATCGCGAATACCCAGGATAGCTTTGTTCATTTCGTCTTCGCGGTCGCGAAGTCTCACTTCCAATTCAAACTGTTTGCGAATGTCTTCGGCCGAAGCGGACACGCGCGGATCCAATTTAATTTCAAAGGGAGCGGTTTGTGATTTTCCCCCGACGGTGAGGCGCACCTGATATTTGCCCGGCATGGCCAGCGGGCCGGATGGTTCGCCGGAATCGTAGATGGCCATAGGAATCTTTTTCGGTAGCTCGTAGCGCAAATCCCACGCGAATCGGTTTAGGCCAGCTTTGGCTGGAATGTGGTCGATGGTTTCATCTCGTTCGCCTTCTTGCGCGGCGTCGTCGTTCTTTTTTTCTTCGCTGGTATAGGTGCGAATCACTTTGCCCTGTTCATCGAGGAATTCGAGCTTGGCGGGCTCCTTCGGATCTTCCTTTAGGAAATAATAGAAAAGTGCGCCAGCTGGAGGGTTTTCACCGATGGGATAGTGGCGCGGTTCGACGTGACCGGCTCTGGTGCGATACGCGGTTTTGGGCGTGAAGAGGTGTGCGCCTTCGCCGGCGATTGCGCTGCTGACTTGACGGAGCGGGCTCAGATCGTCCAGCACCCAGAACGAGCGGCCGTGAGTGGCTACGGTGAGGTCGTCATCGTGAATGACCATGTCGTGAATCGGCGTGGGCGGAAGGTTGAGCTGCAACGTTTGCCAGTGGCCGCCGTCGTCAAAAGAAACCCAAATGCCGGTTTCGGTTCCGGCGTACAGCAAACCTTTGCGCTTGGGGTCTTCGTGCACGGCGTGGACGTAGGAATTGTCTGGAAGGCCGGTGGTGATTGCAGTCCAATTCTTGCCGAAGTCGGTGGTCTTGAAAATGTACGGTTTGAAGTTGTCGAGCTTATGCGCATCGACGGCGATGTAGGCGGTTGCTGCGTCGAACCGTGAAGGTTCGATCAAGCTGATCATGGACCACTCCGGAATTCCTTTGAAAGTGACGTTGTTCCAAGTCTTGCCGGCATCGCGAGTGAGTTGCACCAGACCGTCATCGGTGCCGGCCCACAGCAGCCCTTCCTGTTTGGGCGATTCGGCGAGCGCGAAAACGACGTCGTAGTATTCGACGGTGTATTGGTCCTTGGTCAGCGGTCCGCCGGAGTCCTGTTGTTTGGTTTTGTCGTTGCGAGTCAGGTCCGGGCTGATGGTGGTCCAGGTGTGACCGGCATCGTTCGAACGGAAGACGAACTGCGAGGTGTGATAGATGACGTCGGGATTGTGAGAGGAGATGACGATGGGCATGGTCCAGGTGTAACGATATTTTTGTTCAACGGCGGGATGGCCGTTAGGATCTTCGGGCCACTCTTGAATGCTTTGCGCTTGATTGGTGCGGCGATCGATGCGAGTGAAGATGGGGCCTTCGTCGTCGGCGTAGACGATATTCGAATCACGGGGATCGGCTACGATGTAGCCGCTTTCGCCGCCACCCACGGCATCCCAATCGCCGCGATCGATGTAGCCGCGGTCGCTGCGGGTGCGAATTCCGACCGAAGAGTTGTCCTGCTGCGAGCCGTAGACGCGATACTGAAAATCGTTGTCGGCGGAGACGTGATAAAACTGGGCGGTAGGCTGATTATTTTGAGTGCTCCAATTTTTCCCGCCGTCCACGGAGATGGTGGCGCCGCCGTCGTTGCCGTTGATCATGCGATTCGCTTCGTTAGGATCGATCCACAAGGCGTGGTGGTCGCCGTGGGGAGCGGGAAGTACATCAAAAGATTTGCCGCCGTCGATGGAATGAAAGAGTCCGGTGTCGGCGACGTAGACACCGCCCACATTTTTGGGATCGGCCCAGACGTGAGTGAAATACCAGGCTCGTTGACGGAAGCGGTGATCGTCATTGACTAGTGTCCAATTCACGCCGCCATCGTCACTGCGGTACAGGCCGCCTTTTTTTGCTTCGATAAGAGCGTAGACTACATTCGCATCGGCGCCAGAGACCGCAACGCCGATGCGTCCGAGCGGTCCATCGGGCATGCCGTTGCCCTCGACGCGCTTCCACGTTGAGCCATCGTCGTTCGAACGGTACAAGCCATCCTTGGCGCCGCCGCTATTCAAGGACCAGGGAGTTCGAAAGCCCTCCCACATTGCCGCGAAAAGAACGTGCGGGTTGTGAGGATCGAAAACCACTTCGATGGCTCCAGTACGGTCGTCGAGATATAAAACCTTTTCCCATGATTTGCCGCCGTCACGGGAGCGAAAAACGCCGCGTTCGCTGTTCGCGCCGTAGGCATGGCCAAGCGCTGCGACAAAAACTACCTCGGGGTTGGTGGGATTCACGATTACGGAACCGATGTGTCGCGAGTCTTTCAGGCCAACGTTGGTCCAAGTCTTTCCGCCGTCGCTGGATTTATAAACGCCATCGCCGAAGGAAATGTTGCCGCGGATACAGGCTTCACCAGTTCCGACGTAGATGACGTTGGGGTCGGATTCGGAAACGGCGACGGCTCCGATGGAGGAAATATTCTGCTTATCGAAGAGGGGATTCCAGGTAATGCCGCCGTCGGTGGTTTTCCAGACGCCGCCTCCGACCGCGCCGAAATAATAGGTGTAGGGCTGTCCGGGAACACCGGTAACCGTGAGCACACGGCCGCCGCGAAACGGGCCGATTAGGCGCCACTTCATGCCGCCGTATGTCTTGGGGTCAATCTGCTGAGAATGAAGGCCGAAAGCAACGCTTAGGACCAGGAAAAACGCGAACAAGTAGCGGCAAAAGGGCTGGCGGAGCGATAGCACACATTCCTCCGGAATCGAAACGACGAGCGAAGAATAGTACTTCGCTCTGTTGCCCGACGGAAGCGTTTTCCGCGCAGCAGAAATGGGTGCGCAACGAAACTTCGAGCTCCAGCGTTCACACCGGAATTACGGGAGCTATCTCTGGCTGAATCGCTGGCGCAGAAATTGAGCTGCACCGGCAGGCGTAACTCCGGACTCCGAATTCATGGCATCCCAAGCCTTGCGACCGAGCGGCTGTATCGGCTCCAGCTTTTTTTGCGAGAGCGTCTTGTTGACTCCAGGAAGCTCTTTGCCAACCAAGGTGTCAAATTCGGTCGCCACGTCGTGCAGTTCCTTTTTCAAGGAATCGATGCGGCTGGCCTGCTCATTGGTCGGACGGCCTTCATAATTCAAAACCGCGCCGTAAATCTGGGTGGTCTTTTCGCGAATGCGTTCTTCACCGGTAACCGCACCGCCTTCGGTGGTGGCCACGATTTTCTTGCGCAGAACTTCCAGTTTGTCGGCAAGATCCTGGAGCCGCTTGGCGGATGCGGCGTCTCCTCTTAGTTTTGCGCTGCGGTCCAGAAATGCGTCATGCACTCCATTGATGCGGTCCACGTCGAAGCTCATATCTCCGAGCAGGTTGTAGAGCTTCATGGCCGCATCGAATTCTAGTTTGCGGTCATCGATGTTGAATTTGGCTCGCGGATCAAGTTCCACCACCAACTGAGTGGTGTAGGTCTCCTTGCCGCGGGTCATTTTCACGGTGTAAGTGCCGGGCAGAACGCGCGGACCCTGGGAAGCTTCAAAAGACGCAGTGGCGGCGGGAGGAACGCGAGGCGCTTTGAGGCGCATCGGCCACTCGACACGGCTGATGCCGCGACGGCTATTGGCGGGCAGCGTATCCACCACCTGGCCTTGAGCATCCGAGACTTCGAGTTTCATTTTTCCAAAAATGTGGCGTTTGCTTTGATAGTAGGTAATCAGCGCAGCGTCAGGCGGGTTCGGTCCGGAGAATGCGGCGCTTCCCTCGGCCCAACCGCCGTTGGCTTCAAGCCGCTGTTGAGCGGGCTTGGCCTGCAAGAAGATGGCGTCTTGCTTCATGACCTCGGGCGTAAGTTTGCGCAGCGGGCTGATGTCGTCAATGATCCAAATGCCACGGCCGTGCGTTGCGAAAACCAGATCAGACTCGCGCGGATGGACGACGATATCGCGAACCGCGACGGTAGGCAGTTCGTGTCCTTTGTATTGCGCCCAGTGGCCGCCGCCATCCAGCGAGATCCACAATCCGAATTCAGTTCCCAAATACAAAATGTTGGAATTGACTGGATCTTCTTTGATGACATGCGCGTAGCCACGAACACCGCTGCCCTCCGCTAGGATTGGCGTCCAGGTTTTTCCAGAATCGGTGGTTTTGAAAATGTGAGGGTCCATGTCACCGAAAGTGTGACGGTCGAACGCAGCGTAGGCAGTGTTGGCATCATGGGCGCCGGCTTCCACCGAGGAGACCCAAGAGAATTTCGGCAGATTAGGAATATTACCGACGACGTTGGTCCAGGTTTTTCCGGAATCGGTGGTCAACTGAAGATTTCCATCGTCGGTACCCGCCCAGATGATCTTTCCATCGCGCGGAGATTCGCTGATGGAATAAATGGTG
>Ga0157376_10002166_pt1 | contig 13231 bp, 14 predicted proteins | sample M45metaG_FD_121801 | JGI IMG/M metagenome (GOLD analysis project Ga0157376, IMG submission 121801) | Miscanthus rhizosphere microbial communities from Kellogg Biological Station, Michigan, USA - M4-5 metaG | ecosystem: Host-associated > Plants > Roots > Rhizosphere > Soil | place: USA: Michigan... | reverse complement strand
TTTGGTGAAAACATCCGGTACGAAATTCACATAGACAACAATGCCGCCAATAATACTTTTACCAATGGCGACGACATTGTTTACCGCTTCACCTTTAAAAAAATAAACGAAGACCCCAGCACTTTTTTCAATATAAGATTGGGAAAACAAAATTTAAAAACAACCTATACACTTGAAAAAAGCATCGATGGCGGTGTTAACTTTTCAACCATAATAACCAATGGTATGGTGCCACCGCCCAATATCGGGCCCCGTTCCATCAGCTCTACAGCAGGACTGGGCGCCGCAGATTACAATGCACTTATCAGCAATGCCATTGCTACCAGCAGTACGGGCGAAAAAGTATTCTGCGGAACGGCCGACGATCCTTTTTTTGTAGACCTGGGCGGTATTTTTGATTTGGGCGATGCACCCAGAACCACCGGCACAGCGCCAACCGACGGAGTGAAGTGCAAAAACGTTTCTACCATTGCTATACAGGTAGACATTGCTGATTTGCAGAAAGATCATAAATCGGTTGATAAAGCAGCCAATATACTGGATGCCGATTATATCATTGGCGTTTGGGCTTCTGCCAGCAGGAGAAAAATCAGAACGCTCAATACAGATGGTACGCAAACTTCCACCGGGTCATGGGTACAGGTTTCCCGCCTGGGCATGCCCTTAACCAATGAAGCAGTTATACCTATTGGTAATAAAGATCTATGGAATTCATTAACGCCCTACCAGGAAGCCGGGCTGTACAATTATGATGTTTTCTCAGCATCGTTTTACAACCCTGAGCTGGCATTGTATATGGATGATAGCCAGTTTGGTACAGCCGTACCTGGTTTGGCGCCTTTGCGCATTCAAACAAAATCGCTTGGCCAGTTTGATTTCAGAAATGGTAAAGATGGTTTATATGGTTTGAAAGGCAATCCTGCTTTGGCAGGCACTGCCCTGGATGATGCCATTGCAGGCAAGTTATTACTGCATGGCCCGGGTGAACCTCGTTCTGTAGATTTATGGCCTATCTTTTTTACCGGTGTTCCCAACCTAAAGCCTTATCAACTGGCTACCGGCAAGAATGGCAATCCATTAGCGGCGGGAAAACCATTTATCAATAATTTTCTGCCCAATGGCGGCGATATGCTGCGCCTGAACATGGCTGTACCGGTTACAAAAAGAACAGACCCCAAATTCAGTTCGCTGGGTCTGGTGCAGGCTGCCGTGCTGGGTTTAACTGATCCCGCATATAACGGCAATGCCAACCTGCAATTTATTCCCAATATGGATGGCTTCCCCAATGGAAGAAGACTGGAAGATGATGTAACAAGAATTGAACTGCAGGCAGTAGGCGGAGTAGTACTTGCAGCCATCGGTTTGTGGTACGATGATTATACTGCCGGGGGCAGTCCCGTTACTCCGGACCTGGTAAAAGTGCTTACCTATAGTACCGGTGTAAATGCAAATGACACTACGCTAAAGACTGGTTTTCCTTATGAGCAGACGCCCTGGCCCGGTACCTGTAATTGCAGCGGACTTGCCGTAGATTATACGCAACCTGCCGTATTGCAGCCCACGCCCGATCCATTGCGCCTGGCATCACCAGAAGTAATTATTACGGCTACGCCCAATCCGGTTAATGGCACCACCAACGTACGGTACCGTGTATCCGCAGCATCAAATGTTACTATACAGGTAAGGGATGGTCGCGGCAATATTATAAGCACTTTACAAAACGGGAGACAACAACCGGGCACCTATAATCTTCCCTGGAATGCGTCTGCTGTTCCGTCAGGTATCTATTATGTCAATACGATGGAGAATGGAGTCATCAAACAAAGTGTGAAAATAGTGAAGCAATAAATCAATAACATACTGTAATGAAAGCGGGGCCGGTCTTTTTTGCCGGTTCTGCTTTCCAAACAGTAGCATCAACCAAAAAAATACTTTTATGAAAAAGAATTCTATCTACAGTTTTACCATTTTCCTGTTTGTACTGGCTATCTGCGGTATCTTTTTCAAGTACAAACATGATGAAACAAAAAGGGAAAATAAAATATTTCCGGTACTGGCACGCAAAGGCGCCGCTTCAGCAACAGATGAATTTAAATCTGTACAGACAAGAAGTATCGCACTGCTCAATACAATTAAGGCGAAGCCAGATGATATAAAAACCGGAATTGCGCTGGCAACACTCTATGTACAGGAGGCAAGAGCATCCGGCAATTATATGTATTACGATAAGGCCGCATTAAAATATATCAATGCAGTACTGGCAAAAGAACCAAAAAATTTTGATGCCTTGTCCATCAAGGCTTTGCTAATGCTGAGCCAGCATCATTTTGCAGAAGGTCTAAAAATTGCAGAAGAAGCGAAGGATATCAATCCATACAATGCATTTATTTATGGATTGATCATAGATGGCAATGTTGAAATGGGCAATTACACGGCCGCTGTTGATAATGCTGATAAGATGGTTTCTATACGACCCGATATCCGATCTTATTCGCGCATTTCTTACCTGCGTGAAATTCATGGTGATTACCCGGGCGCCATAGAAGCAATGAAGATGGCTGTGTCTGCGGGTTTACCGGGAGACGAAGGCACCGAATGGTCAAGAGTACAACTGGCACGTTTGTATGAAAATACAGGCGATATGAAAAATGCAGCCATGTATTATACCATTTCGCTGGACAACCGTCCTTCTTATGCTTATGCCATAGCCGGGCTTGCAAGGGTAGCCACTGCTGCCAATAATTATAAACAGGCTATTGATTATTATTTACAGGCCGATAGCCTGGTAAATGATTTTACCATAAAAGAAGAATTGTCCGATGTATACAAGGCCTCCGGTGAAAAGGAAAAATCTGAAGAACTGGCCAATGCAGTAATAAACGGAATGAATGCTGCGGCAGCCAATGAAAAAAAAGATGATAGTTCAGGCCACTATTCTGACAGGGAACTGGCCTATGCTTATTTGAAAGTAAACCAGTTTGACAAAGCCCTTGACCATGCATTGCTTGAGTACAACCGCAGACCCGCCAATATAGATGTAAATGAAACGCTTGCATGGGTATACTATGCACAAGGAGATTATGCAAAGGCCTTACCCTTTGCAAAAACGGCACTTAAAACCAATTGCCAAAATCCTGTGTTGCTGTGCCGTATGGGTTTGATATATTTTAAGAATGGCAACAAAATCATAGCTGGAAAATTATTGAAAGCAGGTTTACTTGCCAATCCAAATATTAACACTGAGCTGAAAACTACCTGTCAGCAAATTCTTACAACATTATAATGCAGCAGCCATGAGTAAGAGACATTATTGCATTTTTTTCCTGCTATTAATTTTTCCCTTTTCAACAATGCAGGCGCATACTATTAATTATGCGCTGGAAAAAGCGCCTGTGCAAAATGTGATCTGGTTTTACCTGCAAATGGGTTTTACTCATATTATACCTGCCGGCGCAGACCATGTTTTATTTGTTACTGGTTTGTGTTTGCTAAGTACGCGCATCAAAACCATTCTGTGGCAGGCGACAGCTTTTACCGTGGCACACTCGGTTACACTGGCGCTGAGCATGAAGAATATTATTGTTATGCCTGGTGCAGTGGTAGAACCCATAATTGCATTGTCCATTTTATTTGTAGCCATAGAAAACATAATGCTTACTGAATTAAAAGCATGGCGGATACTGGTTGTCTTTATGTTTGGGCTGATACATGGAATGGGCTTCGCAAGCGCGTTGAATGAAATTGGTTTGCCGGGGAATAAATTTTTTACTTCTATCCTGTCTTTTAATCTTGGCGTTGAACTTGGACAGGTGGTTGTTATACTTGCGGTATTCGCAATTTTTATTATCCCGTTTGGAAAAAAGCCATGGTACAGAACAAGGGTCGTCTATCCATTGTCGGCCGTAATTGCATTGATTGCGGCCTGGTGGACAGTTGAAAGGGTGTTTCTCCAATAAACCTATAGGTTTTCATTCGTTGCCTCTATTAATTTTTCCAGCACCTGTTTAACCGCTTCTCTTGTTGGCGGATCGCTGATTTCGCCATTGGTACTTAATTTTGAACGAACATATGGTATCAGCAAGGCCCCGCCTTCGGGAATCTTTGCAGACAATGCCGTAAAAATTTGCAGAAAAGCTGCATGTGCTTTTTCGCCGCCGGTAGAGGCAGTTATTAAGGCCAGTGGCTTATTTACCAGTTCGCCCGAGCCTACCGTCCAGTCCAGCGCATTTTTTAAACTGCCTGGCACACCAAAAGCATATTCAGGCGTGCATATTAAAACAGCATCTGCTTCCTCTAAATGCTTTCTCCATACACTAACGGTAACGGGTGTTTGTTCCGGATCGTCAAACTGCGGCAGGCTGCCCAGTCCCTTGTAAATAAAAAAATCTACATCAGCAGGCGCCATCTTTTCAATGGCCTCCAGTATAATGCTGTTGGAAGAATTGGCGCGCAGGCTACCGGAGATGGCCAGTATTTTTATTTTATTTTTTAGCATTGTGTAATATTTTTTTGACCAAACAAGCGCAGAGATACCGCAATAACACGGGGGGATTTTGAGTTGTTTATACAACCCCGCTCTTATTTTTTAATTCCACGGTTTGGTCTGCATTTTCTACAGGCAATTCAGTAGTTCTTCTTTTAAATATTGAAACAATAATACCGCTGAGAATAATACAACTGATGCCAGATAAAGACATACCATCAGGAAATGCATCGCCCAGCAGCATGCCAATAAAAACAGAAAAAACGATATTGGCATAACTGATGGCTGATACAACACCTGCTTTATCCGCACCATATGCCCTGGTTACAAAATATTGACCAAATAAAGCAGCCAGCCCCAGCAGTAATATATACAGCCACTCAATACCCGCGGGTATTTTAAATGCAGGCATAAAAATTTCATCTGCTGTAAAACCGCCCAGGTGTCTTACCAGCATGCAAATAGCCGGAATCAAAACACCGCTTGTTACAAATGATGCAACAATTATCCTGGCGTCATAATGTTTACTAAGTTTTCCAACTGTTATGTATGCAATGGCCGATGAAATACCGGAGATCAGTCCCGCCAAATGATAATACCAGGGAAATTGCATGGCCGGTTTGTATACCAGCACCATGCCGGCAAAACCCAGTAAAACAGAGAACAGCACTTCTTTTCCATGGTATTCCCTGAACAAAAAAAATGAAAACACTGCAATGAATATGGCAGAAGTAAGGTTGTATGTCATGGCCGTTCCAAGCGGCAGGTGCAGAATACAGTATAATAAAGTATACAACGCTACCGTGCCCATAATTCCACGAAAAATTAACCAGCGTAGTTTACCACCATGACTAACCGGTGGTCTTACAGCAAACCCAATCAATAAGACAATTAGTCCCACAAGATTTCTGTAAAAAACAAGTTGACCGGCATTAAAACTTCCTTTTAATAATTTGGCAGCGCCACCCATTACTGAGAAGCCAAATGCGGCCAGCAGCATATAAGAGATACCATGATATTTTTTGTGAATGATTGTCATTATTACGTTTGGGTCTCTTGTCTTTTGTCATTCCGGGGAACGAGGCACCTCAGCTACTTCCGAAAAAGTATTTTAAGCGAGAACGCTGCTCCTACTTGATTATACATTTATTTTGAGTCCATCAGATCCCTCGTTCCCCGGGATGAAAAAATGAGTTTAATAAAGACATAAACATACCCTTAGCCAATTAAACTCAGTCTTTCCACCGCTGCATCAATTGTCTCTTTCTTTTTGCAAAAACAAAACCGGATTACTTTATTATCGGTGCCTGCCTTATAAAATGCAGAAATGGGAATGCTGGCAATGCCATACTCTTTTGTACGGATGGCCAGGTCTTTATCGCCCTCATTGCTGATACGATCATATTTATAACATTGAAAATAACTTCCGTAACTGGGTAAAGCAGTAAATTTTGTTGCCTGCATCAGACCCTGAAAGTAATCGCGCTTTTGCTGCAGGAAACTGCCCAGCGATAAATAGGCTTCTTTGTTTTTGAGATAGGTGGCCAGTGCTACCTGCGAGGGTGTATGACAGCTAAAACAGTTGAACTGGTGTATTTTTCTGAACTCCAGCATCAGCGCCGGAGAAGAAATGCAATAACCCAGTTTCCAGCCGGTACAGTGATATACTTTGCCAAATGAAAAGCAAACAAAACTTCTTTCCAGTAAATCAGGGTAACGCAAAATAGACTGATGCGGAATATTATCAAAAATGAGGTGTTCATACACTTCATCGCTTACTATAATAATTTTGCTGTCTTTTACAATTGAACGGAGTTGTTGTATATCATCTTCGCCCAGTACAGCCCCTGTTGGGTTATGCGGCGAATTGAGCATTATCATGCGCGTTTTATCAGTGATCTTCTGCTTTACGGCTACCCAATCAATTTTATAATCAGGAAATTTTAAATCGATCAATACCGGTATTGCACCATTGACTTCTATATTGGGTATATAGCTATCATAGGCAGGCTCAAAAACAATTACTTCATCGCCGGGCTGAAGTACAGTTGTAAGCGCTGTATAAATAGCATAGGTGCCACCCGGAGTAACTGTAATTTGTTTTAAAGGATCTATGATTGTCTTATACAATGATTCGACTTTTTCGGCCAGCACTTCAAGCAGCGGTGTATAGCCCTGCATGGGTGCGTATTGGTTCATGCCTTTTTTCATGGCTTCATTTACCAGGCCGGTCAATTCAGGGCTCATATCAAAATCCGGAAAACCCTGTCCAAGATTTACTGCTTTTAACTCCGTGGCCAATGCGCTCATTACAGTAAAAATGCTGGTGCCTGCAGCGGGCAGTTTGCTGTTAATGCTAAGATTGATCAATGGTTACTGTTAAGATGAAATAATATGCAAATTAAGCGGTTTGATCTATTGTGAGTCCATGTAAACAACCATTAACTATATAGCTAACTGAACTGATCGCGCAGTTTCTTTGGCAATCCCTTTATCACCAGTTCATAAGAGTGGTCAATCCATTCTTTTAATTGCTTGTTGGAAACGGATCCATCTGCCACAATGGTATTCCAGTGCTTTTTATTCATGTGATAACCGGGTCGCACGCTGTCGTATTGTTCTCTTAGCTCCAATGCCAAATCAGGATCGCATTTCACGTTAAAACTCAATCCCTCTTCATTGTTTAAAGATGTTAATAAAAAGGCTTTGCCGGCAACTTTATATACCAATGTATCGGGGCCAAATGGAAGGGTTTCTTCCACGCCTGGTTTTGAAAGACAGTATTCCTGTAATTGTTCGATATCCACTTCTAATTATTTTGCATTTTAAATTCTAAATGACGCCAATACACTCAAGATTTATCATTCAACATAATTGCCGTAACCTCAATCTCTATTAAATATTCAGGATCTATTAATCCCTTTACTTCTATCATGGAAGTGCAGGGAAAGATGCCCATAAAAAACTCTCCGTGTGCTTTGCCATATTCTTCCCAACGGCTGATGTCCGTTACCAGCATGCGTGTACGCACAACATCTTTCAGGGAGGCGCCTGCCTGGTGCAATACTTTTTCAATTTTTTGAATGATAAAACGGGTCTGCGCGTATGCATCATCAATACCCACGGTCTTGCCATTGTCATCAACTGCTACAGTGCCGGATACTTCAATGGTATTACCTACTTTAACGGCCCGGCTATACCCAACAATGTTTTCCCATTTGGCGCCGGAAGAATAATTGGTTCTCATATTTTTTCCAAGAGTTTAAAAGAGAAAAAGTGGCAAAGAAGCGCCAGATCGCACACAGCGCCTTTCTGCTTACTGGTTATTGATTTTATATGCAGGTTTTGGGTATCCTATTGGGGAGAATCTGGAGAGAAAATAAGGGAAAGCGATGGCAGCTCAGATACAGCGCCTCTTTTTCTCCTTGTTCTCTTAGCCAAATTCTTAGCCCTCTTGTTCTCTTAGTGCTATGTTTTCAATCAGTTGTTCACCCTGCATACGCAAATATACCTGCGCTACCGTAACCACATCTTTCTGGCAATAGGTCACTATGCGCGCCAGGTCTTTCTCCTTCCAGTACACTTCGCCTACCATGCTTCCATCAATATCATCTTTTGGTGTGGGTACACCCAAAGTACAAGCCAGCAGGTTAAGACTGGTATAATTTTTAAAATCACCGAACTTCCATAGCTCCATGGTATCCAGGTGATTTACTTCCCAGGGCTTTTTACCCGACAGATGCAGTAAAGGTGGTACCGCAATATTGTGAACTACCATTCTGCGGCACAAATAAGGAAAATCAAATTCCTTGCCGTTGTGGGCACATAAATATTTGGGCGGACCAATACTCCACTTGTTTACCATATTGGCGAAATCGCGGAGCAGTTGGTTTTCATCGTCGCCCCAAAAAGATTTCAATACCAGTTTTTTCTCTGACAGCGCATCCTGTATAACACCACAACTAATACAGATAATTTTGCCAAATTCTGCGTAAATGCCTGCACGACCGTAAATGCTGTCGGGTGTTTCATCTTCTTTATTCCGCAACAACACCTCTGCCTTTTTTTTCCACAACAACTTCCATTCGTCGGATAAATGATCAAAAGAGGACTGCATGGATACGGTTTCTATGTCAAGAAATAAAATATTGCTGATGGGCAGTTGTATCATATGGGTTAGTTATTCGGTATCTAATGTATGAAAAGTTTGTATAAACCCGGCCATTTCAAATTATCAGTTCCCATTCTGTTTGGTGAATACACCTGCCAGGAAATAATAATACCATCAAAGATTTCTGCAGAATTAACATAACAAATACGTCAATACCTGAAAATGCCGTTTCGCGGGGTGTTTATTAAATAAAAAACCCATGCATTAGCACGGGTTAGAAATATGCAGTTTTTTATTATTGCTAAGCGCCTTCTATAATACCAATGTGATTGCCAAAAGGATCTTTTACAATTGCCACATGAATATCGCCCCCTACATTGGTGCGCGGCTGCACAATGGCTGCACCATTTTCAGACAATGTTTTCAATACTCCAGCAACACTGTCTACCGCCCAATAGGCAACGGATTGATTGCCCGGCACCGCATCGCCCATATCAGGATCAAGTCCCAGCTCACAACCATTGATATCAAAGCCCACATAAAAAGGTTGATCAAAATAGGGATGTTTGCCAATTGTTTTTATATACCACTCCCTGGCAGCCTGCAGGTCGTCGACCTTATAAATAACGGTGCGTAAGGTTTTAAACATTGTTACCTGTTTCGTTCAACCTGCCGTGGGTTTTGCCCACGGTTATTAAAATTTATTCGCCTGGGAAAGCACTATTCAACATCTCAACTATTCAACCAATTACAGGTATTTATCGCCCTTATTTCTTTTTACTTCGGCCACATAATCTTTTATCTGCTGTTCCTTTTCTTTTTTACAAATGAGCAACACGTCATCGGTATCAACCACTATAAAATCTTCAAGACCCTGCAGCAGCACCAGTTTGTTTTTTGGCACATGCACCATGCATTTTACTGCATCAATGACCATTACATTATCGCCACCCACCGCATTGTGAAAATAATCTTTCTCAATGTTTTCGTAGGCGCTGTTCCAGGTGCCCAAATCGCTCCAGCCAAAAGAAGAGGGTATTAAATACACATTGGACGCTTTTTCCATGATACCCACATCGATAGAAATATTGGTACACAAAGGATAGATTTCTTTCAGTGCATCTTTTTCTGCTGGTGTATTAAATTTATCCTTTTCCGCCATAAACACCTCGTACATCTCCGGCAGGTATTTTTCAAATGCGGTAAGAATATTTTTTACCTGCCACACAAATATGCCGGCATTCCATAGAAACTCGCCGCTTGATAAAAATGTTTTTGCCAGGTCAAGATTGGGTTTTTCTGTAAACGTTTTTACTTTATATACATCTTTACTTACGGGCATCGGTTCAAACTGTATGTAACCGTAACCTGTATTGGGGTAAGTGGGTTTTATACCCAGTGTTATGAATGCATTGAGGTGGTTTACAAATTGCAGGGCTTCGTTGCAGATACGCTGAAATTCTGCATCGTTTTCTATTGCATGATCGGAGGGTGCTACAATAAGCGAAGCTTCAGGATCCATCTGGTGCAGCTTAAATGATATATAAGCAATACAGGGCGCCGTATTTTTTCTTGATGGCTCGCCCAGTATGTTTTCTTTCTTTAGCCGGGGTAACTGCTTTTCAACTATTGAAGTATACTCCTGTGAAGTAACTACGTAAATATTTTCTTCGGGTATAAATGAAGCAAACCTGTCATAGGTAGCCTGTATCAGCGTTTTGCCTGTATTAAGAATATCAAGGAATTGTTTGGGAAATCCGGTTCGGCTCATTGGCCAGAAACGGCTGCCAATTCCTCCCGCCATAATTGCCACATAGTTGTGCTTGTTCATAAGAAGGGTTAAAACTTTAAATTTTAGTTGTAAAAATCAATGCGCAAAAGTATTGAAAGCGGTAAGCATACTCAAATTAAATTACCGTTCATTTTTTATGAGGCTATCCATGATAAACGACATCTGGGGATCCTGGTTTTCTATAATATCATTCAGCGTATTGCTTACAGGGTAATCTGGTTCTATGCCATACTTATTCAACTGATGATGCTCCAGGTAATGCTGCACTTTTACGGCCTAAAATTCAAGCAAAAGACCCGTATTGGGCATTTTATAGAGTATCCTGGTAAAGCCATTGTGGCTATTGTAACCGCCACCAGTTTCTTCGCCCACTATGACCCCTCTTTTACTGTCTTTCATCATAGCTACAAAATTGGACGCGGCAGATAAAACATTGTTATTGGTAATGATAAAAACATTTCCATTAAATGCCATCGGGTGCGGCCGGCGCAGGTTATTCTCATCATCATTCATGGCATTATTGCCATTGGGTAAACGGCAGAATTCCGTTTTTATCATTGAATCCAGCGACAGGCGTTCATTTAAAGCAAAATCGGGTTCAAGAAATCTTGTATAGGGTACTTTGTCAAACTTTACAGTAGCAGAATCAACCTCTTTAAAAGCATTCTTACTCAGGAACCGGTACAACAAAAATATATTTTCGTACTCACCGCCGATATTATTACGGCAATCAATTATCAGGTTATTAATGCCGCTTTCATTCTTCAGCAGCGTGAATGAATTGATCAGAAAGTTTTTGTAGGCTGCAAACGTGGCTGAAGTGCTGAAGGCAAAAGAACGCAGTGTTAAAATGGCTGTGTGAATAGAATCAACAATTTCAAAATCATAGCCTACTTCTGAGGAATAATTATAGTAGCTGTTGTTATTGTACTCATCCAGGTGTTTTTCCAGCGTAACCGCTGCCACGGTTGTTTTTTCATTTTTAGATGAACCGGGTTCCGCGTATTCAAGATTGAAACTGATACAAGGACCATAAGCCAAAAAATAATCATAGGCAAATTCTGCTGCGCCCTGTGCCAGGTTATAATTCTTATTGCGGCCATCCGGCACATTATAATCTATAATCCTGTTCATTATCTGCTCTGCAGAATTGCCATTGATGCTGATAATATGAGCGCCAACGGGTATATTCCAGGCATCAGAATTTATGTACAGGCCGCCATCTACATAAATAACGGGAATGGGAAAAAAATTACTTCGTTTAAGAATGGTATCGTAATAATTTTTGGGCAAGTACAGGTTGGTATGGCTGCACCCAATTTTATCTATGATGAAGGAAAGCTTGCTATGAAAAGCCCTTATATCTACCGGTTCGGACAGTGTTTGATAGATACTGTCGAAGCAGTTATCCATTTCCCTTTTATCTGTATAGGTGTAAAGACCAGGGTGGGCTTTTTCAAGTACGGATCTGAAAACGGAGAGATCCTGCCGCAGTTTAGATTCGCTGTATTTTTCTGACACAATATCTGCACTGTACGGGAAGAAATAGCATCCCGCCACAAATAACAAAGCAAATATTGCTGTATAAATACGCTTCATCTTCTTGTTTTATAAAAGGCTGCTTCATTACTACATTTCGTTATTTGTTGGTGCAACCTTCCGGTATCTTTCTCTTAGCAGTATCATTTTGGTTATTCCGTCCGTTTTTGAAACCCGTATCAGCAGTGTAACTGGTGAGTTCCATTTACTTAACGGAACATGTGCAAATATATTTTCTCCCTCAAATAACAGGGGGAACTCAAAAACAGTATTAGCCGGTTAAAAGCAAAGGAAGGTTAGAGCAAGCCTTCGCGTATAAGATCGTGTAAATGCAATACACCCAAATACTGCTTTTGTTTGGCTACCACTAATTGGGTAATATCAAATTTACGTAAAACATCCAATGCTTCCACCGCCAGGGCCTCCGGGGGTATGGTTCTGGGATTGATGGTCATGATATCTTTGGCGGTGATGCTATCCAGGGAAGTGTTTTTTTCCAGCATTCGTCTTAAATCGCCATCGGTAATTACTCCCACTATTTCTTTATCCTGGTTCAATACCACGGTCATTCCCAGGCGGCTGCCCGAAATGGAGACAATGGTCTCACGCAGGGGGGTATCTGGTGTTACCGAGGGTTGCTGGTTTTGAACAGACAGGTCCATTACCCGCAGGTATAATTTCTTGCCCAGCAAACCGCCGGGATGAAATTTTGCAAAATCTGCTCCGGTAAAACCTTTTAATTCCATCAGGCAAACCGCCAGTGCATCGCCCATAACTAACTGGGCAGTAGTGCTGCTGGTGGGGGCCAGGTTATTGGGGCAGGCTTCTTCAGAAACGGTAGTATTGATAAGTATATCAGCCTGTAAAGCCAGGTAAGAGTCCATATTGCCCACAAGACCGATTAATGGGTTACCAAAATTTTTAATCAGCGGTACCAGCACCTTGATTTCGGGGCTGTTGCCACTTTTGCTGATAACCATTACAATATCTTCCTTTTGAATCATGCCCAGATCGCCATGTATGGCATCTGCCGCATGCATATACATGGATGGGGTACCGGTAGAATTAAAGGTGGCCACTATTTTTTGGGCTATAATGGCGCTTTTTCCAATACCGCTTACCACCAACCTGCCATTACAGGTGTACACCAATTCTACTGCTTTTGCAAAATCGTTGGTCAAATAGGTCTGCAAGCCCTCTATAGCAGCAGCCTCCAGGCCAACGGTTCGTTTTGCGGTATCCAGAATTGCTTTTGCGTTCATTTTCAGCGGGCAAAGTTATAGTTTACCAGGCATAGATTTGTTAA
>Ga0157376_10002165_pt1 | contig 13231 bp, 7 predicted proteins | sample M45metaG_FD_121801 | JGI IMG/M metagenome (GOLD analysis project Ga0157376, IMG submission 121801) | Miscanthus rhizosphere microbial communities from Kellogg Biological Station, Michigan, USA - M4-5 metaG | ecosystem: Host-associated > Plants > Roots > Rhizosphere > Soil | place: USA: Michigan... | reverse complement strand
CGACGCCGATGTCGTCATCTTCGACTGGCACCGCGATCACGTCGACTCGAGAGCGATCGTTGCGAGCTTGAGAGCGGCTTCGATCGCGCGGGGCAGGCGGCTGCGCTTGATCGCGTTGTCTGTGGTCGGCGAGCCCGCGTGCGGGCGCGAGGGTGACGATGTGGATGCATATTTCGTGAAGCCCGTCGGAATCGACGAGATCGCCGGAGCACTTCAAGACGATGCGCCGAGTGCGCTACCGGTGCCGTCCTGACGAAATGGGCCGTACTGCCCCGACCTCACGACCCAGATTGGGGTGCCGCAACTTGCTGCAGGGTCGCGCTCGGGAGAGTGTGCGATCGTTTCGAAACTCGGATGCGGCCCCTCGTCGTAACGCCTGAACCTGCACCCTCGCCAAGCTGACAAGCGTGAGGGTACAGGTGGGGAATGGTTGGCGTATTCGCGCTCGTAAGAAGCGGCGAATCATGGATTCTGCGAGCGGGACCAGCGCGTGAGCGAGTACGAGTCACGCGGACCGACGCGCTCGATCGAGCACGCCTCTCCAGCCCGTAGCTCGGCTCCCGAGGTTAGTCGCACGGCACCAGAGCGCGCTCTCGACACGATCGTGGCGACCGCTCGCGAGGTCGACGCGCTCGCGCACTCGATCGAGCTGACTCGGCGTGCGGACGAGGCGAACGATCCAGCGGCGTGGAGCGAGGCTCGCGGTCGTTTGGATCGAGATCTGGAAAGCGCCGCGCGCGCGATCGAGAAAGCTCGCGCGTGCGCGACCGACGCATCAACCGACGCCCGGTCGCGACTCGCGCGGAGTGAGCAAGCGCTCGCCGAGGCGAAGGAGCGCGCAGCCACGCTGATGAACGCGCCGCGCGGGTGGAAGGCGAGCGCGCGCGAGGCTGACATCCTCGCGACGCTGCGGGAACCGATCTCCGGTCCGGTACAGGCAGGAAACGACGCGAAGGAGCGCGCCCTCCACGCCGTGCTCGCAGACCTCGACGCGATCGAGTGCGCAGAACTCGCGAAGCGCCTCCAACGTGCGCAGGCTGGAGATCCGTTCGTCGCGGAAGTCGCGCGCATGATTCCCCCCCGCCGCGCGCGGCTTCTCAAGTTTCTTGGCGACGCACGCCGACGCGGAGCGCAGCCAACGATCTCGCCGAAACCCACTGCCACGGAATCGACCTGGATCAAGTCCCTGCCAACGAAGCTCCACACCGATCGCGAAGCCGCGACGGATGAAGCGACACTGTCCGCACCAGATGTAGCGACCAGCGGCGTCGCAGGCGAAGACGAACGCCTGCCCCACCACGACCGGATCCAAGCGAGCTTCGGCGCGCACGACATCTCGGGGATTCGCGCGCACGTCGGTGGTCCCGCCGCGGAGGCGAGCAGTCAACTGGGCGCACGCGCGTTTGCATTCGGCGACCACGTCGCCTTCGCGAACACGCCAGACCTTCACACCGCGGCGCACGAGGCTGCACACGTCGTACAGCAGCGGCGCGGCTTTGTCGGCGATGGTGAAGCACACGCCGATGCTGTTGCGGATCTCGTCACGCGCGGAGAGCCGGCGCATCAGCTCTTGGATCATGCCAGCGGGCCCGCGAGCGGCATCGCACGCATCCAACTGAAGGACGTGAGCGCGCCGACGCCGACGCTCGATGCGAACAAGTACGTGCGCGATCAGCGCCGCCCGCTCGTCAACGCGATCGCGGGTCGCATTCTCGAGGTCGGTGTGCCGCAGCCGGATCCGCGTGTGCGCTGGACCTCGCTCGACGAGGGGGCGCAGGCGGTTGCGAATCAGGTACGCGCGTACATTGAAGCGGCTCCCGACGTCGCGCTCTCTCGCATGGCGCACCTCTGTTCGCCGTTCGATATCGAGCACGAGATCGCGAAGCGTATCGCCGGCCCGGGCGGTTTCGCTGCGGTCTCACTCGCTGTCGCGGCGGCATTCGATGGCCCGATTGCAGAGTCGGTGCGCCGCGTCGGAGATCGGCTACGCGCACGAATGGACGCGCATCACGCGATGCCCGATCCAACGCAGGTCGTCGCGAGTAGTCCGTTGGATCGAGTGGTCGCTGACGCGATGCGCGGACACGTACAAGGCGATGCGCTCGCCAAAGGCAACAAGACCGAGCAACGCGGTCGTTCGCTCACCGAGGGTGCTCGCGAAGTCGAGTACACCTGGCTCGGCGCGCGTGATGAGAAGCTCTGGAACTGGATCCTCGTCAGCTCGCCGAAGAACCCGACCGCGGAAGATGTCGCGACAACGCCACTCGCCGGTGGAAACTCGACGGGCACCGAGCAAGCGCATCGAATCGCCGCGAGCCCGCCCTACTTCGGGATTCCGTTCGAAACCGCGCGACTCGTGCCCGATGCGATCAAGTACGCACCGGCCGCGATCAAGGCCGGCAGAGGTACGGATCCCAAGCTCGCGGACGCAGCCACGCTTGCTCACACAGGTGCGAGCGATGGTGCCGCGCTTGCGCAGGAGGCCACCGCGACACAGGCGGATCTCGCGCCGGACCATGCGCTCGATCGCCTGGAGCTCGAGCTGGCCACGCTGCAAAGCACGCTCGCGCCCTGGCGTGCCGCGGAGCCGCTCGGAGCCGCGGTCGCATTCGTTGCTCGTCGCCGAGCCGAGCCTCCAGCCGAAGGCACGCATTGGAAGGCAGTGCTTAGCGCACAGGAGCGTCTGGTCGGAGCCGCAAGCCGTGAAGTGCTCGCGCTGACCGCGGAGGTCCCGAAGGGCGCTGCTTCGCCGAAGCATCCGCTCGCGGCAGTGGTGCGTGCCTACGCACGAGCCGTGGAGGTCTCGCACCTCGCGGCGCAAGCGATACCGGCACTCGCAGAGGCTCGTAAACTTGCCGCATTGGTCCCGCTCGCCGCGCTCGATCGCGACGTCGACCAGGCGCGTGATGCCACAGCCGACGCGGATCCCGGTGCCGCTCTCGACCTCGCGAAGCGTGCCGCCGATCTGCGTGCTCGTGTGGACCACGGCGAAAAGGTCGATCGCGATGCCGTCGACGCGCTCGCGATCGAGGCCGAGGAGACCGCGGTGCTCGGCCATCTCGACTCGATCGAGCGTCCGTTGCACGAACTGATCTCACTGTCGGGTGACGACCAGATCGCGAACGCGAAGTATGAGGGTGGGCTTCCCAAGCTCGGCACCGCGGCCTCCGTGATCCTAGGCCGCATCACGAACTGGCGCGCGGAATTGGCCCAAGCCAAGACCTGGAGGGGGCCGACGCCGGGGAACACGAGCGACCGAACGCTGCTTGATCAACGTCGTACGGCAGTGCGACGCGTGGGTGAGGCGCTCGCGCAGACTGATCGCGAGGTCCAGATCCAAAGCTACGTCGAATGGGCCAAGAAAGCGATCGAGGACAAGCTCCTCTGGCAACGCATCGCCATGCTGATCGGTCGCGTTGCCGCGGAGATCGCCCTGATGATCGCGACGATGCAGATCGCGCAAGCGGGCGTCACCGCCGTACGCGGAATCATGGCAGGCACCGAGATCATCGAGGACGCCCGTCAGGCGAGCTTCGCCGTCAAGCTCGCGACCTCTATCACCGCCGCCGGCCTGAACACGACGGGCAACGCCGCGCTCGGCGGAGAGGTGAGCTGGAAGGCGTTCGTCGAGAACGCTGTGGCGATGGGCACCATGACGACGATCATGGCGCCGTTCGAGGGCCTTCTGGGTGAGTCCGCAGGGATCGAGAGCGAGCTGCGAACGCTCGGCCAGCGCGCGGTGCGCACCGGCACCGAGCTCGCCCTCGAGGCCAGCGCCGGACTCGCCGGCAGTGTCGTCGGACAAGCCGCTGCCAACAATTACGTCGTCGCGAGTCCCGCGAGCGGCGAGGTCGTCGAGCAAGCGTTCACGCTTCTCGTCGGCAAGTTCGTTCACCAACGCGCGAGCGCGGCGAAGGCGCGCGTGGACCACGCCGAGAAGACGCTCGGAGCGAAGGCGATCGCGGGGATCCGCGCCAAGTGGGAACAGCTCGCCGCGCGGTCCGCAAAGGTGCATCCCACCAAGACCGAGGCGCTCGGCTTCTTGAGCGAGCGTTACCAGTTCTTGCGCGAGGAGCGCGCTCTCTACAAGGGACACCCGGAGCTGGAGCGCGGTGCAGAAGCAGAGCCGCCCCTCGGGCCGGAGTTCGTCGATGTACCGCTCGTGCTCTCGCATCTGGAGTCGGTCGTTCCGGGCCATTCATATCTCGGCACGCACGCGCAGATCGACGCAGGACTAGCAGCGCTGGAGGCTACGGGGCTACACGCCACGGCACTTCCGGAACAGACGCCTGGAACCCGCCGGTACCAGGTCGACGCGAACATCATCGAATTCCATGAGCGCGCGACGAGCCGCGAGAGTTCGTCAGCGTCAGGACTCGACGGAGGGGCGATCGCGGCGCAGGTACCGGGTGTGACCTACGAGTCCGGCGGTACCTTCCGGATCTCGAGTACGAACGGAGAAATAGAGGCTTCGATCCGGCGTACGAAACACGCGGCGCGGATCGTCCGGGACGGCGATCGGGTGGCGATCGAGATTCCACGCGGACTCAAGGGTGCCGATCTTGAACGCGCGGTCGTCGAGAAGTTGGGCTCTGTCCGAACGCTGCTTGAGAACGGACGCGCACGCATTGACTCGGAGAAGGGCATCGCCAAAGGCCGACGAACCTTCGACGACTTCAGCGAGGGTGGCGTCTCCGCGGATGAAAAAGCTCAGGCGCATGCGGCTGGAGCTTCCGACAATGCGTCAAGCCTTAAGGAGCACGCGAGCCGCGTTGCGACTGGCACCGCACGCAACGAACGCGAGATGCTCGCTGCTATCGCGCAGGGTGACGTACCTCGCTACGTCGCACGTGTTGATGCCGAAGCCACATATCTGAAGTACAAGTCGTTTGGTCGTCCCGACCGGCAGTTCATCTACGCTACTGAGCCCGCGGACCTTCGAGGACTAAGCCCGGCAGCTGCGCTTGAGAAAGTCGGGTGGACGAAAGAGTGGATGCAGAAGCTAGTCAACCAAGAGATCGCCGTTTGCATCTTCGACACCCAGTCTGCGGTCAAGTCAGACGCAGGCGAGAGCAGGACATCAGTTGGAGTCATGGCCTGGGAGCATCTGATTAACAAGGCGCTCGGCGACACCAAGTTTGTCGAACAAGCCATTAGCGAAGCAGGGGTTGTCGACAAAGCGGAACTCGCCAAGATCCACGGCGTCCTCGAACGAACACCGGTTCGTGCGGATCCTCAGACAACGGACCCGAACCTCGAAAGCAAAGCAAGGGCTGTTATGAAGATGCTCAACGATCACTATAGCGCGAACGATCTCTTTACCGGTATCGGCGCAACGATGAACACCTCAGGCACCTTGGGAGTACGCGAGGTGATGGTCGAAAACAACAATACGAGGTTCCAGCTAACCCCGGAAAACCATGTCCTCGTCAAGCTCGGAACACTTCAGCAGGTGGATGTCGATGCGCTACGCTGACCATATGAGCGAACCGATCTCCGAGCGGACGCAGATCGTCGGTCTTTCCGACGGGCTGCTTGTGATCCATCGCGAGCGCATCTGGAGTGATGGAGCGAAGCTCGGCGGCGACTTCATGTGTGCCCCAGGGGTCGTTCCGTGGCTCGCCGACCAACTCGAAAGGGCGGCCAACGAGCAGGTTTCGGAGGTCGCGTTCGATTACCCGCCAGATCATCTCGTGCTGTTCGTAAGAGGGGGTGATCGCGGAAACCCTATTAACATCCATGTGCACAACCGCCGAGATACCGCGGCGCCTCATGGTAGGACGTACACGCTCAGCGCGATGTCCACACAGGTCGCTGAGGCACTAGCTCGTGACCTCCGAGCGTTCGCCGGCTAGCGGGCTGAATAGATCGCTCGGCGAGCCGAGTTGTACTTTGGAGTACAGACGGGCCATGGGGCCAAGGGGCAACCGCGACTGATCGCCGCTAGCCAATGAGTTCACTGACGACACATCGAGGAGCGTGCTAATGCTGACACAATATATTGATTTGTCGAGATGCAAAGCGCCGTGGGTTGCGATTGGGCTTCTGGTCGGGTGCGGGAGCGTGTCCGGATCGAGCTCCGACGCCGGCTCGGCATCACTCGCGCTGTCGCCGGGAAGCGTCGATTTCGGCGTGGTCGCGTATCGCAAGCCGAGTGCGCCCACGGCGCTGACGCTGACGAACAACGGACGTGTCGCAAGTGGAACGTTAGCCATCGCGATCTCGGGTGCGAACGCCGCGGACTTCACCGAAACGGACGACTGTGCAGGAACGCTGGCCCCTGGCGCGAGCTGCACGATCTCCGTCGAGATTACCGCAAGCGCGCTCGAATCGCGCAGTGGTTCCCTGACCGTAACCGGGTCGGTCGGTGCCGCGAGCGCCACGCTCACGGCTATAGGTGACTATGCCTATGGTGACCTCACCGATCTGGCGAGATGGCAAACAGTTGACGTGACATCTATCAACGCCTCCGCCTACGGTTACAACGGTTCGACGTTTGACGGGCGCTACGTCTACTTCGTGCCTGGCATTGTAAACAATGGTCTCGTCGTGCGTTGCGACTCGTCTGTTCCGTTCACAGCGGCTTCGTGTTCGACGTTCGATCTTAAATCGATCAACACGAACGCAAAGGGCTATATCGGGGCATCGTTCGATGGTCGCTATGTCTATCTCGTGCCCAATTCGAATACCGCAGGTGCCAGCGGCGATGACGGGCTCGCGGCGCGTTACGACACGCAGTCGCCATTCACTCAGGCAAGCTCGTGGTCGATTTTTGACCTGACGAGCGTCGATGCGAACGCCAAGGGCTTCATGGGCGCGACGTTCGATGGTCGATACATCTACTACGCTCCTTACAGCCATAGCGTGGCGGTTCGATTCGACACGCACTCTCCTTTTGATCAGGTCAATTCGTGGCGAACCTTCGACCTGTCGAGCGTGAATGCAAGCGCCTCCGGTTTTCGAGGCACGGTGTTCGACGGTCGATATGTCTATTTCATCCCGGCCGACAAGGTTGTAACGCGCTTCGACACACAGGCGAGCTTCACCCAGGCAACGGCCTGGGAGACCTTCGATCTCACGAGCGTTGATGCAAACGCCTGGCTGTTCTGGGGGGGAGCGTTCGATGGCCGCTACGTCTACTTCTCCCCTGGCTACAACAGCGTCGCCGCGCGATACGACACACAAGCCTCGTTCACGGACGCGAGTGCGTGGTCGGTGTTTGACATCACTGTCGCGAATCCCAAGGGCACCGGATTCTGGGGGGCGGTATTTGATGGGCGACGTGTCTATTTCGCTCCGTACTACAACGGCGACACCGTTCACGGCGCCAAGAGTCTGATCGTGGCGTACGACACGGCGGGTCCCTTCGCGCAGTCAGGCTCGTGGTCGACGTTCGATCTCACGAACGTAAACCCAGGTGCCTACGGCTTCATGGGTGCGGCGTTTGACGGAAACGCGGTCTACTTCGTGCCGATGACTGGCAGCACTATTGCTCGTTTTGCCGCGCGCGACCCCGTTGGCGCGCTACCTCAGCTTTGCGCAAGCGCAACTGCACTGCACTGTTTCTCAGGCTCGTTCTTGTAACGCCCCATGAACCAGGAAGCGAGGGGAGCGACATGAGGGCAGGTTTGCGAATCGGACTGACTGTGATGCTGACTGTCGTCGCCGCGCTACTGACGTTCGGCGTCGGGTTGATTTGTCGCCAGGTCGACGCGGTTGACCCAAGCGATCGAGCGCACGCTTGGCTGATCACGCGCGAGCTTGCTCCGGGCGATCGCGCCGCAATGCGCGTCGGCTGCTCGGATGGGATCGGATGTCACGTCGAGTCCGTGGCCGTTCAGTTGCTCACTGTCAGAGGCCCGACGAGCAAGGATGCGACGCCGGTTTGGGACGCACTCGATGCCGGCGGGGGCGCCGCGAGCTTCGAGGTCGCTATCCCCGAAGACATCGTTTCCGGTCCCGTCGTCGCACGACTCGTGCTCGCGATGTCCGTCAGGACGGAGGTCGAGCGCGTTGTGAACACCGTCTATTATCACAGCTCGACACTTCACGACGAGCTGAGGGTCCCGCTCGTGATCATGTCTGCGAACCGGCGCACCGCAAGTCGCTGGATGTTCCGCGCGCTCGCCGCGTGCGCATGGCTCGTCGCGATGTTCGCGGTCTACTGGATCCGGAGATATCCACTCGGTCACGCGGACTTCGAGCGCCGACTCCCCGCGACCTTTCGGCGGTTCTCCCCCCAGCTCTCGATGGCATTCTGGGGGGCCGTGCTCGTCGCGCTCGTCGCCGTTGGGCATTTTGCGTTCGTTCTTCCAATCGGTCGAACCGTCGAGCATTCAGCGTACTGGATCGATTTCGTGCTTGCGGCAGGGTGGGGTGCCTCCGTCAGCGTGGGGCTCGTCATCGGTGCACTCAGGGGAGCGAGCGATTTGCGCTGGGTCCCAGTCAAGCTTCGCTCCGTAGTCGGCCCGCCGATCGAGACAAGTTGTCGCACTCTCGCCACGTCACTACCGGCCGAGCTCGCGAGAGACGCAGCGCCACAGACCCGAGCACAGCTCCGCGACACCGTGCACGAGATCGGCTGCACGACGCAACAACACCGAAATTGGACCGTCGTCTTGCTCGACCACGACGCGCTCGTGCGATGGCGACCGATGAAGCCCGAGCCGTGGTGCCCGGAAGATCTCGCAGTCGAGGTCGCGAACGGCATCGATCCGGCTCCGCTCATCGCATGCCTCTCGAACCTCTACGGGCCCCTCGAGCTACGCGCGCCGAGACAGGCACCTCGCATGGTTCTTCCAGGCGAGGATCGCTAATCCGAGAAGACGAAGGAGAGCACTCGGTGACCAAATACACGACCCACTTTGTTCCGTTCCCCGGCGAGCAACCACGCACGCTTCCGCTCCTCGATCGCGGACCGCGTGGAGGGCACAGCGGCAATCCCTACCGCGGCGCAGTTGGTGACGAAGGCGACCCTATCGTCCTGCACGCGTTCGAACAGCACTTGTCGATCGGGTTCGAGTTAGCGAGCGAGCTCATCACCGCGCAGAAGAAGTTCAACCGAGCGATCCAGATGGGGATCGAGACGTACGCTCTTGCAGCTCGTCATGAGGTCGGCACACGCTGGGAGACGATGTGGTCGCAGCTCGATGACGCGCGCCATCTCGCAGTACGAATGGGACGCGACCCATCGCGCTACGATACGGCGCGGCAAGCCGCCCGAGATCTAACGAGCGCGGCGGCAGACATCGAGATCGGCGAATGGATCGACGCGGGTTGGCGTGCGTACAAGCGGACCATTCAGTATCGAACCCCAGACCTCGAGAGCGCCGTGGCCGCAATCGGCGCACTCCAAGACGCGGTTCCTAGCGCTCGGATTACCCAGGAGTCCGACACGCCGGAGCTTCGTCCTTTGCGTCGCTTTCCGTTGGGTCGGATCCTTGCGGCGATCTTTGTCATGCTGGCCGTGTTGTTCGGCGTGTACGAATGGAGGCTCGTCCACGGCAACCCCGCCTTCAGCTCCGACGTCCACAACAGCAGACCCTTGGTTGATGCCTCTGCCAGAGATGACGGCGAGACGGAATGACCGCCGCCAACTGCTGCACCTCGTGTTACTTGCAACCTATACGACGCCCGGCGATGATCCGCGCGACCTTAGAGGTGTTCAGGTGAAGGAAGGCACGAATCGGCGCCGTCGCGCGCCCGCACTGGTCGCGACACTCGCGGCTGTCATGGCGCTCGGATCGACCGCTCTCGCGGGAGCCGATCGCGCGTCCGTCATCATCATGGGTAAGGCGCCCGAGCACGAGCGCTCACTCGTCGCGAGCGCGGTCAACGAAGCTGTGAGCAAGGCTTCATGGACCGTCGACGCGACCGCGTTCAAGCCCGAGGAGATCGATTCGATCGTGAAGTGCTTGCAGAACGATCGACCGTGGACGTGCATCGAGCCGACCGTACACACGCGTCAGCTCGATCGGATCGTGATCGTCCAAGTCGAAATGAAGGCGTCGAACACGCCGGCGATCAGCGCGCAGCTCGTACTTGCCGACGACCGGATCCCTCCCGAGGAGACTCGTTTCTGTGAACGGTGCACGGACGCGACGCTCATCGCGTCGACACATGACGTGATGTCTGCGTTGTTGCGACGTGCGAACGAGCTGGCCGGCGACCCAACACACCCGGGCGTCGGATCCGGCGCGATGCTAGTCGTGAGCTCTACGCCGCCCGGCGCGACGATCACGGTTGACGGACGCGTGGCGGGTAAGGCCGGCGAGAGGATCGCGATCGCGGCTGGCCACCACACGATCGAGATCGTGCTGCCCGGATACCTCCACGAACAACGAACGATCGACGCGACGACCAAGGGAGATCAGACGCTCGCCGTCGAGCTGGAAACGGAGAGTCACGGTCCGACGAAAGCGCTGCCCATCGCCTTGATCGCGGGCGGCGGCGTGCTCGCTCTCGGGTGCATCGGCTATGGCTTCACGCTCGATCCACCTGCGGAGCACGATCAGCCGCGCATACTCGTAAGCTGGCCCGCGGTCGGCGGCGTCATGGTCGGTTCGGCCGCGGTTGCAGCGGGGCTCTACTTCTGGTTCCACCACGAGGACGTGCAACAGACCTCGGTGCCTACAACTTCGTTGGTCCCCGGCGGCGCAGTGGTCGGCTGGGCAAGGAGCTTTTGACCGATGAGGATCAACGCGCCAGGTCTCTTCGTCGCGCTCGCTGTTGGATTCGCGGCGCCCGGTTGTCGCTTCAACCCTAGCTACTGCGAGGATCATCCGGGCAACAACTGCGATCTCTCGTGGGACGCGGCGTCGAATGGTTCGGACGCCCCCATCATGCCCGAGTGCACGAGCAACGCCGCGTGCTCGCCACCAAAGGCGGTGTGTGACGTGGCCGGCACGCAGACCTGCGTGCAGTGCCTCGCAAGCGACGCGTCGGCATGTACCGGCACCACCCCCGTGTGCAGTGCCGACGATACGTGTCACGCGTGCACGGCTCACAGTGACTGCGCCTCGAACGCGTGTCTTCCCGACGGTTCGTGTGGAACGGATTCGAACGTCGCATACGTCGATCCGAGTGGGAGCGACAACACGACGTGCTCGAAAGTGATGCCGTGCACCAAGGTCGCGAAGGCCCTAGCGACAAACCGCCCGTACGTGAAGTTCGCTGGGACGACAGACGAGGCCGTTACGGTAAATGCCGCACGTCACGTGACGTTTCTCGCGACACTTGGCGCCGTTCTCACGCGTTCGACAGGTACCGGTGCGATCATCGCCGTTAGCGACGACAACACAAACCTTCAGGTGTTCGATCTTTCGATCAAGAATGCACCGAACAATCCGAGTGGATTCGGTGTCGCGATTCCTTCCGCGAGTGGTGCGCCGAGCGTCTCCCTCGTACGAGTCACCATCTCGAACAATCCAGGTGGCGGAATCTCCGCGTCAGGCGGAACATTGAGCGTGTCGCAGTCGACGATCAGCGGCAACCAAGGTGGCGGCATCTCCGCGTCTGGTGGAACGTTGAGCGTGTCGCGATCGACGATCAGCGGCAACCTGGGTGGCGGCATCTCGATCTCGGGGGCTCAGTTCACGATCGAAAACAACTTCATTGCGACGAACGGCGCAGCTGGGACGGCCTTCGGTGGCCTTTATCTCCAGAGCATCACAGTTGCCGGAACCCACGTGGTCGACTTCAACACCATCACGGGGAACGTTGGAACGATGAATGCGAACACCGGGATTTCATGCCCAAGCGTGTTCGTACCGCTCACTTTCTCGAGCGACATCGTCTACGGAAATACGGTAAGTGGGATCGGAGCACAGATCGGTGGCGCGGATTGCAGTTGCACGTATTGCGACGTCGGTCCAACCAGCGTTGCCGGAACCGGCAACATCAACGCGGATCCGCTGTTCGCTAACGCAGCAGCCGGCGACTTCCACATCACGGCCAACTCCCCTTGCAAGGACGTGGCAGATCCAGCGGCAACATTGAACGTCGACTTCGACGGCGACACGCGCCCGCAAGGATCCGGACGCGATATCGGCGCGGACGAGTACAAATGAGTGCGCGGTCTCGAATGGCGAGCGTTCTCGCGATCAATTGTCGTGCCTGCGAACAGAAGGAGTAGGCGAGTGATGGTGTTGGATGAACTCCGGCGTAAGACCGGAGCTGGCGCTGCGCGCACGAGACGTCACACACGGGCGACGTGCGCGTTTTTGATCCTGCTCGTTGCGATGTCGGCGGTCCCGAACGCCAATGCTGGGATCGGGATCGAGACATACGAGAAGCCGAGCCAACGGCCCGCGGACGCGAGCGCTGTGATCGAGAAGTTCGAGCGCTTCACGTTGAAGCACGGCGCAGCGATCTCTGGCAGCCGCTTGTGGAACCAACTACCGCGGCGTCCCGCCGTCCAGGACGCCAACATCACGCCGCGCATGATCGCGGATGGGTTTGATCAGGCGAACCACGAGTGGCGTCTCGGCAACGTCGGGGCCGCCAAGCAGCTCGCGGAGCAAAGCCTTGGATGGGCCCAGGACGACGTAGGAACGGCGACCCGACTCTCCAGCTTGCCGGAGCTGCTCACCCGCGCGTACGCGATGTTCGCGTTGCTCGCATCCGATGCGAACGACAAGAAGGCGGCGATCGGCTGGATGATCCGGTTGAAGACCGACATCCCCGACCATCCGGCGATCCGCTCGAAGTTCGGTGCTGATGCAGAGAAGATCTACAACGAGGCCCTCGCGGCCGAGCGCACGCTCGATCATGGGCGGTTGCTCGTGCGAGTGACGAATCCGCGCGCTCATATCTTTATCAACGAGGTCGAACGCGGAAGCGATGGCGCGTTCGAGGGTGACCTGCCGGTCGGCGACTATCGGATCTTCGTGACCGACGGGACCGGGTACCGCTTCGATCGCAGTGTCGGAAAGGGAAGAACGACGCGGCTCGACGTCGATTGGCAGTTTCACACTGCCCTCGTTCAATCGCGAGACATGGTCGCCTTGATCATCCCGCCGGAGACCAAGCCTCACGAGACCGAGCTACGCGATATCGCTTCTCTGTGGCTCCAGAGCACGACCTACTATCTACTTAGCGTGCAGGACGCTGCCGGGCATCGCTACCTCACCGGAACCGTCTACAGCGCGAAGATTGGTGTTCGCCGTGCGGGGCGGATCCTTCTCGGGGATACACAGGAGGACGCTCGCATGGAGGCGTTCGCCGCGTTCCT
>Ga0157376_10002164_pt1 | contig 13236 bp, 11 predicted proteins | sample M45metaG_FD_121801 | JGI IMG/M metagenome (GOLD analysis project Ga0157376, IMG submission 121801) | Miscanthus rhizosphere microbial communities from Kellogg Biological Station, Michigan, USA - M4-5 metaG | ecosystem: Host-associated > Plants > Roots > Rhizosphere > Soil | place: USA: Michigan... | reverse complement strand
TGCGAAAGGCCATCTTCACCACACGCGAAGCATCATCCAAAATTCCCAACACCCCGATCACCGGCGTCGGATAAATGGATTTGCCAAGCGTCTCGTTGTAGAAACTCACGTTGCCGCCGGTAATCGGTGTGCCCAGCGCGGTGCATGCTTCGCCGATTCCCTCGATCGCTTGTGAGAATTGCCACATCACTTCCGGCTTTTCCGGACTGCCAAAATTCAAACAGTTGGTCGCGGCAATCGGGCGCGCTCCGCTGGCAGCCACATTGCGCGCCGCTTCGGCCACTGCGTGCATCGCGCCAACTTTCGGATTCAGCTGGCACCACCGGCCATTTCCGTCGGTAGCCAATGCCAGCGCCCTCATTGTTTTTCCGTTCGGGCCGTCTTTTTCGGATTCTTTGATGCGCACCACTGCTGCATCGCTCGCGCCCGGTCCGGCCAACGTATTGGTGCGCACCGAAGTGTCGTACTGCTCGGTAATCCAGCGCTTAGACGCAAGCGCGGGCGAAGCCAGCAGCATTTTGAAATTTGCAGTTAGGTCCGTTCCGTCCGCCGCAAACTGGAACCAATCTTTATCGTTTTCGGCGCGCGGCGACGGCGCTGCCAGCGGCCGCTGATACATCGGGCCTTCTTCGGCCAGCGGATGGGCGGGAATTTCCGCGGCGACAACGCCATGATTTTTCACCACTGCCAATTCGCCCTCTTTTACTTCGCCGATCACCACGGCGTCCAATCCCCACTTTTTGAAAACGTCCAGAACTTCGCGTTCGCGGCCGCGCTCGGCAACCAGCAGCATGCGTTCCTGTGATTCGCTGAGCATGATTTCGTAAGGAGTCATTCCGGTTTCGCGCTGCGGAACTTTGTCTAGTTCGATTTCAATTCCAGTTCCGCCGCGTGACGCCATTTCCATCGTCGAACAAGTCAGCCCCGCCGCGCCCATATCCTGAATAGCTACCACTGCACCGGTGCGCATAGCTTCGATGCACGCTTCCAGCAAGAGTTTCTCAACGAACGGATCGCCCACCTGCACGTTCGGTCGCTTTTGTTGTGATTCTTCCGTGAATTCCGCCGAAGCCAGCAGCGACGCGCCGTGAATTCCATCACGCCCGGTTTTTGCGCCCACATAAATCACCGGATTGCCGACGCCTTTGGCTTTGGCCAGGAAAATATCTTCTTTGCGCGCAATGCCCAGCGCCAGCGCGTTCACCAGCGGATTTTGCGAATAGCACGGCTCAAAGCAAACTTCTCCGCCGACGGTTGGAACGCCGAAACAGTTTCCGTAATGCGCTACGCCGCGAATCACGCCATCCAGAATACGGCGATTGGCAGCGATGGCCGCCTCATTGGTCTCTTGGTTTCTTGCGAAGCGCGCATCTACATCGCCCTGCTTGGTAATCGAACCAAATCGCAGCGAATCCAGCACCGCGATTGGCCGCGCACCCATGGTGAAAATATCGCGCAGAATTCCGCCGACACCGGTGGTCGCTCCCTGAAACGGTTCGACAAAACTGGGGTGATTGTGCGATTCGATTTTGAACGCGGCGACCAAGCCGTCGCCGATATCGACTACGCCGGCATTTTCGCCCGGTCCTTGCACTACCAATTTTCCGCGCGTCGGCAAACGCTTCAGATGCACTTTGCTGGATTTATACGAGCAGTGCTCGCTCCACATCACCGAGAAAATTCCTAGTTCGGTGATGTTCGGATCGCGTCCCAGTATTTTCTGGATGCGCGCGTACTCTTCCCTGGTTATGCCATGCTCCGCCGCAATCTCCGGCGTCACCTTAATTTCCATACTCGCTGTCGCCATGTCTCTTTATGCCGTCGCCTTTGCTACGCCCACCAACGTTTTGACCATCGACTGAAAAATGACCAAGCCGTCCGCCGAATCCAGTGCCGATTCCACGGCGCGCTCCGGGTGCGGCATCAAGCCCAGCACATTGCGTTCGCGATTGCAGACTCCCGCGATGTTGTGCATCGAGCCGTTGGGATTCCCCGCGGCGTCGTCGGTGCCTTCAGGATTGGTGTAATGGAAAATAACCTGACCGTTCCGTTCCATTTGCGCCAGCGTCGCGTCGTCCACGTTGTAGTTGCCGTCGCTGTGAGCGATGGGAATTTTCAGAATTTGGCCATGCGCGGCGCTGCAGGTAAACGGCGTGTCGGATTCATCCACGCGAATGTGCACGTGGCGGCAGATAAATCGGAGACCGGAATTGCGCATCATAGCGCCGGGCAAAAGTCCCGCTTCGCACAAGATCTGAAATCCGTTGCAGATGCCCAACACCATGCCGCCGGACTTCGAGAATTTTTCCACCGACTTCATCACCGGTGAAAAACGGGCAATTGCGCCGGTCCGCAAATAGTCGCCGTAAGAAAATCCGCCGGGCAGAATAATAGCGTCGCAGCCAGCCAGTTCTTGCGACTGGTGCCAGATAAACTCCACAGGTTTGCGCAGAATATTGCCGATGGCGTAAAACGCGTCGTGGTCGCAATTCGACCCCGGGAAGACAACGACTCCAAATTTCATGGTGCGGTAGCTCCCGATGGCATTTGGGAAACCTCTATTTTAGCACAGACGCCGCAGGCGAATTGCCATCACCATCCGCTAAGTCCTGCCCGGTCTGCAAATCCTCGAAGGAATTCGCAGCCCTCCGCTTTTGCTGCGGCGACAATCAAGGCATCCCTTCCACGCCAACAGATCCCGCACTTCGGCTCGAGATTGTTCCCTCGAGCCGGAAGCCTTTTGCGTCGTTCGGCAATAAAATTCCTGCCGGCCTTGAAATCTGATTCGCCCTGGGTTGCTTTCCATAATTCGGTTCGCCAAACCTGCGCCGCAGCCCGGTTTCCGTGGGTCCAGCGTCAACCGAATAAAGAAAGACGCCGGTATCAACGAAGACGAGCGCGGTGATGTGTCTCCTCGCTTGTCAAATATTTGCCATCGGTCTTCAACAATACAGGACGAGCCCGCAACGACATCTTCTTGAACGTTGATGGTTATATTTTTCAATCGCGCCATTAACGACTCCGCGACGCTCCGTGTTACACAGGATCGGTGTAACACGATGGCGGTTTTGGTGGGAATGTAGCTAGTGCTGGGCCGCCTTAGCTTTTTGGTGGGGGCTTAGGGGGCGCCATGGTGGAACTGGCGAGGCCGGCGGCTAGTCCCGGGGCGCAATCGAGGCCGAGGATATTTACCAGGCCGGAGTTGGACGGAACGATGTATTTGGTGTTTTGCGCGAGGGTGTTGTTGAGCACTTCCAGGCGGCGCATAACTTCGGCGCGATCCTTGAAGAAAGTTTCGGCGGCGTTGGAAACGAGCTTGATGGCTTCGGCTTCGGCGTTGGCGCGGGTGATGCGTGCTTGGGCGTCGCCTTCAGCTTTCAAAATTTCAGATTGCTTCACGCCTTCGGCTTGCAGAATCTGGCTCTGCTTGAAGCCTTCAGCTTCGAGCACCGAGGCGCGCTTGTCGCGTTCCGCCTTCATCTGGCGAGACATCGCTTCGGTAATGTCCTTCGGCGGATCAATTTTCTGTACTTCGACGCGGGTGACTTTGACGCCCCAGCCGTTGGTGGCTTCGTCGAGCACATGACGCAAGTTGGTGTTGATCATGTCGCGGGCGACCAAGGTTTCGTCCAGGGTGCGATCGCCAATGAGATTGCGCAGATTGGTTTGCGCCAGCGTGGTGCAGGCATAGCCGAAATCCTGCACTTCGAATTGCGATTTCACCGGATCGACGACTTTGTAATAGACGACGGCGTCCACTTCCACGGTGACGTTATCTTTGGTGATTAATTTTTGCGGCGGAACGCTGATCACCTGTTCGCGCATGTCCACGCGGATGATGCTGTCGGTAAATGGGACGATGATGGTCAAACCGGAGCCGGCCAATGCGTGATACTTGCCGAGCCGCATTACGATTCCCTTTTCATACTGATTGACGATGCGGGCGGAACGAAAGATCACCAGCGCCGCCACTAGCAAAATTGCGATAAGCAGAATCGGCAGAAAAGTGGTTATGGGGTTATCCATTATTGCGAATCCTCATTGAACTTTAAGCGTCACACCTTCGATTGAAACAATTCTCACGTCGGCACCAATCTCGCGCGCAAGATCGGAAGGCTGCGCCAATTCGGCGCGCCACTCTTCGCTGCCAACCTTGACGATGCCGCAATCCCGCGGCCCGATGCGTTTGGTCACCACACCCATTTTTCCGACTACCGCGTCCACGTTGGACGAATGATTGGAAACCAAAAACTTCGCTTTCAGCCAGCGGCGAAGCAGCGCAAAGTACAGCACGGCAAGAATCGCCGAGCTGATCAAACCTACATACCATGATTTTGCGAGAAGTCCGAGGAGGCCGCCGGCGGCGAGTGAAGCGCCGACCAACGCGAGATCGAATCCGGTGAGTGCGCCCAGCGCCAGCTCTGCGGCGGCGCAGAGCACACCAACAATGACGAGCAGCCAGTTCACCCAGTTGCCCACGAGGGCTCCTTCAGGGGACATGTGGGGCCGAAAGATAACATCGCGGCCGATGGGTTTCAATGCTTCTTGCAACCAGGTTTAATCGGCACGTCAGCGGCGCTTGCGCGATTTTTTCCTGGGAGGCTTCACGTGAGACGCCGCGGAAAGCGCACGGCGTTTTTTTGCGGCCCAGCCTTTCTTGTTGGTCTGACGATTACGCGCAATACCAAGCGATTCGGCTGGAACATTTTCGGTGATTGCCGAACCGGCGGCGATGTACGCACCGTCGCCGATTTTTACCGGAGCGACCAACACGGAATCGCTGCCAATGAAAACGCGGTTGCCGATGCTGGTGTGGTGTTTGTTCATGCCATCGTAGTTGCAGGTGATGGTGCCGGCGCCGATGTTGGTTTTGGCGCCGAGCTTGGCATCGCCTATATACGAGAGATGCGGAACTTTGCTGCCCGCGCCGATCATCGCCTTTTTGGTTTCCACGAAATTTCCGACGCGCGCGCCTGCTTTCAAATATGTGCCGATGCGCAAACGCGCGAAGGGTCCAACGATCGCGCCATCTTCCAGGCGGCTTTCTTCAATCAAGGAATGGGCTTTGACGGTGACGTCGTCATCGAGGATTGCGTTCAACAGGACGCTGCCGGTTTGGATGGTGCAACGGGTGCCGAGTTTGGTTTTGCCAAGAAGCTGGACTCCCGCTTCCAGAGTGCAGTCCTCTCCGGCGGAAACTTCCGGATCGATCAGAACGGTTTCCGGCAACTGGATGGTGACGCCCGCGGCCATCAAGTCATAGCGCTTGCGTTCGCGGAAAATGCGATCCACGTCGGCCAGATCGGCGCGAGTGTTGCAGCCGAGGACTTCGCGGGAATCCGGAGCGATTTGCGCTAGAACGGTTTCACCTTTGGCGGCGAGTACGGCGATGGCGTCAGTGAGATAGATTTCGCGGTGTTTGTTGTTGGGCTTTACTTGAGAAAGAGCGGGCCACAATTTCGCAAGAGTGAAACAGTAGATGCTGGAATTGATTTCGTTGAGCTCGCGTTGCTCCGGTGCGAGTTGGGGATCCTCGACGATGGCGCCCACCTGGGTTTCCGTCTTGCGGACGATGCGGCCGTAGCCGCTAGGATCGGCGAGCACCGCGGTAAGAATGGTGGCGGCTGCATTTCCGGAGCGATGAGTCGCTAGCAATGATTTCAAAGTTTCCGGGCGAATCAGCGGAGCGTCACCGGGAAGCACGATTGTGATTTTGGCATTGCCCAAGGTGCGTTTGGCGACCAGCATGGCGTGGCCAGTTCCATTTTGCGGCCGCTGCAAAACGGTTTGCACTTCGAGCGGCTCCACAACCGCAGCGACCTGTTCGGCTTGGTGGCCAACAATGGCTACAACTTTTTTCGGCTTGAGCGGCGCGCAGGAGCGGACCACTTGTTCGACCAGCGGGCGGCCGCCAGCCGGATGCAGCACTTTTGCCAGAGAGGATTTCAGCCGCGTGCCTTTGCCCGCCGCAAGAATTACGATCACCACGTCGTTATTCGGCATAGTCCGGCTATTCTCTCCCGCCCTCCGAGCTTTGACAATCGCAGGACGCGAAATTGAGCAAAATATCCGGACCCGGACATCAGCCGATCAAATGCGCACCCGGCGGCGAAGTGCGGGATAGACGAACCTGACATTTCCATATACATTCTCGGCGCAAGATCTAGGTTGAAAGCTGATAACGGCACACCGGAGGACTGGCCTTGAAGCTATGCCCCAATTGCCGCGGAAATCTGGCGGACTTTGTGGATGTGTGTCCGTATTGCGGAGTCGCAACGCCAGTGGTGCAAGCGGTGTCCGCGCAAGGCGGTTGGGAGCCATCGCCAAAAAACAGCGGCAAAGCACTGGCCAGTTTGATATGCGGGTTGCTATTTATTTGCGCACCAGCGGCGGTGGCCGCGATCATTTTGGGGCACCTGGCACTGAACGAGATCAAAAGAAGTGCCGGCAGAGTGACCGGGCGAGGGCTGGCGATCGCCGGTCTGATCATGGGGTACCTGGGAATAGCATTTACACTGCTTTCGATCGTGGTGAACGTAATGAATTTCCGGACGGCGTTCCGGCAGGATGTTCCGGCAAATGAAAGTGCGGCGATCGAGACGATGAAACACTACAGCGAAGCGATGAAGGCGTACGCCGCAAAATGTCCAGAGCAGGGTTTTCCGTCGTCGCTGACTCGACTGGGTCCCGGCAACGGAGATTGCAATCACGCCGGCCTGGTGGACATGAAATTGGCAGCGGCGCAACCGGTGAAGCTTGGATACACGTACAAGTACACGCCAGGAGTGTTAGGCGGGAACAAGGTAACGGTGTTTGCGCTGGTGGCCAGTCCGGTGGCGAGCGGAATCACCGGGAATCGATTCTTTTTTCTGGACGAAGAGGGCGTGTTACGGCAGTCCAACTCACAAATTGTGGGCCCAAATAGCGAACCGGTGGATGATTCAGGAAAGTTTGCGGAATAGCTTCGTTGCTCTAGATAGATCTGGCCAAGGAGGAAGCCTTGAAACAGTGCCCGAACTGCAGGAATAACCTGGCGGACTATGTACCGACGTGCCCGTTTTGCGGCAAGGCGGTTGCGGTGACTCCCTTGGCGGGCGGTCAGCCGGCATGGTCCGGACCACGGGAAGAGAGCGGCAAAGCCACGGCCAGCTTGGTGTGCGGGATATTGTTCTTTTTTTGGCCGGCGGCGCTGGCTGCGGTGATCCTGGGACACATTTCACTATCGGAAATTAAGAAAAGTGCCGGACGCTTGGCAGGACACGGGCGAGCGGTGGCCGGATTGGTGCTGGGTTATGTCGGATTGGCGTTTATTCCTTTCATTTTGATTATTTTAGCGATTGCCATTCCCAATCTGTTGAGGTCTCGAATGGCGGCAAACGAAGCGAGTGCGGTGGGGAGTTTGCGAACGTATAACGCTGCGATGGTGACCTATGCTGCACAGTGTCCGAACATCGGATATCCAAAAACGCTGAGCAAGCTGGGCGCCGGTGCGGAGGGCGGCGACAGGTGCGATCATGCGGACCTGGTCAATAGCCTGATGGCCGAGCAAACGCCAGTGCGGTCGGGTTACCGGTTTTATTACATGCCGGAGACGGACGCGAATGGCCTGATGTCCAAATATGTTTTGGCGGCGGACCCAATTACTCCGGAGGCCAGCGGCGTGCGGCATTTCTTCACGGATGAGACGGGTGTGATCCGCTACAGCGCTCGCGGTGGAGCGGACGTGAACAGCGAACCATTGGAATGAAAACTGCCAATCAATTGCAGCGGAAAGCCAAATTAGTCAGTAGCAGGCGAAAGTGAGGGCTGGCGAAGTTCGGTCGGGGGAGCCACTACTTCGCCGGTAGTGATGATCCAACTGGAAGAATCGGCGAGCAGCTTACTGACGAGCTGAGTGTGCAGGGCGTGGCCGGCTTTGGAGGCTTCGACGCGCGCGAGTAACGGCAGGCCAACCAGCGCCAAGTCACCAATCAAATCGAGGGCTTTGTGTCGGCCGAACTCATCAGGAAAGCGAAGTGGACCGTTTAACACGCCGCCATCGGTGAGCACGATGGCGTTGTCCAAAGAGCCGCCGCGAATCAGGCCCATGGAGCGCAGCGGTTCGATGTCGCGTTCGAAGCAAAAGGTGCGAGCGCGGGCGAGCAGGTGACGGAAAGTCTCCGGAAGAACAATCATTTCAATCTGCTGCTGGCCGACGAGCGGATGGGGGAAATCGACGTAGCACTGCACATGAAAATCGTCGGCAGGATAGATGCCGATGCGGCGATCCTGTTCAATGACTTCGACCGGCTTGATGATTCTTAGATAGCGCCGACGGCGGCGCAGTCTGCGGATACCAGCTTGATCGAGGAGCTGGAGAAACGGTTCGGCGGAGCCATCAAGGATGGGAACTTCAATGGAATCGATGTCGATATAGATGTTGTCGACGCCAGAGGAGTAGATCGCCGCAAGCAGATGTTCCGTGGTAGAAAGCAGGACGCCTTGCTTCATCAAGCTGGTGGCGTAGCTGACGCGAGCGACGTTGCGGCCGCTGGCTTCGATCGGAAAGTTGTCAAGATCGGTGCGGCGAAAGACGATGCCAGTGTCGGCGGGAGCGGGAACCAGGCGAAGGTGGCCAAAAACACCGGTATGGAGGCCAATTCCTTCCGTCGAGACTTCACGCTGAACGGTGTGCTGGAACATGGGGACAGCGATAGAATAGCACTTTATGCGCCAGAGCCTGTTTCAATTTTGTTTATTGTTTTCAATAACTTACAGGATTTTGCGTAGAGACTTCGAGGCTTGCTGTGGTAAACAGACAACAATTGACTCATTGCGCGTGTCAGTTGCGATTGTTCTAGATCTCATTCGGGCTTGGTCGGGTCGGTCGGATGAGGCTTCCTTTCTTGTTCCGGGAGCGTCCCAACAAGGGTCAGTGCTATACTTTTCACAGCAGATCGTAAGGAAGGGCCAAGAATGAATCGGACCACTCGAATTGCCATCCTCGCCATTTCGGTTGCGGTGTTTTGCTATGCCGGAATAGGACACGTTCTTGGGCAGACGCACGAAGAGCGTGCGTATAAATCGTTGACGGTGTACGGCGAAGTCCTGCAGAAGATTCAGTCGGACTATGTGGACGAGCCGAACATGCACTTGGTGACGGCGGGAGCCTTGCACGGACTGCTGGAATCACTAGATCCGCAATCAAGTTATCTGACGCCGCGGGAGTACACCGAGTACAAGCAGAAATTGGCGAGCACCAATCCCGGCGATACGGGACTTACACTGAGCAAGCGCTACGGATATATCATCGTGATTTCAGTACTGCCGGCAAGCCCTGCAGAAAAAACCGGGATTCACAGCGGAGATATTTTTGAATCGGTGGCGGGATTCACCACCCGGGAAATGTCGGTTGGACAAGCGATGAATTTAATGCGAGGGCAACCAGGCGGCGCGGTAAAAGTGGGAGTGATCCGGCGCGGCAAAAACGAGCCGGAGAGTGTGGATATTGTGCGCGAAAAGCTGGCCCCGGCGACGATCGTAAGTCAGAAAACCGATCCGGACATTTTGGCGCTGCGGCTGCCAACGCTGGACGCCGGTCGCGCGGATGATGTGCGCGCGCGGCTGCAGGATGCAGAGAAGCAGGGAATTCAGAAAGTAGTTTTGGATTTACGGGATTGTGGCCGTGGTCCGATTTCGGAAGGATTGGCGATTGCGCGGATGTTTGTGTCTAGTGGAAACCTGGCGACGCTGAAGGGGCAAACGGTTTCGACGCAAACTTTTGCAGCAGATCCGAGCAAAGTGATGTGGAAGGGTCCAGTTTCGATTCTGATCGATGGAACGACGTCCGGCGCGGCAGAAGTGCTGGCCGCAGCGATCGCCGGCACTCACCGAGGAGACGTGGTGGGCGAGCGAACGTTTGGGTTGGCTTCGGAACAAAAGTTGATCACGATTGATGATGGATCGGCGCTGATTTTGACGGTGGCCAATTACTACAACGGAAACGGGAAATCGATCCTGGAAGAAGGCGTTACGCCGACGGAAGTAGTGCGGCCGGAACTGGTAGCCGCCGACGATAGCGGCGACGATGAAGATTCCACTGCCAGCGGACAGACGACGGTGCCGGCAGAGCCAAAGCCGCTCTCTCCGGAAGATACGGTCTTTAAAAAAGCGCTTGAATTGCTGAAGGCGCCGGCGAAAAAGGCTGCGTAGTTTCTCAGTGAACCTGGGCGGGGCGACCGCGAAAGCATCCCAGAAAAATAGATCCGTTTATGGCAGCGCGGGCGCAGCTTTGCTGCTGGGGATTCCGCTTGTGCTGTTTTTGTTTGTAACCGGCTGCAAGCGCGAACGGAGCGGACGATTAACTCCGCCGCAGATTCACGAAGTGACGGAAGAATTGGCGAAAGCGGCTTCGCAGGCAGCACCAAACGGCAGCGCCATCAAAGTGCGGCGAACTTGGACTGGGCAGGAGGGCGGCGTCGATGAGCTGTATATCGGATTGCGGGGAAATGCCGGAGTCAGCGACCGGCTGATGCAGAGCCTCAGCGGTGTCGCGACCAAGCACCGTCTTACCCTTGACCCTGCTATAGAGACTGGAAATACTTGGCGAATTTCGATGCGCAGTGCTGGGACTGTTACCCATCGAATTGAAATCGAACAGTTGACTGCTCGAAATTCGGATAACGGTTCGAACGCACAGGGCCGATTGGCGATTCTGATGGACGATCTCGGGAGCGACCGCAACGCGGCGGAAGCAATATTCGCTCTACATGTGCCGATCACGATTTCGGTGCTCCCATACCATGTCCACTCACAGGTAATTGCGGCGGCCGCCAAGAAACATGGATGTGAAGTAATGCTACACCTGCCGATGCAATCGGTGGCCAATGAAACTCCGGAGCAAGAAGAGTTGAAGCCGGGTCTTACGCGGGTACAAGTCGAAATAATGGTGAGGAAGATGCTGGAGGCGGTGCCGAACGCAGAAGGAGTGAACAATCACCAGGGTTCGCAAGCGACTTCCGATACTACGCTGATGGGCGAGCTAATGCCGGTGCTGAAGAATGCGGGAGCGTTCTACGTCGACAGCCGGACCACGGCGGCAACGGTGGCGTACGAGGCGGCGAAACGGAACGGAGTGAAAACGGCTTTTCGCAATGTGCCGTTTTTGGACGATGTGCAAGACAAAGCAGCGGTGAAAAAACAATTGCAGATTGCCATTCGCGGAGCGAAAGAGAAAGGTGAGGCCATCGCCATCGGACATCCGCATGCGACAACACTGGAAGCATTGCGAGAGATGCTACCGGAAGCGCAAAAACAGGGAGTGCGCCTGGTTTTCGTATCCGACGTAGTTCACTGAGGAATGACTGCGGAAGCAGGTTGCGCCGCAGTCGGAGCGTCCACAGATTTCCTATCGGGAAAGATTTTGTGAATCAGGAGCGCGCCCGCCCCCATGATGATGAAACTGAAGACGCTGCCTTCCGGACCGACAGAACCTCCGGTGAGCCAGGTGGCGCCTTGCAGTGTGGCGTTCGAAAGATGGCCTTGGAATACGTTACCGCTGTTGGGCACAGAAAAAAGAAACGTTTCACCGAAATCGAAAGCCGCATGCCATCCGACTACGAACCAGAGATTGCCGGTGCGTTTGAGGGTTAGCGCGAAAATCAAACCGATGGTGGCGGCGCTCAACGCGCCGACCGGGCTTTCGCCGGAATTCATAAGATGCACAGCGCCAAAACCAAGAGAGAGTATCCAGGCCGCGGGCCAAAACCCTATCCCGTCGGCGAGTGTAAATTGCAGATACCCGCGGAAAGTAAATTCCTCGAATAGCCCCACGACGATAAAGAATAACGCCCAATAGATGGCCCATTTGAAAATGGCAATCCCCTGGATCGCCGGCGATCCGAAGCAATATCCGCCAAATGAGGCGATACAGCCTATGAGCACTGTGATTTCGACGACGCCCATAGCGCAGCCTTGCCAGAAGCGCGCTCCGAAAAGCGAGTGAAGTGGAAGGCCGTAACTACCTACCGGCCGATGTTCGAACCACGCCATCAAACAGGCGGGCAGAAATACGATTGTGAAGGAGAGCAATTCCATCAAGAACATACCGGTCAAAGACTGGCTCGCAGACTTTGACAGATGAAATATTTTGTCGAGCGCCAGATTGATCGTGGCACTAAGAATCACGATAAGGACGATATACATCACCAGCCGCCAAGCGGCTCTAAGGCCCTGTTCATTGTAGAAAAGCGTATTGAGAGGCTGACGCGGAGCTTGAATGGGAAGTTGCGGTTGGTCGTCTAAAGGCAACATTAAGTTTGTGCGCGTCAGTCAGCGTTCGATTGACGAGCGCCACTGGCAGCGGCTGCGCCAAGTATACGCAGAGATTTGCGGTCTTGGAGAAATATCACGAAGCGGAGATTTTCTGGCTGCCAGGACGGCTTAAGGGAGACGGTTGCGGTAGTTGCTGCGGAAGAAACGGAAAATTTTCCCGCGGCGGAAACCCGCGTCAGTGAACGCAGGATCGCCGCGTGGACGAGGTTGCGACCTTCGTTTTCTCCATGGAGGACGTTAGAGCTCAGGCCGCGCTCGGTCACCGCCAGCCAAAGTTCGGCAAAACCCGCCTCCGGCGGCAGATTCTTGGCAATGAAGGAAAGTTGAGCGGACTTTGGGGAGAGAGCGATTACGGAAAGGTGTAGCTCAGCAGCGGACTTCTTTGCGGCTTCGACAATACGCTGGACGGCATCTCGATTCGATATGGCGCGGAGTTCGACACTGCCATTGACGATGAGCTGCGGCGTATAGATGCCTTCTTGGCGCAGCGCGCGAGAGTAAAGCTGCTGGCGTTCCGTCCAATCACGCGAAGAAAAGGGATCGGTCCAACCGAGGCGATCCCAGTAATCCACGTGTTCCTCGATGCCGATGATTTCGGCACCTTCCACATGCCTTGCGTCGTCAAGTTTTTTGAGGAAAGCATCGACAGGCGGGCAACTTGAACAACCTTCGGACGTAAAGAGTTCGACGATCACCGCTGTAGAGTTGGAGTTCCCGGGCTGCGCAACCTGCTGACGATGAGGGTGCGCGGCACCGAAGGCATATATGGCGAAAAAGCAGAATGACGCAATGGCTAGAGCTGCCTGGATTTTTCGAAGCATTTTGGGCCAACCTCAAAGATTTGAGATTACCAGGGTGAGATTATGGTGGAGTCGGAAAAGTGTCGAAAAAATTGGTTGTTCTGGAGAAAGGAGCGATTGACAG
>Ga0157376_10002162_pt1 | contig 13238 bp, 7 predicted proteins | sample M45metaG_FD_121801 | JGI IMG/M metagenome (GOLD analysis project Ga0157376, IMG submission 121801) | Miscanthus rhizosphere microbial communities from Kellogg Biological Station, Michigan, USA - M4-5 metaG | ecosystem: Host-associated > Plants > Roots > Rhizosphere > Soil | place: USA: Michigan... | reverse complement strand
CCGGGTGCGCCGGCGCCCGCGCTCATCTGGGGCATCGGCATTCGGCAGGTCCGCCTCGTGTCCGGGCTGATCCTGTTCTCCTACCTGCTGTCGCATTTCGCGAACCACGCGCTCGGCAACGTCTCCTACGCCGTGATGACGGACTGGCTCGACGTGCACATGGCGTTCTGGCGGCAGCCGGTCGTGGCAACCATTTTCTATGCCGCGGGCATCACGCATTGGTCGCTCGGGCTGTGGGCCATGTACGCAAGGCGGCAGTTCCGTTACCGGCTGCCGGAATTGACGCAGCTCGTGCTCGGCCTCGCGATTCCCTTCCTATTGGTCTCGCACTTCGTCGGCGCGCGGCTCCAGGCGACGCTCTTCGGGCGCGACGTCTACTACGCCCAGGTCTTCAACGCGAACTGGATCAGCCGTCCGTACGGGGAATGGGTGCAGTTCGCGCTGCTGCTCGTCGCGTGGATCCACGGGTGCATCGGTATCTATTACTGGCTGCGGCTCAAGGACTTCTTCGCGCGCGCCGCGCCCTCGCTCCTGGTCGCGGCCACGCTGCTGCCGACGCTCGCGCTGCTCGGCCTCATCCAAGGTGGACGGGAAGTCGTCGCGCTCGCGGCGATGCCGGAATGGAGAGCCGCCAACCTGGGCGGAGAGCACGTGCCGGCAGAGGCGCAGCGGGCCTTGCTCGATGCGATCGATGTCGGGTTCACGATCACCTACGCTGCGCTCCTGTGCCTGATCCTCGCGGCGCGCGGCGCCCGCGCGCTCGCAGAGCGGCGCGGAGGCATGATCACGCTCTCATATCCGAATGGTGTAAAGGTCAGTGTCCCGAAGGGCTTGAGCGTGCTCGAGGCGAGCTTGCGCAACGGCATCCCGCACGCGAGCGTGTGCGGCGGGAAGGCCCGGTGCTCCACCTGCCGCATCCGCGTCATCGGCGATCCGCAGACGCTGCCGCCGCCGTCGAAGCGTGAGAGCTTCGTGCTCGATCGCGTGGGAGCGGGCGGCGACCCGGCCGTTCGCCTCGCCTGCCAGCTGCGCCCGGAGCGGGACATCGCGTTCTTCCTCGTCTTTCCGCCGAAAACCACCGCCGCGACGATGCGCGGCTCCAGGAAGCTCCGCGTCGGCGAGGAACGCCACGTCGTCAGCATGTTCATCGACATGCGTGGGTCGACGCGGATGGCGGAGAAGCACCTGCCATTCGACACGATGTTCATCATCAATCGCTTCGTGACGGCAGTATCGAGCGGGATCCAGAAGGCGGGGGGGCAGCCCAACCAGTTCGTCGGCGACGGCATCCTCGCGCTGTTCGGTCTCGACGCGGACCCCACGCTCGCAAGCCGCCAGGCGATCGACGCATTGGCGAAGATCGCCGCCAATATGGAGCAGCTGAATCGCGACCTCGCCCAGGACGGCAAGGAGCCCATACGCTACGGCATCGGCGTCAACGGCGGCGACGTGATCGTCGGGGACATCGGCTTTCGCGAGAATGTCGTGTTCACCGCGCTGGGCGATCCCGTCAACGTGGCCGCCCGCCTGCAGGACATGACGAAGGAGTTCGCGTGCGAGGCCGTCATCGCGGAGGAGGTCTGTCGCAACGCCGGGCTGCCGCCCGATCCGGCGTCGACGCGGGAGGTGACCATCCGCGGCCGCGACCGGCCGCTGACCGTGCGCCTCGCGCACGGAGCGAGTTCACCGATAACGAAACTGCAACCCGTGCTGGGCAAAGTCCGTTGAGTCGCATGGGAGGAATTACGCTTCCTCCCATGCGTTGCGTGCGCTTAAAGCCTACGGCACGAACAGTGACGAGCAGTGCCCCGACTGCGCCGGGCTCGAGGAGATGGCCCCGCCCTTCGGAACGCATTGGCTCGCCGGCAGCGGCGCGCTCGACTCGACGTGATCGACGAGGAGGTCGAAGGCCTTCTGCGCGTGCGGCTGGATCACCTGAAGCTGCGGGTAGAAGTTGACGTAGCTCTCGATGTGATTGCCATTCTGCACCTCGTACAGCCGGTACAGCGGGCCAGCATTGTTGCTGTTGACCGCCGCTTCATAGGCACGCGCCTGGCGCTGAATCGGAAGCAGCGCGTCCATCGTTCCCGCGACGGTGATCAGTGGCTTCGCAATCTTGCCCGTCGTCGTGACCGCGGCAACGCTGGGGAAAACGCCCGGAATTCCGATCCGCCCGAGGTAGTTGTAGTTACCCAATCCGGCCGTATACGTCGCATAGGTCGGATCGAAACGCTCCTGCCACTGGCACGCCGTCACCTCCCAGAAACTTCCGGAATACCTGCCCCACATTGAATCGGGCGGGCTGACGCTGCGGTTCACGATGTCGGGCGGATAGCCAGCGGCGAGAATGGCCTGCGCCGCCGGACTGTTGGGATCGTAGTTCGAGGCCACGTACGCGGGGAAGTTCTTGATCGCGGGTGGCAGGTCGATCAGGATGTTCGGCCCATTCGGATTTACGTACGTGCCTTCCCAATCGACGCCACCGTCGAACAAGGACGGCAGCAATTCCATCGCACGGCGCACCTGATACCCGCCGTTCGACGTGCCGACCCCGTAGGTTCGCAGCGGAGAAGCGCCATACGCGGCTCGCGCTGTTGCCTGCGCGAGCGTCGTCGTGGTCACCATGTACTTGCCCCACTCGATGAAGGTCTTGGGCGGATCGTTGTCGTAGAAGTGAACCCAGGTCTGAGAATCCGGATTCAAACGACACGCCAGGGGGTCGCTCGCCGGCTGGGTCGCCGATGCCAGCGACACAAGGTAGAGATTGAGCACACCCTTGTTTGCCGACGCGTACGCGTAGCCCTTCGGGAGCACGTAGTCGCTCCAGGCCCAATCGCCGTTGTACTCGCTGCGCGTTCCCGACGCGCCGGCGACGACGAGCCTGCCGTTCCAGACATCCGGAAAACGCAGCACGAACCGCGCCTGTTTCGTGGGGTCCGTGGCGAACCAGCCCTCGACCTGAATCCCGGGCACCGCAATCGTCGACGGCGTGGGTCCATTCGAAATGACGCCCCGATCCGTGATCGGCGTGAACGAGTTCGCTCCTGCCAGCAATCCCGGCAGCGGCGTTCCGTCGGCGAATGTCGTAATCGAATTGTTCGCCGGTGTCGTGAGCGAATTGTGGGTCGTCAGGTCGTCGCTGTGGAAGCACAGGACGCCGACTGCCTTTCCGGCCAGGGCGGCCTGGATACCGGCACAGGTCGGAACGGCGTATGTTGGTCTCGGCAGGCCGATCACGGTGCCTTCGCGACGCGAATCGGCTGCACCGTACTGATACCCGGTAGCAGGATCGACGAGCACCGCCTGAACCGAGCCGATTTCGCCCCCTGGTGTCGTGACACCCACCGTGTAGCCGAGCGTGCGCAGGCCGTCGATCGTGGACTGCGGGTATCCCGGCTCCAGCGAGATCGTGCTCGCCGTGCTCGTGATCGACAGGCGCGGTGCGTCGATGGCCTGCTGCAATGTCATCCCGTGGTCGATGAGATTGAGCGTCACGTTTAGTACCGAATTGATGATGGTCGCTCCGCCGGGCGAGCCGTACGCGATCAGCGGTTCCCCTTCCGGGGTGAAGATCATCGTCGGCGACATGCTGCTGCGCGGGCGCTTGTTGGGCTGCACATCGTTGTAGCCCGCGCTGCCCGTATACGGGTTTATCGACGGCGCCGTATTGAAGTCGGTGAGCTCGTTGTTGAGCAGGAAGCCGAAATTGTGGAATGATCCGTTTTCGGTGTATCCCGCAAAGACACCGATGCCGTGCGAGGACTCGATGGTGTTGGTATACGTCACCATGTTGCCCCACTTGTCGACAACCGAGTAATGAGTCGTCGTCTCGCCCGGGCCGGTGACGGGCTCGGCCACCGCCAGACGGGTGCCGGTGGTCAGGCCAGCAGTCTCGAACGGACGCGGATCGCCGGGTTGCGGGTTCGGGTTGATGCGTGCGCCGGGGACGATCAGTGCGCTGCGCTGGCCAACGTACGTCGAGTTGAGAAGCCCCTTGCCGGGCACCGAGACGAAATCGGGGTCACCCATCCAGATCGAACGATCGGCGAAGGCAACGCGCATGGCATCGGACATGACATTGGCGGTCTTGAGCGAGCCGAAGCCGTAGCCCTGCGATGCGTCGCCGAGCGGGAAGCGCTCGAGCATCTTCAGCATTTGCAGGATCGTGAGACCGCCTGATGTGGGTGGTGCAACCGACTTGATGACATAGCCGCGGTAAGTCCCTACGACGGGCGCGCGGACGATGGCCTGATAGTTTTCCAGGTCCGCGTATGTCATGGTGCCGCCCTTGCCGTTCGGCGCCTGCGGACGGTTGAATTTCTGACCTTCGACGATGCCCTTGGCGATGTCGCATCCCAGCGCGGGGATCAGCTTGTAGAAGCAGTCAGGCCCATTGGCAGCGATGAGCCGGAAGGTCTGTGCAAGCGGCTTGTTTTGCACGAGCGACCCCACGGGAGCGGGTTGGCCGTTCGGGCAGAAGTAGGCCGCGGCCTCCGGCGAATTGGTGGACCGGCCGCCATTGTTGCAGCTCACCGCCGTGTACCGAGCCGTCGCAGCGAAGCCCTCATCGGCGAGCTTGATGGCGGGCTGAATCACGTCGGACAATTTCAGATTGCCAAAGCGCTCGACGGCAAGCGCCGTTCCACGCACCATTCCCGGCACGCCCACGGCCACACCCTGCAGCGTCGCGTTTGGCACGCCTACGAACATGTCGGGCGTCGCACCTGCGGGCGCCTTTTCGCGCGTGTCGATGAAGAACGTCTCGCGCGTGCTGGCGAGGTAGATCATCATGAAGCCGCCGCCGCCGACACCCGCCGACTGCGGCTCGACCACGTTGAGCGCGTAGGTGATGGCCACGGCCGCGTCGATCGCGTTGCCGCCCTGCTCGAGGATCTTGGCGCCCGCTTCGGCTCCGTATGGATTGGCCGCCGTGACCACGCCGCCGCGAAATGGCGTGCTGGTCGCAGCGAGTGACTGGGTGTCCGCCTGCAGAGTCACGGACATTGTCTCGACGCCCTTGTCGGCGTGGGCCGATACGGCAATGCCGCCTGCGAGCAACACGGAAGCCCAACAGCGGGCCTGGTGCCGCAATCGATCGTTCAAAGAATGCATGTTCATCCTCCTCGGTTTTGGAATTAAGGCACTTCTAATGCAAGTCGGGTCGCGGAATCGAGTTCACGCTTGGAGTTTTGCAAACTATGCGCGGATCGGCATATCTTTTCAACCAAGAAGTGATCAACGGGACACGACGGGGGTCCGGTGGCGCCCCTCTTTCGCGCGAAACGTAGCGAGCGCTCGCCTGAGCTCCGTCGAGCGCATGACGAATGCATGCGCCATGGCTCGGCGAGGCACCGTCACTTCGCCTGCGGAGCTGCATGCCGATGCGCCGTCCCGCGCGCCGACGCGTAGTGGTCGCGCAGCAGATCGCGGCCGAACGCGCTCCCGGCAGGGAGCTCGCGCCCGAAGTCGCCCGTGAAATCGCGCCACACGGTGTGAATATGGTTGCCGCCGTCCTGCGAAGCGTCGTACTCGATCAGAAAGCGCGCTCCCTGCACGCGATAGTAGTGCGGTGCGCCTTTCGTGGTCGATCCTGCCCAACCGAAGCGAAGGCTTTCGACGCCGCCCTCCCCAGCGCGGGCGAGCCGCGCCCGCGCGAGCCCGGGCTCGAACGAGGACGCATAGAGCTCGACGATCTTCCATAAGAGCTCCCGCTGCCGTGGGTCGAGTTTCGCGGCCGGAATGCCGGCCGCCTCGAGCGGTTCGACCTTCTCCCGGTTCGAGGTCACGATGTCGCCGTACGTCCGGGTCGAGATCACGGCCTCCCGCCGCTGCGCCTCGGTGAGCGAGTCGAGCACGGCCCATCCCGCATCGTGCTCGTCGCCAAGCGCCCGAAAGCCCTGCCTGGGACCCTTCGTCACCGTGGCCGGATTGGCGCCGAAGAAGCTCGGAGTATCGACAATGAGCCGGTCGCCCGTCAGAGTGAAGTTGAGCGACAGATGGTGGCCTTCGAAGCGCCATCCCCACCGTGCGGTGCGGCTCGGCGCGCCGTAGAACGTGACGTGATACCGCTCGGGATCGCGCATCAGGCCGGACGTCTCGAATTCGCGCAGCACGAGCTCGAGCTCGATGATGTTCACGACTTTGCGATAGCCCACCGCGGAGAGCGCGGTCTTGAGCAGCGCGTGCACGGCGTCGCGGCCGCGCCCGTCGAGCTCCTTCAGCGAAATGCCGTTGCGGCGCACCGGCGTGTAGTGCCAGTCGACGCGGTCGGTGTCGTCGAAGGGGCGGGTCGCCGCGGCGCGCTGGCGTTCCGGAAGGGCGAGCAGCACTCGCTCCGCAGACTCGCGCATCTTCGCGGCGACGGTGGAAGACGGCTGCCCATCCGCTTGGGCCATGGCAGAAGTCGCAAGTCCCGCGAGAAAGATCGAAAGCAGCCATCGTATGCTCATCGGGCCTCTAGTGTCTCCACCCACACGATCTCGCACGCTCCGTCGCCGGTGTCGCCCCTCGTGAGCGAGGTGTTCCACGCGAAACCGCCCGGGCCGCGGACATCGACGAGATAGCCCCCGATCGTCACGATCTGACCCGGCCGCAGCCTTCGCGCGCGGCTGTCGAGATCCTTCGACGCCGGAATGAGGTGCATCTGGGCGCCGTGCGCGATGAGCGCGTCCGGGGAGAGAGGAAACGACGCGAAATCCTTGGGCTTCCAATAGAAAAAGCGGCCCATCTGCGAGAAGTCGAGCTGGTCTACGATCCGGCTGTCGGACAGCGGACCCCAGCCGACCGCAAGGTCCACGGGAGCGAGCGCGGCGCCGCCATCGACGCGATAGATGTCCTTGCGCAACACCCGCGCGGTGATGTCGTAGCGCGCGCGCCGGATGAAGCGATAGCCACGATCGTCGAATTGCGGCGCCGGATCGAGGTCCTGCTGTCGCGGCTCATCCGCGACCAGCACGCCCGGTGGCCGCGACACGCTCCGTTCGTAAACCCACCAGTTGATCCCTCCCAGCAACGAGGCGGCGAACAGGAGCCAGAGCCAGCGGGACATGAGCTCAGGCCAGCGGCCGGCGGGGGCGCGTGCGGCACCGGCCCGACAGGGCCGCGAACCTCACCGGGCATGCGGCGTCGCGCCCGGGATGACGACGACGCCGTGGTTCGCGAGTGCGACGCCGACCGAGGCTCCGACGGCGAGCGGACGGTCGACGGCGGTGGAGATGACGAAGAGCGCGCCGATCGGCGTGTCGAGCGTGTATTCCATCAGCTGCCCGAGGTAGGACGCCTTCGTAACCGTCGCCGCGATCGGAGCGTCGCCGTTGTACTTAAGCTCGATGGCCTCGGGGCGTATCGCGACTTCGCATTCGCCGTCGGCGGCGCCGCCGTGCGGCAGCGAAAGCGTCACTGGGCCGAGCTTGACATCGGCGCGGGTGGCGTCACGGCGGACGATCACGCCGCGGACCCGGTTGGCATCGCCCATGAATCCGGCGACGAACGCGTCGCGCGGCTGCTCGTACAGCTCGCGCGGCGCACCCTCCTGGGCGATCACTGCCTTGTCCATCACGATGATCCGGTCGGAGACGGCCATCGCCTCCGACTGATCGTGCGTCACGTAGACGACGGTGAGGTTGAGGCGCTGCTGGAGATCGCGGATCTCCTCACGCATCTGCCGGCGCAGACGCGCGTCCAGGTTCGACAGCGGCTCGTCGAACAATAGGACCGACGGCTCCAGCACCAGCGCGCGGGCGACGGCGACGCGCTGCTGCTGACCTCCGGAGAGCTCGGAGGGTAGTCGTGCGTCGAGGCCGGTGAGGCCCACGGTCGCGAGCGCCGTGCGCGCCCGCTCGTCGGCTTCCGGCTTGGGCTTTCCCGAGACGACGAGGCCGTAGCGGACGTTTTCGAGGACGCTCATGTGCGGGAAGAGCGCGTAGCTCTGGAACACCATCGAGACGTCGCGCTCGGCGGCGGATCGTGCGGTCACGTCCTCGTCACCGATCCGGATGGTCCCCGAGGACGGCAATTCGAGCCCGGCCAGCATCCGCAGGATCGTCGTCTTGCCGCAGCCGGAGGGCCCCAGCAGCGTGACGAGCGTGCCCGCGCCGATGGTGAACGAGACGCCGTTGACGGCAACCACATCGCCGTAGCGCTTGGTTACCTGCCGGAATTCGATCGCCGCGGCTTTCATGCAGGCTTCCTCTCCAGTACCTGCGTCAGGCGGCGCTGCCGCCGAGCTCACCGATGGGGGCGGACGCAACACCCGCCGCGCGTCGCCCGAGTCGGCGCTCGCCGACCGCCCACTGGATCGCCCAGATCACGGCGAGCATCAGCACGATCAATACGGAACTGTACGCGATCGCGACGCCGTAGTCGCCGTTGACGACACGATTGATGATGTACGTCGTCGCCCATTCGTATTCGGCCGAGACGAGGAAGATAACCGCGGAAAGGGTGGTCACCGCGCGCACGAAGCTGTAGACGAGCGCGGCGACGATGGCGGGCTTCAGCAGCGGCAACAGGACCGTGCGGAGCGTGGTGAAGCCGCGCGCGCCCAGCACGGTCGACGCCTCGTCCAAGCTCTTGTCGATCTGGCTCATCGCCGCGATGCCGGCGCGCACGCCCACCGGCATGTTGCGGAAGACATTGCAGACGATGAGGATCAGCGCCGTGCCGGTGATCTCGATCGGCGGCACATTGAACGCGAGGATGTACGCCACACCGATCACCGTGCCGGGAATGGCGAAGGACAGCATCGTGCCGAACTCGAACGCATCCTGTCCTGCGAACTTCTGGCGCGCGAGGAGGTAGGCGGCCAGGATGCCCAGTGCCGCGGTGATCGGCGCAGCGATGGCGGAGAGGCTGATCGTCGTCCAGAACGAGTTCCACGCGGCGCCGGTCCAGAGGAGGCCGTGACCGGTCCATTCGATGCCGAACGCCTTGACGTAGTGGCGCAGCGTCAACGTGTAGTCGCGCCCCCAGGTTTCGACGAAGCCGCCGGCGAGAGCCATCGCGTAGATGACGACCGTGAGCGCGGCCCACGGGAGCGCAACGCCATAACAGAAACGGCGCACGCCGGCAGGCAGTTGCGTGGGCAAGCCCGAGTCGCCCTTGCCGGCGAGCGACGTGTACACCCTGCGTCCGAGCACCGCGCGCTGCAGGAAGAATGCGCCGAACGCAAAGGCGAGCAGCAGTATCCCGAGGGTGGCGGCGCGCCCCTGGTCGAGCTGTGCGCCGACGACCGAAAAGAAGATCTCCGTGGACAAGACGCCGAAATTGCCGCCGAGGAGTATGGGGTTACCGAAATCGGCGATCGACTCGATGAAGCTGATGAGAAATGCATTGGCGAGGCCCGGCCGCATCAGCGGCAGCGAAATGTCGGCGAACACGCGCCAGCGATTGGCGCGCAGCGTCTGCGCGGCTTCCTCCATGCTGGGCGACACGCCTTCGACGACGCCGATCAGCACGAGGAAGGCGATCGGGGTGAACGCGAACACCTGCGCGACCAACACACCCTGGAGGCCGTAAATCCAGCGCCCGAGCTGCCATCCAAACAGGTACTCCAGCAGTTGATTGACGAGGCCCGAGCGCCCGAACAGCAGGATGAGGCCCAGGCCGATCACGAAGGGCGGGGTGATGATCGGCAAAATGGTGAGGACGCGCAGCCAACCCTTGTGCTTGAACCCGGTGCGCGTGGCGATCAACGCGAACGCGAGGCCGAGCGCGGTACAGCCGGCCGCGCACAGCAACGCCAGCGCCAGCGTGTTCCACGCGACGCCGCAGCGCGTGTTGCCCGCGACGCAACCGAGCCCCCAGATCTTTTCGGTGAAGAGCCGTGGCGCAAACGCTGTCGGCGAGAACGCGCCGGCGCTGTCCTGCAGCGCGGAGATCAGGATCCGCACGACCGGGAAAAACGTGAAGAAGCCGACCAGGAGCGCGAGCGTGAGCACGCCGGCGGCGACGAACGGATCGCCCTTGAAGTACCCACGCCCGGCGATTCCCAGCGAGAACAGCATGCCGAACGATGTCGCCACCAGTACGGCGCCCAATCCCATGCCGAACTGCCCGCGTGGTAATGCCGGCAACGCCGCGGCCAGCGACTCGAAATACCATCCGGTCGGCCCGATGACGAAGCCCTGAACGAAGAGATAGACGAAGCCGGTCGCGCCCAGGGTGATGAGCGCGGTCGCGCGCGAATTGCGCGGCAGCGTCTTGAACGCCAGCACCATGGCGATTCCGAGGACGATGCCCACCGGAGCGAGCCAACCCCTGCCGTGAAGCAAGACCTGAAGCAGTGCCGGCGCGGCCTCCTTCGTCGCGAATTGTGGAATCCACGCCGGCGAGAACACGCTGCCCTGCAGCGCGTACCAGGGAAGGAACAGGAATCCGATCGCGCCGACCGCGAGCCAGAAGCGCTCAGGGCGGCGCGTGTCCGTCATCGCGGCGCTTGGCCGATTTCCTTTTCCCAGCGCTCCAGCAGGCGCTTCCTGGTCTCGCTCGAACCGTATTTCGCGAAATCGTAGTTGATGACCTTGAATTCGGTCAGGTTCGGCACCGTCGGCGGCAGGGGTACGTTCTTGTTGGTGGGGATGGCGTATTCCTTGACGTCGAGCCCGATCTTCTGGGCTTCAACCGTCAGCGCCCAGTCGACGAAGCGCTTGGCGTTGTCGAGATTGCGCGAGCCCTTGACGATCGCCATCGAGCCGATCTCGTAGCCCACGCCCTCGCAGGGCAGCACCGGCTTGACGGGAAAGCCCGCGACGATCTCGTTGATCACGCCGTGAAGCACCGTGCTGCCGACGTAGATCTCGCCCTGCTTGACGGCGGTCATCGGACCGATCCCTGAGCGCGCGTAGGAGCTCACGTTGGCATTCAGCGCCTTCATGTACTTGAACGCCTCCTCCTCGCCAAACACTTGCACGAGGGACGCCAGCATCAGGTACGCGGTGCCGGAGGAATTCGGATTGCCCAGCATGACCTCATTCTTGTAGGCGGGCTCGAGCAGATCCTTCCAGCATTTGGGGATGGGCAGCTTCTTTTTCGCCTGCAGCTCCGTGTTGTAGCCGAGCGAAAGAATGCCGCCGTAGACGCCGGACACCCGGCCTTGTGAAACGACGGTGATGCGCTGCGCCCAATCGTGCAGGTCCTTGACGTTCGGCGACAGGTAGGTTTCGAGCAGGCCGTCTTCGGCGGCCTGCAGGTACGCGTCGCCGGGGCCCGCCCACCAGATGTCGCCCTTGGGATTGGCCCGCTCGGCCTTGATTTGCGCCAGCATCTCGCCGGTGGCCTTCTGCACCACCGCGGCCTTGATGCCGGTCGCCTTCTCGAACCCGTTGGCCATGCCCTGGCACCACGCGGTATTGGGCGAGCTGCAGTAGAGGTTGAGCTGCCCGGCCGCAGGTAGGGCGGCGACGAGGGCGGCCGCGGACAGGATCGTGACAACGAGACGGCGAACCATTCGGGACTCCAATCGTTAGCGGGCTGCGGAAGGTGCGGCCGGGGAATTATCGCCTAAAGCGGACAGACCCCGCTCTCCTGCAACTTCCGGCGCGCATCGGCGCCGTCGCGGTATGGCGGGAAAGCATGCACCGCTGCGCTATTTGGCGATGGAGCCGACTTCCTTGTCCCAACGCTCCAGCAGGCGCTTGCGCTCGGCGGACGTGCCGTATTTCGCGAAATCGTAGTTGATGAGCTTGATGTCGGCGAGCTTGGGCGACAGCGGTGAAACGGGAGCGCCGACGTTGGACGGGATCTGGAACTGCTTCGTCTCGTTGCCCAGTGCCTGGGCCTTCGCCGTCAGCGCCCAGTCGACGAACTTCTTCGCCTGGTCCAGGTTGCGCGCCCCCTTGACGATCGACAGCGACCCGATTTCGTAGCCGGTGCCCTCGCAGGGCGCGACTCCCTTCACTGGAAAGCCCGCCTGCGCCTCGGTCACGGCGTCATGGATGAACGATATGCTCGCGAGCGTCTCGCCGCGCGCGGCCGCCTTGATCGGCGCAACGCCGGAACGCGGGTACGCGTTGATGTTCTTGTGCAGCGCCTTGAGATACCTGAACGCCTCCTCCTCGCCGAACACCTGCACCAGCGTCGCGATTGCCGTGTAGGCGGTGCCCGAGGCATTGGGATTGGCCATCTGCACTTCGCCCGCAAATTCGGGCTTGATCAGGTCCTTCCAGCACGCGGGCGCCGCGAGCTTCTTCTTCGCCAGAAGCTCGGTGTTGTAGCCGATGCCGAGCGCGCCCAGATACATGCCCACGGTGCGATATTTCGATTGCTCGGCCTGCTTCTGCGCCCACGGCTGGAGCTGCGCCAGCAGCGGCGACTTGTATTCCTCCAGCAGGCCTTGCTCGGCGGCCTGCAAGTGCGGGTCGCCGGTACCGCCGAACCAGACGTCGAGCTTCGGGTTGGCCTTCTCGGCGGCGATCTGCGCGAACGATTCACCCGATCCCTTGAGCGTCATGCCGACCTTGATGCCGGTCTCTTTCTCGAACGCCACCGCGGCCGCGGTGCACCATTCGGCCTGCACGGGACAGATGACGTTGAGCTGGTTCTGCGCATGGACAGGCGCAACCAGGAGCGCGGACGCGACGACGGCGGCCGCAGCGGCCGCAACGGTTCTGGTCGGCGGCAACCACTGAATGGGTGGTCTCATTCTGAGTTCGCTGCCCAACGCCGTCGTGTCAAATCCAGTCTTCTCGTCCGTTGTCGCCCGGTTCAGGTTGCCGATGCTTCGTAGATGCTGCCGATTGCGGCGTCCAGCGCCTTGTTGAACTCCGCGTCGCTCTGCTGCGCGGTGAGGCCTTCGGTGAGCGCCCGCGAGAAGCTCGCGATCACTCCGTGGTTGCGCGCGAGCCGCTGGTTCGCCTCGTCGCGGGCGTAGCCGCCCGAGAGCGCCACCACGCGCAACACCTTCGGATGCTTGACGAGATCCTCGTAGAAATCATCGACGGATGGGATCGTGAGCTTCAGCATAACCTGCTGCTGCGCTGCGAGCGTATCGAGCTCTTTGAGAATGGCCGCCTTGAGGAGGCGCTCCGCAGCTTCCTTGTCCGGCGCTTTGATGCTCACCTCGGGCTCGACGATCGGCATCAAATCCGCCGCAAGGATCTGCTTGGCGATCGTGAACAGCTGAGCGACGACGGATTCGATACCCTTCGTGTCGGCTCGGTTGATGACCGAGCGCATCTTGGTGCCGAATACACCCTTGGTTTTGGCGCGCGCCAACAGAGAGTCGAGATCCGGCATCGCCT
>Ga0157376_10002159_pt1 | contig 13243 bp, 9 predicted proteins | sample M45metaG_FD_121801 | JGI IMG/M metagenome (GOLD analysis project Ga0157376, IMG submission 121801) | Miscanthus rhizosphere microbial communities from Kellogg Biological Station, Michigan, USA - M4-5 metaG | ecosystem: Host-associated > Plants > Roots > Rhizosphere > Soil | place: USA: Michigan... | reverse complement strand
GTCCCGCATGGCCTGGTACTGCCGGTCGGACAGCGTCATCTGCGGCGCCACCGTGATCGAGTCGCCCGTGTGGACGCCCATCGCGTCGAAGTTCTCGATCGAGCACACGATGATCACGTTGTCCGCGTTGTCGCGCATGACCTCGAGCTCGAACTCCTTCCACCCCTCGACGGACTCCTCGATCAGGACCTCGTGCGCGGGCGACTCGGAGAGGCCGTTCTTCACGATGCGCCGGAACTCCTCCGCGGTCTTCGCGGCGCCGCCGCCCGAGCCTCCGAGCGTGAAGGAGGGGCGGATGACGAGCGGCAGGCCGATCTCCTCGCGGATCCCCTCCGCCTCCTCGAGCGAGCGCGCGCGGCCCGAGCGGGGAACGGCCGCACCGATCTCGAGCATCGCCTTCTTGAAGAGGTCGCGATCCTCGGCGAGGCGCATCGCCGTCTCGTTCGCCCCGATGAGCTGGACGTTGCGGCGCTCGAGGATTCCCCGCTCGGCCAGCGCGAGCGCGAGGTTCAGCGCGGTCTGGCCGCCCACGGTCGGCAGGATCGCGTCGGGCCGCTCCTTCTCGAGGATCCGCTCCAGGAACTCGGGCGTCAGCGGCTCGACGTAGGTCGCGTCCGCGAGCTCCGGGTCCGTCATGATCGTCGCGGGATTCGAGTTGACGAGGATCACCCGGTATCCCTCCCGGCGCAGCGCGCGGACGGCCTGGGTCCCGGAGTAGTCGAACTCGCAGGCCTGCCCGATGACGATCGGTCCCGAGCCAATGACGAGGATGCTTCGAATGTCGGAGCGCTTGGCCACCGGGGCGCGAGTCTAGCAGGGAGTCTCGCGGCCCCGGCCGCGGAGGCGCCTCGCTCGCGCGGTGACGCTCGCCGCGAGGATCCGGCTCCGGAAGTCGCGCGACGCGCGACTACTGCGTGCGCGCGATCGCCTGCGTGCGGCGTCCGAACGCGGCGCAGTCTCCGGAGAGGATCGCCCCGCCCTTCCCGAGCCCGAACAGGCGCCCGCCGGTCCAGACGGCGCCGTAGAGATCGCCCGCCGCGCCGGAGACGCGCGCGGACCAGCCGAGGCCATCCACGCTCTCGGCCGCCGTACCGTCCTCGCCGACCGCCTCGAAGAGTCCGTCCGTCCAGGCGACGGAGAAGAGACTCTTGTCGACGCCCGCGGATCCCTCGAGCCACGAGACGCCGTCCGCGCTCCGCACGATCTGCCCATGCGCGCCGACCGCCAGAAACTCCGAGCCGCTCCAGGCCACGTCGTACAGAGGCGGCAGGCTGCCGGGGGAATCCCGGCGCGTCCACGACACGCCGTCCGCGCTCGACACGATCCAGCCGGTCAGCTCGCCGCCGACCGCGACGTACTCGGAGCCGCTCCAGGCGATCGCGTTCAGCACCTTCGGGCCGGCCGAGGCGAACGTCCACGACGATCCGTTGACGCTCGTCAGCACGGCGCCCCCGCTCCCCACGGCGAGGAATCGGTGGCCGTCCCAGAGGATCCCCTGGACGTTCTGGCCCTGCGCGCCCGAGTGGGCCGTCCACGTGATCCCGTCGGGGCTCGACAGGAGCGTTCCGGCCTCGCCGACCGCCACGAACTGCGAGCCGTCCCAGGCGACGCCGAAGAGCCACCGGAAGGTGCCGGAGGAGCGCGGGGTCCAGGTCTCCCCGTCCTCGCTGGTCGCGATCTGGCCCGCCTCCCCCACCGCCACGAGGGTCGAACCGTTCGAGACCGCGTCCGAGAATGCCGCGCGCGGTCCCGGCGCCCGGTCGCTCCACGTCACGCCGTCCGTGCTGAAGAGGATGGTCCCGCGCGCGCCGACCGCGGCGAGCCCCGTGGGCCCCTGCGCGAGGCCCAGCAGGTCGAGAGGCGTTCCCGAGTCGCGCGACTCCATCGAGGCGCCGTCGGAGCCGGCCGCGATCGAGCCGGTCAGGCCGACGCCGACGAGGCTCGAGCCGGTCCAGAGCAGCCGCCGCAGGTCCTGGACCCGTCCCGAGGTGAAGCGCCACGAGGCGCCGTCCACGCTCGTGTAGGTCCGCGGCTCGTAGGGGAAGGCGATCGCGCCGACGACGAAGCGGGAGCCGGTCCAGGCCACCGCGTTGAACTGATCGCGCGTGCCCGAGTCCGCGGTCGTCCAGTGAATGCCGTCGGCGCTGTAGGAGACCGACCCGGATTCGCCCACGGCGGCAAACCGGTGGCCGCTCCAGGCGACGTCGTGAAACGCGAAGCCGATGCCGGAGGGCCGGATCACCCAGTCCGAGCCGTTCGGGCTCGTCACGATGGCGCCGTCGTCGCCGACCGCCACGAACCGCGAGCCGCTCCAGATCACGCGGTTGAGGTTCGCCGTCGTCCCCGACAGACGCGCGCCCCACGCCTGGCCGTCGCTGCTGACGTGCACCGATCCCCCGGCCCCGACCGCCACGAACGTGGAGCCGCTCCACGCCACGTCCCGAAGCTCGTCGGCCGTGTTCGACGCCTCGGCCGTCCACGTCAGGCCGTCCACGCTCGAGAGGATCGCGCCGGCGCGTCCGACCGCGACGAACCGCCCGGCGCCGAAGGCCGCGCCCTGAAGCGCGTTGCCCTGCGGCCTGGGGCTCGCCCATTGCCAGGGGCTGCACGACTGCGCCGAGAGCGGGGAGACCGAGGAGAGAAAGGCGAGAGCGATGACGGCGACCACGAAGCGAAGTCGAAGCGTCTTCGACATGGCGGGACCTCTCTGGGAAAGGGTTGAAAGGTAGGCCTCGGATTATAGCGGGTAGAATCCGGCGCGAGTTGCCGAAAAACACCTCTTAATGATCGGTCAGACCGTCTCGCACTATCGGGTCCTGTCGAAGCTCGGGGGCGGCGGCATGGGCGTCGTCTACGAGGCCGAGGACCTGAAGCTCGGACGCCGGGTCGCGTTGAAGTTCCTTCCCGACGAGCTCGCGAGGGACGCGCACGCGATGGAGCGGCTCCAGCGCGAGGCCAAGGCGGCCTCGTCGCTCCAGCACCCCAACATCTGCACGATTTACGACGTGGACGAGCACGAGGGAAGGCCCTTCATCGCGATGGAGCTTCTCGACGGCGAGACGCTGCAGCAGCGGCTCGGTCCGGGGGCGCTCCGGCTCGAAGCCGTCCTCGACCTCGGCTCGCAGATCGCCGACGCGCTCGAGACCGCGCACGCGCGCGGGATTCTGCACCGTGACATCAAGCCGGCCAACGTCTTCGTCACCAAACGGGGACAGGCCAAGCTTCTCGACTTCGGCCTCGCGAAGCACTCGGACGCGATCTCGGAGAAGGGCGGCGACACCGCGATGCCCACGGCCATGGCCGAGAAGAACCTGACCAGTCCCGGCACCGCCATCGGGACCGTCGCCTACATGTCGCCGGAGCAGGCGCGGGGCGAGGCGCTGGACGCCCGCTCCGACGTCTTCTCCTGCGGCGCCGTGCTCTACGAGATGGCGACGGGACGCCAGCCCTTCGCGGGCCAGACGTCGGCGATCATCTTCGACGCGATCCTCAACAAGGCGCCGGTGTCGCCGGTCAAGCTGAATCCGGAGCTGCCTGAGGAGCTTTCGCGGATCGTCAACACCGCGCTCGAGAAGGACCGCGACCTGCGCTACCAGAGCGCGTCGGAGCTCAAGACCGACTTGAAGCGGCTGAAGCGCGACTCGGAGTCCCAGCGCAGCGGCCAGACGCCGCTGCCGGTGCCGATCGCCCCCACGTATCCGACGATGCGCCCATGGTGGCTCGCCGCGGCCGCGGCCGTCGTGGTCGCCGTGGGCACCTGGGCCTGGTGGGCGGCGTCGCACCGTCGTGCGACCTCTTCGGCGCCAAGCGCCAGCGCGGCCCAGATCACCCTCGCCGTCCTCCCCTTCCAGAACCTCGCCGGCGATCCGACCATCGACCATCTCCGCCTGGCTCTGCCGGACGAGGTCGTGACGACGCTCTCGTACGTCCCGACGCTCGCGATCCGCCCGTTCGCCTCGACGCAGAAATACGCCAAGGGCGACCTCGACCCGCAGTCCGCGGGGCGCGAGCTCAAGGTCGCCGACGTCCTGACCGGCCACTTCCAGAAGGAAGGCGATCAGCTCCGGGTCACGCTCGAGGTCGTCGACACGGAGAGCAACCGGCTCCTCTGGCGCGACAGCTCGAGCGCCGCCGCCGGCGATCTGATCGCCCTCCGGGAACAGATCTCCACGCGCCTGCGACAGGGTCTCTTCCCACTCCTCGGCGGCACGGCGTCCGCGGCGGATGCGAGCACGCGGCCCAAGAACGCCGAGGCGTACGACCTCTACCTCCGCAGCAAGCCCTTCACGAGCGACCTCGAGCCCAACAAGCAGGGAATCGCGATGCTCGAGCGCTCCGTCGGCCTCGATCCGAACTACGCGCCAGCGTGGGCGGCTCTCGCCGGACGCTACTACTTCGCCCAGGCGTTCGGCGATTCGCAGGACGGGTACGCACGCGCCGCGGCGGGGTGGGAAAAGGCGCTTGCGCTCGACCCCAACCTCACGGACGCGAGCCGCGGTCTCATCATCCTGGCGACCGATGCCGGCGATCTCCTCGCCGCCGATGCCCGGGCCCGAGACCTCGTGCGCCAGCGGCCGCAGGATGGGCTCGCGCACTTCAGCCGCGCCTATGTCGACCGCTACGCGGGCCTCTACGACGAGGGCGCGAAGGAATGCGAGGCCGCGAGGGCTCTCGATCCGCAGGATCGAGGGCTGCGCTCCTGCGGGTTTCTCTTCATGCTGAAGGGCGACTACGCGCGGGCCCGCGAGTTCTCCCGCCTCGACGCCGGTTCGGGCTGGCAGCGCGCCCTCGACGCCGGCCTTCTCGTGCGCGAGAACAAGGTCCCGGCCGCTCTCGAGCTCTACCGCGGCGCCGGACTGGGCGATGAGGCGGTTCTGCTCGACGCCTCCCGGCCGAAGGAAGAACGCGACCGCGCGGCGGAGAAGATCGAGCCCATCGCCACGCGGGACCGCGACTCCGAGAATCAGTACTACTGGAGTGCGGTCCTCGCCCGCGCCGGCTACGGACCGGCCGCGCTACGGCTGCTGCGCAGGGGCGTCGAAAAAGGATACCTCTGCCACGAGAATCTGGATCGGGACCCCCTGTTCGATTCGATCCGGAAGACGCCCGAGTTCGCCGCGATCCGCGAGGAGTCCGTCCGTCGGCAGAAGGAGTTCCTCGCGAAACGCGCGACCCCGCCGGCCTAGCTACTCGTACCGCAGCGCGTCGGCGACGTCGAGGCGTCCGGCGCGCCGCGCGGGCACCCACGACGCGATCAGGATCGCCGCCGCCGAGAAGAGGACGATCGCGGCGAGGTCCCGGATCCGGACGAGGAACGGGATGAACGAGACGAAGTAGATCTCGGCGACGCCCGCCGGAAAGGACAGCAGGCGGAAGCGCGTCGCCGCCCAGCAGACGCCGACGCCGAAGAGCACGCCCGCGACGACGCCCGTGCCGCCGAGGATCGCGCCCAGCCACAGGAAGACCCGGCGCAGCAGCCCCGGCTCCGCGCCGAGCGTCGTCAAAACGCCGATGTCGCGCTTCTTCTCCTGCACGGTCATGACGAGCGTCGCCACGATGTTGAACGTCGACACGGCGACGATCAGGCCGATGACCAGGAACAGCGCGGCCTGCTGGATCACGAGCGCGGCGAAGAGTCCACCGTTCATGGAGCGCCAGTCCGACACGGAGTAGCCGTTGCCGGCCGCCGCGCGGATCGCGGCGACCGCCTTCTCGGTGTTCTGGAGCGAGTCGAGGCGGACCTCGACGACGTTCGCCGCGCCCTCGAGGCGCGCGAGCTTCCGGAGCTCCCCCCGGTCCACGAAGATCCACTCGGCGTCGTACTCCGCGAAGTTCGTCCGGAACACCCGGCCGACCCGGAAGCGGCCGGTGCGCGGCGCGAAGCGGCCGCCCGCCGCCGCGTTGTCGGCGACCGCCAGGACGACGTCGTCGCCCGCCTTCACGTCCAGGCGCCGCGCGAGCTCGTCGCCGACCGCGACCGAGGCGGGCGCGTCCGCGGTGGCGGGGTGCACGGCGCGGGCGGCGTCGGAGAGGTAGGCGTCGAGGTCCGAGACCCGCCGCTCGGTCTCCGCATCGATGCCCTTGAGCACGGCGTCGGTCCCGTCGGGGGTGGCCGAGGAGCTGGCCACGCCGGTCTGGTAGACGACCGGCGCGACGGCGCGCACGCTCGGCACCTTCGCGAGGCGCCGCTCGAGGGCCGCCGTGTCGGCCTCGCCGTTGGCGACCATCGGGAACACGACGACGGCGGCGTTCGCCCCGATCAGCCGCTCGCGGATCTCGGTCCGGTAGCCCGAGAGGAGGCCCATCGCGACCACGAGCGCGGCGACGCCGAGCGCGATCCCCGCGATCGACAGGAGCGAGACCGACGAGATCAGCCGCGAGGGCCGCGACCGGACGTACCGCAGCGCGACCTCGAGCGCGAGCGCGTTCACCGCCGGGCGCCCGCGGCGGCCTTCCGGCTCTGCTGCATCGCGCGCAGGAACGGGTCGAAGAGCGGGTTCGCGTCGTGCGGACCCGGCGCGGCCTCCGGGTGGAACTGCACGGCCAGGATCGGCCGCGTCTTGTGGCGGAACCCCTCGAGCGTGCCGTCGTTGAGATTCCGGTGCGTCGTCTCGATCTCCCCCGGAAGGGTCGCGGGATCGACCGCGAAGCCGTGGTTCTGCGAGGTGATCGCCACGTGTCCCGAGGCGAGATCCTGGACGGGGTGGTTGGCGCCGCGGTGCCCGAACTTGAGCTTGAAGGTGCTCGCGCCGAGCGCCAGGCCCAGCAGCTGGTGCCCGAGGCAGATCCCGAAGATCGGGATCTCCGTCTCGATCAGCTTCTCGATCGTGCGGATCGGGCCCGGGAGCGCGGCCGGATCGCCGGGGCCGTTCGAGAGGAAGATGCCGTCCGGCTCGCTCGCGAGGATCTCGGAGTCCGTGGCCGTCGCCGGGAAGACCGCGACGCGGCAGGAGCCGGCCTGCAGCAGCCGCACGATGTTGCGCTTCATGCCGTAGTCGACGGCGGCCACGCGGTACTTCTTGCGGCCCTTGCCCGCCTCCACGCGCGACTCGCGGGGCGAGACCGACAGCGCGAGGTCGGCGCCGACCATCGGCGGCGACTCGAGGACGAGGCGGAGCAGCTCCTTCGCATCGCGGATCTCGCTCGAGATCCCCGCCCGCATCGCGCCCTCGCTCCGGATCCGCCGCACGAGCGAGCGCGTGTCGAGGCCGTGCAGCCCCAGGACTCCGTTCTCGTCGAGGTACTCCGCCAGGCTCTTCTCGCCGTCGGATCCGCTCCAGCGGTCCGGAAAGTCGCGCGCGAGGAAGCCCGACACGTGGACCCGGTCCGACTCCGCCTCGTCGGAGCGGATGCCGTAATTCCCCACGTGCGCGGCGGTCATGACGACGATCTGCCCGGAGTACGAGGGGTCGGTCAGGATCTCCTGGTAGCCGCTCATCGCGGTGTTGAAGACGATCTCCCCGAAGGACGTTCCGGGCCGCCCGATGGCGTCGCCCTCGTACGCGGTGCCGTCCTCGAGGACCAGGATCCCCTTCAAACCGTCCGTCCCACCACCGGCGCGAGTCGGGACAGCTGGCGCACCAGCTCCTCGAACATCTCGGGCAAGATCGCCTGCGGTCCGTCCGAGAGCGCGCGGTCGGGCTCGTTGTGCACCTCGATGAGCAGGCCGTCCGCGCCGACCGCGACCGCCGCCCGCGACAGCGGCAGCACCTTCGAGCGCTTGCCGGTGCCGTGCGAGGGGTCGACCAGGATCGGCAGGTGCGAGATCCGCTGGACGTACGGCACGGCCGAGAGGTCGAGCGTGTTGCGCGTGTGGTCCGCGAAGGTGCGCACGCCGCGCTCGCAGAGCATCACCTGGTAGTTTCCCTCGGAGAGCAGGTACTCGGCCGACAGGAGCAGCTCCTCGATCGTCGCGGACATGCCGCGCTTCAAGAGCACCGGCTTGCGAATCCGGCCGAGCCGCTTCAGGAGCGAGAAGTTCTGCATGTTGCGGGCGCCGACCTGCAGGCAGTCGGCGTGCTCGGCCACGAGGTCCACGGTATCGGTGTCGAGGACCTCCGTCACGATCGGGAGGCCCGTCTCGCGGCGGACGAGCGAGAGGATCCGCAGCCCCTCCTCGCCCAGGCCCTGGAACGAATACGGCGACGTGCGCGGCTTGAAGGCGCCGCCCCGATACAGCGTCCCGCCCGCGGCGCGCACGCGCCTGCCGATCTCGACGGCCTGCTCCTCGGACTCGACCGCGCACGGACCGCCGACGATCACGATGCGCTCGCCGCCCACGTCCACGTCCCCCACGGAGACGACCGTGTTCTCGCGCTTGGCCTCGCGCGAGACGAGCTTGTACGGCGCCGAGACCGGGATGACCTCGAGGACGCCGGGCAGGTTCTCGAAGGCGCCCGGATCGACGCTGCCCCGGTTGCCGGTGATGCCGATCGCCGTCCGCTGCGCGCCCGGGATGGGATGGGCCTGGAGCCCGTGGCTCTGGACGGCCTCGACGACGCGGCGGATGTCCTCCGCCGTGGCCACCGAGTCCATCACGATCAGCATGCGGGTGCTAAAATATGGGCGACAACCGGCCCTGTCAAACCGTTTCGGGAATCGGGTCCAGGAGGCCCGACGCAGTGAAAAACAGGATCCTGCTGGCGCTTCTTTCGACGTTTCTGCTCTGCTCGGCCGCCTCGGCCTACGTCATCAAGCTCAAGGACGGGTCTCTGATCTTCGCCAAGATGAAGTACACGGTGAAGGGCGACCGCGCGATCATCACCCTCGAGAACGGCACGGTCACCGCGATGAAGCTCGACCAGATCGACGTCGAGGGCTCCGACAAGTACAACGCCGAGAACTTCGGCAACGTCGTCGCGATCGACACGCCCGACGGCCGCAAGCCCACTCCCGTGCCGTCCACGACGGGCGCGGCGGTTCCCCGCCTCCAGGACTACATCAAGGACAAGCATCCCCGCATGGGCCTTCCGGCGGCGGGAGACAAGACGGCGGGGGCCGACGGCAGCGGTCCGTCGTTCCAGCCGGTCGACGCCAACCTGCAGACGGCCTTCAGCAAGATCTTCGACGGAGCCGGGATCACGCAGTATCGGCTGACCAATTTCCGCGGCAAGACGGGCCTGCTCGTCACCGCGAACACCGAGGAACAGGTTTTCAACGCGCTGTCGGCGGCGGCGCGGGCGCTGTCGGACCCCGCGAGCCGGGGCGTCCCGACGACGATCAAGATCGTGCTGACGACCTCCTCGGGCGAGGTGGCGGGTACTCTGGACATGTCGCCGGAGCAGGCGCGCCAGCTCGTCAACGGCCAGATCTCGGCCGCGGACTACTTCGTCAGGAACGTCGAGCTGTAGGGGCGGCCCTTGCGGCCGCCCGCGGGCGGGGGCGAGCCCCGCCCCTACGACTCTCCCTCGATGTCCGGAACCGGCGTCAGGTAGTAGCGCGCATCCTCGCCGACCGTCCGCTTGAAGCGGTCCGCGAAGGAGACGAAGTCGCCCGCGGTCTCGTCGAGGAAGATCCGTTCGACGCGGTGCAGCGGGAAGAACACCGTCGCGGGCAGGACCGTGACCGTCTCCCTCCGCGCGATCTCGTGGAGCCAGCCCTCGAACCCCTCGAGCGAGAGCCCGCGCACCGTGATCCCCGAGCCGTCGCGGTCCCGGAGGAGTCCCCAGAACTTCTCCCGGGGATTGACCAGCTGGATCAGGACGTAGTCTCCGACCTTCATTCCGTCACCGCCTTTCCGAGAGCTCGATCAGGACGCCGTGCCCGGCCTCGGGATGCAGAAACGCGACCCGCTTCCCGTCGGCGCCCTCGACCGGCTGGGAGTGGATCAGACGGAACCCGCGCCGGGAGAGGTCCGCGAGCGCGGCCTCGAGGTCCTCGACGGCGAAGCAGACGTGGTGGATGCCCTCGCCGCGCTTCGCCAGGAACTTCGCGATCGGCGAGTCCTCCGCGGCCGGCTCGAGCAGCTCGATGCGGCTCTCGCCGACCGGCAGGAACGCGGCCGTGACCTTCTGCGAGGGGACGAGCTCCCGCTTCGTCTCGGCGAGGCCGAGCGCGCGGTAGACGTCGAGGGCCGCGTCGATCGAGGCGACGGCGACGCCGAGGTGATCGAGCTTGTAGGGAGGCGACGTCCTGCGCTCCGCGCCGGTGCCCGGCATTCTGCGCTTCGCGCCGCCGTCCTGCGGCGGCTTCGCGCTCACGACACCCGCTCCCGGGGCGCCGTTCCCACGACCGCGCCGGCGCCCCGCGGCGGCTTCGCGCTCACGACACCCGCTCCCGCTCGCCGGGCGCTCCCACGACGGCGACGTAGAGCCGCTCCGCCGCCGAGTAGGGATCCTCGTGCCGCCCCAGGACCGACTGGACGGCCTCCTCGAGCCCGTCGGGCGCGAGCGCCTCGCCTCGACGGCGCGGCGGAAGCGGTCCGACAGCAGCGACAGGAGCCGGGTTCGGGCGCGCAGCATGCGGCGCGCCGGTCCGTCCCCGGACTCGCGCAGGTACTCGCCGTGGCGCTCGAGCGCCGCGACCGCGTCGGCGACGCCGCCGCCCGACGGCGCCGAGGTCTTCACGATCGGAGGCCGCCAGGCCTTCGGCTCCGACACGTCCAGCATCATCGAGAGCTCCGCCACGGCGCGGTCGGCGCCCTCGCGGTCCGCCTTGTTGACGATGAACACGTCGGCGATCTCGAGGATCCCCGCCTTGATCGCCTGGATGTCGTCGCCCTGCCCCGGCACCAGGACGACGGCGATCGTGTCGGCGGCCCGTACGATGTCGACCTCGTCCTGGCCCACCCCGACGGTCTCGACGAGGATGACCTCGAAGCCGGCGGCGTCCAGCACGTCGACCGCGTCGGAGGTCGCCCGGGCGAGGCCGCCCAGCGCGCCGCGGGTCGCCATCGAACGGATGAAGATGCCCGGATCGGTGTAGATCTCGGACATCCGGATGCGATCTCCCAGGATCGCACCGCCCGTGAAGGGCGAGGACGGATCGACCGCCACAATGCCGACCCGGACGCCGCGCTTGCGGTAGGCCTGGGCGAGCCGCTGCACCAGCGTGGACTTCCCCGCGCCGGGCGGCCCGGTGATTCCGAGGATGCGCGCGCGGCCGGTCCTCGCGAAGAGGAGACGGAGGATGTCGGGCACCGCCCCGGAGTCGCGCTCGACCTCGGAGATCGCGCGGCCGATCGGGCGCGGCTGGCCCGCGAGGACGCCACGGGCGAGCTCGGCTGTGGCTGCAGCGGCCGAAGCGGCCCCGCCCGCGGCGGCGGTCATGAGGCGCTCGAGAGCAGCTGCCTGGCGATCACGAGCCGCTGGACCTCGCTCGTGCCCTCGCCGATCGTGCAGAGCTTCGAGTCGCGGAAGTACTTCTCGACCGGGAAGTCCTTCGTGAACCCGTACCCGCCGTGGATCTGGACCGCACGCTCGCTGACCCGCACGGCGACCTCCGACGCGAACAGCTTGGCCTGGGCCGAGAGCTTCGTCACGGCCTGACCCGTCGCATCGCGCGCCGCCGCCGCGCGCTCCGTCAGGAGCCGCGCCGCGTCGATCTCGGTCGCCATGTCCGCCAGGTAGAACTGGATCGCCTGGAAGTCCGCGATGGGCCGGCCGAACTGGCGCCGCTCCCGGGCGTACTTCAGGGACGCCTCGTACGCGCCGCGCGCGAGGCCGACGGAGAGGGCCGCGATCCCGATCCTCCCGCCGTCCAGGATCTTCATCGAGTCGAGCCAGCCGGAGCCCTCCGCGCCGAGGATGTTGGCGGCCGGTATCCGGCAGTCCTCCATCACGAGCGTGCAGGTTTCCGACGACCGCATGCCGAGCTTGTTCTCCTTCTTCCCGACGCGGATGCCCGGGTTGTCGCATTCCACGATGAAGGCGGAGATGCCCTTGGTCTTCCGGCTCTTGTCCGTCACGGCCATCAGCACGGCGACGCCCGCGACGCTCGCGTTGGTGATGAAGTTCTTCGAGCCGTTCAGGACCCACGCGTCGCCGTCGCGGACCGCGGTGGTCTTCGTCCCGCCGGAGTCCGAGCCGGCCTCGGCCTCGGTCAGCCCCCAGGCCGCGATCCACTCGCCGGAGGTCAGCTTCGGCATGTAGCGCTGCCTCTGCGCCTCGCTGCCGAACTGGAAGATGTGGTAGCTGCCCAGGCTGTGGTGCGCGGCGAGCGACAGCGCCACCGAGGGGTCGACGGCCGAGACCTCCTCGATGATCGCCTGGTAGTCCATGGCCGAGAGGCCGGCGCCGCCGTACGTCTCCGGGAACATCGCGCCGAGCAGGCCGAGCTCGCCGAGCTTGTTGAACAGCTCGCGCGGAAACTCCTGCGCCTCGTCCCACCGCAGCACGTTCGGACGGATCTCGGCGTCGCAGAATTCGCGCACGGTCCGGAGGATCGCCTCGCGTTCGGCGCTGACGGCAGTGCTCATGAAGACATTTTATCGCGTGGACGGAGCCACCGCCGCGACGCTCGACGCCGGCACGATGTCGATCCCCGTGTAGTAGTGCCGGAGGATCCGGTCGTAGGTCTCCCCCGCCAGCGCCATCCCGAAGGCGCCGTTCTGACAGAGGCCGACGCCGTGCCCCCAGCCCCGCCCGAGGAAGACGAACTCGGCCTCGCCGCCCGGCCCCTCGACGCGCGAGACCGTGAAGAGCATCTCGGGCATCTCCACGGCCTGGCGCAGGTCGAAGCGCTTGAACGTGGCCTCGGCCAGGTCCGTCTTCACGCGCATCTCCACGGCGCGGCCCGAGGGGCTGCGCTTCGTCACCGTCACCTCGCGGACCTCGTTGCCGGCGACGCGGCCGGCCATCCGGCGAGCCAGCTCCTTGGCGCTCACGCGGCGCACCCACTCCGTCCACGCGGAGTCGCGCTCGTAGCTGGGGCCGTCGGCGTCGGTCTCGACCCAGAGGCCCAGCATGCGTCCGGACCCGTCCTTCCACCAGCGGAGGCGGTCGCCCGCGCGCAGCGTCAGCGTCCCGGCCGGGAGGAAGCGGTCCGCCACGCGGCGCGCCAGCGGGATCTCGGGATCGACGGGCAGCCCCTGGCGGCCCTCCGTCGTCTTGACCCAGAGGTTCGAGCCCTCGCGCGAGAGGAAGCGCCCGCTGCCCTCCGTGACGCCGGACAGGCGCAGGGCGATCGAGAGCAGGAGCCCCGCGTACTCCTCCTCGCCGAGGTCGCGGTCGGGAGGCGGGAGGGTCTCGGCCGCCGTGAAGTGGAATCGCCACAGGAACTCGTAGGCGTCGCGCGCGGGACCCGC
>Ga0157376_10002157_pt1 | contig 13252 bp, 23 predicted proteins | sample M45metaG_FD_121801 | JGI IMG/M metagenome (GOLD analysis project Ga0157376, IMG submission 121801) | Miscanthus rhizosphere microbial communities from Kellogg Biological Station, Michigan, USA - M4-5 metaG | ecosystem: Host-associated > Plants > Roots > Rhizosphere > Soil | place: USA: Michigan... | reverse complement strand
GTGCTCTCCGGTTGGCGCGTCCTCAGAAAACCCGATAAACTTTATAGACTTTGAAGCTTTTTCTTCCGAATTCTCGAGAATTCCGTTATCGTTATCGTTATCTAATCCGGCCTTTAGTGTCTCTATTCCAACGCGCCTAATGGCGTTGCCCAATTCTTTACCGGCGCGCCTATTGCATGACCTATGCGCCGGCCTAAGTTTTACGTTTGCTTTGTCACCCGCTATGACATATGGGATATCCACATGATCCAGGTCCCACATATCCCACGGCATTACTAATTCCGTACATCGTGGACACGGTAACGGTAATCTTTGCCGCCACAATTCCCGTTGTTTTCTCCACGATTGCGAGGAACCGTGGAGGCGCCTGCCAGATTGGCTAGGCGTTGGGATATCGGGAGGGACACACGCCGGCCACGATGCACCCGCCTCCACCCGTTGTCAATGGTCCGTCTGCCTCCGTTATCCGCGCCTGTCCTGCAACGAGGTAAGCAACGTCCGGTAGTTAGTTCCTTAGTTGTTCCTGGTTTTTCCTATATGTGACACGTGGTGTCACCCTCCGGGTGTCATGGGGTGTCACCTCTAGGTGACATAGGGTGTCACCTCCACGGGGCAGGCAACGGCATAGTTATCCACAGATTCCACAGGGTTTATCCACAGATTCCACAGGCTTAATCGTCTCATTATTCGGGACGTTTAACGGCGCCTGTCCGTGTTCAACCCGTACACGGCGCGGCCCGGGTGCCGGCTAGCGATAGCCGGAGGCACGTCCCGGATATAGTCCCGGTCCCGCAATTCCGCTATGCCGCGCGCTATCCGGCGTTTTAAGGCAGGCGGTAGCGGTTCGTGTCGTTCGTATATTCCTTCACCTAGGACGAGGGTTAGCGATTTCCACCCGCCATAATATATCCCGGCTATTCTGCCGTTTTCCATATCGTCGTCGTCTAGGCAGGACAATGCCATTTTTAGCAATATGCGTAACGCCGTTGGCGATAGGTCCGAACAATCGTCACCCGCAACGTAGGCAAGCCAATACATGCCCACATTAATTAATGTTCCTCTCCGCAATAACGCCAACCGCCTGTGCCGCTATACCAATAGCCGGCCGTCCAATGGCCGTCCCGGGCGTTGCCTACCCAATAGCGGCACAGGTAACACACGCGGCCGTTGTCGTGGACGTACGCCGGCTTATCCTCCACCGGGTTAATCGTTGGGATTGGACTGCCTTTCATGGTGCGTATACCTTTCCACTAATAGCGAATTAATTAGTTCGCATTTGGGACAGTAGACGGGGAAAGGCACGACCATATTGCCGTCCTTATCGGGTTTTCCTCCCACGTATTCCAATTCCCGGCCGCATTTCGCGCACGTTGTCGTTAACCTAGCCATTCCGGCATCTCCGTAATGTCGTATGGGATACGGGTGCCGGCGTAGTCCACGCGGACCCATATGGCGCCTCGTCGTTGGGCGGCCCGGTAGACGAGGACAGGCACGGCGCCGGCGCCTGTGGCTACCCGGTAGAACGCCATACGGGTCCGAACCGTCGTATTGTCCGTGATTTTGCATTGAATGAGCGCCGGCACCCGGTCCCCGCGCAACGCCACTAGGTCCGCGGGTCCGAGACTGCCGGCGCTCCGTATGACGAGGAAACCTAGGCCGCGTAGGCGGTCACTACATGCCCGTTCGAACCTGTCTCCGGCTAGACGTGGCGCCTTTCCTCCGGTCATGCGTCCTCCCCGAATAGCGGCACGTCGTATGACCCGTCCGGCCCGGGATCATCTGCCGTGGCGTGCAGGCGCGGCCCGTCCTCCCGGATACATCTAGCGCAACGGCCGGGTGCCGGGTCCTCCCCGGGTAGTGGCCGGTTGCAACGGACGCAACGGGCCGGTTCGTCCGACGATGCCCAACCGCGGACGTGCGCTAGCCGCGCCCGGGAGGCGTGCGGTTCCGGTTTCGGCCGGTCCGGCGTGCGGCACCCGTGGCCGGGTCCGGCGCCACAGATAGGACACGGGTAGGAATTGACTACCAATTGCCAACGGAGGCGGTTCCGGCGCGCCATTGGGTCCGCCTATTCGTCCTCGTCGTCCGGTTCGGCGCCGGCGTGGATTACGTATTCCCCGTGGCCGTCGTCGGTTGCCACAGTCCGCCCGGTCCGTAAATCGTGGAGTCCACCCAATAGCCGGAACGCCTCCATGCGTTCTAGTTCCTTAGTGGATTCCAACGGCCGGCCGACAATGGCGGAGAACACGGCCAACCGGGTTGTCCGGTCCGGCCCGTACGGTAGGTCCCCGTATGCGGCCATGATGCGGGTTATGGACTGTTCCGTCACTAGCCGCGCCTTAGGGTCCTCCGCCGTTGGTACGTCCTCCGCCGTTGGCGTGTCCGCTAGGACGTGGCCGGCGCCTTTATACGGTTCCTCCACGGCCACAGGTTCGGGTTTAACGGGCGTTTCCGGTTCGGCCGGCGTGTCCTCCCACGGAGGTTTATTAGCGTCCGGAGATTCCCCGAAATCTTCCGTAGGCGGGACTGTTCCCGCGGCCGGATATGCCGGGTTAATGGGACGCGGGTCCCATTGAACCGTAACGGTTTTAGCCGGCGCCGGCTGTTCCGGTTCCGGTCCTAGCGTCTCCGCGTATTCGGCCCAATCCGCCACGTCTGCCGGTTCGGGTGCCTCCGGGATATGACCCAACCCGCGCACTACGTCCGGGAATGCCATACGGCACAAATCCGCGGAGGCGCGTGCGACCAATAGCGCGCGCGGGTATGTGCGCCACGCGCCACGTCCGGCTAGGCCGGCCGCGCGTGCCATTTCGATTGTCCATTCCACGCGGACGCCGTTAGCGTCCGTAAACGGCACGTCCTCCCGGCGCCACCCGACGACAACGCAACGGGTCCCGGTGGACTCTAGGACCCGGAATCTGTGGCCGGCAGATAGCACTAGCGCGCGCATTAGTTCCGCGGACAGGAACGGCCGGCCGTCTATGACGTGGACGCCGGCTAGCGCAGTCATAGGACCCACGCCTATCTCGTCCCCGTACATGATGCACGCGGCCACGGCCGGAGCGTTGCCGCGCATGGCGCGCGGTACAAATTCGGTCCCCGCGATTCTCTCCGCTAGTTCCGCGGCCGGTTGCGCCGTCGTCACCCAACGCGCTACGCCGTTACTCACCCGTTCTAGCGTCATGGCGCGCGGAATTCTGCCCGCATGGCCGCGGCGTTGTTGGCGGCCAATTGTTCCGCGTAGGTCAGGGGAGGCGCCTCCGGTTCCGGTTCCGGTTCCGGTTCGGCCGGCGTGTCCTGTGCCTCCGGTTCGGCCGGTTCGTCCTCCGCAACCGCGGCCGTAATCTCCGCCCGGTATTCCGGGTTATTCCGGGCCGCGGCCGTTAGGTGCCGGCGCGCGCCTCCGGTGGCGCGGGACCGTGGCCGTTCGTCCTCCCACATGTTGCCGGCGCCACAGGAACACGCCCAACCGAATCCGTGCGCCTCCGCCACGTGTCCGGGTGCGCCGTCGTGTGTTAGTTGCATCGTCATACCGTTATGCCTCCGTAGTTCTCCCGCATCGTTTGGATAATGACGGCCGGTGACCGTTCGGTTTCCCGCGCGGCGTCCGTAATCAGGTAGATGAGTAGGCAGGACAGTCCGCGGGATATCCGGCCGGTCCCGTACGCGGCCGCCACGGTTTCCGTATACGCCGGCAGTCCCGTTAATGCCGCCTCCACGTAGTCCAACGCCGCGCCTATCGCGCCGGCCACGTCGTCTGTCATGCGTCCTCCCTAATAGGTGTCACGGTTGCCACGGGTGCGTCCGGGCGCGGTAGCGGTTCCCCAATCCGGTCATAACCGTATTTAGTCCCGTGGAATTTGTAGAGAGGAATGGCGTTAAGGAACGCGGCCCATACTTCCGGCCCGGTATCCACCGGCACTAGTTCCCAATAGTTCTCCGTCACGTGGAGGACGCCGGTTTTATCTATGGCCGGCATTTTCCGGTCCTCACCATTCCACACGATATATTCCGCGTTCCGGTACGCGGCTAGTTGCAACGCCACGTCCGGGTAAACGCCTTTCCCGGTTTTGTAGTCAATGAGCCAACGGGCGCCGTCCGATAGTTCCGCGATAACGTCGAATTGTCCCGCGAACCTGTGGCCGGTATGGAACACGACACACTCACGCGCTAGGACGCGCGCCTCCCATACGGTCAGGAATTCAATTATTGACCGGGCCGGCGTGGCGATTTCCTCCGCTACATCGATAGGCAGTCCGTCCGCTAGCGCGTCCGCGGCCGCGTGGATATCCCGCCCACGTTGGGCGGCCGTGTCCCGGGTGTCGTCTGATGCCCGGGTGGCCGCCTCCACCCATTCCTTATCCCCTAGCGTCTCCCGTGCGTCGTAATGGGTTAGCGCCCAATTGGCCGCCTCCCGGGCGGACCATTTGAGTAGTCCCGTGCTAGGGGAGGAATTGCGGATAATGGTGGTGACGCCGGGACAACGCCGGCCGTCTAGTGAGTAGACGTGGCCGGACCCAAATTCACGCCGGACGATTCTCGACGCCATAGCGTTCTCCGTTCAATGTGCGGGATAGTCGTGGGTTTCGTTGAATGCCGCCACAATGAGACGGACGTGAGCGCGGGTAAACAGAATCCGGCCGCCTTTCCCGCGGACGTACGGCCACGCGCCACAGGACACACGACGCCTAACCGTGCGGTCAGACGCGCCTAATAGCGCGGCCAATTCGTCAACGTTGAAACAAGGTTCTAGGCGTATGTCCCCGGCCGCGTCCGCTATGGGATAGGTAACCGGCATAGCGGCTAACCTGTGCCGGCGCCGGCAGGCGGTCAACCCGCGGCCGGCGTGTCGTCGGTATGTTGCCTCCGTTTTGGCCGGCCGTGTCCACGGTTGTCTACCCACGGCGCGCGCCGGCTATCTCCCGGCGTTGTCCACGTATGGCTAGTCCTGTCACTAGACACGCGGAGAACCTTGCACGAAACCGCGTAAGGTGCGCCATGATGCGAAGCACGCAACCCTAGAGAGAGGGACCCAACATGGCACGACGGCACCTAAGCGCCGTGGACTCAACCGAACCTGTGCAGGCGGACACGTTCGCGGCACGTCTGACAGACAAGGCGTTGCATTGCCGGGAACTAGGACACGTGTGGCGGCCACTAGTGGCGTCGTGGGAGGCGGAGGCGCGTGCGTTCCACAGGCGCCTCCGTTGCGCGTCCTGCCGGACGGAGCGCGTACAGGTTCTCTCCGCCTATGGACACGTCCTGTCCAATCACTACATCTACCCGGACGGATACCTAGCAACCCACGTCGTCGGCATGACGGGCGCGCGTGACATTTTCCGCCTAGAGGCAGTCCTACGCACGTTGGACGAGGACACGTACAAAGCGGTTCGCAAGGCGGTCAGGTAATGGCACAGGCGCTAGTGATTCAGTCATGGTGTGACGTGTGCCTAGAGGCGGGTGAACAGGTAGCCGGCGTGACGTTCCACGTGGCCGTGGCGCACGGGGAGGCGCCGGCGCCGTTCGTCGTAGAACTATGCGAGGAACACGGCGCGGCGTTGGCGGACGCGGTTGCCGCGTTGGTCCCGTTGGGCCGCGCGCCCGGGAAAGACACGGCCGCCCGTAAGGCGTTGCCAACGTTGGCGGCCGGCACGGGTCCGGTTTTCGTCTGTCCGGCGTGCGGACTCTCTAGACGGACGGTTGGGTCACTACGTCACCATGCCCGCAAGGAACACGACGCCTCCCTAGCCGGCGTCGGTTTCTACCCGGCTAACGTCGTCTGTCCCACATGCGGGGACGGATTCCCCAACCGGCAAGGCATGGCCGCGCACGCCCGAACGGCGCACGTCAAACAAACGGCGTAGCCGCGTTATCTGCCGGTCACTAAGCGGAGGCGCGCCGGCCGCCAATATTCCGGCCCATTCGTTTTCCGCGTTCTCGTCCATTGAGTCAGGCACGCGGAGATAATGGGACGGCACTACCCGGAATGGCTAGGCACGTTCGGCGCGTTTGGGGGAACACGCCACGAATTGTCCACGTGTGGCAATCCGTGTCTAGCCATTCCGTACCCATACCCGGACGCCGTTATGGTCCGAGAACGTACGGCGGAGGATGCTTATATGCGCCACCCGCGCCGGCCGGCGCACGTACACGTAATCCACCCGGCCGCCTCTAGCGCCTGTGCCGGCAGGCGGACGCCGGGACACGAAACCGCGGAACCGCGTCCGGGTCCCGTAGCGGTTGTTCCAATCTCCGCCAATGGCTACGTGTCGGTAGCGGGTGGACAGGCGCCGGAGCAACGTCCGAACGCGGCCGATCCCGGCCCGGTAGACGGCACGGGAGACGCTATGGGTTGGCATGTGGACACAGACGGCCGCCATTGTCTCCGCGCCCGTTGAACCGTGACTAGCGCCCACCTGTGACCGTTGGACGGGCGCCGGGTAGCCACGTCCACGACGCGCACGACGTAGGCGCGCCGGAGGCGCCACACGTCCCGCCTGTAGAACGTGGCGCAGTCCCCGCGATACGTGCCGGCCGCGTGCGCCACGCCCCAACCGGCCGGCGCGAACCGGCGCGCCTGCCGGCGTCCCATTTCCTGTGTGAACAGGACGGACCCGCGGTTGGCCGCCTGCCGTATGTCGTGGCGCGCCTGCACGGGCGGGAGGGTATAGCGGACGTTTTGGGTTGTTATCCCGATATCGGCATTAGCCGGCGCCACGCCGGCTAGGACGGCCGCGGTTATTAGCGTGCCGCCAATTACCGGAGAGAGAGAAAACATACGGCCGCCTAACCGGGTGGCGCCTCCACCATAGGACACAAAAAAACCGGCCGCTATCCCCTGTGGCGGATAGCGGCCGGCGCGCGTGCGTAACGGGCGCGGGTCAGGTTACACGTTCCACACGATGAGGACCCGGCGCGGATTCCATACGCCGCGCCTCCGGTCCGGGTCACGGCGGAGGACGGGCGTACCTAGTTCCGCCATGACGGCGCTTTGCCTGTCCAACGGTAAGGCGTCGAACGCCGCGGCCGTGTCCTCTAGGGACAGTCCTACCAACCCGGCTAGGACCCGGGCCGGCCGGCTAACGGCGTCCGTCTCCGCGTCGTCCTCCGCGGCTAGTTCCGCTAGCCGCGCGTTAATGGTGGCGGTCATGCGCTTTACCTGTGCCGGCGTGTATTCACCCAACGCGGCCGCGTCCGGGATTTCCTCGTCCCGGCGCGCCTCTAGTTCCGCGCGTTCCGCCTGCCGTGCCTCCGCGGCGTCCCGGTCCGCCTCCACGACGAACACGCCGGAGGCGTCCACGTTGGACAGGCGCCGGATAACGGCCGCGCGCACCACACTCCACACCTTGTCCGTACGCGCCTGCCCGTGTGACCGGACGCGCGCCGGGTTACGGCAGACGTACGCCGGCCCGGATTTTAGGTGCGTAGGCGTCCCGTACATGCGGGACCCACATTCCGCGCACAAGAGGACGCCGGACAATTCGTACGTGCGGCCGCCTTTCACGTCCGGCACGTCGTTAGCGGCTAGGCGCCGTTGGACGGCCGCAAACGTGGAGGCGTCCACAATGGCCGGCCACGTGGCCGGCACGTCCTTTCCTTCCCATTGCCGGACACCTAGGACATACCGGCGCCGGAGCATCCTAGAGACGACGGTAGGCGTAAACAGGTTCCCGTTAGTGGTGCGCAGTCCGTCCGCGTTCCAACGCCGCGCAATAGACGAAATGGATTCCCCGTTAAGGATGCGGGTAAAGGCGTCCGCGTAGGCGGCCGCCTCCCGCGGGTTTACGTCCGCCATTTTGTCCGTGTAGCCAAATGAACGCCGGCCGCCCGGATAGGCGCCGGACGTACCTAGGGTCCTGTGCTTATCCGTCATGCGCCGTGATTTTTGGTCCGATTCCTCCGCGGCTAGTGCTAATTCGATACGGAACATGAGCGCGGACGTAATGTGTCCTCCGCTAGTGGTGTGCAATTCCGCGCGTGACTTACGGCAGGCGGATAGCAACGCCTCCCCTTGTTCGGGTTGCCGGGTTAGCCGGTCCGCATAGCGGCCAATAACCGCGCGCAATTTCCCGGCGCGCGTGTCGTCTAGCATTCTCTCCCAATCCTCCCGGATTAGGTCGGGATTCCATGCGCTCATGTTGTCGTCATATTCGACAACCGGCGCGCCCGGGAATGCCTCCGCGGCGTACGCCCGGTTTTGCGCATGTTGGTCCGCAATATTAATAAACGCGCCTTTACCGTCTCCGGTGGCGCGTTTGGAACGGCGCGCATAGGACGCCACAGGCAACGCCAAAACGGCGCCGGCAGTAGCCGGCGCCGTGGCGCGTGAATCCGCGGTCATACGTCGTCCCCGTACACGTCGTCCGGGTCCCGGAGGGATAGAACGGCGTACCAATCGTCCGCCGTGCGGCCCGTGCCGCCCGTGCGGAGGGGACAGTCCGCGGAATGGTAGTCCCGGCAACCGCACGCGCCTAGGGTGTCGTCGTCCTCCGGCAACGCCGGCACGAACGAAACGGCGTCGTCCGGGTGCGCCTCTAGCCACAGGCGCGCGGCGTCCGCGTGGGGGAACGTGGCGAACGGGTAGCGGGTGCGCTTGCCGGCGCGGAGAGAGTAGGCGGCGTGGCGGGTCATGTGGGTCCTATCGGTACGGCGCCGGCCGTTCCGGCGCTACGCGCCTAGCCTAACCCACGTTGGCTAACTTTGCGAATCTCCGCCTCGTCTCACGTCCTGATTGTTAGTCATGCGCCACGGTCACGGGTGGTCACGAACGGCCACGGGAACCGCTAAGTTAGCCGGGACGGTTGCCACCCGGACGCGGGACGCGCTAAGGGTTGGGACAGGAACGGGACCCGGGAGGGAGGCGCCATGCCGTTCTCGGGTGACCCGGAGAGGCTAGTCACGTTGGCGGACGCCGCGGAGGAACTAGGCGTGTCCGTGCGGACCGTGCGCCGTTGGATTGGATACGGCTACCTAGACGGATTCCGGGCAGGTCCCCGTGTCGTCCGGGTCCGGGCAGGGGACGTTAACGCGCTACTGCGCCGGCTACCGGGCGGGTATGACGGGGAGGACGAATGAGCCACGCCACGCCACATGAGGACGTACCGAACGCGCGCGGCGTCGTCGTTTGGGTCCTAGGCACGTGGCTAACGTCCGTCGTTGGCGTCGTCCTGTGCCTGTGGCGCGGAGATTGGCTACCCGCCGTCTACGCGGCTAACGCGGCCATATGCGCGGCCGGTTGGGCGTTGTCTGCCTCCCGTTGGGCAGAATGGCGCGCGGCCGCGGAGGCTATGCGGGAGGACACGTGAAACCGGCACCCGGTAGGCACAGGCGCCCGGTCCGGGCGCGGACGTACGGACCCACGTTCGCGGACCCACGGCACAGGCGGGACGTTGAGCCGGACCCGCCTGACGACGAACCGGACGACGACGGGGACGACGCCGGCCTAGGTTCTCCCGTTGTTCCGTCCCTCTAGCCGGGACAGGCGTTCCGCTATGGCGTTTAGTCTCTTATTTAGTGACACGACAATGCGGCCGGTCAGGACCCAACCGATAGCAACGGCAACGGAGAGACTAGTGGCGATATATGGCCGCACGGGTCATACCGGCCAAAACAGGACGACGATATCCGCGGCGTCTAGCGTGGCGTCCTGCCCAATAACGCGGACCCGGGCGCGGAGGCGCCGGCCGTCCTGCACGCCTCCGTTGCGGGTATCCACGGCGTTGTTAAACGCGCCGGCCGCGTTGTCCGCATATGTCTCCACCGGGTCCCCGTCGTCTGTTTCAACGAATCCCGTTTGGACAACGGCGTCTCCCCTGTCCGCGATATGTACGGCCAACGTGGCGGAGAACCGTGACCCGCCAATGAGGACGCCGGCGCCGTCGAAATACTCTCCTGACTTCCATTCGATAGCGTGCCATTGTTCGTCCCGTAGCGCGATTTTCTTTGCTAGTTTCCCGTGCGCGTATTGCGGCATATCGTCCTCATCCTCTCCGGTTCCGGCGCCGGCACCCGCGGACCCGCCTGCCGGTTGGTAGTTAATGGACGGCGCCGGGTCCCGAATAATCGAACAATTCCACCCGCCCGTGGCTACCGCGTGCCTTTCAAAATGCAAATGCGGACCCGTGACGTTTCCCTCCGCGCCTACTTTGCCAACCGTGGCGCCCGGTTCTATCTGCGCTCCGTCTGCCGGCGCGCGCGTCGTCATGTGGGCATAAAAATCCCGGGTGCCGTCTCCGGGCAGGATTTCCATTTGATGAGAACCGAACGCGGACCCGTGGTTGCAATAAACAACCTTTCCGCCTCTAGCGGCCACGACGCGCGTTCCGGTTGGCGCCGGGTAGTCAACGCCCGTGTGTATGCCGTTGCCGTAGGCGTCCTCATCACAGGACCAATACGGGCCGCGCCTGCCGTACGGCGTCCCGATCCCGTAACCGGGGACGGGAATCACGACGACACCCGTGGGACGACGCGCACCCGTAGCGCCGGCATGTTGTCCACTAGTACCGGGTCCGCCTGATGAACCTCCCCCACGGTCATGAGCGCAGACGCCACGGCGTCTAGCAACGTGTCCCCTTGACTCACTGTGTCCGGTTCATAGCCGGCCGGGAGGATAACTAGTGCGTCGTATTCGTGCCGGCCCAACGCCCGGAGGCGTCCGCCCGTGTACGGCGTGAACGCCCAACGCGGGTATCCGTCAAATTCATGAGGCGTGTCCGGCCGGGAGGCGTAGGACGTGACACCCGGGACGGTTGCTAGCGCGGCCGCTATTGCCTGCCTAGCGGCCGCGGCCGGGTGAATCGGGTTAGCGTTCATCCTCCGGCCCGTCGTCCGTCTCCGCGGCGTCTGTGCCGTCGTCGGTATCGGCGCCGGCAACCGCCTCCGCCTCCGCCACGACGCGCGCCGGCGCGTCGTCTGTGGCCGGTTCAACGTGCGCGCCTGCCGTAGCGTCTGCCGGCGCGTCCTCGTCCCGTTCGGGTGCGTTCTCGCTCATGCCGTCCGCCTTTAATCGTCGGTAATGTCCGTGATTTCCTGTCCACAAACGCCACACGAAACGGCGTCCACGTTGACCGTTTCCCCGTCGTCGTCCGTGTATGCCAGATTGAGGCTAATCGGAATTCCGGCGTTGGAACAGTCCTCCGTATGACAGACGACGTTAGCCATTTCGGGTCCTTCCCTAGATTTGATGCGCGGCCCAATACACTACTAACGCGCCTACGGACCCGGCCGTCCGCGCGCCGACAATGTTCACGCCCGTTGTCGTTGTTGCCGTCCACGAAACCGCGAATTGGTGAGGGTTGCCGCCTCCGCCCGTAGCCAAAACAAACGGGGACGCCGTGAACAGTCCAACGGGGAAAGTCACGGCCACGACGGACGGCGTATTGAGCGCGCTAATCGGGATAGATACCTGTCCTCCGCACGCCACGCCCAATTTTGTGTCAACGGCAGACGCTAGATTGTGTATCGAATCGTCTCCGTCCATAACCCGATCCGTCCCCAACGGGTAGGGATAGCCTCTAGGCGTATTAGCGGGCATGTTCTTAGCCTCCGGTCCTGTACGTGTCCCACGTGACCGCGGGTGCAATTTGGTCCCAACGTTGGGACGCCGGCACGTCGTCCCAACGGCCACGGTCGGGGGTTGGTCCCAAACAGGCAATACCGTCCCACGTAATCGCGCCTACCGTGTCCCACGTCGTTGCCGGGTCAACGTCATTCCAACGCGGAGGCGGGACGGTACGGCAGTAACCCGACACGGCAAATTCCATTTCATGAACGCCGGACTCTAGGTTTTCCGTATATCCCTCTACCCACAGGTAAGCGGACGTAGGCGCGCCGTTGGCGGCCGGCAACCCGGTTAAGCCAATGAGGGAATTCATTTCCAAATCCAATAGCGCCAAATACCGCGCCTCGTCCAACCCGCCCACGTCCACCGGCAATGAGGACATAATCCACACGGGCGCGTGATTAGTGGTCAGTAGCAAATCACCCATTGCCGCGGCGTCCGCTAACGCGGCTAGTTGCGTGGACGCCTCTAATTCGTACCGGCCAAATTCCTCTATTGAGTCGTCACGTTGCGCCACGTAGCGCGGTTGGTCCCCGCTTCCGGCTACGCCGTAACCTATGGATATCTTGTTAATGAGTCCGGCCGTTGTCCGTGACCATTTGGGCGTGACTAGCACGTCACAGGCGTCTAGGGATAACGCCGGGACCGTGCCGCGCCGGTGGTCAGAATCCGCGTACCGGATTTCTCCGGCGCGGGTAGTCCAGACAATGCCTCCCGCGTCCCCTGCCGTTGCCTGTGCCACGTCTAACGCCGGTTGCGCATCTATGTCCCGGGCAATTATCTGCACGGTCCCCGGGTCCGAATAAAGCGGGTCCAGTGTCACGCCGGCCGCGGCCATAATCGCGGACACCCGGGCGCCGTCTAGTTGTTGCGGCCACGGCGTGTCCCCAACGACGCGCCGGCCCATATCCGCCAACGGGCCGGCCGCGATTATCTGCAAAACTTGCCGGTTGGGCGTGTCCTCTCCGGCCGCCTCCCACGTTTGGTCAACGTCCGTGATTTTCCCGGAGAACCGGACAGACGCCGGGTGGCCGGCAACGGTCGTTGTCACAGTGAGGACGCCGGCCACGTCCAACCCGTCCGGGTAAACGTCCTCGTCGGTATCTAGGGACAGGTCAAACGTTGCCGTATTCGGTTCCGGTTGGGTGTCCGTGTCGTCCCGGCCGTGCCGGATAGATACCCGGTCAACGAGGCAGGACACGTCAACGTCTGCGCCACCCGCGGCCGGCGTAAGCGTGACGACGTGCGTTCCGATCATGCCGCACGGCCGCCTATGCGCCGGTCATGGCCGCCTAGTAGCCGGCCTACTTGTCTTGCTACCGCCTCCGGGTCCAATGCGCCGTTAATGGTGATGTGGACGCCGGCGCCACCCGCGGCCGCGCCTGTGGCAGTACGCCCCAACGGGACGGCCGGCGCGCCGTACACGGCCGCGTTGGCGCTCGCATTGTTCCCGCCTCCGCCTTTAGGCGTGTACCGCTTTAACGCCTTACGGACGGCCGCGGCTAGGTTCCGCGCTAGTTTGTTAGCGGTTTTCTCTAGCGCGGCCGCGTCCGCCACCATTCCGTCTAGCAACGCCTGTGTCGCATCTATCCCGGTTTTATACATAGCGTCTGCCGTCTGATTGCCTAGCGTATTGGCCGCCTGTGACAATTGCGTTTGCAAACTATTGACCCGCTGCACGGCGCCGGCGCC
>Ga0157376_10002154_pt1 | contig 13258 bp, 9 predicted proteins | sample M45metaG_FD_121801 | JGI IMG/M metagenome (GOLD analysis project Ga0157376, IMG submission 121801) | Miscanthus rhizosphere microbial communities from Kellogg Biological Station, Michigan, USA - M4-5 metaG | ecosystem: Host-associated > Plants > Roots > Rhizosphere > Soil | place: USA: Michigan... | reverse complement strand
GTCTCGCCGTTCTTCGTCGGCCTGATCGCGGATCGCACGTTCGCCGCGCAACGCCTGCTCGGCGTCCTGCATGCGCTCGGCGCCGCGTTGCTGCTGTTCGCCTCGACGCAATCGTCGTTCATCCCGCTGTACGCCGCGGTGCAGCTGTACGCGCTGTGCTACATGCCGACGCTCGCGCTCACAGCATCACTGGCCATGCGCCAGATGACCGATACGAAGCAGGAATTCGGCATGGTGCGTGTGTTCGGCACGCTCGGCTGGATCGTCGCCGGCCTGGCGATCGGCGCCCTCGGCGTGGAAGCGACCGCGACGCCGATGCACTTCGCTGCCGCGGCGTCGGTGCTGATGGCGCTGTACTGCTTCACGCTGCCGGACACGCCGCCGCTTGCGCGCGGCACGGACTTCCAATGGCATCACGTCATTCCGATCGAATCCGTTCGGCTGCTGCGGCGCCGCTCGATGGCGGTGTTCGCGCTTGCGTCGTTACTGATTTGCATACCCCTGCAGTTCTACTACGCATTCACGAATCTGTACCTCAACGAGATCGGCGTGCACAACGCCGCCGGAAAAATGACCGGCGGCCAGATGTCGGAAGTGCTGTGCATGTTGCTGATTCCGTGGTTCTTCCGCCGCCTCGGCGTGAAATACATGCTCGCGGTCGGCATGCTGGCCTGGGTCGTGCGCTATGCCGCGTTCGCGTTCGGCAACGCCGACGCGCTGATGTGGATGCTGTGGCTCGGCATCATCCTGCACGGCATCTGCTTCGATTTCTTCTTCGTCGTCGGCCAGATCTACATCGACCGCGAGGCGCCGCCGACATTGCGCGCCGCGACGCAGGGCCTGATCACGTTCCTCACCTACGGCGCGGGCATGTTCATCGGCGCCTGGCTTTCCGGCCGCGTCGTCGACGCCTATTCGATCGCGGGCGCGGCTGGCGCCATCACGCACGACTGGCAATCGATCTGGCTGTTTGCGGGAACCTGCGCCGCCGTCGTGCTGGTGCTGTTCGTGCTGGCGTTCTCGGACAGTGAGCGCTCAGCCGTCGAAGCTGGCGGCGCGAAGGCGCCACAGTCGGCTTGATCGTCCATCTGCATCGCAACCGTGCAAGACCGAATGACCACTTCACTTTGACCACATCACTTTGATCAGATCATGATGACCACATCACGCAGACGATTTCTCATGCAATCAGGCCAGTTCGCCGCAGCAGCGCTCGCATCCACGTGGATATCGCGGCGCGCGGCGGCGAATCCGTTGGGCAAGCCGGTGGGCATTCAGCTGTGGACGGTCAACGGGCCGATGCAGGCCGATGCGGCCGGCACGCTGAAGAAGCTGCGCAAGATCGGTTACGGCGTGGTCGAGTCCGCCGGTTTCGGCAAGCTCACGGCGAAACAGTTCCGTCAGCTGCTCGACGACGCGGGACTGGCCTGCCCGAGCGCCCATCTTTCGTTCGATCCCGACAACCTCGGTCCCGCGTTCGACGATGCGCACGCGGTCGGGGCCGCTTATGCGACCAGCGGCTCGCTGGATGCACTCGTGCTTGCCAAACCGGCGAGCGATGCGGCGAAGCGCGCAATGAGCCTGGACGAAGCCAAGCGCACCGCGGAACTGACCAACCGTATCGGCGCTGCGGCCAAGCGCGCAGGTCTGCAATACGTCTATCACAACCATGCGCGTGAATTCGCCGATCAGGGCGGCGCATGCGGCTACGACTTGCTGCTCCGCGAGACCGATCCGGAACTCGTCAAGTTTGAAATCGATTGCGGCTGGATGATCTTCGCCGGACATGATCCGATCGCCTACTTCAATAAGTATCCGAATCGCTTCCCGCTGATTCACGTCAAGGATTTCCTGCCGGCTTCCGACAAAAGCACGGGCGAAATGCTAGGCGCGGAACTCGGGCACGGCGTCGTCGACTACAAGCCGATCTTCGCCGCCGCGTGGAAAGCCGGTTTGAAGCACTATTTCGCCGAACAGGAGGGGCCGTTCGCACGCATGGATCAGCTGCAGGCCGCGCAGGTCGACTACGACTATCTGCATTCGATGAAGTGAAGTCCCGTTTCAGCGAGTGATTCATGCCCGATGAACTGCACAGTCCGAGCCGGCGCGCCGCGCTCGGGAGATTGGCTTTCGCTGCTGGCGCGTTTGCTTCGGCGAACCTGGTGCAGGCGTGGGCGGCGCCCAATCACGCGAGCACTGCTCGTACCACGGGAAGGCTCAAGCAATCGGTTTGCCGCTGGCCGTACGACAAAATTGCGCTGCCCGAATTCTGCCGCCGCGCGAAGCAGCTCGGCCTCGCGGGGATCGACTTGCTGCACGTCGATGAATGGCCCATTGCCGAGGATGCCGGACTCGCCGTTTCGATGGGTTATCCGAGCCGGCGCGGGAAGTTCATCGAGACCGGCTTCAACGATCCGGCCAATCACGCTTCGCTGATCGGCGAACTCGAAGCCGCGCTGCCGCTCGCCGCGCGCGCGAAGGTGCCGAATGTCATCGCGATGTTCGGCAATCGCACTGCGCAGATCGGCGAGTCGGCGGCGATCGCGAATTGCATCGCGGGTCTGTCGAAGATCGCGCCGCTGGCCGATGAACTCTGCGTCACGATTTGCGTCGAACTGCTCAACAGCAAGGTCGACCATGCCGGCTACCAGGGCGACCACACCGCGTTCGGTGTCGCCGTCATGCAAGGCGTGAATTCGCCGCACGTGAAACTGCTCTACGATATCTATCACATGCAGATCATGGAGGGCGACGTGATCCGGACGATTCGCGACAACATCAAGTGGATCGGCCATTTTCACACGGGCGGCATCCCCGGCCGGCATGAGATCAACCAGACGCAGGAGCTGAACTATCACGCAATCGCCGAGGCGATCGCGGATCTGGACTATCACGGCTACGTCGCTCACGAGTTCGAGCCGACGCGGGCCGATCCGTTTGCGTCGTTGGCGGAGGCCATTCGGGTATGCACGGTATGAATTCACCCGACGTCATCCCAGGGAAAGCTGGGATCCAGCATTCGCGAGGCGTGGCTCAAGTCTCAGAATCCGTTCGCCCTGAGCGTAGGCGCGAGGCGCCGAAGTCGAAGGGACGCACCGGCGTTTCGACTTAGCTTGCTACGCAAGCTACGCTCAACGCGAACGGAGTTTAGGGTCCAAACCAGACCTGATTGGATAAGGGCTGGATCCCAGCCTTCGCTGGGATGACGAGAGAGAATATCTGACATTTGTTCGGAAGCTACTGGAAGATATAACCGATGCCGTTCATCACATCCGCCACCGCAACGAGTGAAACCTACGATGTCATCGTCGTCGGTTCTGGCGCGGGTGGCGGCCAGACTGCCTACACGCTGACGATGGACGGCGCGCGCGTGCTGATGCTCGAGGCCGGGCGCAAATACGATCCGGTCAGCGAGACGCCGATGTTCCAGACGCCGGACCTCGCGCCGTTGCGCGGCAAGGGAACCTCGGACAAGCCGTTCGGTTTCTACGATGCGACGATCGACGGCGGTTGGCAGGTGCCCGGCGAGCCTTATGTTCAGACGCGCGCCGACGATGCCGGCCGCTTCGACTGGTGGCGTGCGCGCATGCTCGGCGGCCGCACGAACCACTGGGGACGCATTTCGTTGCGCAACGGGCCGTACGATTTCAAACCATGTTCGCGCGACGGGCTCGGCTTTGATTGGCCGATTTCGTACGAGGACATGGCACCGTACTACGACAAGGTCGAAATGCTCATCGGCGTCTACGGAGCGAACAACGGCCTTGAGAATACGCCCGACTCACCGGATGGGTGTTTGTTGCCGCCGCCGAAGCCGCGGGTCAGCGATCTGCTCGTCGAACAGCGGGCCGGCAAACTCGGTATTCCGGTAATTCCCGGCCACCGCGCCGTGCTGACGCAACAGCTCGACTGGAAGACCTCCCCGGCGAAACTGCATCCCGGCAACGAGACCGCGCAGAAGATCATCGCCGAGGACATGCAGCGCCGCGCCGCCTGCTTCTGGGCAACGCCATGCGGACGCGGCTGTTCGATCCGCGCGAACTACCAGTCGACGACGGTGCACCTGCCACCCGCGCTCGCGACCGGCAAGCTCGACATCGTGACCGACGCGATGGTCCATGAGGTCACGCTGGGCAAGGACGGCCGCGCGACCGGCGTCGGCTTCGTCGACAGGACTACGGGCAAGCATCAGCACGTCAGCGCGCGCGTCGTCGTGCTCGCGGCCAGCGCGTGCGAAACGGTACGCATCCTTCTGAATTCGAAGTCGGCGCAATTCCCGCACGGGCTCGCGAACTCGAGCGGCAACGTCGGCAAGTACATCATGGACACCGTCGGCAGCAGCCTCGATGGACAGGTTCCACTGCTCGAAGACATGCCGCCACACAACGAGGACGCCGCGGGCGGACTGCAGATGTATGTGCCGTGGTGGCTGTATCAGCACGCCGGCGAACTTGGGTTCGCGCGCGGCTACCACATCGAATTCGGCGGCGGCAAAAGCATGCCGGGTCTCGGCACGGCCGAAGGACTCGAATGGCTGACCGGCGGCAGCTACGGCAAAAAATTCAAGCAGGACGCGCGCCGCTATTACGGCTCGTTCGTCGGCTTCGACGGGCGCGGCGAGATGATCCCTAACGAGCACTCGTACTGCGAGATCGATCCGAAAGTGAAGGACAAGTGGGGTATTCCGGTACTGCGCTTCCACTGGAAGTGGTCCGAACACGAAACCCGCCAGGCCGCGCACATGCAAAAGACGTTTGCCGGGATCATCGAAGCAATGGGCGGCCGCGTGAATGGAAAAGCTGAAACCGACGGCGCCAAGGCGATCGCGCCGGGCGGCAGCATCATCCACGAAGTCGGCGGCGCGATCATGGGCGCTGATTCGAAAACGTCGGTCACCGATCGCTGGTGCCAGACCTGGGACGTGAGGAACCTTTTTCTGACCGACGGCGCGCCATTTGCGTCGAATGCCGACAAGAATCCGACGCTGACGATCATGGCCAACGCCTGGCGCGTCGCCGACCGGATTCTCGAACGCATGCGCCAGAAGGAGTTGTGATGGATCGGCGAACGACAATCAAGTGGATGCTGACTGCGGCGGCCTCGGTAGCTTCGCTACGCGGGGTTGCGCTGGCCAAGACAGTATTGGCTTCTCCGTCCGACCTGCGCATGTCGGCGGCGAAGGGATATGGCACCGACCCGAATCTGCTGAACTCGTACAAGCCGGGCGAACTGTGGCCGCTGACGTTCACCGCGAAGCAGCGCCGCACGGCCACCGCGCTCAGCGATCTGATCATGCCGGCCGACGAAACCTCGCCGAGCGCATCCGCAGTCGGCGTGATCGACTTTCTCGACGAATGGATCAGTGCGCCTTACGAGCCGAACCAGAAAGATCGCAAATTGGTCCTCGAAGGCTTCAGGTGGATTGATCGCGAGTCGGCCAAGCGATATTCAGAGCCGTTCGCGGCTCTCGACGAATCGCAGCAAAAAGCCATCTGCGATGACATCTGCTACGCGCCGAAAGCAAAGCCGCATTTCGCCAAGGCCGCGCTTTTCTTCGCGCGCTATCGCGACTTGACCGCCGGCGGGTTCTACACGACGCCGCAAGGGCGCAAGGATCTGCAATATGTCGGCAACATGCCGCTCGCGCGCTACGACGGGCCGCCGATCGAAGCGCTGAAGAAAGCGGGGCTCGCGTGAGAACCAGGGCAGGACGTCGAGAACGCTTGCCGGCGAACGAAACTGCGCATCAGGAACGTCCGAACGAAAATTCGATGGGAGAAGTTCAATGAAAATCGCGACAACTGCCCTCGCGACACTCGTGCTTGCGGTCGCTCTGACAGGCACAGCGTTCGCCGGCATAAAATTAGTCCAGTCCCAGGACAGTATGACGAAGACATGGCATCCCTTGGTCGAAGATTCGACCGCAAAGAGTTGGCGTGGCTGGATTTCACCGGACTTGCCGAAGGGTTGGACCATAGCCAACGGAGTGATCTCCAAGGACGGCGAAGTCGACGATCTCGTGACGCGCGAAGAGTTCGCGAACTTCGAACTGGAACTCGAGTGGAAGCTCGGCAAGGCCGGCAACAGCGGCGTCTTCTATCACGGCACGCGCGAATACGATCACATCTACTGGAGCGCGCCGGAATATCAGCTGCTCGACGACGCGAATGCCCCCGACGGGCAGAAACGGCTCACCGCCGCGGCTGCCGCCTACGGGCTGTATGCGGCGCCCGAGGGAATCGTTCACGCGTTCGACGAGTGGAACACGACGCGCATCGTCGTCAACGGCGCCCACGTCGAACATTGGCTCAACGGCAAGAAGGTCGTCGAATATGAATTGTGGAGTCCCGACTGGAAGGCGAAGGTCGCGGCCAGCAAGTTCGTGAAATATCCGAACTACGGCTTGGCGAAGAAGGGGTACATCGGCATCCAGGGCGATCATCCGGGCACGCTGGAGTTGCGCAACATCCGGATTCGCGAATTGCCGTAGGCGCGATTGCCTGCAAACTTACAGAAGGACCAGGGGAAGATTCCGGCAAAGTGGAGGTACGAGTAGCCGCCAAGGGCCGAGGCCCTAGGTTGTGCAGCGGCAGAGGCGGCTGCACGACAACTCCTCCCGACACGATACACAACTGCCGTCATCCCCGCGAAAGCGGGAATGACGACTTTTCTTTGCCTCCGTCTGGAGCGACACGCTCCGAACCACCCCGCAATCCTTTAGCAACTCATTTTTTCCGTGAACGCAAACGCGATCCCTATTTCTTCTCCGCCACCGGCGTGAACAGCAGGTCCTGGTAGTCGTAGCTGAAGTCGGCCAGCGGCGAGACCGGCTTCAGCGTGATCTTCTCGACCTTGCCGTCGGCGTCGAGCGCGAAGTTGACGTACGCCGGCTCGATGTTCTTGTCGTTGAACTTGGTCGTGAAGCTGTCGTACTGCCAGTGCTCGAGCGTGCCGCCCATGTTCGGCGTCGACTTGAAGTCGAAGGTCAGCTTGCCGGCCTTGTTCAGCGCGAACTCGATGTTGCCGTACCACGGATCGTTGAACGTGCCGACGTAGCTCTTGAGCGGCAGGGACGGGCCGACCTTCGCCGGTTTCGCGGCTTTAGCCTTGTACGCCTCGAGTCCTGCCGCGATCCGGCTCTTCTTGAAGGCGATAAACTTTTCCGGCCATTCCTGCGCTGGCGCGCCGAGGTAGTGGTCGAGCAGTTCGAACGCGAGGCCGACGATGATCTCGCCATCCTCGCTGTTGATCGTGATCGTGAAACCGGTGTTCTTCTCCGGAATCAGCATGACCAACGTCTGGAAGCCGAACACCGCGCCGCCGTGCGTGATCAGCTTCACGCCGCGGTAATCGCGCACGTCCCAGCCGAGCGCGTACAGGTCGAAGTTCGGGGTTGTCGCCGCGATCGGGCCGGGCCGCGGTGAGACCGGCATGATCGTGCGCGGCGTCCACATCTCGTCGCGCGCCGCGGTGCTGAACAGGTGGCCATCGCTGTCGACGAGCTTGCCGCCGCCGAGCTGGATGCGCAGCCAGCGCGCGAAGTCGTTCGCGCTGATCGCCAGGCCACCGGCCGGCGCGGCGTTGCGGCCGAGTTCGTCGCGTTCGTCGAGCAGTTCCTGCGTGCCGGTTCCGCGCAGTCCGCCATTCATGCGCGCGTGCGGATAGGCGCGGTTCGCCGTGGCGAAGCGCTTGTCCTCGTCGCTGGTCGAATTGACCATGCCGGCGGGCTTGAGCACATGCTCGGCAGTGAACTTCTCCCAGGTCTCTCCGGTCATCGCCTCGATCATCTGGCCGGCGACCATGTACAGGATGTTGTCGTAGGCGTAACCGCTGCGGAAGCTCGTTGCCGGCTTGATGTAGCGCAGGCGCTTGACCGATTCGGCACGCGACAGGCTCGTGCGCGGAACGAACAGCAGATCGCCGGCGCCGAGGCCCAGGCCGCTGCGATGCACGAGCAAGTCGCGGACCGTCATCTCGCGCGTGACCCACGAATCGTACATCTGGAATCCGGGCAGGTGATCGATGACCTTGTCGTCCCACGACAGCTTGCCCTGGTCGACGAGGATCGCCAGGTCGGCGACCGTAAACGCCTTGCCGGTCGAGCCGTTTGGAAAGATCGTGTCGGCATCGACCAGTTCGGGCGAGCCGAGCTTGCGCACGCCGAAACCCTGGGCGAATGTGACCTTGTCGTTTTCGACGATTGAGATCGACATGCCGGGCACGCCGACTTCCTTGCGCAGCGCTTCGACGCGCTGGTCGAAGTTTGCGGGCGGCGCGGCGAGGGCGCTGGCAGAGCAAGCCAGGGCAATAGCGAGGTAGGACAGATGTTTCATGATGTCTCCGGAGAACTTGGGAACCGCAATTTTTCCTGACGTCATTCCCGCGGAAGCGGGAATCCAAATTGCTCTACTCTCAAACAGGATCAAGATGGATTCCCGCTTTCGCGGGAATGACGTCCAATGGAGGAAGCTGGTTTTTTTTGACGCCACAACCGCGCAACGCCAAGCGTCATCAGCGGCACCACATAAATCAGCAGAAATATCGCAGCCAGCGCGCGATAGCCCTTCGCGATCAGCGCGACGAGCCCGAAGCGATCGGCAAGCAGCATGCAGCACACGAGCAACGCGAGGGCGATTACCAGGCGCGCGCGATGCGTCAGCGGCGTGCCGCGCGCGCTCTGCCAGGCCTTCGCGACTCTTTCGTTGATCGCGTGCACGGCGCCGGTCCCGCTCTCGAGCAGCGCGCAGAAGATCATCAGCTGGAACAGAAGGTGGAACAACGGCTGGTCGAGGCGCTGCAGCATGAAATCGGATGGCAGCGTTTCGTTGCCGATCGCAGGATAGAACGCGACCATGCAGGTAAAGAACAGCAGCGCCGGCAGCATGGCCAGCGGACCGGCGATCAGGCCGGCGACGACCGCATCGCGATCGGAAGTCAGGTGGCGCAAGACCGGCAGGATCACGATCGCGCCGATGATGTTGTAGCTGGCATAGGTCAGTCCGCCGAGCGCCCAATCCGTCGCCGGCACGTCGAGCGCGAATCCGGCGAGAATGCGGTCGCCGAAGTGCGTGAACGCGAGCAGCATGAACAGCACGTAGACACCGTAGAGCAGGAACGATACGTACTTGAAAAGGCGCTCGACCGACTCGTTGCCGAACATCACAAAGCCGGCGATGGCGACCATCAGCGCAAGCGTGCCGGCGATCACCGGCAGGCCAAACATCGCCGCGCCGATAGCGCCGGCCGCCGCGCCGAACACGGCGAGGATCAGCACGACGAACAACACATAGGCGATCTCGAACACGATCCAGCCGCGGCCGAGCAGCGCATGGAAGAAACTCAGGTAGTCACGCGCGCCGCTTGCGCGCGCGAACAGGAATGTCGTCACGCACACGACGCTCCAGATCACCATCGCAAGCAGCATGCCGGCGATGCCGCCCCACGGTCCGCTCGGCAGGAAGAACTCGGCCAGTTCGCGACCGGTCGCGTAGCCGCCGCCGATCACGACCGCCTTGAATGCAAATCCCGGCAGCAGGAAGCGCTGGAACCAGGTTGAGGGCTTGGTCGCTGCGGCAGTCATCACGCGTCGCGTCCGTGCCCAGTGCACAAATGCAGAGCACGCTTTTCCCCCTCTGCCCATCGAATGGTGGGGAGAGGGTGGGGTGAGGGGCCAGCCTCCCAGATTGGAAGCGTGTTGACTCGAAGGCGCACGCACCCCTCCCCCCTGACCTCTCCCCGCAAGCGGGGCGAGGGGGCAAGCAAGAGCGCTCGTTTGTTGAAGCGGGACATCAGGCGACCGCGTCGCTGCGCAACAGGTCGGCCGCGGACGCGACTTCTACCGCGCGCTCGCCTTCGATGCGTCGCGTCTCGCGGTCGAGCGCGAGCAACAGCGCCGCGGCGAGCGACGCGATCACCGCGAGCAGCACGAAGTAGACCGGATGCGACATGCGGCTCCACAACGTGCCGACGATTCCGGCGGTCATGCTGCCGGTGAAGATCGCGAGGAACCAGGCAGCAACCGTAGTGGCACCCATCGAGGGCGGCGCGAGCCGCGCGAACAACCCAAGGCCGGTAGGCAGGATGAACAACTCACCGAGCGTATAGACGATGAAGTAAGCCAGCAGCCACAGCCAGCTGGCCTGTCCGCTGCCAGCCATCCAGGCGGCCACGGCGAGAATCAGATACGACGCGGCTACGGTCAGCGCACCGGTGGCCATCTTCTGCATCGACGACGCGTCGCGGCCGGCCTTGGCGCGGCGGCTCCACCACGCCAGCAGCGCCGGCGTCATCAGGATTACGAACATTGGATTCAATGCCTGGAACCAGGTCATCGGAATCGTCATCAATGCCGTTGCACGGTCGATGCCGGCGTCGGCGAACAGAGCCACGGTGTTGCCGACCTGCTCGTAGGCGCCGCGGAAGATCGTCACGGCAAGTCCGACACCGAGCAGCAACATGACCGTCGCCTTGCCGTTGCGCACGGCTTGCGCCTTGACCGCAGCGCGCTGCACGCGGCCCTGCTCCGGCAGATACTTGCCACCGGCCACGTAGACGACGAGGCCGAGCAGCATGCCGATGCCGGCTGCGCCGAAGCCCCAGTGCCAGCCATAGGTTTCACCGAGGAATCCGCACACCAGCGGCGCAAGAAAGCCGCCGACGTTGATGCCGACGTAGTAAACGTTGTAGGCCCAACCGCGGCGCGGATCGTCGGGCTTGTACAGATCGTTGATCTGGCTCGGCAGGCTCGGCAGGAACAAGCCGTTGCCGAGCGCGATCGTGGCGAGCGCGGGATAGAACAGCGGCTCGAACGTCATCATGAAATGGCCGAGCGCCATCGTGCTGCCGCCGATGATCACGGCGCGACGCTTGCCGAGCCAGCGGTCGGAAATGATGCCGCCGATGATCGGCGTGAAGAATGCCAGCGACGTATAGGTGCCGTAGATCAGCGACGACATCTGCTGGCCGATCATGAGCTGCTTGGTCATGTAGTAGACGAGCAGCGCACGCATTCCGTAGTAGGAGAACTGCTCCCACATTTCGGTCAGAAACAGGATGGTCAGCCCGCGCGGCTGACCAAACCAGTTACGGCCATCATTCACGGCGGTGTTCACGGCGTTGCGGCGTGCACCGATCCCCAGACCTTGTCGCTGCACCACGCCAGTCCTTCGTCATAGCTGATCGCAGGCGTCCGGTCATGGGCAAGAAAGATTGGACCGTCCAGATCGACGATGTCGCAGAGCTGGCCGAGCACGAATGCCGGCGCCATCGCCAGCGACGAGCCGACCATGTTGCCGACCATGACGTTCAGGCCGAGGCGCTTGGCCTCGTGGGCCATGGCCAGGCCTTCGGTCAGGCCACCGCACTTGTCGAGCTTGATGTTGATGACGTTGAAGCGGCCGACGAGACCGGCGACGTCGCCGAAGCTGAGCGCGCTTTCGTCGGCGGCGATCGGAATCGGTGAAGTGAAACCGTCGAGATCGGCTTCGCGGCCGCGCTTGAGCGGTTGCTCGAGCAGCGAAACATCGGCTTCGACGAGCACGCTGAGCAGCTGGTCGAGATCGAGAATGCCGTAGCCCTGGTTTGCATCGACGCCGAGCCAGGTGTGCGGACGCGCGCGGCGCACGGCGCGCACGCGCGCGATGTCGCGCTCGAGTTCGCCGGTCAGCTTCATCTTCAGGGCGCGTGCGTGCGCGTACTTGGTCGCGCCTGCGGCCATGACCGATGGATCGTCGGCACCGAGTGTGAACGTCGTGATGAGCGGCTTCGGCGGCGGCAGTCCGGCCAGTTCCCAGACTTCCTTGCCGCTGCGGTGCGCTTCCAGGTCCCAGAACGCACAATCGATCGCGTTGCGCGCGCCGCCGGGCGGCAGCAATTGCTGCAGTCCGGCGCGATCGATGCCAGCCTCGATCGCACTGCGCGCACCTTCGATCGCCTCGAGCATCTGCGGTGCATTGTCGCCGAGATAGTAGACGCCGGACGCCTCGCCGCGGCCGCGATGGGCGCCGTCGTCAAGAGTGACGACGACGGCATCCTGCTCCTCGAACACATACCCGGAAATACGGAACGGCTCGGCGAGGCGCAGCTTTTCGACCGCAACGTTGAGCGTCAGCTTCGTCATCAGTAGTTCACTCCCCAACCGATGAGATGGAACGCGTACGCGACCCAGAGCACGACGAGCGTCGACAACACGAGCACGAGGCTCCACAGCTTCGCCGGCCAGCGGCGCTGGCCAGTCCAGACGGCCTTCAGGTTCCACAGCGTCAGCAGGAAGCCGCCAATGAACGCGAAGAAGCCGAAGACCTGGCAGAAGCGAATGATCGGATCGAACGCCGACGTGGTCTTGTTCAAGTCGCCGAACATCGAGATGACCGAAATCGTCCACGTGAGGAACGCGCCGAGCGACAGCAGTGCGCCGAGCTTGCCGGCGCGATAGGCGCGCAGCGCGGGCGCCGGAAGCTCCAGGCGCGCGCGGAAGCGACGGCGCACGATCGCGTTGACCGGCCAGAACACGACGGTCAGCAGCAACGCAGCAAGACTCGCGCACAACGCCGGCACGAGCCACGCGCCATTGCGCCCCGCCTCGACCGGCAGGAAGACCTCGAACGGCGCAGCGAGACCGTAGCTGAAGCGCTCGACGCGTCCGTCGACGACTTTCGCCGCCAGAGCATCGTGGCCATCCACGTCATGCCAGACGAACGGTGCGATCTCGACCCACTTGATCGGCTTGCCGTTCAGACCCTTCGCATCGGCCAGGACGAGTTCGCCCTTGGCTCCGACGCTGATCTTGGTCTGGCCGATCAGGCCGATTGCGGACAGGAACCGCGTGAAAGAACCGCGCGACGCATACCAGTTGCCGACCAGCAACTGCGCATGCTGCTTCGCGGTCGCCTCGTCGACGCGGGCGGTGGTGAGCGGCGGACCCGGGAAATAGCGATCGGCGAAGTCGGCGAACAGCGCGAGGCGCAGGTGGTGCGCCGCGCCTTCCTTGCCGGCCGCGTTGAACGACACGTAGAAGCCGACATTTTCCTTCATGAAAAGGTGCAGCGAGGTGTGGAAGTTCTGCGAGTCGCCCAGGTGGGCGATGACTTCGCGGCCGTTGATGTTCGTTTCGAAGAAGCCGAGTTCCATGCGGTCCAGCGGCGGCAGCAAGGTCAACGGGCTGTCGTGCATCTGCTTGGCCGTTTCCTCCTTGAGGATGCGGTTGCCGTTGTACTCGCCGTTCTGCAGGTGCGCGATCATGAAATGCGCCATGTCCTCG
>Ga0157376_10002153_pt1 | contig 13260 bp, 10 predicted proteins | sample M45metaG_FD_121801 | JGI IMG/M metagenome (GOLD analysis project Ga0157376, IMG submission 121801) | Miscanthus rhizosphere microbial communities from Kellogg Biological Station, Michigan, USA - M4-5 metaG | ecosystem: Host-associated > Plants > Roots > Rhizosphere > Soil | place: USA: Michigan... | reverse complement strand
TGCCGGTGCCGGCCCGGGCGATCCGGAATTGATCACCCTCAAAACCGCCAGGTGCCTGAGAGAAGCTGAAGTAGTTATTACCGGCCGCCTGGTCAGTGATGTCGTTCTCGAATCCTGGGTGAATCCTAAAGCGCTGATACTCCATGCCGGTAAACAAAGAAGAAGAGAAGGTTCCACTCCGCAACACATCATCAATGAACTGCTGGTAGAATATGCACTTCAGGGTAAAAAAGTAGTACGACTGAAAGGCGGAGATGTTTCAGTTTTTTCAAACCTCCTGGATGAGTTGCAGGCTCTGAATAAATATGGAATTTCTTATGAAATTATTCCGGGCATTACGGCTGCCTGCGGCGCAGCAGCCTATGCAGGAATTCCGCTGACCGCCCGCAATCATGCACAGGCAGTGCGTTTCCTGACCCTGCATAAAAATGAAATCATTCAATCCAGCTACTGGAAAGAACTTGCACAAACTGAAGATACCCTTGTTTTTTATATGTCGGGTGACACGACTGATGATCTGGTAAAAAGTTTGTTGGAACATGGTATAAAAAAAGACAGATCCATCGCGGTCATAGAGCAGGCCACAACCCCGCTTCAAAGAGTCTTCAGCACCGGCATTCATCAGTACCTGGCCGAATTGGGAAACAGAACTTATACATCACCTACCCTGATTATCGTGGGTAAAGTGGCTTCTCTCCATGATGAATTAAAATGGATGACAGAAAATCCATCCAATGGCGAATTATATTTTAAACCAGTTAATAAAAATAAGGAAGAGGAGGTCAGAGCATGAGTCCGGAAAAAAAGAAACAAATCAGCGATTTTCTTAATTCCCTAAACAGGGAGGAGCAAATCTGGTCAAACGGATACCTGGACGGGATACTGCAGGAATCTGGTTCCGCCGCTTCAGCGCCTGGCAAATCTGCTGCAGAAAATAAAAAGATTACCATTGCCTACGGCACGGAATCCGGCAATTCGAAAAAAATTGCAAACCTTTTCGCTTCCCGCGCAAAACAGGAAGGCATCCATGCCAAACTGGTAAGCCTCGATCAGTACAGGTTAACAGACCTTCCCAAAGAAGAATATTTCCTCACAGTGATCAGTACTCAGGGAGAAGGCGAACCACCTGCTTCTGCGAAAAAGTTTTATGATCATATTCACCAGAATGGTTTCAAACTTCCAAAATTGAAATATGGTGTGCTTGCATTGGGAGACACTTCATATCCCATGTTTTGCAAGGCTGGTGAAGATGTGGATCACCAGTTGGGCAGCCTGGGTGGTGAACGCATCGTTGAAATCCAGCGCTGTGATGTGGATTTTGAAACAGACGCGCAGAAATGGATGAATGATGTAATTCAAAAAATCAGTGGGAGCCAAACCGCAGTTCAGCCCATGGCGAAGACTGTCAAAAAATCAACCGGAAAAAAAATATACAAGGGTGAGATTCTGACGAATATTAATCTTAACGACAGGGGCTCAGCCAAACAGACACATCATATAGAGATTGCCTGCGAAGAGGTTTTTTATAAACCCGGTGATTCACTCGGAATCATACCTCATAATCCGCTGGCCATTGTTGAAGCTATCATTGCACATACCGGTGTTGATGCGGAAAGGACATTTGTTCATCGGAATGATACATATTCGGTCTACGAACTCCTGCATAAAAAACTTAATGTCGTTTACCTTCCGGAACGGGTTGTGGCAAAATATGCAGCGCATATATCGGCAGAAATTCCAGTGGTTAAAACCAGCTTGCTCGACTTGATAAAAAGCTACCCGGTAAATGATGCTGCCCATTTTGAAACTTTTCTTCAGCAGCTTGAGCCCATCACACCCCGTTTGTATTCGATTTCTTCTTCGCTGGAGTCACTGGATGGTGAAGTACATCTTACCGTTGCCCGGGATGCTTTTTCTATCGCGGAAGAACTGAAATATGGTTTATGTTCAGATCATTTATGTGCCCTGAAAGCAGGTGATACTATTGATTTTTATATTCATCACAACGACCAGTTCAGATTACCCGAAGATGATAAAGATGTTATCATGATCGGTCCCGGCACGGGTATCGCACCCTTCCGCGCTTTCCTGAGTGAAAGGGAATCTGCCGGAGCCAGCGGGCGTAACTGGCTGTTTTACGGAGACCAACATTTCATATCTGATTTTCTATACCAAACGGAATTGCAGCAATGGAAAGATAGTGGTATTCTGCATGAGCTGGACGTGGCTTTCTCCCGGGATCAGCCCGAAAAAATTTATGTTCAGGACAAGATCCGTCAGCGGGCAACAGAATTTTTTCATTGGCTTGAAAATGGCGCCACGCTCTATGTATGTGGAGCTAAAAAAATGAGTGAGGACGTGGAAAAAACCATCCTGGATCTCTTAATAAATTCCGGTGACAAAGAAGATCCGGAAAATTACCTCAACGAATTAAAATCTGCTGGAAGATACCTGAAAGACGTTTATTGAAATAAACATTATGAGCGAACCGAATTTATCAGCAATAGAGAAAGTGAAACAGACAAGTGATTCTCTGAGGGGCACGATTAAAGAAGGCCTCGCCGACGAAATTACCGGAGCAATCAGCGAAGACGATAAGGCGCTCGTAAAATTCCACGGCATGTACCTGCAGGATGACCGTGACCGCAGGGAAGAAAGGGCTGAGAAAAAACTCGAGCGCCTGTATTCCTTCATGATCCGTCTTCGTTTGCCAGGTGGTTTCCTGACTGCTGAACAATGGCTGGCTACCCAGGATATTGCCGGCGAGCACACTACCGGTATTATAAAAATCACCACCCGTCAAACGGTTCAGTTGCATGGTTTATATAAATCCCATGTAAAGCCGACGATCCAGGCGTTCAATACTGCCAAACTACATTCCATCGCCACCTGCGGTGATATCAATCGCAATGTGATAGCTGCTTCACATCCACAGCAATCGCCTATTCATAAAGAAGTGCACGATTTTTCTTTCAAAATTGACAAACTACTCCTGCCGAAAACAAAAGCATATTTTGAGATCTGGCTGGATGATGAAAAAATAGCAGACAAAAAAGACGAAGAAGATCCTCTTTATCAGGATCGGTACCTACCGAGGAAATTTAAGATCGCCATCGCCATCCCTCCGAATAACGACGTGGATGTTTTTGGGAATGATCTCGGCCTGATCGCCATTATTGAGAACAACAAACTGAAAGGATATAATATTGCTATCGGCGGAGGTCTTTCTTCCACCCACGGAAACCCGGCAACTTATCCCAGACTGGGCACGGTGATCGGTTTCGTAAGTGGTGAAGAAAAAATTCTCAAAACTATTTATGAAATCGTAACCATTCAGCGGGATTATGGTAATCGTTCCGACAGATCGCTTGCGCGCTTGAAATATACCGTGGACAAAATGGGGGTAGAATGGTTTAAAACCGAAATCGCACGTCGAACCGGATTTCCTTTGGAAAAAGAAAAACCATTTCAGTTCACCGACCGGAAAGATTTTTATGGCTGGTTTCAGAACCATGATCAATTGTGGTATTATACCCCGTTTATTGAAAATGGCAGGGTGACCGACGATGAAAAAGCTGCACTGAAAACTGCTCTTTACGAAATTGCAGAAACTCGTAAACTGAATTTCAGGTTTACGGCTAACCAGAATGTGATCCTCGCAGATATCCGGAATGAAGACAAAGAAACGATTGAAAAAATTCTGAAGAAGTATCATATAGAAGAATATACGGATGCCGTTAGTTCTATAAGGAGAAATTCCATGGCCTGTGTTGCATTGAATACTTGTCCCCTGGCTTTTGCAGAAGCCCAGCGTTACCTGCCCTCTCTGCTCAGCAAAATTGAACCAATGCTCAACAAATACGGTCTGCAGCAGGAAGATATTATCCTCCGTATGACCGGGTGCCCCAATGGTTGCGCCAGATCCTACATCGCCGAGATTGGTTTTATCGGGACCGCCCTGGGCCGATACAATCTTCAGCTGGGTGGGGATCATGCCGGCATGCGACTGAATAAAGTATATAAGGAAAGCATGGATGAAGCAGCTATCCTACAGGAACTCGATCAGCTTTTTGCTCAGTTTGCCGGGGAAAGAAAAAAAAGTGAATCCTTCGGCGATTTTGCAGTTAGAAAACAATGGGTATGAATTGGTGGACAGTTGATGGTTTATGGTTGAGAATTTTTTTCAATATTATATATTATAATAAGACATTAAGAATCTGAATTAAAATATTTAAAAGTCTACTAATTTAATAGGGAATTAACTATATTTGTCACTAATTCACAGGAAACGACAGTCATCAATTGTCAATCAATGGAGAACCAGGGTTCAACATTTATACCGGCACCTTTCATCAGCAAGACGGACAAAAACCGTCTCTTCCCGGTATTTCTGAAACTCGAGGAACTTGAATTGCTGATAGTCGGTGCCGGGAAAGTGGGACTCGAAAAATTGACAGCGGTTTTACAGAATGCACCTGCTACGTCCATTACGGTGGTAGCCACCGAAATTTCTGATGAGGTCAGAAAGCTTGCAGATAATTATCCCCGAGTAAAACTAATGGAGAAGGCATTTGAACCCGATGATCTGGATGAAAAGGAAATCGTGATCATTGCAGTAAATGATAAAGCGACGAGCAATTATGTCCGGGTGCTTTCCAAACAAAAGAACTTACTGGTAAATGTGGCTGATACGCCGGAATTATGTGATTTCTATCTCGGATCCATCGTGGATAAGGGGAACCTGAAAATCGCAATTTCCACCAATGGAAAATCTCCAACCATTGCAAAAAGAATGCGTGAGCAGTTAAATGAACTGATCCCGGATGAAATAGAAGGCGTGATACAAAATATGCATACTATCCGCCAGGACCTGAAAGGAGACTTCGCAGAAAAAGTCCGTCAACTTGATGATCTGACAAAACTACTCAGCGCCAAGCATGCAAATCTGGAAGTGGCGGAAAAACCAGCCGGGAAAAATTGGACCCGTATTGTGATATTTTGTTTACTGGCTTTTTTGTTTATAGTTATAGGACATTCCCTCTCCTATCTTCCGTTGGATGAGATCAGTGTCGGATTAAAGAAGATTCCGGATTATATTAATGTTCCTTCTTTCCTGATGATGCTGGCCACTGGCTTTCTTGCACAGATGGTTGATGGTTCCATGGGTATGGGATATGGTACGATCTCCACTACTTTTCTCCTGGCAAACGGAGTTAATCCGGCCATCGTGAGCAGTCGTGTGCATACAGCCCGTGTGTTTTCCAGCGGAGTCTCCGGATACAGTCATCACCGGTTCGGAAACATCAATAAAAAATTATTCAAAACCCTGGTTATTCCCGGTGTTATCGGTGCCCTGCTGGGTGCTTCCCTGGCTTTTTATGGTCAGAAATATTCCGTTTACGTGCGTATTCCGCTTTCCATGTATACACTTTACCTCGGATATTTTATTGTAAAAAAAGCATTCAAGAAAAAAAATCAACAATATAAAATCAAAGGAGCGGGATGGCTGGCTTCTGCCGGCGGATTCATGGATGCGTTTGCAGGCGGTGGCTGGGGATCACTTGTTACCGGAACGCTGATTTCCAAAAGAAGAAATCCGCGGTATGTGATCGGATCAGTTTGCCTGGCTGAATTCTTTGTTGTTTTTGCCAGCTCAATAACATTTTTTATTTACCTGAAAACTTTTTTCCTGGCTGATGTGGCCGGTCTCATAATCGGTGGCCTGATTGCAGCTCCGATTGCTGCGCGACTCGTCGGCAAAATTCCCATGCGGGCCATGTATATCGCTGTCGGCACGCTGGTAGTTATTACCAGTATACTTACTTTAATTAAAGGAATTTCCAACTTAAACACTATTTAATTAATGAACCTGAACATGCAACTATTTTTTGCTGAAAATTTAGTCTATAAAATTGATAGACTTATTAATAACCGTAACATGACAAACTTGAGATCAGGCGATCGATGTAGAATTTAATTTCCGAAATAATTAAAGCTCATTCAACCATCATCATCAAACTTTTATAGAAATGTATCTGAACATCCGAAACGAACTAAGAAGAAGAACCCTCACCCGACTCCGTTATTTATTGTTTCTCGCAATAACTGTTTTATTCGCCAATGCCCTGCATGCCCAGGGAAATAACCTGATCTATATATCCGGGAAAGTAACCGACAAGGAAACCGGCAAACCTTTAACCGGGGTAAGCGTGTCGATTAAGGGATCTGTCACCGGAACCATTACCAGTGATTCAGGAAGTTTCACCCTCCGGACTAAATTCAAATTTCCGCTCACGCTGGTTTTTACTTCTGTTGGATTTGCACCGCAGGAATATGAAGTGAAGAGTATTGAATCAAGATTATATGTTGCGCTGGAAACCCAGACTGCTCTTGGTAAGGAAGTGGTCGTAACGGCTTCCCGCGTTTCGGAAAGCCGGCTGAAATCACCGGTGGCTATTGAAAAACTGGATATACGCGCTATCCGCGAAACAGCCTCCCCGAATTTTTATGATGCGCTGCAAAATGTGAAAGGTGTGCAGATGACAACTTCCAGTATCACTTTTAAAGTGCCCAATACACGTGGTTTTAATATTCCGAATAATTTTCGCTTTGTACAGATGGTGGATGGCGTGGATATGCAATCTGCTACCCTGGGCGTTCCGCTGGGTAATGCAATCGGCCCGACGGAACTGGATATTGCCAGTGTTGAAATTACGCCCGGTGCGGCTTCGGCATTATATGGCATGAATGCGATTAATGGTATGGCGAACCTGATTACAAAAAGCCCTTTTACCTATCAGGGACTGAGTGTTTATCAGAATACTGGTGTAAATCATGTTGACGGCATTGACGATGCGCCCAGCATTTTAACAGAATCTGCTATACGATATGCAAAAGCCTTCAATAATAAATTTGCCTTCAAAGTCAATTTTGGGTACCTCCAGGGTGTCGACTGGCGTTCGAATACACAAACTGATCAGAATCCGAATTACCTCAAAAGTGCAAACCCCGGTTTCCCGGCATTAGATGGTGCTTCCAACAATGCTGCTTATGATGGCTGGAATAAATATGGAGATGATGCCCTGGCAGGTAGCAACCTGGTTTCACTAAGCGGATTGAATATTGATGGCAAGGCGAATCAGACACTTCGGGTTGTCCGAACAGGATATTGGGAAAATGATCTTGCTGATCCGAAAGTCAAAAACCTGAAGTTTGATGGTCAGCTCAACTGGCGCATTTCAGAAAATGCCGAATTATCTTATGGATACCGGTATGGACAAATGGATGGCACATTTCAACGAGGTAATAAGATCAGGCTGGATGGAGTAACCGTGCAAAACCATCATATACAATTACAGGGAAGTAATTACCAGGTCAGTGCTTATATGTCGATTGAGCATACCAATAATTCCTACAATCTAAAACCACTTGCGGACAATATGGACCTGCATACAGGGGGAGCAACGGATACCAAAACAGCCAGCAGCTGGGGAACTAAATATAAGAATGCCCTTTTACTGTATGCCGCTGAAAACGGGGGTGCCCTGACCTCCGCAAACCTGGCCGCTGCCAATCAGTATGCCAGGGCACAGGCTGATGCCAGCCGTGTACAACCGGGAACAGCTGCCTTTAATTCGCTGATGGATACTATCATTAATATCAATAACTGGGATATTAAATCAGGAACCACTCCGGATGCACCTTCTACCGGCGGAGCCGCTCTCTGGCAAAACAGCCGGTATTATAATGTTGATGCACAGTGGGACCTTACCCAATACGTGAAATCATTTAACTTATTGGTTGGTGGCAATGCCAGACTTTACACTATTATACCGGATGGAAATAACTTCGTCGATTTTTCCAGGCCCATTGTGGAACGTAATAAAGAATTGCCGAATGGTACTTTCGGAAGCCTGGTAGACTATAAAAACATTGGCGGATTTTTCCAGGTCACTAAAACCCTGTTTAATGAAAAATTAAAATTATGGGGCTCTCTTCGCATAGATTATAACCCTTATTATAAACCTATCTGGACACCCCGTTTGGCGGCTGTTTATACATTTAAGGAAAAACACAATTTTCGGTTTACTTTCCAGGAAGGTTACCGGTTCCCGGCGCTTTTCGAGGCTTTGTCTTTTGTCAACAATGGAAGAGTTAAACGCGTAGGAAGTCTGCCCTTCATCAATGAGGGTCTGGGTTATCTGCAAAACAGCTATACCCAGCAGTCTGTAATCAATTTCAACGCTACAGTGAGTGCACAGGGGAATTCGGATGCAGCAGCATTGGCGAATAAAGATTTGCTTACGGTAGCCAACCTGCCGGATGCAACTCCGGAAAAGATCACTTCCTTCGAATTCGGGTATAAGTCGGTACTGCTTGACAATACCCTGGTGATTGACCTGGACGCATATGTGAATCAATATAAAGGATTCCTCGGCCAGGTACAGGTATATGTTCCCAATGGAGTGGAAGTAAATACGGATGCCGCTGTGATTGCCATGCTGGACCGCAACCGGGATCCGACAGCGGCTTCGGGTGGAAATTCGGCAAGCCTGGGACAGAGTCGTTACCGGGTTTATACAAATGCTATCAGTACCTATTATAACTGGGGTTCTGCTCTGGCAATCACTTATAACTTTTACAAGAGGTATACGATCAACGGGAATATTAATTTCAATAATATGGAGGCCAGCAGCCCGAATGATGTGTTCGTTACCGGGTTCAATACACCACAGTGGAATACCGCCCTTTCCTTTGGCAACCCGCAGGTGGCCAAAAATACAGGGTTCAATATAACCTGGAGGTGGCAGGATTCCTTCCTCTGGCAAAGCCCCCTGGTAAATGGCTCTGTGTCCGCATTTAATACGTTAGATGCCCAGGTGAATTATCATTTTCAGAAGGAACATACGACGGTTAAACTGGGTGGGTCAAATCTCCTGAACCATCGTTATATCCAATATGCCGGCGGACCGACGCTGGGAGCCATTTATTACGTAGCAATAACCGTCGATGGCCTGCTACAATAAAGGCATTTCTTTTATTTTGAACCATTTATGAAAAGAAGCTATTTTTTTTGAACTATTTTTTTATCTTTGCGTTGTTAGAGAGTAATAACGCATGAAAAACAGGATGCTCCCAATTTGCTGTTGTTGTTGTACTGCAAACCGGATAAACCGGGTGGGGAATATTCTATTATAGAGATAATAATTAATAAACTATACAGAAGCTCCACTCATGTGGGGCTTTTTTTATTTTATATATGTTCAATACAATCTTTCCATCACCACCTGCAATGACAGAAAAACTGGCTGGCCTGCATATCGGCAATACACCACTGATCAGTTTTCCGAACGTTTTCCGGAAGCAAAATGTATTCCTTTTTGCCAAGCAGGAATGGAAGCAACTCTCAGGTAGTGTTAAAGCCAGGGCTGCCTATGCCATATTCCGGGATGCCCTTGATAAGGGACAGTTGCATCCGGGAAAGATTCTGTTAGACGCAACCAGTGGAAATACCGGAATTGCATACGCACAAATTGGAAAAATCCTCGGCATCCGGGTAGCTCTCTGTTTGCCCGAAAACGCCTCTACAGAAAGAAAAGAAATTCTTCGTTCGCTCGGAGCAGAGCTTATCCTTACCTCCCGTTTTGAAGGTACGGATGGTGCACAGGAGCTCGCCCGGTCAATGGCGCACGAATATCCAGAGCTTTATTTTTACGCCGACCAGTACAAGAATGAAAATAACTGGAAGGCACATTATTATGGCACGGCACCCGAAATATTAACCCAGGTGCCAGGTATCACCCATTTTGTAACCGGCCTCGGAACCACCGGAAGTTTTGTTGGCACGGGTCGCCGGTTGAAAAAAGAAAAACCTTCCATTAAACTTATTTCCCTTGAGCCCGATAATCCCCTGCATGGTCTGGAAGGTTGGAAACACCTTGAAACTGCTGTAGTACCAAAGATTTATGATCCCTCGGTTGCGGATGAAAATATGGAAATTTCCACAGAGGACGCTTATCAGATGATGATAGATGTGAAGGAAAAAGAGGGATTGATACTGAGCCCGTCGTCGGCGGCCAATCTGGTTGGAGCCATCAGAGTAGCATCCGGTCTCAAAAAAGGAACTGTCGTTACTCTTCTCCCGGACAATGGAGATAAGTATGGCGAACTGATCAATAAATTATTCAAATGATAGTTTTCGAACCAGATCCACTCGTCCGGATTAAAATACATGCCCGTAATATTTTTCCCGAAGAATGCTGTGGATTTCTGTATGGAACTGAGCAGGCAGACGGCACCAGGACCATTTACAAAATTCTGGAAGTGGACAACGCCAAGCCGGGAGATAAAAGACGCCGTTTCGAAATAACGGGAAAAGACTATATGCAGGGCGAAAGATTTGCTGCCGACAATGAACTGACTTTGCTGGGTATTTATCATTCCCATCCAAATCACCCGGCCATTCCTTCGGAACACGACCGGGTAGCAGCCCAACCGTTTTTTTCTTACACTATAATTTCCGTAATGCTGGGGAATATTGATCATATCCGAAGCTGGCGGTTAAATGACGCGTCTCAATTTGAAGAAGAAAATTTTTCACCAGTTCAAATAAATCAATCCATATAATGGCAACAGTTATTATTCCGACACCGCTTCGAAAATTTACCAATCAGACTGCGAAAATTCAGGTGGAAGCAGGAACTGTCGGAGAAATCATCGACCGGATAACCCATGACTTCCCGGAATTAAAAAAACATCTGCTCGATCCCCAGGGAGGTCTCCGCTCTTTTGTAAATATATTTTCCGGCGACGATGATATCAGGGACCTCAACAGGAAAAAACGCCAGTAAACAATTCTACTGTTATCAGTATCGTGCCGGCTATTGCAGGCGGTAACTATTAAAAATTTAATATGGCTATTCAGGATATAAAATTTACCAAAGAGGAACTTGCCAGGTATAACCGGCATATCATCATCCCTGAATTCGGAGTAGAAGCCCAGCTGAAACTTAAAGCAGCAAAAGTGCTTATCATCGGAAGTGGCGGTCTGGGAAGCCCTGCCCTGCTGTACCTTACTGCGGCTGGTGTTGGCACTATCGGTATTGTGGATTTTGATGTGGTAGACGACAGTAACCTGCAGAGACAGGTTTTGTTTGATATACATGAAATCGGTAAACCTAAAGTGGAGGCAGCCAAACGAAGGCTGGAAGCATTGAATCCCCATACCCGTTTTATACTTCATAATACACATATCAATTCCAGTAATGCGCTGGAGATTATTAAGGATTATGACGTCGTCGCCGACGGAACCGACAATTTTCCTACCCGTTACCTCGTGAATGATGCTACGCTGTTATTGGATAAGCCCAATGTGTATGCATCTATTTTTCAGTTTGAAGGGCAGGTGTCTGTATTCAACTATGTAAATAAAAATGGCGAGCGAGGTCCCAATTACCGTGATCTTTATCCTACCCCTCCTCCACCGGGATTAGTTCCCAGTTGTGCGGAAGGAGGTGTGCTCGGCGTGCTACCGGGTATCATCGGCAGCCTGCAGGCATTGGAAGTGATTAAAGTAATCACCGGAGTAGGTGAACCGTTATCCGGCAGGTTTTTTACTTTCGACGCACTGAATTTTGAAAACCGCATTTTTAATATCAAGCACAGGGACGATAATCCGGTAAATGGATTGAATCCCACTATTCATGAACTTATCGACTATGAACAATTCTGTGGCATGCGGGCGGTTGAAGAAAAACCGGTAAAGGAAATCACAGCAAAAGAATTATATAACTGGCAGGTGGAAGGAAAGAAATTCAAGTTGATAGATGTTAGAGAACCCCTGGAATATGAGATTGTTCAAATTGGCGGGGAATTGATTCCGCTGGCCACGGTTGCGGAACAGGCCGACCGGATCCCCAAGGATATTGACGTGGTTGTTTATTGTAAAGGGGGTGTAAGAAGTCTGAAAGCGATCCAAGAGCTGGAAGAAAAATTCGGATTCACAAATTTGTATAATTTGAAAGGCGGGATCATTTCATATATAGATCAGGTTCAGCCTGAATTGACCCGTTATTAGCAGGCCTGGCAGATGAGTACAGGTTGTCAAGAACAGCTCACGGACCTGGTTGGTCGAAGTGTTTTAAAATTATTGTAAAATAAAAACGGTAGCGGGTATGTAAATACCAACTACCGTTTATTGATCCGCCCATTATACTTCAAAGCCTGAGAAGATAGGTCAGGCCTGATTAAGATTTGAATTCCGCTTTCGTACGGTTATATGCGGAATAGCCTTTTTCAGCAACATCTTCCGCTTCTGTTTTAAGTGAAGAAAATTTGTCTTTTACACCATCCACCAGATCAGTGAATTTTCCCTTTATGTTGTCTGCCAGGTCATTGCTCTGTTCAGAGATTTTCCGGCGGGTTTCTGTTCCTTTATCTGGGGCAAACAAAATACCGAGCGCTGCGCCGACAGCTGCACCTGCGATAAAACCCAGTAATGTTTTGGAAGTACTCATGTTTTTGATTTTAATGATTAAATTCTGTTCCTACTATTATATAATAAAATCCTTGCCAGAATTGCTAATTACTCAATAATTTTTTTTAATGAGTCGAATTCAGAGGGAAGCTAACAAAAAATTAACTGCTCGTCTTTAATAGGGTCGCATACAGCATCCGGATCTGTGAGAAACAATGGAGTAAACCATTTTGCTGGTAGCGCACCATTTGCCGGATGGTATCATATAAAAATGGTTCGTTTAGAACATCCCGGTATGTTTTCAACAGCATTTGCTCTCCGAGGTTCAGCTGAACCAAATCCTCCGTATTTCCGGGAAGTTCAGAAACTTCGGCCGCATCTTCCACTCTGTTGAAATCCGATTTTAATCGATCCTGTAATTTCCCGCCCAGCGTTTCAATATGTGCGATCAGTTCATTCGCATACTGCTTGCTTTCCTGTGCGAGTCCGAGCAGGGATAATCGTAGTGGCAAATTTTGGATCCGTTTGGCAACCTGCTCATAATTATTTTTTACTTCCTGTAAAGCATTTAATAGTCTGGTTAATTTGTCCAGAATAACACCGGGTGTTTTATGAGCAACGGAAGCAATCATAAAAAAGGATTTTATTAATTATAATTGGCGCAACAGTTATACCAATTTAATTAATAATTAACGGATTAGCAAAAAAATAACTGTTACATGTTTCCACATAACAGCTCAATGTTTACACTTGTAATTTTAATCCGCAGATCCGCGAATTACTTT
>Ga0157376_10002152_pt1 | contig 13267 bp, 9 predicted proteins | sample M45metaG_FD_121801 | JGI IMG/M metagenome (GOLD analysis project Ga0157376, IMG submission 121801) | Miscanthus rhizosphere microbial communities from Kellogg Biological Station, Michigan, USA - M4-5 metaG | ecosystem: Host-associated > Plants > Roots > Rhizosphere > Soil | place: USA: Michigan... | reverse complement strand
TTCCGCCAGCGCATCCGCTAAACCGCCGGAGGCGGTTTGCCCTATTGCTTTATCAGGTACCCGAACAATCCGTCCGATTCTTTCGCAGGCCCCGCTGTAAAATACAACCGCATCGGATCGATAGCCGTCGCCGTGGTCGGCGCAAAACCGATCGCCCAAAGCCCATCGATGACGATCGGCCGGTTATGACTCTGCAACTGTCCCAACCACTCTCCATCCTCGGCAAACACATTGATATGCCCATCCCCGAAGTTCCCGACAAGGATGACCGGAATGTTGAGATCATCCTTGCCATGGCCCTTGCTGTCGCCCTTATCGCCGCTACCCGTCTCCCCCTTGCCACTCATATCGTTCGCCTCGAGGAAACCGGCGGGCGCCATCGCTACCCCCCAGGGCGCATTCAACACTCCCCTCGACGCAAACCGCCGCACAAAGGATCCATCCGTATTGAAAACATCCACAAAACCAAGACCCGCACCATCCGCCTCATCACCACCATCACCTTGCTTGGCATAGGTCACAAACAGCCAATTGCTGATCGCCTGAATGTTGAATGGCGCATACCCCGCAGGAAGACCCGCATCATGAAAAGGCATGGACACCGGGGCAAACGTCGTATCCCATACATCGATCTTCCCGGTCTTGAAATTGGCCGCATAGATATAATTGGCCCCGCCACTCGCCGCCAATGCCAACCCTTTATAAATAGATGATGCACTCCGGTCCTTGATCCGGAAGGCATTATTACCCGCCGCCCCATTCCATCCCGATAATACCCCATCCTCACCTACAAAAAGAAAAGCGCTGCCCTGCTTGTTCGCCAGGGTAAAGCCCTTACCACCACTGAAAACGATCCCGCTGGGAACCCCACCCATCGTATCGGTAGGCGACGGGATCCGCACCCCGGGACGCACAATGGCGCCTTCGCCGGTATACAATTCACTGACATGACCGCCATTGGAATTGACCCAGGCAATTCCCGTCGGCGACCAGGCCAGCCCCCAGGCGTTTTGCAAACTGGTATCCACCGTTTTGGGCCCATAACTCCATTTATTGGCCACCAGGTTCACCTGCTGAAAATCCCGCAGGTCATTCTTGTCTATTCTAACCTTGCGGCAGGCAGTCGATAACAGTACAAAAAAGATCAACACCCATCCAAAAATGTGTTTCATAATCAGCAATTTTAGTTGTTAGATTTTGTTTTGGTATACGGGGTCACATCGCCTGTAAAAGGCGAATCGTCATCTGGCTGGCCAGCCTTTCTACGGGAAGATCAGAAACAACAAACGGAATAGAATTAATGCCAGTTGCCTGTACCGCAACTGCCCCGATACAATCACCATTTCCACTAACCCAACGCCTTCACCACACCCCTGAAATACCCCGCCGACTCGGCAATCCCCGGCAACGGATCGTTCATATCCAGCTCATGCTCGATACTACAGTATCCGATATACCGGTTATGTATAAGCGATTTCAGAAGCCCGACGATATCCAACACGCCGGTTCCCAGATCGATAGCATGCTCTTCTTTCGTAATGACGGACAGATCCTTTAGATGCACATCAAGCACCCGCGGCGCATAATCCCGCACCATCTTCACGGGATCACCACCGGCCCGCGCCGTATGCCCGATATCCACACACAACCCGATCCGCGGATCCAATCCCTTGATATGCTCATAGACCTCCACCGGCGTCGGATAAAGATCCCCGGGGCCATGATTGTGAACCGCCACCCGGATATTATAGGTCTTCACCTTCTGCTCGGTATACGCCAGTAACTCGGGGTTAGGTACCCCGACGATCAGATCGACCCCAAGCATCTTCGCATAATCGAATGCCCGGTCCACCTCGGCCTGGGTCTTCATATATATAACTCCCGCAGCATAGATGCGGATGCCTGCCGCCGAAAATTTTTCCCCGACCCCCTTGACGGTCTCGGCATTGCTGTCCAACGGCAAATAGAAATCCTTGATCGATAAGGCATCGATCCCCACCCGCTTCATCATTGCAATTCCTTGATCGATCGGCACATGCGCAAAACTATAACCCGCTATCCCCAACTTAAGGGGGCTGACTGCTCCAGCGCTGGCCGTGCTACTCATCCTGCCGGAGGCTCCGGGCATCGCCGCAGCATCGCCGCCACCGTAACGTCCCGGCGCGACATCGTCACGCCACGGATTACGACCGGCCAACCCGGGTGCCGCCAACCCGGCAATCCCCAATCCCGCAGCCTGTATGAACTTTCTCCTGTCAGTCATAAAAAAGGGCCCGCAATGGCGGACCCTTCGAATATACTGATAAATCCCCTATTTAAAGACCTCCTTCGGCGCCTTCCCCTCCGCACTCGGAAACTCCAACCCCAACAACCTCGCCACCGTCGGCGCAATATCCCGCTCATTCATCTCCCCAATAACCCCTCCGGCCCTGACACCTGGGCCGCAAACGACAAACCCCGTCCGGATCTCGAAGAAATCCGGGAAATACCCATGCGTTCCGCCATGCCCGGGCCGCACCGCCTCCCCACTCATCGCATTCCCGAATGAAGCCCCATTCTGCCCGCTCAACGCAAACTCGACCTCGGGATTCCCCCCTATCCGATCGAGGTCCTTCCGCGAAATGACCCGGATCAGCCGCTTCACACTATCCGGCTGCCCATCCAGCACTTCCCGCACCTTCTTCAACGTCGCCTCATCATTTCGGTCCTTTAAGTACAAATAACTCGACCCGCCCACGGAAAAGAACTGCGCCTTCCACTCATCTTTCTTGACATCCGTGATCAGCCCCGCCTTCACAAGCCAGACATTGGGATTCACAGAAACGGCCACATTCCCAAATCCATGATCCCCGGTCACGATGACCGCAGTCTCCGACCAGATGCCGGCCTGCTTCAACGCATCGACGATGATCCCCACCGCACTGTCGGCGCCCATCACGGCCTTCCGCACCAGGTCGCCATCCCGCCCCTGCAGATGTTCATGATGATCCACGGAGAACAGATGGATCGTCATCAGGTTCGGCTTCGCCTCATTGATTACATACGCGGCAATCCTGGCCACATTCACATCCCGGCCATACTCTATCTTCGACTCCCCGTCGAATACCCGCCGCCGCACCGTGTCCACAAAACCCGCGGGCTTGGAATACTCCTCCCGTACCTTCTCACCCATACTCCCGATATCGGGAATATCATACTGCACAGGCGCATCCGCACTCACCGGCCAGAAAAGCGCCGCCGCGGTCATTCCCTTGGCCTGCACCGCCCCCCACAAGGTCGGCGCCTTGATACTGCTCGCATTCCAGTACATCTTCCCCGTCGGACCATTCGGCTCATACATATTGTTATAATAGATCCCATGCTTCACAGGCTGCACCCCAGTCACGATCGTCGTATGCGACGGATAGGTCATCGAAGGAAAAACGGAGTTCACCCCATTCGCATGCGTCCCTGCAGCCATCAACTCCCGCATCCGCACGGCATGCCAGCTGCTGTCGAGGTAAAAATCCGGGCGAAACCCATCCACCGTGATCACGACGACATGACTGGCCAAACGTTTTTCTTGCGCAGAAACCCTGCCGGCTGTAACAGCCAGCAGGGTCGCGATAATGATCATCAAAGCCTTATTCATAAAATAATTATTGCCATTGCGGATTTTGTCCCAGCGCCGGATTTAATTGCAACGCGGAATACGGAATAGGATTGAGATACATATAGTCACTCCAGGTCCTCTTGACATTATCCAGCCAGTGCAGCTCGCCCGAAGTACTGTTGGCCAGCGTCAACGACGTGCCGCCGACACTGACATAGGTCACCCCGCTCACCTGGCTGCCGGGCGCGGAACCCTTGTAGAAATAAACGTCGGGTTTGCCGTCGGCATTAAGATCCATCAGCGTATTGAGCGCGGGAACATAAAAACCATTCCAGGTGTTCAACACCAGCTCCCCATGCTTCCAGCGGATAAGGTCAGCCCAGCGGAATCCCTCCAACGCCAGCTCGATACCCCGTTCCCGCCGGATCTCCAGCAACACGGGATCGCTGACATCGGCAAAATAATGTGCCTGCAAATAAGCATCGACCGACGTAGGCCTGGTGGTGAGCCCGGCAGTAATCCCGGCCCGGGAACGAAGCGCCCCGATCGTCTTGGCCCAGGCGGCATCCGTGAAAGTACCCAGTTCCTCGCTCGCTTCGGCGTAGTTCAGCAGTATCTCGGCATATCTCATCAGGGAAATAGAATTCGTATTGGTAGCCCCGTTATCATTCACCATATCGTCCAACACCCACTTGATAGGCTGATACCCCGTGTAAGTATAAGAGAAAACAGGCGGCGCCGCAACCGTATTACCCCCGCTGATCCGCGTATAACCCGGAGTACGGATCGTCTGCTGAAGCCGCCAGTCGCGGTTCTTCGTTTCGTTCACAAAGGAAATGGTATCGTGGCCTGGAATGTCTGTAAACCGGGTTCCGTCGGTATTCAGATAGGTGTTGATAAAGGTCCGGATGAAATTGAACCGGTTTCCGTACGTAGCGCTGGTGTAGAACCAGTTTGCGTCATTGTAGATCCCAAGCGAAGTGCTGGTCACGTCGGCAAGCATGATCTCATTGGTTACGGGGCTGGAGCTGACGAACAGGCTGCGATAAGCCGTATTGCCGCCGGTGTTCAGACTGAACCCTGCACTGTCCATCACCGCCTTCGCCGCGTTGGCCGCCTCTTGCAACCAGGTATTGGCCGAAGCCTGCAGATTGAACGAGCTCTGGTATTTCCGGAACGTTCCCTCCCACAGGCAGATCCGCGATTTCATCCCGTAAGCAACCCATTTTGTAATGGTGCTGCGGGTAGCATCGGTGGTAGCGCTGATATTCGCAATGGCAAAATTGAGATCGGCCATTACCGAATCCATTACCAGCGTCCGGTCATCCCGCTTTCCATAGAGGATTGTCGTATCGTTCACATCCAGCGGCTTGTTGATCCAGGGTACATTCCCATATTCCTGCACTTTGTTGAAATAAAAGTAAGCCCTGAAGAACCTCGCCAGCCCGAGATAGTTGGCGTTCACCGATGCAGCCACCGCCGGATTGTTGACATGTTGGATAAAATAATTGATGTTCCGCAGATCGGTCCATTTCCAGTCCGAATTGTTCAGCGAGGTATAGGCGCCCGGCTGGATGTACGTCGGAATAGCGGAGACCGCTCCATAATCGGAAAGATTACAATCGGTCCGGAAAGGCGTCTTGATGTCCGGCAGAATATTATAGAAGGAATTGGAATAAAGCGCCAAACCATCCTTACTGCCGAATACGGACGCCTGGGTGGCGGAGCTCTGCGGCGTCTGATTGAGATTCTTTGTGCAGGAAGCCAGGGTTCCCACAACCAGCAGACCGGCGCTGAGGTATCTTATGATCGAATGTTTGATGAACATAACTTGTTTTTAGAAGGTTACTGATAAACCAAGCGTTACACTTTTCAGAATAGGATAGTTATTGGTATTCCCGTTGTTGGTCGTTCCGGTAGTGACATTATCCGATTTACCGATATTCTCCACATCGAAATCCTTGGTCACCCTGTACAGCGGCGATGCCGTCCAAAGATTCTCTCCCGAGACATAGATCCTGGCGGCACTGACATGCGCCTTGTTGATCAGGCTCGACGGCAGACTATACCCCACCTGGATATTCTTAAGCCGGAGATAAGCGACGTTCTGAATATATTTGGTCTGCGTGACATATAGTTCCCGGTTGGTGCTCTGGGCTACATAACCCCGGTAACGCGGCCAGTAAGCATTCGGATTCGATTCGGACCAGATCTTGCCCACCTGTGATTTCATCAGGAAATCATAAGGCCGGTTGTACTGACCCCAGAACGCATCCGCCTCGCCGCCGGGCCACCAATCCATCTTCGCTACCCCCTGGAAGAAGGCATTCAGGAAGAACCCATGATAGTCGCCGCCCAGATTGATACCGTAAGTATAATGCGGCAGGGAGTCCCCGATGATCTTCATATCCCCATGGTTGCTCACCGTATTGGCGCCGTTGTTGATCACCTTGTCTCCGCTCAGGTCTTTGAACCGGATATCGCCGGGCTTGTAGATATTACTGTTGGAGACCTTGATGAAGTTCTGGAAAGTCGCCGCCTGTGACACATTATCCGCAGTCCAGTAACCATCGTTGACATACCCCCACATCTCGCCGAGCTTCATCCCGGGATAATAATCGGTCAGCACACCCGTGGCATTATTGTACTTCGTTATCTTGGCAGAGTAGTTCGACACCCAGGCACCGATATGATAATGCAACGCCGAACCTCCGACCTTGATCGCATCGTGCCAGGCAACGGAGATCTCTCCGCCCTTCGTCCACATATTGGCGTAATTACCCTTGGGCACCGTGGCCCCAAAGACATCGGGCAGGGTTCTGCCGACCGTAAACATATTGTCGGTCGTCCGTTGATAATAGTCGGCCGTGACCGTCAGCCGGCTCTTAAGCAGCGTCAGATCCAATCCGATATCGGCAGTCTTGGCCGTTTCCCAGGTGAGACCGTCCGGCAATACGCCCGGAGCGCTGGTGGTCTGAGGCAATACCCCACCAAGCACCCGCGTAGCCTGCTGTATCTTGAATTGCTCCTGATAGGCATACGACGCGATGTTCCCATTACCCAGCGATCCATACGACCCGCGGATCTTCAGGTCCGAAACGATCGCGTCGGGCACATGCCAAAAGGATTCTTTGGACACGCGCCAGCCGGCGGAGACGGACGGAAAGAAAGCATAACGCTGGTTGGACGGGAACTTCGATGAACCGTCATACCGGCCATCCAGTTCCAGCAGGTATTTATCCCGGAATGCATAGTTGATCCGGCCAAACCCGCCGAGGATGTCCCATCTGTCGTAGTTCCCCGTGGTCGAGGTGTTCTGCCCCAATGCGAGGTTCAGGTTGGTGGCATTGCTGTAGATAAGCCCGTTCCGCAATACGCTATACCCGTTCAGCGTGGACTGCTCGAAGTTATAACCCACCAGCACCTTCAGATAATGATCGGAAGCAAATGTCTTCTCATACTGACCATAAATATTGGCAGCCAGGTAATTGGTCGGATTATACGTATTGGTCAGGTCATTGTAGGCCGTACCCAGGTAATTGATCACCCCCGGAGAAAGCTCGTAAGGCACCGGAACCCTGATCTGGGTCTGGGTGGATTGTGTGCTTTGAAAAGTAAGATCACCTCTCAGTTGGATCTGGTTCTTATAGATATTGGCTACAAAACCGGTCGTGTTCTTGATGATCTGGTCATAAAAATCGATCCCGTTCTTCCCATACCAAAAATCCCCCACCGAATAGGCGCCCGCCGAAGTAAGGGACCCATCGGGGTTGAACATCGGAGTCGAAGGATGCGAGTTATCCGCCATATTCCGCCAGACCCCACCGCCTTCACCCACATTGATCGGATTATGATACTTACGCGCCGTAAACTGCGTATTGTTATAGATCTGAAGCCAGGGAAGCACCTGCATACTTCCTTTCGCCATCAGGTTATACATCCGGTAATTGTCGGAATTGTACCGGAAAAGCCCATCCTGGTTGTAGTACCGCCCGGATACATAATAATTCGTCTTGCCGCTGCCCCCCGAGATCGACAGGTTCTGGTCGATGGCTCCCAGGTTCTTCTTGTAAAGCGCCCCATACCAATCCATATTGGAATAGTAAACGTATTGCCCGGTGGTCGGATCGATGTCCACCTTGGGCAGCGAAGGATTCTGATCATGCTGCTGAAGCGCAGTCAGATACGCCTGGGAGAATACCTGCGTCTTATTCACATTCTGCGGGATCGATGTATTGTCGTTCCAGGAAACCCAGGCGGAATCGAACATCAGCGCATATTGATACCCATTGTTGACCGTCTGCGGCACCGCCGTCGGTTTCTTGAGCGAGTAGTCGGAAGAATACGTTATCGTGAACCCGCCTTTCTTGGGACTCTTGGTCGTAATAAGGACGACACCGTAAGCAGCTCTTGCTCCATACACCGCGGCCGAAGACGCATCCTTCAGCACCGTGACACTGGCTACGTCATCGGGGTTCAGCAGACTGGGGTCGCCTTGAACCCCGTCTATCAGCACAAGAGCCGATCCACCCTGCCCGATCGAAGTGCTCCCGCGAACATTATAAATAGGAGAAGTGAACGGCTTGCCGTCCGCCATCACCAGATTGAGATTGGGGATCGCACCCTGCAGTCCCTGTGTGATATTGGGCAGGCTCCGGTTATCGAGCACCTCACGGCTGACCTGCGTCACGGCCCCGGTGAGATTCGCCTGCTTCTGCGTGCCATAACCCACAACCACCACTTCATTCAACGCATTGGTTTGCTCTTTCAATCGTACCAGTATCGAGACCGACCCATCCGGCTTCACCGAATAACCGGTGAGCGACTGGTTCTGAAAACCGACACTGCTAAAGGCAAAACTATATTTCCCACTCGCAGGCAACTTGGGAAACCGGAATACGCCCGCCGTATCAGTCTGGGTCCCGGCCGATAGCCCGGTGATCAGATTGGTGGCAACGACGGTGGCTCCGGCTACCGGATCACCCTGCTCATTCCTCACAATGCCGCTGACACTGCCCGAACCCGTCTGCTGCGCACGCAGGGACGCGGCAATAAGGCTCATGCCAAGCACCAGCACAAGTGCTTTGAAAAAAAACTTTTCCATTATGTGATGTTTGTGTTTACTTACTCTTTCGAACGATGTAAGAACCCTCTCGTTCGACCACGGATAGATGGTTTAATAGCGCAATATCACTCAGGATCTTATGAAGCGAATCCTTCCTGTCCAGCTTGCCGATGAAATACTTGTTACGCAGTTCGGCATTGGAATACTGTATCTCTACGTTATAGATAATTGCAAGTTGATCGAAAACATCCGCCAGCCCCTGGTTATTGAACATATACCAGTTGGCAAGACTGTCAGGCCGCCCCGGCACCCGCTTCACCCGATGAGCGGCATATCCCCCGCCTGTACCCTTGAAGTCGCGCACCACGATGCTTTTATCGTATTTCCCATACACGAATTCCTCGCCGGGCTTCAGATAATATTCTTTCGAAGGATCACCCAACTGCGCATCCATGCTCACCTTGACCTTTCCCTGTAATAGCCGCACCCGGATATGATCGGTGGCCTTATCGCCGTCGACCTCGAAGATCGTCCCGAGCACCGTCGTCCGCACCCCTTCGCTATACACGATAAAAGGCATTTCTTTATTCTTTCGCACGGAGAACACCACTTGTCCGTCGACCTTTACTTCCCGCTTGTCATAAGACCCGAAGTCTTTCCGGTATAAGATCGTCGCACCCGGCAACAGGACCACTTCTGTGCTGTCCGGTAAGGCAACCCTCACCTGTTTGCTGTCCGTATTGTGTTTCCCCACCCAGATGGCCGCCTCCAGGGGCGCGGCATGTTCCGAGTGCTTCTTCTCCCCTTTATAATACATCCATGCACTAACAACGACGACAAGCAGTGACGCGGCAGCCATCATCCCTCCGATCCTTCTGATCGTTGCCTTCCGGGGCTGCGTGGCTTTCACTACATTCCCAAGCATTTCAACCCGGTCCTCTTCGGCAATGGGATCCTCGCCGGCAGATTCAAACTCCTCCAGCAACGACTCGTCCTGCGGATGCTCCCTGAAATAAGCTTCGACCAGCGTCGCCTCTTCTTCCGTACAAAGGCCCAACCAAAATTTCTCCAATAGTTCCCGGGTAATTGCTGGCATTGATGGTTTATTCGATATCTATATACAGATGAAGGGGATGAGAACCCCTGCTCTCAAAATAAAAAAAAGGCGATCACCTGCCGGATATGCCGGAAAGCCTTCGTTACATGATCCTCTACGGTCTTCACCGAGATCTGTAATTGCTGGGCGATCTCCTTATTCGAGAAGCCGTGAAAGGTTTTTAAGATAATAACCCGTTTCCGTACGGGCGGCAGTGTTTGAATGGCGGCATTTACTTCACTGGCCCGCTCCATCAGAACATCACCCGCCGGTACGCTCTCGACAGGCACATCGCGGCCCATTTCCGCTTTCAGCTTTTTCTGTGTCGCTTCCTTCTTTAAATGATTGATCAGCAGTCCTCGTGCAATAATAAAGACCTGCTTCTCCAGCGTATGCTCCATCGAAAGGGATTCCCGGTATTGCCAAAGCCGGATAAACGATTGCTGCGTAAGATCTTTTGCTGTATCGTGAAAGTAGACTCGTTTGAGGAAGAACCGGAACAATCTCGCATGCAGTTGCTCATATACCTCGATGAACACGGCATGATCACCGTTCCGGATAGCAGCTAGATTTTCCATAATGGCGGCAAATTGCGAAATTTCGATTTTAGCGATCGTCGATTCACCAGACTTAACTCAAAGATAATTCTTATACCCACAAAAAAAAGGCGCACAGCGCCTTTGTCCGAAATTACAAAGCCTCGATCTTCTATCGATGGTGATGTTCTCCTTCACCGCCTCCACCTGGGCGCCCACCACCTCCATGCGGTTGCTCACCATGCGGCTGACCGCCCGGATGGGCTTGCGGCATCGGCCGCTGTTGCATCGGCTGCCGCTGAATCACTGGTCGCTGCTGCTGTTGCATGGGCCGCTGCTGCTGCATCATCGGTCGCTGCTGATTCACCGGCCGCGCAGGCATCACATTACGCGCCGGCGGCGCATTATGCATCTGCGGCTGCGGCCTGTTCATATTCGGCGAGGCATTCGGCCTGTTCATCCCCGGATTGTTCGGCCTGTTCATCCCCGGATTGCTCGGCCGGCTCACCCCCGCATTACCCGGTCTCGCCATATTCCCAGCCGGCACGCCAGACCGGTTCGCATTGAACGTCCCCGGCCGGCTCACCGCCGGAGTACCCGGCCGCCCATGATTGACATTCGCAAAAGCGCTGCGATCCCTCATCGCCGCCTGCTGATGCTCCGCCTGCACATTCGTTCGCTCGATATGCCGCTCATTCATCGCCGCCATCTCCCGCGAATCGGGTCGCCGCTGCACCCCACCGGATCCGCCATTATAACTGACCCGCGAAACATTCACATTATTCACAACCACCGTCCGGTTGATATAAGTATTATGGACGATCGTCGTATTCACACGCGTCACCGCGGTATTATACCGGAATCGCCCGCCATACCATTCCCCGCCGACATATCCCACACCGCCATAACCACATCCATAGTTGATCCCGCCATAATATCCTATATGCGGACCCCAATAACCGACGTTCCAGCGGTATACCCCACCGACCCAACCCCAATAACCCGGCGTCCACAAATACCCTACAGTCGGCGGCGCCTCCCAATAACCAGGCACCCAATAGTAATCGCCATAATCCTCATCCCAGGCCCAATAACCCGGTATCCAGAGATATCCATCCACCGGACAGGGCGGCTGTTCATATACGGGAATAGGAGGAGGGGCAATATGAACCGAGATACCCACACTCACCTGCGCACTTGCCCGCATCGCCACAAGGGCGAGAGCTAACAATAAACTGAGTGATAGAATAGTCTTTTTCATAACTTTAAATTTGAAGTTCATAGGTCTCATTGATCCTACTAATGCAATAACATAGCCAGAAATGATAAAAAAATTGTATTTGCCTGCAAACCTTATGTTAATGATTATGTTATGCTCCATCCAGAACACCCTTGGGCAAAAAATTCTACGCGTAGGAGTAGCCGGCCTGACACACGATCACGTGCATAACATCATGCACCAGTTCAAACACGGCGATGTGATCATCGCCGGCATCGCCGAATCCGATCCACAACTCATCGCCCGCTATAAAAGATCCTATCAGTTACCGGACTCCCTCTTCTATCCCGACCTCAACACGCTCGTCGATCGCACCCACCCGGACGCAGTCCTCGCCTACAACGCCATCTCCGAACACCTCGGCGTCGTCGAAGCCTGCGCCCCAAAACATATCCACGTCATGGTGGAGAAACCACTCGCGACAACCGTAAAGGACGCAACCCGCATCGCCGCCCTCGCAGCCCAATATCATATTCAGGTGTTGGTAAACTATGAGACCACCTGGTACGATACCAACCAGCAGATCTTCGAGATGGTCAGCCAGGACGCCATCGGCGCCCCACGCAAAATGATCGTCCACGACGGCCATGAAGGTCCAAAAGAGATCGGGTGCAGCCCCGACTTCCTCAACTGGCTGACCGATCCGGTCAAAAACGGCGGCGGAGCTATCCGCGACTTCGGTTGCTACGGCGCCAACCTAATGACCTGGCTCATGCACGGCAAAGCTCCCATCGCCGTCACAGCCGTCACCCATCGCATAAAACCCTCCATCTATCCGAAAGTGGACGACGACGCCACCATCCTGCTGGAATACCCCGACGCCACCGGCATCATCGAAGCCTCCTGGAACTGGCCCTATAGCATAAAAGATTGGGAAGTATTTGGAACTACCGGTTACCTGCACGCGCTGAATAACCACCAACTCCTGAAGAGAATAAAGAACAACACCGACAGCGTCCCCGTTCACCCGGCTCAATATCGCGACAATATCCCCTATCTCGCGGACGTCCTCTCCGGCAAGACCGATCCGGGCAACGACCTTTCCTCCCTGCCAAATAACCTCATCGTTGTACGCATCCTGGAAGCCGCCTCCCAGTCCGCAAAAGAAGGCAGGCGCATCGAACTTCATTAAAATCCGCCACAGCCCCTTTACATCTCAAAAAAACACCTATCTTAGCACGTCCACTATTTAAGTGCTTTCCAGACTCTTATCGCTTCCTCTACCCGTTTAGACCCTGGGGTCTATACCCAAACTCGTTTTACCCCGACCCATACCGGCTGGGATGCTCCGGTCTCCGGACGCGATCCTGGTCGGTTTTTTGTTCCCCACGCCTACCCATATCCCTCTACGGCAATGCGCGCAACACCTCCGGCACAAACGTATCCGGATTCAACTTACTCCCCTGTTCACAGGCAAGCCGCACGATCACCACGTCTTTCGATGGAATAACCCAGATATATTGCCCCTCATACCCCTCGCAGGCAAAACAATCGTCCGGTAACTCGGGATGCCGCCGCTTCCCTTCCACGGCGTGATTCAACCACCACAGCGCTCCATAACTCCCACCCGCCCTGGTCCAATTCACCCACCCCTCCGGCAACACCCGCTGCCCATTCCACATCCCGTCATTCAGATAAAGCAGCCCGAATCGCGCCCAGTCCCTCGCTGTCGCATAACAGTAAGACGAACCCACAAATG
>Ga0157376_10002150_pt1 | contig 13272 bp, 12 predicted proteins | sample M45metaG_FD_121801 | JGI IMG/M metagenome (GOLD analysis project Ga0157376, IMG submission 121801) | Miscanthus rhizosphere microbial communities from Kellogg Biological Station, Michigan, USA - M4-5 metaG | ecosystem: Host-associated > Plants > Roots > Rhizosphere > Soil | place: USA: Michigan... | reverse complement strand
TAGCGGGCCGACGAGCTTGATCTGCTCGAGGATCGGACCGGGCCACCCGTGCGTGACGATGACGGGCAGCGCGCCCTTGTGCTTCGAACGCACGTGGATGAAGTGGATGTCGAGCCCGTCGATCTCGGTGATGAACTGGCGCAGGGCGTTGAGCTTCGCCTCGCACTTGCGCCAGTCGTAGTCCGTCGCCCAGTAGCGCGCGAGTTCCTGGAGCGGCGCGAGCGGCACACCCTGCGACGTGTCCGCGACGGTCTCCTTCTCCGGCCACCGCGTGGTCTTAATGCGCCGCAGCATATCGGCCAGCTCCGCCTCCGGAACTTCCACTCGAAACGGTCGCACAGCGGTCTTGTCACTGCCTGTCTGTTGTGCAACTGGATTCATAGCTTTAGTCCTTTTGAAAAAGAAAAAAAGGCGTTCTCGCAGCAACCGTTGTCGCTGCGGGCGGGATCACACTAGGGAGCGCAGGTCCGCGGTATTGCACCGCGGTGTTGGTAGGGGACCGAGCTCGCCAGGTTTGTTCACTTGAAGACTCGCGATACTACTGTGAGCGCTTCAATCGCCAAAGCGAAATTCGCTCATGCACCGCGACATGACGTCGCCGCAAGCGGTGCAGTAATCACAGCGCGTCCCCGAGAGCTGGACTTTACGCTGACACTGGAAGGTAGCTCGCGGTCGCGTGTTCAAAGGGTCAAGTGCGCTTACACATCTCGCTTCAGCGCCCTAACCGAGCGCAGTAGAATCCGCCTCAGAGGAGGTACGCACTGGCTTCAGGTCGCTTCGCAAGTAATGGAGCAAGGACGCAGGCGGCGGGCACTGCGCTGCTCGCTGGCCGCGACGCCGACCCCCTCCCCTTCAACCCAAATGGCACAGGAGCAAGTTATGCCCGACAACACCGCGATCCGTTCGTTCCAGGTGAGCTTTCCTGGAACCGATGTCACCGAACTGCGCCGGCGCATCAAAATGACAAGGTGGCCGGCGCGTGAACTGGTGTCCGACGCCGCTTCCCGGCGAATCTGGTCGACCCCAGCGGCGGTGGGGCCAACACAAGGCGTGCAGCTTGCCACGATGCAAAAACTCATCCAGCACTGGGGAACGGACTACGATTGGAGCAGGTGCGAGACGCATTTGAAATCGCTGCCGCACTTCATGACGCAGATCGACGGTCTGGATATCCACTTCATCCATGTGAAGTCGAAGCACCGGAATGCGCTGCCGATGATCGTGACCCATGGCTGGCCGGGTTCGGTTATCGAGCAACTGAAGATCATCGAACCGCTCACGAACCCCACCGCGCACGGCGGCACCGAGGCGGACGCATTCCATCTCGTGATCCCATCGATGCCGGGATACGGCTTTTCCGGCAAGCCCACAGAAACCGGCTGGGATCCGGAGCGCATTGCGCGGGCTTGGATCGAGCTGATGAAGCGCCTTGACTACAATCGGTATGTCGCGCAAGGCGGCGATTGGGGAGCGCTCATCACCGAACAGATGGCCCTCATCGCGCCTCCTGAGCTGATCGCTATCCACACCAACATGCCGGGGACCATTCCGCCCGAGATTGTGCAGGCGCTTGCGGCCGGCAGTCCGCCCCCCGCCGATCTCGGCCCCGACGAAAAGCGCGCCTACGAGCAGGTCGCGTTCTTCTACAAGAACGGTCTGGGCTACGCCAACGAGATGGCGCTTCGTCCGCAAACGCTCTACGGGATCGTCGATTCACCCGTTGGCCTGGCGGCGTGGATTCTCGATCACGATGCGGACAGCTACGCGGTAATCGCCCGCTCCTTCGATGGAGAGCCGGAGGGCCTTACCCGAGACGACATCCTCGACAACATCACGTTCTACTGGCTGACGGACACAGCCATCTCATCAGCCCGGCTCTATTGGGAGTTCCGGCAAACGGCGAAGGCGGGCTTCTTTGACGCCAAGGGCGTCACAATACCTGTCGGCGTGAGCGCGAACCCCAGCGAAATCTACACGGCGCCGAAGAGTTGGGCCGAGCGCGCGTTCCCGAAGCTTCTGCATTACGGCCGCACGCCCAAGGGCTGCCATTTCGCGGCGTGGGAACAACCGAAGATCTTCACCGATGAGGTGCGCGCCTCATTCAAGACGTTGCGGACGTGAAACCACGCATGGGGCGGCGCGCGCATGACGCGCGCGCCCTCCACTGCCTGTGACAGCTGAACAGGAGATCTGCAACTCGGAGAGAAAGCGATGAACTCGCTCGCTCAAAGCACTGTGGTCCCCCTCGACAACGAGCCCGCGCCCAAATTGACGGTGGAAGCGCCGCTTCCGGGTCCGTTGGCGCAAAACGTGGTGTACATCCCATATCGCGTGGAGAACTTGCTCATCATGCCATTGGGTGGATCGGCGGCACGCAATTTGTCGCCCCGCGTCGGGCACTTGCACATTACCGTCGACGACCTGCCGTGGTCATGGGCGGATTACGGCCAGAGCAGCACCCTCATTCCGGTGGGACTGCAGCGCGGGCCGCATAAGGTCTTGATCGAGGTGGTGGATCCCGAAGGGGTCGTCTTCACCAAGCAGGCGGTGTTGTTTGACGCGCCTGGAAAACCGGATCGCGGATGACGAACTCCTCCGCCACGCCGCATTTTGATTTGACGCCGCCCCGTGAGGCACAACTCAGAAGACTGATCGACGACCTCAGCGACGAAGAGCGCCGCGTCATGGTTCATCACGGCGACGAAGAACCGTTTTGCGGCGTCTTCCTCGCTGAGAAGCGCGAAGGCGTGTTCACCTGCCGCCTGTGCGGGCTGCCGCTGTTCAAGGCCGGCACGAAGTTCGAGAGCGGCACCGGTTGGCCCAGCTTCACGCGCCGTTCGATGAAGATCACCTGCGCCGCGTGCGCGACGCCCGCTACGCGACGGAGACGTTTGAGGTCGTGTGCGCCCGCTGTGGCGCGCAGCAGGGGCACGTCTTTGCCGACGGCCCGCCGCCGAGCGGGCTGCGTTACTGCATCAACTCCGTCGCGCTTCGCTTCACGCCGAAGGGCGAGCGCTTGCCCGACATCTTGTGCCGAGGTGCGCCCGAAGGCCAAGTGTGGAACGGCTGAACCGGCTCGCCGAAGACACAGCATCCGCGCACTGATCACGCCGAGCAACGACTGGAAACCGCTGATGAGCGTCGCCCCCATGGGCCTCGGCTATATCGTCTTCGCTCTCGGCGACGCCAGCGTTCGCCGCGGATTTTGCCAAAGTGCGCATCGACAACGAGTTGCGGCCGCTGCGCGTTGCACGCACTTCGTCGCACAAGAAAAAGGATTGGCTGGCGTTACTGGAGATGTACGGTGTGAAGAGAAGACGGGGTATCAAGGGGACGCGGGCGTTGAGGGGAGTAATCATTCCGGAACGGTTTGCCGCGATCGTTCGCTCGACGCGCAATAACCATGCGCTTATGCTGGTTGAATGCCTTGGCAACACCTGCGCATCTCGCGATTTGGCGGTCCCGAAGTCCTGCAAGTGGTGGAGGAGTCGACGATTCCTGAGCCAGGACCCGGGGAGGTTCGCATCAAGGTGCTCGCCGCCGGTACCGGGTTTACCGATACGATGATTCGGCGCGGCCGCTATCCGGATTTCAGGGGGCCGCTGCCGTTCACGCCTGGTTACGAGATCGTTGGCGTTGTCGAAAAGATTGGTCCCAGCGTGGTTGCACCGCTCGAGGGAGAAATGGTCGCTGATTTGTGTGTCGTTGGTGGCTATGCGCAGTATGCGGTCCGCCCATCGCGCTTTCTCGTGCCTGTCCCCGATCGCATCGATCCGGCCGAGGCGGTTTGCATCCCTCTTTCTTACCTCACCGCCTTTCAGATGCTGACTCGCTGCCGCAACCTACCGTCGGGCGCCACGATTCTCGTCATAGGCGCTTCTGGCACGGTCGGTACGGCGTTACTCGATCTCGCGCGCCACCTCGGTCTGAAGGCGATCGGCACGTCATCCGCGACGAAACTGTCGGTGATTGAGCGCTTCGGTGCAGCGGCGATCGACTATCAAGCAGGTGACTTCGTTGTTTCCGTGCGTCAACTGACCCCGGGCGGCGCCGGCGTTGATATCGCCTTTGATGCGATTGGCGGTGCGCACTTCGGCCGTTCATTTTCGTGCCTCGGGCCCCGCGGGCTGCTTGTTGGTTATGGGTCGCAAACGATGGCTGTCGGCGGCGAGAGCCTGATTGCCGCAGGCCTCGGCCTGGCTAGGCTCAAGCTGTGGAGCGCGTTGAGCTTCCTTTTCAGCGGCCGTAGGGCCATTTTTTACAGCATAACGGCCCGTCGAACGACTCACCCGGAGGAATTCAAGGCCGACATGGCGACGCTGTTCCAGCTGTTGCGCGCTGGCGCCATTCAACCAGTCGTGATCGAGCGACTGCCGCTCGCAGCGGCAAGCGAGGTCCATGCCCGCATCGACAGGGGTGGACTTGGCGGCAAGATTGTGCTGCTGCCCTGGGCCACATAGCGCGCCTTCGCGGCTGGGCGCAGGATGTCAGAAACATTCAAAACAACTGATCGAAACTGATCAATACGATATCTTCGGAGACGCTAGCGTCATCATCAAATTTGCGCCCGGGCATACACCCGGGCACCAGATGTTATTCATCCGACTAAAGAACACGGGACCGGTGTTACTGTCGGGGGACCTGTATCACTTCCCACAGGAAAAGACGCTTAATCGATTCCCGGTGTTCGAGTTCGACAAGGGCCAAACCCGCCGCACCCGGCTGGAACTCGACGACTTCCTGAAAACCACCGGCGCGTCGCTGTGGATTCAACATGACTTTATCGCTAACGGCAAACTACGAAAGGCGCCAGAGTTCTATGACTAGGACGAAGATAGAACCGCAAAGTCGGCGCTTTCCACTGGCACCGACGATCGAAGCGGCCGATCGCCCAGTCGCCCGCCCCTTGCCTATCGGCGCCCTACGCCGACGAAGTGGCCGTCCCTTCAGGGCCTACTGACTAGGCGTTACCTAAGCCTGATTCGCACCCTCTGGGGGTGAAAATAAGTCCCAGAGCGTGCCCCCGCTACCAATTTCGGCGCAGTCACGGCGCCGGTTTCACCGCGAGCAGCTGCACGGCGGCCTGATACAGGCGCGCGCGCATCGCGTAACGCTCGGAGGCCCGCGTCACGTAACGCACGGCGAACTCCAACCGATTCGATAATCTTCCTAAAGCGCGCACTCGTCTCAATAAGCGCATCGCGTTTGGCGGGAACCAGTGTTACCTGGTATCCGAAGTAGATCATTGTAATCTCCTCATCATCGTGAATTGGAGATGGCTTCTAACCCAAAAGCCTAGTGATCATCGACTTCGGCTGCAATCGTGGGTCACCGATAAAGGATACGTAGAATTGCGTGCTACTCGAAGCGCAATGAGGAGTCATTGACCACATCGACACCCTTGGACAGACTGCGGCAGTGAAGACGCCGCATCATGTGGCCTCCGCAAAAGCGATGCGCCTGGTCCGATCGCCGGCCGGGGGCCTGCTCACTCAACCGTGGATCGACGGCGTTGTACTAGTGTTGCTTCGCCGCTATTTCTTTCCGCTGTCGCGCCTGTGGGCGCTCGCACGCGAAGCGGAAGGGAACGACGAGCGCTTTATCTCCGGCACATCCTCGCGCAGCTGGAGCTTGCGACGCGTGCGCCAGCTACGCGCGAGCCTTGCGGATTTCGAGCGTTGCCGGCTCAAGGCCTACATCACCGACCAGCTGTGGCATGACTACCTGTTCGGTCAACGCGGAGTCGCGCTAGAGAGGCTGCAGATTGTAGAGGAAATGCGGCTTGACACGCGCACCGCCCACAATCTCACGCGCTGGTTGTTTAGGCCGTTCTGCAACATGATCGATGCCTCGGTAAAAATGTCGCCGCCGACGCCCGCGCAGGTCGCGGCTCGATTCGGCCGGGACGGCGAAGGTATTCCCGCGCTGTTCGCCGTGCCGGCCGCGTTGCCTGCCGTTGAAGTCTCGCGGCGCCTTCCCGTGCCTCACGGCAACGATTTCTGGCTCCGCTTTGCTTCGCCCTCATCGGCCATGCAGGACATGGTCTATGCACGAGTGCACGAACCGGCAGGAATCAGAAATCCGCCGACCCTCATTTTCGGACACGGGATTTGCGTTGAGTTCGATCACTACCGCAATCTCATCGATGACGTGGCCGCGCTGATCGCGCTCGGCATTCGTGTCGTGCGCCCCGAGGCACCGTGGCACGGCCGTCGCGTGCTGCCCGGCCATTTCGGCGGGGAACAGCTGCTGTCGTGTACGCCTAGTGGCATGTTCGACTTTCTCGGCGCGCAACATCAGGAATGGGCCGTACTGATCGACTGGTGCCGGCACACCAGCAATGGTCCTGTGGCGATCGGCGGCAGCAGTCTTGGTGCGCAGACCGCGAAGACGATTGCCATGCATGCGGCTAGCTGGCCGGCCGCCCTACGTCCCGACGCGCTGTTGGCGGTCGCTCACTGCAGTCACATTGCGGAGACCGCGCTAGACAGCTCTTTTTCTGACATCTGGAACCTGTCCGCGAAGCTCAGGGAAAACGGCTGGAATCGCGAACTCATCAGGCGATGGCTGCTGCGCCTCGATGCACCCTGCTCGCCCTGCGTACCGCCTGAGCACATCATCAGCGTGACCGGCAGCCATGACGACGTGACGCCGGAAGCCTCGGCACTGCGCCAGCTTGATGCGTGGCAAGTGCCGGAGCGCAATCGCTTCAGCTATCGACGCGGGCACTTCACCGTCACGCTCGGCATGATTCGCGATCAGGCGCCATTGCGCCGCCTGAGTGGCGTACTCGAACAATGCCGTTAAGCGCACGGCGGACGAGCGACCGGTGAACACGACAGTCGACGTATCGCTCTGGCTGCTCCTCCTGCTGGCTCTTTTCTCGCTGGCCGGCCTGTGGCTGATCGTCTTCGCGCCGCTGCTCACCCGAACGTTCTACCGGCGCCGCGAGCGTGCGATTCGCAGGCTCGATGAACAGCTGGGCTTCGGCCTCAGCAATTACGTACTCGCCAAGCGCTCGGAGTGGTTGGACCGTCTCCTTAACGATACCGTGGTGGTGGCAGCAATAGCGGCCACCGTGGCCACGGGTGAGGGCACACAGGAAGCTGTGCGGCTGCGCGCACGGGTCTATGTGGAAGAGATCGTGCCGTCGTTCAGCACGCTGCTGTATTTTCGCGTCGGCTATTGGCTCGCGCGTTGGACGTTGCGCACCCTGTACTGGATCCGTGCCGAGTACGAGGACCGTGACGCCCTCGGGGGCATCGGCCGCGATTGTTGCGTGGTGCTGGTGTCCAATCACCGCTCCAACATCGATCCCTTGCTGCTCATCTACCTCGCCTCCAAGCGCGCAGTGATCTCCTATTCGGCAGGCGAATGGGCGCTAGTCTGGCCACTTCGCCACCTGGTGCACGCGATCGGATGCTACATCGTACGGCGCGACGGGGGTGGCGACCTACTGTACCGCGTCCTGCTCGAACGCTATGTATTCCTGGCCGCCGCGCATTGCGTGCCGCAGGGCCTGTTTCTCGAAGGCGGGCTGAGCCGAGACGGTGCTCTGCAACCGCTCAAGCTCGGCCTGCTCAGCTACGTCCTACGTGCGCTTAACCACGATCGTTGCCGCGACATCGTGTTCGTGCCGGTCGGCCTCGGCTACGACCGCATTCCAGAGGATCGCACGCTGCTCGCGCATCGCGAGCAGGGATTCCGCGGCAAGAACCGCCTGTATTCCCTGGCCGCATTCCTACGTTTTTCCGTGTTAATGATGCCGCGCATGATCGGTCTGGGCCAACCTTTCGGCCAGGCCGTCGCGAACTTCGGCCGCCCTCTGTCGCTCGTGCAGTGGCAGGCCGAACGTGGCTGCCTCGTAGACGATGACGATCCGCTGCTTCGGCGCCAGCATGTAACCCGACTCGGTGAGGACCTGAAGGGTCGCATCGCGGCGTTGATTCCGGCGCTGCCCATCAGCCTGGTCGCCGAGGTGCTGCTTGCCGAGGGGCCGGGTGGCCTCGCCGAACTAGAACTCAAACAGCGCGCGCTATCGCGTGCGGCCGCACTGCGCCTTGCTGGTGTGCCTGTCATTATCACCAGCAATGGTGAAGATTACGCCTTTAGTCAAGCGCTGCTGCTGCTGCTCAAGCGCCGCGCAATCGAACTGGGGGTTGACGGCCGCCTGCGGATCACCGCCGCAGGCATGCCACTACTTGAGTATTACCGCAACGCCATCCCGAGATTGATGCACGACGAGCGACACTAGACGTCGTGCTGACCGCGCAGGCTGTCGCGGTTTCGGTGAACGGGCCCGTAGACTTTAACGACCGGCACTGACTCTTGCTCCCGGCAGGCAGACCGAGTCTCAATCTCCACGTAACCGCCAAGCGCCGGCCTGAATGCCATGGCGTTGCAGCTTGCTGTAGAGCGTATTGCAACTCAGACTAAGCTGACGCGCCGCTTGTGTCATGTTCCACTTGTTCTGTTGGACGCTCGCGAGCAAAGCCCTTAACGCCCTCGTCGCACCAACACCGCCCAGAGGCGCTCGCCGCCTGAGTCATCGGGATGCAGGTGAATCGTGTGCGGGAAGATCTCACGCAGCGTCGCCCGGGCCGCATCGCCGCCCGTCGCCAGCCGGTCCAGCGTGTCAGCCTCGCAGCCGTTCGATGTAGCCGACGCCCAGCTTGCGGGGCTTCGGGAGCGGAGGTACGCGATGGTCCGATTCGCGGCTCACGACGTCTCCTTGACCCCGAGCGGTCGGACGGTGGCTTCCGCAGCTGTTATTCGCGACGGCGTTAGCGGACATGGTGTACGTACAAGCCCCAGTTGCGCGACTGCTCCTGGAGGACACATTGTGGCCTTCCCACCCGAACGAGGAGGGGACATGGGCGAAGGGATTACCAGCACTCTGAAATCACGCATCAACCACTTTGACCCAGCGCGCGTGACTCGGATGCGTGAAGTCATGAAGCGTCACGTTGATAACGGTGCTGCGCCCGGTCTCGTAATGCTGGTTCACCACTGCGGTCGTGAGCATGTGGACGCGATTGGTACGATGGGCTACAAGACCCAGGAGCCGATCCACCGGAACGCGATGTTCCGCCTCGCCTCTATGACAAAGCCGATTACGGCAGTCGGCGCCATGTGCCTCATCGAAGAGTGCAAGGTCAGGCTCGACGATCCAGTCGATGAATGGTTGCCGGAGCTGAAGGATCGTAGGGTCCTGCGGACAATTGACAGTCCACTAGACGATACGGTGCCCGCGAAGCGTCCGATCACCCTGCGTGATCTCATGACGTTCCGATCCGGATACGGCGAAGTCGAATTTATCTCGCCGAGCTGTCCCCTAGTGAAAGCAATGATGGAAGCACAACTGCCTCTGTTTGCTTTCCCGTTCGCACACTCCTCGGACGAGTTCATGAAACGTCTGGGTAACCTCCCGCTCGCGTTTCAACCGGGGGAACGGTGGTTGTACCACATGAGTTGCGACATATTAGGCGTGCTGATTGCACGGGTCTCGGGCAAGTCGCTCGGCGCTTTCCTGCGAGAGCGGATCTTGGAACCGCTCGGGATGAATGACACCGGGTTCTACGTGCCGGAGGCGAAACTTGATCGCCTTCCAATCTGCTACGGCGCGGATATTGTCACCGGGAAGCTCGTCGTACTGGATGAAGCACGAGGAGGCTGGGCTTCGCGACCGCCTACCTTTGAAGGCGGCGCGGGAGGACTTGTCTCTACGGCTGACGATATGGCTGCGTTTGGACGGATGATGCTGAACTGCGGCACCTATGGCGATGAACGTATTCTTTCACGTTTTTCGATCGAGGCGATGACGACGGACCAACTCCCGACCGAACAGAAGGCAGTATCTCCGTTCTTCGAGAACTTCTGGGATGACCACGGATGGGGCTTTGGTGTAGGAGTGATCACTAAGCGTAGCGAACTTGCGGCTGTGCCTGGACGATTCGGGTGGGATGGTGCCTTTGGCTCGTCCTGGTGGGTCGATCCGAAGGAAGGGATGGTCGGTGTCTTGATGGTACAACGTCGTCCGGACGTGCTGGGTATGCCCTCCACAGTTCACGACTTTTGGACCTCAGCTTATCAATTGATCGATGATTGAGTCGCGGTCGAGCGCTCTAGAGGTCGAACACGTACCTGCGCGAAAACCCGTCACCCGAATGTCCGCCAACGCGCTTCTCATCATTCGCGACGCTGGGTCCGCAGGTAGCGGTAGCGCCGCAATTCCGATGATAGTGCCAAATCGGATATCACCGCCGTTAGGCGACAGACCAAGCTAACTTTCGCCAATGCAGTCAAGGATAGCCCTAATCTTCCTGCGCAAACACACTAATGGAATTAACCTACATTCGCGGTGAACTTCTTCCCAGGAACGGCCAAGGAGCAAAAGGCTCACCAAGATAGAGCTGACCTACGAGGAGTCCTCCCATGAGCGAGCCGCACAACCGGGTTGTTCAAGTCCGCTGCTTCGGCGGTCCCGACGGGCTGGAGGTCGTCGACGCTTCTCTGCCGACGGCCGGGCGGGGCGAGGTGCGAGTGCGCGTGCTCGCCTCGGGTCTGGAGTACACCGACGTCGTGATCCGGCGCCACCTCTACCCGCAAACTTCCGCCCGCCGGCCACCGTTCGTAATCGGATATAACGTCGTCGGGGAAATCGACCAGCTCGGCATTGGCGTGAGCGGCTTTCAGCTTGGTGACCGTGTGGCCGATATGACGGTACTCGGGTCGAACGCCGGCTATCGCACGCTCCGAGCTAGCGACCTGACCCGAGTGCCGGCAGGCGTTGACCCGGCGGAGGCGGCCGCGCTGATCTTGAGCTGGACGACCGCATACCAGCTCCTCCACCGCGCCGCCAGGGTGCAGCGAGGACAGCGCGTGCTTGTGCAGGGAGCCGCCGGCGCCGTCGGCCAGGCGCTTCTCGTGCTCGGCAGGATGGCCGGCCTTGAGCTATGGGGCACAGCGCGCGGCGAGCACGCGGCGCTGATCCGCGAGCTCGGCGCCACGCCGATTGATTACCAGCGCCAAGACTTCACGAGTGTCCTACCTGGCGGGTTCGATGCTGTCTTCGACGGCATCGGGGAGGACGGCTATCGCCGCTCGTTCGCCGCCCTCAAGGGCGGCGGCCTGGTCTGCGTGTACGGCTATACGGAGGGCGTGCGGCCGCAGCGTCGTCTGCTCAGTCTCTTGATGTGGAGTGCGCGCGTGTATCTATGGAGGCAGCTGCTGAGTCGGTTGCCTGGCGGCAAGCGGATCCGCATCTACTCGATCAATCTGATGCGGGCGCGACATCCCTCGTGGTTCCTAGAGGACTTAGAGCGGCTATTTTGCCTGTTGGCAACTCACTCCATCCGACCGCGTGTCGCCGAGCGGATCTCCTTCGATGAGGTTGCCGATGCACACCGTCGCCTCGAGGCGGGCGGTCTCGACGGCAAGCTCGTCCTGTGCCCGAACCTCCCGTCGCAACGCGAGCCGGTCCCAGCATAACGAATGCAAGCGCGTGTTGGCCGTTTCCAGTGTCCGCTTACAGGCACTCAACGCGTAATCACATACGGCTGCTCCTGGCCGCTTCGGGCCACCGGGGTTGCATAGCCGTCCTCAGAATTCAACGCGCTAACGACAAGCAGTGCGAAGTAGGAAATAACGAAATCAAGCCCCCGCTACCAATTAAATCAACGACTCACAGATGATGGCCCACCCGAGTTGCGGCATCCGATCGTTAATGTAAGCGCTGTGTAAGCGTTGCACCCACTCTAGATGCCCGGCCGACGACCCCACATCCAGAGCGCAACGATCCGCTTGAGCGGCCGCGGGAGGAAGCTGGTTGCGCGCCATGCGCGCAAGTTAGCGCAGCGCGCCCATCGCGCGCTCCCTACTTAACATCACGGCCGCTCCAAGCGTTGGTTAGACGACTCACGTTAACGTGCGTGCAAGTAACCCGCAAACCAAGCGCATACAGGCCACGCCAGCGCCAAACAACATATTATGAAGAATAGCCCGTTCTGCTTACGGCCCAGCGCGGTGAGCTCAGGATCTTTCAGGGCTTCGTATTGACCCTGCAGGAGCCACCAGAAGGAGCTACGGGGAGTGCCGATCCACTACCCCACGGGCACTAACAAAAGGCGCAACGGCGTGTGGGGCTACCCAGAGACTCCCGAGTCGGGACGTGGTTCGAGCGTAAGCGGTGAGTAATCTGGAACTGAAAGCGCCAGTTTCCAATCGCTGCGACGAGCAATGCGGCGGGAAGAACAAAGAAGAGCAGTATGCGCATGGGCCACCCGTCGTCTAACGACCAGCTTGAGCGGTCGTCCGTCGCCCTACCCAAGGCGACGCGGGGGCACAATCTTTCCGAGCGCCCGCGGCGCCTATCCGCTTACGTGTCACGGCCGCTCCAAACGTTGGTTAGATGCCCGACGCTACTTGTCTTCCACAATGACGTTTGTAAACTTGAATTGACTCGTGGAGCAAATGAGTTCGACCTTGTGGATATTAAAGCTGTGCAATTTCAGTTCGCGCGACTGACCGGCAGCAGATACTTTGAGTTCTCCCGAATTATTGAACGAAATCGCGAATGGAATGAGTTCGCCACGCCACGGCATTGAAATAAGGCTTTTACCCATTACGAGCCCGTCCGGTCCTATGGGCAAAAGGTGAATCACTTCAGGAAAGTGCCAGTCAATCATCGCTCTAAGGCCAACAGAGAGAGAATCATCGTTGCCAGTAATGAACACGCTAGCCACCGGCCCCCAAGCTGGATCGTGACGCGGCTCGATGAGCTGTAAAGTGCCCGTGGCGCGCACCTGGCTGCCATCAACCGTGCGGGTCCACTCTGAGAACTTACCGGGCGGAACGTCACAATCAAAATAATATGTGATCGGAATCGGGGCGCGCGGTGCGGTGGAGACGCACCCTGCCAGAATGACTACAGGAACCGCACGAATAAACTTGCGCATGTCAAGCATCTAACGGTGAGCTTGAGCGGCCGCATGATGGCGCTGAACACGCGACATGCGCGCAACATAGCGCAGCGCGCCCATGGCGCGCTCCCTACCTAACATCACGGCCGCTCCAAGCGTTTGTTATGAGGCACGACGGTCCGACGGGTGGTTGACGCCATCGCTTTTGGGTACATCGGGAATGTCGAAGGGATTCACATCCTCGAGACATCCAACGTTGTAGCAGTATTGTTTGGGGTTGGAGCGGCGCTGATGGTGCGTATAGATTCCGCAGGTGGAGCAGAAGTAGTGCTTCGCGGTCATCGTGTTAAAT
>Ga0157376_10002148_pt1 | contig 13279 bp, 14 predicted proteins | sample M45metaG_FD_121801 | JGI IMG/M metagenome (GOLD analysis project Ga0157376, IMG submission 121801) | Miscanthus rhizosphere microbial communities from Kellogg Biological Station, Michigan, USA - M4-5 metaG | ecosystem: Host-associated > Plants > Roots > Rhizosphere > Soil | place: USA: Michigan... | reverse complement strand
CCTGGCCCGGGTGCGCCTTGAGGTAGCGGACGAACTCGTCGAAGGTGCGGACCGGCAGCGCGGCGTTGACGACGACGACGCCCGGCGCCTTGACGATCTCTGTCACCGGTGCGAAGTCCTTGATCGGGTCGTACGGCAACTTCCTGTACACGGCGGGATTCACGCCGTGCGTGGAGAGTGTCGCCACGCCCAGCGTGAGGCCGTCCGGCGCGGACTTCGCCACTTCCGCCATGCCGATCGAGCCGCCCGCGCCGGCGCGGTTGTCGACGATCACAGGTTGGCCGAGCAAGCGTGCCAGCGGCTCGCTCAGGATGCGCGCGGTGATGTCCGTGCCGCCGCCGGGCGGGAACGGCACGACCAGTTTCAAGGGCTTGCCTTGCGCCCATGAGATTCCAGGAAGTAATGAAGTGACGGCCAGCGAAAGCATGGAGCGTCGTAGCATTGGGGTCTCCTCAACGTGTTGTAGGAGCCGGATTCTGGCTGCCGCGCGGGTTCGATTCAAACGAAATCCAGGCGCAATCTCATTCCAAATTGGAATGTTTTTGGATAGGATAGCGCATGCGCCGATTGCACCCGCCCGTCCACCTGCTCCAGGCGTTTGCCACGACGGCGCGCTTCGGCAGCATCTCGCGCGCGGCCGAAGCGCTGCACCTCACGCAAAGCGCTGTGAGCAAGCAGGTGCAGGAACTCGAGCGCTGGACCGGCGTCGCGCTGTTCGAGCGCGTGCGCAAGCGCCTGTCGCTCACACCGGCGGGCCAGCGCTACGAAAGCGCGGTGCGGCCGCTGCTCGGCCAGCTCGAGGCGGCGACGCTGGATCTGATCACGAGCGGCGACGGCGGCGGCGCCTTGCACGTCTCCACACTGCCGACGTTCGGTGCCAAGTGGTTGATTCCGCGCTTGCCCGCTTTCCAGAAAGCCCACCCGCAAGTGGCGCTGAACTTCGTACCTTATGTGCAGGGCTACGATTTCCATCGCGCCGACCTGGACTGTTCGATCCTGTTCGGCGACGGGCACTGGCCGGGCGCGCAGGCCGACTATCTGACCGGCCGCGACGTGATGCTGATTGCCCCGCCGGCGCCGCGCAATAAGCCGCTATTGCGCAAGCCGCAGGACGTCGCGAAATTCCAGCTGCTGCAGCACACCTCGGTGCCGCAAGCCTGGAGCCACTGGTGCGACGCGCACGGCGTGCAAGGCGTGAACCCTTACGCCGGTCCGCAACTGGACCAGTTCCACAGCCTGATTCGCGCTGTGGCGGCCGGCATGGGTCTCGCGCTCGTGCCGCGCTGCCTGGTCGCGGAAGATGTCGCGACCGGCGTCGTCTCCGCGCCGCTGCGCGACGGCTACGTCGACGATCTCGGGTACTGGTTGTGCTACCCGGAGTCGCGTGCGCACTTGCCGGCGCTCACGAGTTTCCGGGAGTGGCTGCACGCGGAAGTCGCTTGCGGCAACGGCATTTTCGGCAACCCCGCGACGTGATCGAAAGGTGATCGGTCGCGAGGCAAGTGGCCGCCAGGTTCGGCGCTATTTCTGGTTCTTGCACGCGTGCGATGCGTTGGAATATTCCAGCTGCGTCACATATGTTCGCGAGCCGACCAGGTGATTGAACAGGGTCCATGCGCACAAGTCGCCAATCTCCTCGCCGTTTTCCTTGAGGGCGACCCACCCGTATCCTGGATAGGGATCCGTGATGGTCTCGAAGATTTCATGGCCCAAAACGCTCACCTGCGCGCTGAGGGCATCCTGAGGCGTGCCGTTCTGGGTGGTACCCCGGCAGCCATCGACGTAATCGTAAGGCTCGACCGAATAGAACACCGTGCCCACATCCCCGAACGTCACCGAAGAGTGGTAACCACAGAAATAGAACGTCGCCCAGTTGTTTGGCGAATAGCACTGCGTGTAACTGCCATCGAAGCAGACGTTTTGCCCGGGCGGCAGGAACAAGTGGTAAATGTTGTGCGGACCGGCCTTGTTGCCGTTGGCCAGCGCGACCGCATGCACGGCCGCCTGCGCATCGGCATCCGTCATGGTGGAGCCCACTCCGGAGGACACGCTCCAGCTCGGGCTGCCCAAGGGATACCGCAGGTTGGTCGTCGAACCGACGTACTGATCGGTCACGTGGACGTCGACGCTGTTGTTGAGGTTCGAGATGTATTGGGACAGCAGGCTGACCGGATCGCCGATCAGGTTGATCTCATCCGTGCTCCAGCAGCTGGGGCAATTGTTGTAGTTCAGGAATACCAGGAAGTTGGACGCGGTCTGCAAGCTGCCGATGCCATTCCAGCCACCCTGAAACGAAAGATCCAACGGAGAAAACGCGATCGCCGGAACGGTGACCCCCCTGAAAACCGTGGACTGATTCGAGAGCGTGCTTTGATTCGAAACCGTGCCTTGTGAAAAGCTTGCCGCATTCGGCGCGGGGGGCTGCTGAACGGTGGTTCGATACAGCACGGACGCGGGCACCGAATGCAGCGCCGGTTGGCTGGGCAGCATGCGAATGCGTTGGTTTTTCGAGTTCTGAGCTTGGTACGCGTCGCCCTGTTGAACTGTCGCCGCTGGAAGCGTTCCCGCTTGGCTCGACTGTGCCTGCGCACTCGAGATGGCACTGGCAGCTGCCAGCGCGACAGCCCAAACCCACCGTGACTGAAGCTTCATTTCTTGCCCTCCGTAATTGTAAAAAGTTACAATCTAAGCGTGAAGTTAACGGTTGTCAACGCCGTTGAGGCATGTGGAGGAGATCGATGAAAGCTCGCGAAATTTTCCTGTCGATGGGCATCCTCGTGTCATCGGCGGCGCTTCTATGGGGCAACGGCGCGCTCGCCCAGCCAGCCGCCTATGACAGCGGAACTCGCTACCTGACTTTGCCCAATGTGACCGTTGGCCCTGCCACGTACACGGATGTCGTCATCCGCCTCGACACGTTCGCCGTCATCTCGGTCGGTGGCTCCGCTGGAACGGGGGTTGCTTGTATACCGGGAACGCTCACGGCCTCGAAGTTCAACGCCATCTCCGTGGGAATGACGCTCACCCAGGTCAATCAACTATTGGGGTGTCAGTACACCGCGTCAGGAATGGGGGGCACCACGTTCTATACGCGGTACATCTGGATGAGCGCAGACGGTGCGGTCGTCTTCACCGTCATCTTCGATGCAACGGGCAGCTTCATACCGGACATGGCCGTTTTCAAGACTGCTTCAGGCCTGTAGCGACGGGCGTCCGCCGCCAAGAGCAAGCACACTACTCGGGCGGCTCGATCAATACACTTGGCTGGACAGATTCATCAAGGGACGCAAAGCGCTGGTGCTCTTTGGAGGCACAAGAGGCGGCGTCTACCGAGCCGAGACCGCGCAGCGCTTCATGGAAGCGTCAGCGGCCCCCATTTTGGCTCTCCACGATTTCGACCCCAGCGGGCTTCACAAGACGTCTGCCCTGCCTCGTCTCGAGGCGCTCTGCTTGCCGGAATGGTCCGCACTAGAGCCCGTGTTGAAGCGGAACAAGCCCGAGCCGATGTTCGCGCATCAGCGAAGGCAACTGCGCGGCGATCTCGATCGCGTCGAATGCAGGCACGTGGCAAGGGCGTGGGAGTTGATGAACGCCGCCGGCAATGGAAGCGGTCGAGGATTTTCCAAGGTAGCCGATTCACTGTATTGCATGATGTCGCGACCACAATTTCACACTTCAGTAGTCTTGGAAAAAATTCTCTCGGGCACAATCCGCTCCAGGCCGGGACGGAACCACGGCGCACCTGGGAGGGAGAATTGGTGAACATGCGCATCTTAGGCGCCGCCGCGCCGTTGCTCGCCACGTTGCTCGCTGCTTGCGGCGGAGGCGATGCGCCGACCAGCTCCGCTTCCACGTCGCCTCAAGTTCTTGCGGCTACATCCGCCTCCCCAGCTACCTCGTTCACCGCATCTCTCGCCCCACGCGCGCAGGCATTCTCGGCAAGCGCGTCAGCGGGATATCAGGTTGACACGTCGAGCCGGGAAGCGGTGCGTCTTTTCTATCGAGCCGTCTACGCCTCGAGCGATGGCGTTCCCAGCGAATGGAACGGCAACATCGCCACCTGCAACGCGGGCGATACGAGCACAGCTTACAAAGCGGCCGTGCAGCGGCGCATCAACTGGTATCGCGCGATGGCCGGCGTTCCTGCGAATGTCGTCATAGACGCGTCGCTAAGCGCCAGTGCTCAGCAGGAGGCCCTGTTCGTCGCGATGACCGGCGACGTGGGACACCAGATTTCCAGCGGCACCTGCTTTTCGACGACTGCGGCGACAGCGGCGGCATATTCCAATCTGTCGAACGAATATGCGGGCCCCGACAGTATTGATGCATACATGGCCGGAACAGGTTACTACAGTGCCGAACGTCGATGGCTGCTGTTTCCGCAGGCGCAGACGATGGGCACTGGCGACATGCCTGCTGCCCAGCCGAGGGGACTCAATTGGTATTCTTCGATTGCCAACGCGTTGTGGGTCCAGGACGGCAGCACGTCGTTGCCACGCCCCGCCGTGCGCGACGGCTTTGTAGCTTGGCCTGCCAAGGGATACGCGCCCTTCACTACCGTGCCCGTCATTTGGTCGTTCTCGTATCCTGGGGCCGACTTTTCCGCCGCCACGGTATCAATGACGGAAAACGGCACACCCATCACATCTTGCCAACAGCCCGTCAGGAACGGCGCGGGCGAGAACACGCTGGCATGGATTCCGAAGTGCATGTACTACTGGGCCAACTGGGCTCGTCCCGCTGCCGACACGACATACCAGGTCACGGTGTCCAACATCGTTGGGGCACCACAATCCAGCGTCACCTACAACGTGACAGTGTTCGACCCGGACGTCGCAAGTGCGACCGACGGCCCGCTCGTCATCGGTGGCGACGCGTCGGTGCCCATCGGTCAACCGGCACGATTCACCTTCTCGGGGCCAGCAGGAACGACTGCCTACCAGTGGCGCCTTCTCACGCAGACTCCCTTCTCGCTTAATGACGGCGCGGAAAGCGGACTCGGAAATTTCACCGCGACCACGGCCGGCGGCTACAACATGGTGGCGACCGATGTCCGGGCAACCGGCGCCGCTTCATTCCATCTTGCCCAAATGCGCGTATTGGACGAGTCACTGCAGCTCAAACAGGTGCTTGGTATCGGGGCTCCGACCGTGCTGAACTTCAAGAGCCGGCTTGCCCAATCGAGCAACTACCAGACCGCATTGGTCGAAGCCTCGCTGGACGACGGCCAATCATGGGAAACGCTGTGGCAACAGGCGGGCGGCAGCGTTGAGTGGATGTTCACGGCCAAGACAATCTCGCTGGCCGCCTTCGCGAATCGCACAATGCTTCTTCGTTTTCGTTATACGCTTAACCGGAACGGCATCTATTACTTCCCGGGCGCAGACACGGGCTACGGCTGGTACATTGACGACGTTCAAATCAGCAACGCGACCGCCGTCACCGCAAGCCCACCGACAGAAACTGCGAACTCCTCGATCGCCTACACGCCGAGCTCCGTTGGAACGCTCCTGCTTCAAGGCCGCGCCGGAATGGACGAGTACTTCGCCGAATGGGGTTCCGTCAGGCCGCTCACGGTCACGTCGAACCCGAGCGACTGCCTGTTCGACTGGGCCGAGCGTCAATTCCCAACACTGCTCGCGCCACATGGTGCATCGCATACGTCCGGCGCCTACTATTTCCGTTACTACGCTGCGAGCGATTCCTATGTCGGAACATCAGCCACCGACGGCCACACTTATTTCATGCAGGCCGGAGTATTGAACGACCTCGGTCCCACGTCGACGTGGCTGACGACAGCTTCATGCCACTGAACCGCGGTCGCCGCACTGGAAGAATTCTGTGAAATTCAATAAATTGTTCTTGGTGGCCTCGATTGACCGAGGCCCCGGCATAGCCATGCTCACGCATGACATGCGCCGCCGTCTCCAGCTGTTCGGAAGTGATCGCCCAGGCCGAGGCGGTGCCAAAGGCTTCCACCCACTTGCGCAGGCGCAGATCGGAATCGTCCGCTTGGGCGTTGCAATAGGCGAGCGCGAGCTCGCCTAGAGTCAGCTCGCAGCCTTCAAAGATGGTGGCGGCCTGGACGGCCGAGGCCAGGCAAAAGCCGGCCAGTTTTGTGGGATGTCGCACATCGGTTCTCCGCAATGATCACTGCCGTGACCTGTTGATGAAAACCGCCGCAAGAGCGCGCCAATCCTAGATTTGGTGGGTGATACATGGATCGAACATGTGACCCCTGCCGTGTGAAGGCAGTGCTCTACCGCTGAGCTAATCACCCTATCGCCACCGCGCGGAACACACGTCCTGCCCAGCGGGAAAGCCTTGGATTATGCCACAGGCGCTCGTGTCTCGATCCGCCACAGCGTCTTGCCGCCGCTGGCCTTATCGAGTTGCTTGAGCACTTCCTCGTGGGCCGCCGCTTCCTGGTCGTTCGCCTGCAGCACCGGCAGCGTGAATGCCGTCAGGTCGACGCGCGTGACGATGCCGCCGATGTTGTCGCCCGCGCCCATGTCGATCAGCAGCGCGTCCTGGCCGCGCGTGAGGTTGATGTAGACGTCGGCCAGCAATTCGGCGTCGAGCAGCGCGCCGTGCAGCGTGCGGCTCGAGTTGTCGACGCCCAGGCGATCGCAAAGCGCGTCCAGGCTGTTGCGTTTGCCGGGGTACATCTCCTTGGCCATCGCCAGCGTATCGGTGACCTGCGCCACGAACGTCGTAAAAGCGGGCCGGCCAAGCAGCTCGAGCTCCTTGTTCAGGAACGACACGTCGAATGCCGCGTTGTGGATGATGATCTCGGCGCCCGAGAGGTACTCGACCAGTTCGTCCGCCACGGCCGCGAACTTGGGCTTGTCGCGCAGGAATTCGTTGCTGATCCCGTGGACTTTCAGCGCGTCTTCGTGGCTGTCGCGCTCGGGATTCAGGTAGAAATGCTTGTTGTTGCCGGTCAGCTTGCGGGCCACCAGTTCGACGCAGCCGATCTCGATGATGCGGTCGCCGCCCTCCGCGGAAAGCCCTGTGGTTTCGGTGTCGAGGACGATCTGGCGCATGGCCGGCATTATGCTTGAGCGCAACGCGTTACAGGAGTCTTCGATGTTCGATCTCACTGGCAAAGTGGCCCTCGTGACCGGCGGCAACGGCGGCATCGGCCTGGGCATGTCGCGCGGCCTCGCGAAGGCGGGAGCGACGGTGGTGCTCGCGGGCCGCAACGCGGCGAAATCGTCCCAGGCCGTCGCCGACCTGAAGGTCGAAGGCTTCGCCGCGGACGCGGTCGAAGCGGACGTGGCCGACGAGCACCAGGTCGCCCGGCTGTTCCAGCAAGTCATGTTGCGCCAGGGCCGCCTGGACATCCTCGTGAATAACGCCGGATCGACCGTTCGCAAGATGCCCGACGCCCTCACCCTCGACGAATGGAAGCAGGTGATGGACGTCAACCTCACGAGCATGTTTCTTTGCTGCCGCGCCGCGCACGCGCTGATGAAGGAAGGCGGCGGCGGCAAGATCATCAACATCGGCTCGATGCTGTCGATCTTCGGCGCGCCTTACGCGGCGGCCTACGGCGCGAGCAAAGGTGGCGTGGTGCAGTTCACCCGCTCGATTGCCACGGCATGGGCGGCGGACAAGATCCAGGCGAACGCAGTGCTGCCCGGATGGATCGACACCGAACTCACACAGGGCGCGCGCCAGCAAGTAGCGGGCTTGTACGAGCGGGTGTTGGCGCGGACGCCGGCGGGACGTTGGGGCGTGCCCGCTGACCTGGCCGGCATTGCCGTGTTTCTCGCGAGCAGCGCTTCGGATTTCGTGACGGGGACGGCGATTCCGGTGGACGGGGGCTACTCGATCGCCTGAGCTGGATTGCGGGTCAAGCCCGCAATGACAGGCAGGTCAGTGGTTTTCCTTGGCGTGGTTGATCGAGTACTTCGGGATCTCCACCGTCAGGTCCTTCTGCGCGAGGATCGCCTGGCACGACAGGCGCGAATTCGGCTCCAGCCCCCAGGCGCGATCGAGCAGGTCTTCTTCGTTCTCGTCCATTTCGTTGAGCGAGTTGAATCCCTCGCGCACGATCACGTGGCAGGTCGTGCAGGCGCAGCTCATGTCGCACGCATGTTCGATGTTGATGTTGTTGTCCAGCAGCGCCTCGCAGATCGACGTGCCCGTGGGCGCGGAAACTTCGGCGCCGTTGGGACAGTACTCGGGGTGCGGAAGGATTCGGATGATCGGCATGGTGGTCAGATGGCCTCGACGTTCTTGCCCGCGAGGGCCTTCTGGATGCTGTGGTTCATGCGCTGCGCCGCGAAGTTCTCGGTGCCTTTGGCCAAGGCTTCCGTCGCCGCTTCGATCGCTGCGGCGTCGACGCTGTTGTCGGCGATCGCGCGCAGCGACATCATCAGTGCATCGACATGGGCGCGCTCTTCCGCGTCGAGCAGCTGGCCATCCGCATCGAGCGCGCTTTGGGTCGCGAGCAACATGCGGTCCGCATCGACTTTCGCTTCGGCCAGCGCGCGCGCTTTCATGTCCTGCTCCGCCGTGACGAAACTGTCCTGCAACATCTTCGCGATCTGGTCATCCGACAGGCCGTAAGAAGGCTTGACGTCGATGCGCGCTTCGACGCCACTCGCCTGCTCCTTCGCGTTCACGCTCAAAAGCCCGTCGGCGTCGACGGTAAAAGTCACGCGGATCCGTGCGGCACCGGCGGCCATGGGCGGGATGCCGCGCAGCTCGAAGCGCGCGAGGCTGCGGCAGTCCTGCACCAGGTCGCGCTCGCCTTGCACCACGTGCAGCGCCAGCGCCGTCTGGCCGTCCTTGTAGGTCGTGAAGTCCTGCGCTTTCGCGGTGGGAATCGTCTCGTTGCGCGGCACGATGCGCTCGACCAGGCCGCCCATCGTCTCGATGCCGAGCGAAAGCGGGATCACGTCGAGCAGCAGCAAGTCGCCGGCAGTGTCGTTGCCGGCAAGCTGGTTGGCCTGGATCGCGGCGCCCAGCGCCACGACTTCGTCCGGATTCAAGTTGGTCAGCGGCTCGTGGCCAAAGAATTCGGCAACGGCGCGCTGGATCTGCGGCATGCGCGTCGAGCCGCCGACCATCACCACGCCCTTGATCTCGTCGCGCGAGAGCTTCGCATCACGCAGCGCCTTGCGAACGGCAGTCATGGTGCGGGCAGTCAGATCGACCGTGACCGCTTCGAAATCGGAGCGCTTCACGGTCACCTCGGCCGAAGTGCGGCCCAGGTCGATGCGCGCCTTCACCGATGCGGCCGTGGAGAGCTGCTCCTTGATGGCACGCGCCTGCATCTTGATCGCGGCTTTCGCACCGGCGCCGGGCGTCTCCAGCGCAGTGGTGTGCAATAGCCAGTCGGCCAGCGCGCGGTCGTAGTCGTCGCCGCCTAGTGCCGAGTCGCCGCCGGTGGCGATCACCTCGAACACACCTTTGGTCAGGCGCAGGATGGAGATGTCGAACGTGCCGCCACCCAGGTCGTACACCGCGTAGATGCCTTCGCTCGCGTTGTCCAGGCCGTAGGCGATTGCCGCGGCCGTCGGTTCGTTGATCAGCCGCAGCACGTTGATGCCTGCAAGCTTCGCCGCGTCCTTCGTCGCCTGCCGCTGCGCATCGTCGAAATAGGCGGGCACGGTGATCACCGCGCCATAGAGATCGTCATTGAAAGTGTCTTCGGCGCGGTACCGCAGCGTCGCGAGAATCTCGGCACTGATCTCCACCGGCGATTTTTCGCCGGCGCGGGTCTGCAGGGTCACCATGCCGGGCTTATCGATGAAGCGATACGGCATCTTCTCCCGGTTGGCAATGTCCGCGAGACCGCGGCCCATGAACCGTTTCACGGAAGCAATCGTGTTCTCCGGATCGTCGGCTTGGGCGAGCTGCGCATCGTGGCCGATCTGGCGCCCGCCGTTTTCCAGGTAGCGCACGACCGACGGCAGGATCACCTTGCCCTGCCCGTCCGGCAGGCACTCGGCGACACCATTGCGCACCGCGGCGACCAGTGAATGCGTGGTGCCCAGGTCGATGCCGACCGCGACGCGCCGCTGGTGCGGGTCGGGCGATTGGCCGGGTTCGGAGATTTGCAGCAGTGCCATATGTTCTTGCTCTTATTGTCCCAGCTGCTCGAGGCGGGCTTGCACGTCTTCGCCAAAACGCTCGATGAACATAAGGGCTCTCACCTGCTGGGCGGCGGCCGGCGCGTCGTTTTCTTCATCGAGCAGGCGGCCGATTCGCGCCAGCGTCTCTTTGCGCGCTCGGCCCAATTGCGCATCGAGGGCGTCGACTGCGTCCTGGCTGCGCGCTTCGTCCAGCGCCTCGCGCCATTCCATCTGCTCGACGAGGAACGCCGCCGGCATCGCCGTGTTGTTCTCGGCATTGATGGGCGCGCCGCGCAGTTCGCACAAATAGGCGGCCCGCTTTTGCGGGTCCTTCAGCCGTTGATAGGCCTCGTTGATGCGTGCGGACCACTGCATCGCCACGCGCTGCGCCGCCTGCCCTTGCGCCGCGAAGCGATCCGGGTGTGCTTCGCGCTGCAGTTCCTTCCAGCGCGCGTCGATGGCGGCGCGGTCCTGCGCGAACCGCTCAGGCAGGCCGAACAGTTCGAAGTCGCTGGATTGCAGGTTAAGGCTCATTCGTCAAAAGGCCGCCGGCACGGGAATGCGAGGCGGCCTGGGGATTTCGGGATGGCTAGACCCGGAAACTTTCGCCGCAGCCGCAACGATCGCGCTCGTTCGGGTTGTTGAACTTGAAGCCTTCGTTCAGGCCCTCGCGGACGAAATCGAGCTGCGTGCCATCGATGTAGGCCAGGCTCTTCGGGTCGATCAGGACCTTCACGCCGTGCTCCTCGAACACGATGTCCTCGGGCGCGATCTCGTCCACGTACTCGAGCTTGTACGCCAGGCCCGAGCACCCGGTCGTCTTCACGCCCAGGCGAACGCCCACGCCCTTGCCGCGTTTGCCGAGGTAGCGGGTGACGTGGCGGGCTGCTGCTTCAGTGAGTGAGATTGCCATTGCCGAACGACTTCAGTGACTGTGCTTCTTCTTGTAGTCCTCGACGGCCGCCTTGATGGCGTCCTCGGCGAGGATGGAGCAGTGGATCTTGACCGGCGGCAGGGCCAGCTCCTCGGCGATCTGGCTGTTCTTCAGCGCCGCGGCCTGGTCCAGCGTCTTGCCCTTGACCCATTCGGTCACGAGCGAGCTGGAGGCGATGGCGGAGCCGCAACCGTAGGTCTTGAAGCGCGCGTCCTCGATCACGCCGGTGGAAGGGTTCACCTTGATCTGCAGCTTCATCACGTCGCCGCAGGCGGGCGCACCAACCATGCCGGTGCCGACGGATTCGTCGCCCTTGTCGAAGGAGCCGACGTTGCGCGGGTTCTCGTAGTGATCGACGACTTTTTCTGAATAGGCCATTTCAAACTCCTGTTCTGTCTTGGTTGTCATGCCGGACTTGATCCGGCATCCATGGATTGCGGGTCGAGCCCGCAATGACAAATGCACTCAATGCGCGGACCACTGGATGGTCGAGATGTCGATCCCGTCCTGGTACATCTCCCACAAGGGGCTGAGTTCGCGCAGGCGCGCGACGTTCTGCCGGATGGTGGAGACCGCGTAATCGATTTCTTCCTCGGTCGTGAAACGGCCGATGGTCATGCGCAAGCTGCTGTGCGCCAGTTCGTCGCTGCGTCCGAGTGCGCGCAAAACGTAGCTCGGCTCCAGCGAAGCCGAGGTGCAGGCCGAGCCGGACGATACCGCCAGGCCTTTGATCCCCATGATCAGCGACTCGCCTTCGACGAAATTGAAGCTGATGTTCAAGTTGTGCGGCACGCGGTGCTCGAGGTTGCCGTTGATGAACACCTGTTCGATGTCCTTCAGGCCGTCCAGCAATCGCTTTTGCAGCGCGCGGGCCTTTGCCAGGTCCTGCGCCATTTCTTCCTTGGCGAGGCGGAACGCTTCGCCCATGCCGACGATCTGGTGCGTGGGCAAGGTGCCCGAGCGCATGCCGCGCTCGTGGCCGCCGCCGTGCATCTGCGCTTCGATGCGCACGCGCGGCTTGCGGCACACATACAGCGCGCCGATGCCCTTGGGGCCATAGGTCTTGTGCGAGGCCAGGCTCATCAGGTCGATCGGCAATTTCTTGACGTCGATCTCGACCTTGCCGGTGGCTTGCGCCGCATCGACGTGGAAGATGATTCCCTTTTCGCGGCACAAAGCGCCAATCGTGGCGATGTCCTGCACCACACCGATCTCGTTGTTCACGAACATGACGCTGATGAGGATCGTGTCGGGACGGATCGCCGCCTTCAGCACGTCCAGGTCCAGCATGCCGTCTTCCTTGACGTCGAGGTAAGTCACCTCGAAGCCCTGGCGCTCCAGCTCGCGCATCGTGTCGAGCACCGCCTTGTGCTCGGTCTTCACGGTGATGAGGTGCTTGCCGCGCGTCTTGTAGAAATGCGCCGCGCCCTTCAGCGCCAGGTTGTCCGACTCGGTCGCGCCCGAGGTCCACACGATCTCGCGCGGGTCGGCGTTGATCAGGTCGGCCACTTGCTGGCGAGCCTTCTCGACGGCCGCCTCAGCTTCCCAGCCCCAGGCGTGGCTGCGCGAGGCCGGGTTGCCGAAGTGCTCGCGCAACCACGGGATCATCGCGTCGACGACGCGCGGGTCCACCGGCGTCGTCGCGCCGTAGTCCATGTAGATCGGGAAATGGGGAGTCATGTCCATGTCTGGCTCTTGTGCTCTCTACAGCTGTCGATTCGCAAGCGCTCGCGCGCTCAGGATTTCGCGAAGGAATTGCCCAGCGCGAACACCGAGTTCGGCGCGTTCACGCGGATCGGCTTGACCACCGGCTGGCTCGAAATGGCGCGCTTGACGGCGGGCTTGTCCTCGATCTGCATGCCCTTGGCAAGCTGGTCGTCGACCAACTTCTGCAGCGTGACCGAATCCAGGAACTCGACCATGCGCTGGTTGAGCGAGGCCCACAGCTCGTGCGTCATGCAACGGCCGCCGTCGGGCTGGCAATTTTCCTTGCCACCGCACTGCGTGGCATCGATCGGCTCATCCACCGACACGATGATGTCGGCGACGGTGATCTCCGCCGCCTTGCGGCCCAGCGTGTAGCCGCCGCCCGGCCCACGGGTGGACTCCACCAGCTCGTGACGGCGCAGCTTGCCGAACAGCTGTTCGAGATAGGACAGCGAGATCTGCTGGCGCTGGCTGATCGCCGCCAGCGTGACGGGACCATTGTTCTGGCGCAGTGCCAGATCAATCATCGCTGTGACCGCAAAACGGCCTT
>Ga0157376_10002147_pt1 | contig 13279 bp, 33 predicted proteins | sample M45metaG_FD_121801 | JGI IMG/M metagenome (GOLD analysis project Ga0157376, IMG submission 121801) | Miscanthus rhizosphere microbial communities from Kellogg Biological Station, Michigan, USA - M4-5 metaG | ecosystem: Host-associated > Plants > Roots > Rhizosphere > Soil | place: USA: Michigan... | reverse complement strand
CGAATCCCGTCCTTCCAGGAAGGCTCCGAGCACGTGCGCCTGGTTCAGGTCGTCGTAGGTCTGACGGGCGCGCTGCTCCTGGGGCGGACGCACGAAGCCTACGACACAGATCTTATGATCAGGCCCCTCGACGACGACCCACCACGTGGCATCGACCTTCTCGGTCAGCCAGATCCTCGAATCACCCACGCGCTTCTTGTCGTGGATGATCCCGTGATCGTTCCCGTCGATCTGTAGACTCTTCATGCCCATACCGGGAAGCGTCGATCGATCTCGATGCCGATCACGATCAAGAGCTGCTTCTTGAGGTTCTCGAACTGGGCCTTCGTCAGCCCGGTAAAGTCGAGGCACATCGCTCGCAACGTGTCAGCCCAATCCGTGGAAGCTGTGTCGTGTTGTGTGAGCCCGGCGATCACGATCGGGTTGAACATCGTGAGCAAGAGGCTCAGCGGCACGCGACGAAGGGCTTCGTGAGTGCGCGCGTCAAACGCCGCGTTCGCCTGCGTGATCTCTTCGTTGGTGCAATTGAGCGTGTTCATTTGGGTAACCTATCTGACCTGCCGGCCGCAGAGCGGACAGAATTGCCACGCTTCTTCGATCTTGATGGGCGCGTGCTGCTTGGGGGCTTTCTCGGGTCCGCCGCCCCAGCCTGGTGTCGGCCAGCCGGCTTCGCACTGGTTCCTGCACCAGTCCAGGTGCTTGCGCTGCTGCGCGCGCCGATCGACGAAGCAGCTCTCGTCGTGCACGTGGTGCTCGAAACAGACTTGCTCTCTCACGAGGCGCCTCGCACGCTGGGTGATCCGGACAGGTTAGCTACGAGCTGACGGACGATCGAGACGATCTGCTCCTCGGTGTAACCGCATTCGTGCAGCATCGTGACGCCCAGACCAAACGTCGCGCCTGCGATCACGTCAGCCGGGAACCCCCACTTCCGAGCGATCTTGAGATGCAGATCCTTCATCGCTCGGGTCACGATCGTCGCGATCTGTTGCTCGGTCCTCATGAGGCATCCTTGGGGATGCGACGGATCGTTCTGCCTGCCCACATGAACGCAGCACCACAGCTCCGGCACGAGAACGGCATCCGTTCGCCGTCGTCTGGCGTGCCGTGTGCTGCGGGATCTGCGATCAGCGCCTTGGCCTCCGGATCGCTAGACCAAGCGTTGCCATACGGATCGAAAGGCGAGACGTAGCGCTGCCGGATCGCCTCGAAGCGCGCAGCGGCCTCGGGCGTGAAAGGCGAGGGGTTCGCGTACCCGACAACTTCCCCGCAGCACTCGACAGCGAGGAAGCCGCCCGCCGCGGCGATTTGCTCGATGGTCGCGTCGAGGTCGGTCATGCCTTCTCTTTAGCGGATCGACGCTTGTAGAGAAAGCGTTCGTTGACGTAGGGCCTGATATCGCCATCGCCAGCGCATCGATCACACCGCCAGATGCCGCGCACACGTACGGCACTATCGGCATCGCGGTGGATGTCGGGCAACGTGACGCAGGCGCCGCAGTCGACGCAACGGGCTTTGGGGCGATCGTCTTGCTTCACGTCGGCTTCTTTCGAGGATCACGGCGAATATCTGCGCGCTCGTTCACCGCGTGTCGAGCGCGACAGCGCCAGCAGAACAGCCCATCGGCCAGCTCTTGTCCGTCGACGCCAGTGCCGAAGCGCCGCAGTCCTTCGCGCACGTGGTGCTGGCACTTGATCGTGGCGCATTTGCGCATGCTCATCGATACACGTTCCAGGCCTCGAAGGCCTGTGCCTTGAGGCGTGCAAGCGCCTCTTTCGAGCGATCGATCGCACTCTCCACGACGCGATGGCGATCAGCCTCCGAATAGGCTGCGAACTGGCCATCCTTCGCGATCGTCGCGATCGAAACACGGTCGGTCGGCGACATCACCGGCACCTGTTCCGCGTGATCTTGGGATACTTCGGCTCCTTCAGCGAGCTGCGCCACTGGTAGCCGAAGTACGGCAGCGACAACGTCTCGTCGATGACAACGCAGGCGATCTTGGCATGATCGACGCGGATCGCCTCCCCAGGTTGAAGCACGTTGCCGGCGCACTCCTTCGCGATCTTCTGCGCGAGCTCCTGTGGGGAGATGTCCTCGTCGAGCAGGAACGTGAGCGTCACGGCGTGCTTCTTGGTCGCGTCAATCGACTTCATCGCTTCTCTTCTTCGTTGCGAGGGCACGGAGATCACATCCTCGATTCTTGGCCCAGTCTTCGAGCCGCACGGTCCCAGGCAGATGCTCGCGGCGAAAACCGAAGCTGGGGATCTTTCCAGCGTGCACTGCATCTGCGCCAAGGAAGTAGTCGCGGGGGAGCGCTTGGACCTCCATCGACGGGGCCATCATCGCGTCGAGCACACGCGCAAGACCCTCATCGGTCGCGTAACTCGCGAGTAGATCGAGCCAGCGCGACGCGCTGTCGACGACTCCAAACCATTCGTTCCCGTCGAAATAAAACACGGGCACCTTCACGTGTGCCTCGTACCATCGCAGCTGCCCGGCGTGGAGCACCCCGCCCACGGACAGCGCGTCATCTTGAAGCCGGCGGCGTTCTTGCTCGCGTTGCGCTGGGTAAACTCGCTGATGGGCTTACTGAGCACGCGATGGATCTCGCGGCACTCCTCTTCGTCGGCGGAGAGGCCCGCGGCCGCCGCCAACGCGAGCACCGTCACTGCCACGCCGCCCAGCTCTTGACCGATCTGACCCGGTGGGCGCTCGAACACGTACTTGACGAGCTTGTGCGCGATCGCCTCGTCACCGCCGCACGCCTGGAATGCCTCGATTGCCTCTTCAAGCAGCCGCAGGCCGCGTTGCGGGATGCCGGTGGCCTCGGCTTCGCCGAACGCCGCCCGCGCCCAGTTGGTGATCATCAACTGACGCTGATCACGCGGAAGGTTCCGATCGGGCGCCTCTTTGCCCTCGAAGCCATGATCATTTCGCGTGAGGGCATCGCGGATACCTTCGAGCAAGTTATGCCTGCTCGCTCCGACGACGGTCAGCACGGCAAGTGTCTCGCGCGCTTCATCCACCGTCATGATGACGCGAACGGTACGTGACTCGCCTGCGTTGAGGGGTTTGCAGAGGTCAACGATCATCGCGCCTTGTCCCTCCAGCGGAGAAGCGTCGTGTGGGGTCCCTCGTGACCGATCGTCGCGAGACACACACGATCGCGATGCGGATCATTCGGATCTTGGGCACGGCACAGCGTCCGTCCCGACATGTCAGGCAAGATCTGCGCATCGACCGCGCGAAGTGCCCCGAGGGCCTGGGCCCGGAGGTCACGCCAGCCGATCAGATACGCCGCGCACTCACGTGACGTTCCGTCGAACGCGATCACGTCCCCGCGATAGAGCCCGAACTGCGTCTGCTCGCTGGCGCGATCGTAGTCGACGCCAACTGGCTTCGCGAGGGGTGATCGCCGCAGATCGAAGCCCAAGGCACGAGCGACGTCGGCCAGGGCATCCATGCTTGCGGGCGCGATCATGACAGCACCGTCTGGACAGAGCCGATGCAGACGAGCCAGGACGCGAACAACCCTTTGCCGATAGGTGGGTGCACGTAGTGGCCATTTCCTTCCGGATCGAGTCGGTCCTCGATGAAGTCACGCACGGTCGGATCGGCGCGGATCTCCTTGCGCACGGCTTCTGGTACTTCAGCTAGCGAAAGCGCGGCCTCGACGGTCGACGCGCGCGCTGGTCCCACGACTGCCCTACGCCGGCAGTCAAGCTCACCCTCGGGCGCGTAGCGAACGCTGAAGATCCAGTTCTGCACTTTCATGACGAAGCCCCCCATTCCACGAACTGCTCGTCCGGCGTACTCTTCATGCGCCAAGCTCGTTCATAGTCGCGATCACGAGAACCTGCTCGGTTACCCGCAGCACGCGATGATTGACGTTGCCGTTGGCCCGCGCCCGCGCATAACGAACGGCGTCAGCCTTGTCGGCGAAGCCCTTCACCTCGACCGAGTCATCGAGGTCTTCGAGCGCGCTGTCTTCGATCACGATCCACATCTCGCGGGTCGCGTCGAAGACGTCCAAGGCCTTCCTCTCCGTGAAGAGGTCGAACGCTTCGGCCTTCATGCCGAGGCCACGGACGACATCAGCGCCATGGAACTTCTTCGGTAGACGCTTCGACGGTTTCTTCTGCTTCTTCTTCATGGCTCCTCCATCGCGGCAGGGAATGACAGCATGCTCGGGTGATACGGCAAGAACAGGTTGCGGATCGTGCCGAGCCCGTCGACATAGTGGTGCCCACGCATCGGGTAGTGGCAGGACGAGCAGTGCCCCTCGCCGTGTGCCAAGCCCCACTCGAAACCTCCGAAGAAGCCGAGGCCAATAACGCAACTAAGACTCGTGCCGCAGCACAAGCACCTGGCATCGGTAAGCCTGGCGAACCCAGCGAAGTACGCGTCCCATTGTGCGATTTCCTGGTCGGCTTCGGCTTCGGCATCAGGCCCCTTGGAGAAGTAGTCCGCTGCACGCACCCGCGGCACGTCGCGCGCCTGCAAGGCTGCGAGCGCCACGCGATCGAACGTCTCGAATACCTCCGCGCTCATGTGAACCTGCGGAGCCCCTGTAGCCCGGCGATGTAGCCCGCCATGAGTAGATCACTGTCGCGATCGGGCCGGCAGAGCTTCAGGACCACAGTATGGTCGTCCGCAGCGACGAGGTAGACGCCGTCCTCGCGGACCTCGGGCACCCACGCCTGCTCGGTCACGTGTTTCAGTGTGACCTCGTTCGGTGCTGGAGGGAGGCAGCAGCGACACATGGCAAACCCGAGCCCGCAGCCAGGGCACGTACGGATGGCAGCGCTCATGGCACCGCCGCCGCTGCTGCGGTCTCTTCCATCGCGGCGAGCACCGGGCAGTTAGGCTGGTGACAGATCGCGCGATGCACGGTGATCGCAGCCCGAAGATCCGCGAGCAGCGCTTGGGCGCACATCGTGCGGACCTTGGCGATCAGGTTATCTGCGTGGGCCTTTCGATCGGTTTCGATCATGTGCTCGATCGCCTGGTTCAGCGGGTGGTCTTCCGGACCGTCCCTGTCCGGCCCCCTGACCGGCTCGGCCTTGGGCGCCTCACCGAGGCGCACTTCGTTGCTGTTGCGGAACAGCTGGAGGCACTTGTTGCCGTCCGTCTGGGTGTCCGCCACGACGATCGTCAACTCTTCCCCACGGTAGATCCACTTCGGCAGATGGCACTGGGTATAGATAACGTTCTCGTACAGCTTGTCGCCGTGGGGCCCGAAGTCATCGTGCTCGAGCCAGTAGGCCAGCGCCTCTCGACTGGGAGAGAACTTCACCCACGATCGCTCGTCCGCGTCGACGGACCAGAACTGGTCGCGACTGTCGTCGATCGGAAGCACGCACCAGTCCTCGACGTAGCCGACGTGCTCGAAGATCGCTTTGCGCGCGTCGAAGAAGCTGTCGACGATGTCGTCGATGTCGAGGTCGTCGTCGTGATCGTGGTCGTGGTTGCCGCTCATGATGGTCACAGCTCCTTGTTGATCTTCGCGCGGATTCGCGCCAGCTCGCGCTGCGCGGCAACGAACGCGTGGTCTTCGAGCAAGCGCCGCAGCGTGCGCACGAGCCGATCGCGCCTCTGGAAGATGTCTTGGTGTGCCTCACGCGCCAAATGCAGGCTATCTGCGAGTAGCGCGTCGAGCTGCTGGACGAACTCGCGCCCTGCCTGCTCGTGCTCGTCAGCATTCGGCGGCAACGGTCGACCGGCATCGTCAACCGCTTCGTAGTTCATGCGAAACACCTCGTCGCTGATCACGGAGAGGTCTTCGCCCGACACCGAATAGATCCAGTCGCCGATCCGAGCATGCCAGCCGCAGCCAAGCTGGAGATGCTGCTGGGCGTCGACGCTGATGCAGTAGCTGGCGCGACGGCCCTTGATCAGCTCCTCCACGTCGGCCGTCATCGCGCCGGTCCACTGCACGGCGCGTAGGACGTCGCGTTTCTTCGCGTAGTTTATCGGGCAGATCTTCCCGATCATCGTGTTGTTGTCGACCTTCATGATCACGGGCGGTCCTTTTTGGAGACGGTGTTGTTCGCTTGCAGGGTGAAGAGGCAGTACCCATCATGAGCCTGGCCGTCATCGACTAGCGCGAGGCCGTGCGCGCGCAAGGCTGCGTTGATCTTCTCGATGATGTCCTCGGGATGATCGTCGTAGTCGATGCGAACTTGGCTGATCACGACGAAGTCTCCGTCGGGATCGGCGTCCCGCGTGGACCACTCCACACCGAATTGCGGTTCTCGAAGCCGCCCTGCCACGGGCGCTCGGGCAGCCAGCTCGGGCGCGGGTGTTGCTGGATTGGATTATCTGACGCGCGCGCGTGCTCGCTCGCCGCGTAGATCACGGCCTCGACGCACTTGCGCAGATCCCAGTTGGCGACTTGATCGATCGTCGCATGGTAGCCGACGAGTCCGAGGAGATCGATCACCTCTCCGATGATCTTGCCGGGCTCGCCATTTGCGATGCGCTTGAAGTGGTCTTTGAGCAAGCGTCGGTACGCGGCACCGAAGCCACGCGGCACGTGCCAGGTTTCATTCAGAACGCGGATCTTCGTGGGGCGCTTGGAGGACGGTTTCATTACACAGCCCTCGTGGTGACGTCGACGTGGGGGAGGCGCGCGAGCGCCTCGGTGGCGCAGGAAACACACCAGTAGCGGCCACGCGCGTCAACGATGACTGTCACGACGGCGCCGTGCTGCGTGTACCAGTCCGCGGTGTAGATCGTCCCGCACGCGACACAGCCATGATCACCAGGCTTGCCGAGCGAGGAGGCCGGGCTGGTGAGAGACGCATGGATCGAGTGGAGGATCGCGACGTGCTTCTTCTTCATCTGGGCGCTCACGACTTGTCCTCCACCTCTGCCGGCGATGGCTTCGCAGGATTCTTCGAGCCCGCCGATCGCGCGACTGCCACGCACTCACAAAGAGTTCGCGCGGCATCTAACGCATTCTGCCACGCGTCGAATTGACCGACTTCTCCTGCGGCCTCGGCCTTGCCTGCTTCCGTATGAGCCGCTTCGATCACGCGCGCGACAAGATATTCGAGGGCGCTGTGCGCCTCAGGCGCCTTTGCAAGTTTGAACGTCAACATCCCCCGCCCGCCTAGATGTTGACGGGTGTACACGACGAAATAGCCGCCCTGAAACCCCGATTGAAGGTTGGCGGCGTGGTCTCCCGCAACTTCGATCATCGTCGAGACCAGACCCTCGACGCGCGCGAAATCGTCGAACAGCCCTTCCTCTTCAGGATCCCATTGACCTAGGGGCTCGTCTCGATAGCCCTTCCTTGAAGCGCACTCTAGATCGACACGCGTGCAGCGCTGACTTCCCATGCGCGCCAGCTCTGCCGTCAAAAAGCCCAAGATCTTCGTGTGCAGTTCGGCGCTCACGACTTGTCCTCGGGCTTATACGTGTGCACGAGCCGTGCACCCTCCTGGGGCCCTTTCCAGTGGGGCATGATCCACTTCGAGGTACGAAGAGAGTGGTTGGGGCCATGGGCCTGGTTGCGGTAGTGCCCACGCACCATGAAGCGGCTCTTGATGTGAAACGCGATCTCTCTCGCACCGCTACGTGCCACGCGCACGAGCTCGGGACTGATCTTGATCTCGCGCCCGATCGTCCAGTGCTTGATCGTTTGCTTGTCCTGTTTGGCGCGCGCCTTATTCGATGCAGGAAAGCGCTCCGTGATCGAGCGATCGACCGCGGTGGCGTAGGCGAGCGCGCCGAATACAACGCGCTGGATCGTCTTGCGCGCCTCCTTGTCGGCATCGAGCGTGACCTCGTCCGGCAACTCCTCGAGAGCGGCCCATGACAGCTCGTCACGGGGGGCGATCGTGGACAAGATCTGCATGCCGTCGGTCGCATAGATCACGATTGCCGGCCGCTTCTCGCCATCCTTCTTGGAGGTGCAGCCGTCCTCGAAAGACCGGCTGTCATCCGTCTCGACGATGTGGATCTTCGTATACGACGTCCCCTCTGCCCCTCGCGCGAACTGGTCGGGGATCATGACGAGCATGCCGCCAAACGGCAGCTTCAAGGACGGCAGATCGATCTCGCTCGGGTCGGTGAGTAGCATCGCCGCGACAAAGTCGGGCGACAGGTCGAAGACGTTGTAACCAGCCCGCGCCCATGCCAAGAGCCAAGGAGCTTCGACGGCGTAGTTGAGCGGTTCGTCATCTGTGGGACGATCAAGCTTGTTCTGCGTGAGTCGGTACGGCGTATTCACCATCGCGCTCACGCCATCAAGAGCGGCACTAAGCTCTGGATCGCTCTGGATCTTATCGAACCGTGCGCGAAGACCCTCGAGATCCAAGACGAGGTCCTTTCGTCCGACCTTGCGGGCCTGGACGATCATCGAATCGATAGTCGCGATCGTCTTGCGTTGATCACGGATCTTATCGAGGCTATGGATCGGGACACGCAACGCGGCGCTCGGATCAGGATTCTCGTGAAGCCACGCAGCGGCGATCTCCATCATTCGCTTGGCGTAGCCGCTCACCGCAATGTTCTCCGGTGCGCCTCGACAAGGTACGCACGATCGCGACGGTCCCATTTCCACGGGTGGATACGAGCGTCCTTCGGAACCGCGGTCATCGCGACCCGATCAGCGACGATCTGGAGCTGGCGAGCTTCTGCCTTCGCCGCTAGATCCCAGTGGACGTGCGACGACGCATTGATCACTTTCTTGATGCGGTACGCGAAGCGCGGACGCACCACGGGCATGAGGAAGTCGCCGACCCGCGGCGGCGGGCCGATCCAGCGCGCGCGGAGCTTCATCGCGACTTCCGCTTCTTCTTTGACGGCTGCTCCTGCCATTTACGCCGTTGCGCTGGCGTCAACATGAAGCCGTGACGCTGCGCGCCTTCGAGCGCGGCGACCGCCTCGTCGGTCCATCCCCACCGGGCATTTGGCATCCCCTCGTAGCAGATATGCGGGATGTCCAGCTCGCATTGGAAGCAGCTCATGAATCGGCGACCTCTGCTGCCTCGATCAATGCCTGCCCCAAGCGCCGGGCCTCGTCTGCGGTGAAGTAGGCTGGGTCGTTCCTGGTCCCGAGACGGGTCATCACGACGATAGGCCGCTGCATCGACGTCCAGTCGTGCTCGACCTCGTGTCCAGCGATCAGCGATCGGTACCGCGTGCTCATGACGCATCTCCAGGTGAGTCGTAGGCAAGACCGATGAGCCCCAGGCGATCCTGCGCGTCACGCCACGCCTGCGCCTTGGTGTTGCCTTCGCCGCTGGGCATCTGGCGCGCCGCCAGCTTGCGCTCGCCCGCATCGTAGATACGCACGAGGTAATAGACCTCGCCGCTGTTTGTCCTGTGACGCTCGAGACGCGCGCGCGGGTAATGTGACAGCACCACCTTCTCGGCAGATACGCGACGGTTCGCCTTCGCAGCTTTCATCGGGCAGGCCCCGAGTTGACAGCGAGGCTATACAAGCTTCGACAGGCCGTTGCCGACGTGCACCGCTCACGGATCTGGCACTCGTTGCTTGGGCAGGTTCGACAAATGGCCCGCGCGCGTGCTTCGGGATCGACGGCATCCAGGACCTTGCGCCACGCGTCGGAGAGCAACGTCAAGCGCTCCACCTCGTGCGTTTCGATAGCCTTCTGCTTCTTCTGCTCGAATGGCGAGATCCCGATGTAGACCTGCGCGACACGCACCGCACCAAGCGGCAAGAGGCCGACATAGTGTCCCTGGCTGAAGGCCTTTGTGTACTCCGCGGGTGCTCGTGGGATAGCAGCCACATTCGTCTCAGCCGTTAGGATCGAGTCCCGCGCGTCGAACATTCGTCCGAGGTCCACGAGCGCGTCGAGCAACGACGTCCCTTGGGAGGCGACGTCCTCTTCGATCGCCTGCACGACCCAATACGAACCCTCGTGACAAGCAAGCACGGTCACGGGCCTCACGACGTGCTCCTCGCGGCCTTCTTGGCCGCCTTCTTGTGTGCACGCATGAGAACGTCGATCGCGGCCAGCGCCTCGTTGTAGTGATCGTCCCAGCTGTGATCTTTGCGCTGGTGCGAGGCTACGCGTTGATCAAGCACGCACGCACGCGCGAAGGCGAGACCCTTGATGATGTCGTCGGTGACGTTGGGCCGGCTCACGTGGACCTCCGCGAGACAGGCACGCGATCGAGCAGTCCCCGGAACTGCTGTGCCCATTCGGCCGAGTTGGTGCCAAAGACGCTGACGATCGTCTCGATGCCCCTACGCAGATCGCGCGCCTCGATCTCTGCGAGTGACGGCGCCCTCCCCGCCCCAGTGATCACTGCTTCGAGGGAGAGCGTCTGGAAATCGGGCTCGTTGCCGCCCGGATACCGATCGGGCTCTGCGGGGATCGCTTCCTTACGCTGCGTGCCTTCCCACGCGATGATCCGATCATTGGCGCTCGCGACGAGCGCGATCCATGCCTCACGCTCCTCGTCGCTAAAGGTAGTGCCCGTGGCGAGACGCGCGTCGTACGTGAGAGCGAGCGCCTCGTCGGCACGAAGGATCACGCGGGCCTCGATGACGGTGAGTGGAGCACCTTTTTTGTGCTGCCAAAGCGAGGACGGATCTCGTACCCAGTCTGCGTACGCCTGCTCCGACATGCCTAGGTACACGTGAAGCGGCAGCGTGGAGTTGCTCGTGTGCCACGTTTCGATGTGCGCGTCGATATCGGCAGCAGAAGCTAGGCCGTTCATGAAGTCGATGAAGAATTTCACGACGCGCGCTTCCTCGACGCGCGCTTCCTCGACCGCTCGTCGTTGAGAGGAAGCTCGATTTGATCGCCAGAGACCACGGACGGAACCGACGGAGGAGAAGGGATCGCGCCAACGTTGCAGAGGTTGCGGATCCATTCGCTGAGCGTCTCGTCCGCGCGCTTGGCCGCGGCACGCCACGTTTTGACGTCGCGTGGGCGAGCGCGGATCTGAACCATGACCGAGCGGGAAGATGCCACGGAGATCTTCTCTATCCTGCGTGATCCTGGTTGTCAATACATCCGTCAGTATGGTAGCGATCTCGGTCGTGAACCGCGGGTTGTTGAAGGACGTGTTGGACGCTAAGATTGCCGAATACGCCGCGCTCGAACGCGCGTGGTTGCCCCACGATCGCCGTGGGCGCTGGGTCGTGCTCGAGTCCGGTGCAGGTCGTTACCTGACGGACAGTCCTCGAAGCATCCGCCTCTACGTCGACGGGCTGACACCTCGGCGTGCGCGGAGATTCTCGTCGCTGTCGCAGGCACGGGCGTTCGCGCGAAAGGTCGAAGGTACCGTCCACCACTGGCGCCGTACCCCATCTAGGGGGCATGTCTGGAAGCGACAGACGCCGTGGGAGCGTGCGATCTCGATGGTCAGGAACGCCCTGCGCTTGCCGAGGCTGCTCTGGATCGAGGAGAAGACGCCGTGACGGCGATCAAATCGAAGTCGAAGCTGATGCGCCAGGTCAAACTCGTCCGCGAAGATCAGCCCCGCGAGGACGTCTACTGGATCAGTAACGAGCTTGCCAAGGTCGGCAAGCGTGTCGTCGACGAGGCCGGCGTCGTTTGGCGCGTCACCGAGGCGTACAACGCCAGGCCGTTCACGGACGTCGAGCGTCAGATCGCGGTCTGGTCCGAATTCGCCAAAACGCTGGGAGACCACTGAGATGGCCCGGGGCAGCGTATGAAGCCTTCAACGTACGAGGTGACGCTTCGGCGCGACGTGCAACAAGTGACCTGCGTCCGCGTCGAGGCATCATCTCCCCAGGAAGCGATCAAGGTCGCAGAAGCTGTTACCGATGCCGACGCATGGAACATCGAGGAGCAAATCGGTACGCACAAGCCCGAGGTCCGCAAGGTGTCCCGATGAAGGTCACGGAGGCCGACTGCCGATCGTGCGGCGCGTGTTGCGTCGCGTCTGGTGATGGCAGCGAGGTGCTCGCCTACGGCTACGCCGATCTCACTTCCGAGGATGTCGTGCAAATGAGCCCGCACGTCCGTCGGCAGTTGCATGATCTCTCCATCGGGGGCGAGAAGCGATATGCGACCCGAGCCAAGCAACTCGCGTCCGGCCCCGTTGGTTGTCAGTTCCTGCGCGGCACGCCAGGGGCCCAATGCTCGTGCTCGATCTACGCGACGCGCCCCGACGTCTGTCGTGCCTTCCGTGTCGGTAGCACGCGCTGCCGTGAAGCGCGCCGCGCCCTTGCCGACAATGAATTTCTTGAACTGCGTCTCGACAAGAAGATCACGCACAGAAAGGTGAATCGCACGTGACCACGACCCTTCGTCCCCTCCACGACCGCATCCTCGTCAAGCGCCTCGAAGCCGAGGGCAGAACCGCCGGGGGTCTCTTCATCCCGGACGCAGCCAAGGAGAAGCCCGTCGAGGGCCTCGTCGTCGCAGTCGGCGACGGTACCCGCAACAAGGACGGCGTGCGCATCCCGCTCGACGTCAAGGCGGGCGATCGCGTGCTGTTCTCCAAGTACAGCGGCACCGAGGTCAAGGCCGTCGGCGACGATCACATGATCCTGCGCGAGGACGATATCTTGGCCGTGATCGGCTAGAGGCTAGAGGACTGGACAACGTCAGTCCGGAAAGAAACCATGGACAAGCAGCTGGCCCACTACTTCGAGCTCCTCGGGCGCATCGCGAAAGATCGCGTGACGCACTTCGAGGGCACAGTCACGAACCTCACCTTCGACCTCTACGGCTGCATCCAGGCGGCTATCCAGCCCAAGGTCGACAAGGACAACAAGTTTCCCGACGGGCGCTGGCTGGATGTTCACCGCCTGGAGCCCTGTGGCGAAACGCGGACCATGTCTGTCCCGGTCTTCAGCCCAGACACACCATCGATCGCGATCCTTGGCCGCTGGGGGCGTGATCCCGTGACCAACTTCGAGGGCACTATCAGTTCCATCGCCTTCCTGCTCAGCGGTAAGGCCGAAGTCACCCTGTCGCCCCGAATCGACAAAGATGGCAAGCTCCCCGAGGGCAAGTGGTTCGACGCCAAGCGCGTCGCGCTGATCGGTGATCAGCGCTCCATGATGGCTCCCAAGTTCGAGCAGATCCAGGTACCGGTCATCATCCCGGAGCACCCGCGCGATCATCAGCACGGACCCGCTGAGAAGCCTCCGGTGGACCAGGGGCCTCGGATCTAACCGATGCCAGATCTATTGACCGTCGGCCCCGACGAGATCCTCAAAGTTTGGCGCGACAGCGTCACGCACACGTACAAGGGCGAGCCCTGCGTCGGGGCCCCGTTCGAGAAGCTATTCGTCCAGTTCTATGGGTGTCGGACCGTG
>Ga0157376_10002144_pt1 | contig 13289 bp, 11 predicted proteins | sample M45metaG_FD_121801 | JGI IMG/M metagenome (GOLD analysis project Ga0157376, IMG submission 121801) | Miscanthus rhizosphere microbial communities from Kellogg Biological Station, Michigan, USA - M4-5 metaG | ecosystem: Host-associated > Plants > Roots > Rhizosphere > Soil | place: USA: Michigan... | reverse complement strand
CAGATTGTGGATCGGCTTCCCGAGAAACGCACGACCTGGTGGGCAGGATTTCTGATGCCGCGGAGATTGATGGCATTGGGCGCGGCGGCAGCATTGCTGGCCCTGGCGTTTTATGCCGGGCGGGTTAGCAAATCGAAAACGGGTCCAGACGAAATTGCCGATGCTCGAAAAGTTCGCGAACGGGTGCTGGTAGTGGCCGTCGGCGAACATCTCGGAAAATCCGAAATGATTTTGATGGAGCTTTCCAATGCGCAACCGGAGAACGGAAAGAAATTGATCAATATTTCCGCCGAACAAAAGCGTGCCGAAGATCTGGTGGAAGAAAATCGACTGTACCGGCAAACCGCGAGGAGCAGTGGCGACAACGGAATGCTCAGCACACTGAATGAACTGGAACGGGTGCTGCTGGACGTTGCCAACAGTCCGGGGGAAGTAACTCCGGCACAGTTCGAGTCCATCCAGAAGCGCATTGCAGCACAGGGGATCTTGTTGAAAGTCCGGGTGGTCCGGCAGGAATTGCGTACGGAAGCGAAGGAACGAAGCACAGCTCCGGCACAAAACGATTCGACACAGAAAGCGAGGAACAAGGTATGAGTAGGGGCACTAGCAGCATGAGAATGGCGGAGGGATTACGCCGGGCGATTGTCGCGGGACTAATGACCGGACTGCTGGCGACACCCGTTTGGGCACATTCCGTGACGCAAGTGCGCGCGGAGCAAGAGCCTGGCCAGGTCACCGCCGCGGAGCGCGACGAAGCACGCCGCGAAGCGGAACAGGATGCGCGCGATCGTGAGCAGGAAAAGCGCGATCGCGAAGAAGAAAGAAAAGATCGGGAGCAGGAGCGCATCGATCGGATGCAGGAACTCTACGACGACGGCCGCGAAGCTCTGGACGACGGCAAATTCCAGCAGGCCGAAAACAAATTCAATGAACTGGCGCAGCTGAACGGTCCGCAGACCGACGCCGCGCTGTATTGGAAAGCATACGCGCAAAATCAGGAAGGCAAGCGGGACACCGCGCTCGGAACCATCGCCAACCTGAAAGCGAAATTTCCTCTCAGCCGCTGGAAGAAAGATGCCGAAGCGCTGGAAATTGAAGTCCGGCAGTCCACGGGACATCCGGTAAATCCAGAGTCACAAAGCGATGATGAATTGAAGACTCTGGCGCTTCAAGGAGTGATGAACAGCGATCCACAGCGTGGCATTCAACTTATCGAAAAGCGGCTGGCCACTGCGGGCTCGCCCAAGGACAAATCAAAAATGCTGTTTGTGGTGGCACAGAACGGTTCTCCAGAAGCCCAGGAACTGCTCGGAAGAATAGCGCAAGGGCAAAGCAATCCCGAGCTGCAGCGAAAAGCGGTGGAGTATCTCGGAATATTTGGAGGACACCGCGCGGCAAGCACGCTGGCAACGATCTATGCCAACACCAGCGATCCGGCCGTGAAGCGCGCAGTCATTCAGAGCTACATGATTTCCGGCAATCGCGACGGTTTGTTCAAAATTGCGAAAACGGAAAAGGATGAATCACTGAAACGCGACGCCATCCGCAACATCGGTTTAGCCGGTGGCCTTACAGAACTTCAGCAACTTTATCAGGCCGATTCGTCCACCGAAACGCGGCGCGAAATCCTGCAAGCATTCTTTCTAGGTGGTGATTCCGCAAGGATGGTGCAGGCCGCAGAAAGCGAAAAGGATCCGGAGCTGCGGCGTGCAGCCATTCGCAATCTTGGATTGATGGGCAAGAGCGATGTACTGCAGCCCATCTACGCTAAAGAAACCGACCGCGGGTTAAAGGAAGAAGTGCTGAACGCCTATTTCATCAGCGGGAACGCCAAGGGACTGATTGCGGTGGCCAAGAGCGAAAAAGACCCCGAACTGAAAAAGCGCGCTGTCGAAAAGCTGGCTCTGATGAATTCGAAAGAAGGCAGCGACTATTTGATGGAGATTTTGAATAAGTAGCGAGCATCAGAGCAGAGAGCAGATAGCAGCGAGCCGTAAAGACCGCTAGGGTGGGGGAGGCTTCGATGGGAGTGAATATGATTTCGAAATTGATGCGCACAATCGGAGCGACGTTTGCAATGACCGCGGCACTGATTGCTGGTATTGCTGCAGCGAAGGCGGCAGCGCAGGTGGCGATCAAGCCGCAAGTTTCGAACTCCAAAGTCGAAGAGCGCGAAATCAAATCTGGCTTGGCGCAGGAAGTCGATGGTTGGGCCAAGTCTTCAGACCAAGCGCGCTGGTTGGGCTACTCCGTGCCTGCCGTCGATCAGAAACACCGCATGTGTTGCGGCGATAACGGCGGTGAGTGGAACAGCGGCCGTTGCGGCTCGTGCCGTTTGGAAGGCGGCAGGAGCGGGAACGACTACCACACCCAGAACGGCGACGTAAAACTGGAAGGGCCGAATAATGTAGTGATACTATTCCGCGCCGAAGGGCGAAAGATCGGAAGGATTCGCGTGGTTTCTGAAGAGTGCACGCTGGATGCCGGCGGCTTGCAGTTCACCTGGTTGACGGGTGCAAAGCCTGCCGAAAGCGTGAAATTTCTGGAAAGCTTCATCAGCAGCAGCGAACTGGATGAACACGGCGGAGAACGTTTGAGCCGCGGTGCGCTTACCGCGATCGCCATGCACGGCGATCCCGCGGCGGATGCGGCGCTGGCGAGCTTCACCGCTCCCGACAAGCCTGAAGGCATGCGCAAGGAAGCGGCATTCTGGGTGGGGGAATCGCGAGGCGCGGCCGGGTTACAAATTCTGAAGCGCATGGCCAAGGAAGATCCCAGCAGCGAAGTGCGCGCTCATGTGACCTTTGCCCTTTCCATTAGTCCGGAAAATAGTGCGGTGGACGAAATGATTCGCATGGCGCATGACGATTCAAGCGCCCACGTGCGGGGGCAAGCGCTCTTTTGGCTGGCGCAAAAAGCCGGCAAAAAAGCGTCCAGCGCTATTACCGGAGCGATCGACAACGACCCGGATACTGAAGTGAAAAAGAAGGCGGTATTTGCGCTGAGCCAGATGCCGAAAGAGGAAGGCGTCCCCAAATTAATTCAAGTGGCGCAGAACAATCGCAATCCGGAAGTGCGCAAGCAGGCCATGTTCTGGCTAGGGCAATCCAACGACCCGCGCGCGCTGGATTTTTTTGAAAAGGTACTGGCGAAGTAGCACGACCGGTCGAAAAAAAAGGCCCACCCCAGAAGGCGGCCGCTACAACTCCAGAGGTTCGAGTGGGACGCTCTGCGAGGCTAGCAGCAGTTCGCCGGAGAACGCTGCTTCGGTGGGACGCTTCTGCAACGCTTGCTCCGCAGAAATTTTCACCACGTCGGGATTATTGTTTTCCTGCGAGATGTGCGCCATCACCAGATAGCGCGCGCGGCCATCGAAACCTTCGGGATCACATAAATATTCGCTGACCGCATGGTTGGAAAGATGCCCGGTGCGCGAAAGCACCCGCTGCTTCACCATCCACGGATACGGACCAACCTTCAGCATTTCCAGATCGTGATTCGATTCCAACACCAGGCAATCGGCGTCGCGTAGATGCACTTTCACCAGTTCGGGCATGTAACCAAGATCGGTGACGATGGCCATCTTCAAGCCGTCAGCGCGAAATGTGAACCCCACCGGATCGGCAGCATCGTGCGGAATGGCGAAGGCATGAACGTCAATATCACCAATGGTGAAATGCTGGCCGGCGTGAATAGTTTCCACGCCGCGCAAACGCTTTTCCAACCGATCAGGCAGCACGCGCTTCAACGCGTCAAAAGTCAGTTCGGTGACGTACAGAGGCGCTTTATAAAGCCCCAGCATTTGCGGCAGGCCATTACAGTGATCGGAATGTTCGTGAGTGATGAGAATACCGTCGAGGTGATCGATATCTTTTTCGACGGCCGCGAGGCGTGCTAGCGTTTCGCGTTTGCCCAGACCGCAGTCCACCAAGAGGCGGGTTCGCCCGGTTTCGAGCAGCGTGATGTTGCCCGAACTGCCGGACGCCAGGATGGAAACGCGGAGGCCTATCGAAGTTTCTCCAAGATTGCGATCCGCCGCTGCGACTTCTTGCGCCGCGAATTTTTACGATGATCGCAGACCGCAACGGGCCAGTCAACGAGGAAGAATGTGCTGGAATGAACCTAAATGTATCCCGACGTTGCGCCAGATCATCCACAAAGAGTTAGAATCCCTCGGCGACCACCATGAACGAACACGACCAACATCCGGAAAGCCTCGACCGCATGTGGGACAACCAGCTGGAAGTGCTTGCAGAAATGCTGGACCAGTTGGAAGATGAGGACGCGATGAGCCTGGAAGAGCTCGACGGCTTTTTCGCGGCGCTGCACTGTTCACCTGAGCGCGTACCTCCATCCGAATATCTTTACGAAATCATTCCCAATGGATTTGAGAACGCAGAACTTTTTCCAAATCAGGATGCCATTCAACTTTTCAAGAATCTGGTGCTGCACCACTGGGATGTGGTCGGCGCGGCGTTTGCCACCGATGATTTTTTTGTGCCACTGCTGACCGAAGATGAAGAAGGAAACTTTTACGGGAACAACTGGGCGATTGGCTTCATGCGCGGCGTGGACATGCGTGAAAGTGCGTGGCGCGATTTACTGGAGAACGAAGAAGAGTTCGCCAGATTCGTGCCCATTTTGGCGCTGGTGCATGAGCTCGATCCCGATCCGGAAATGCAATCCCATAACGGCCCCATCACCAATGAACTACGCGAGAAGCTGATCGCCGATATGGCGGTTTCGGCGACGGAGATGTACCGCTACTTTGCGCCCAAGCGTTTTGCTGCGGGAACCGTCACGCGGGGAGGCGCTGCGGCACCGCAAGGAAAAATTGGGCGCAATGATTTGTGCTACTGCGGCTCGGGGAAAAAGTACAAGAATTGCTGCGGCGGATTGCCGGTGAACTGAGCCTTCTTCGTCGAACGAATTAGGTCAGCAGGCCAGGCGGGAGCGATCCAGCGAAAAGCCATTCACCGGGCCCAAAACCGTTGCGGAAATCAGCTCCGGCCGGAAAAATTCCTGCGCTAGAGTCTGCACTTCTTCGCGGGTAACCGCTTCAATTGAGGCCAGAATTTCGTCCAGAGAATAAAATTTCCCAAAATAGAGTTCCTGGCGTGCCAAATTGGACATCCGCGAGCTTGTGGACTCCAGCGAAAGCATCAGCGAACCCTTCAAGTGATTCTTGGCGCGCAGCAGTTCTTCTTCGCTGACCGGTGATTCTTTCATCGAGCGAAATTCGGCGAGGGTTAGGTCCAGCACTTCGCCAAGGGTCTCTTTCGCCGTTCCGGCGTACACCGTCAACATTCCCGCATCGGAGTACGGCGTAATTTCGCTGAATACCGCGTAAGCCAGCCCGCGCTTCTCGCGAATATTTTGAAACAACCGCGAAGACATCCCGCCACCCAAAAGATTGTTCAGAACGGCAATACCGAAACGGCGTCCATGTGCGATCGGCAGCGACGGAACGCCAATGCACAGATGCACCTGTTCGAGATCTTTCTTGCGCTCGATGTGCAACGGAGCTTCGGTTTTTGGCGGCTCGTGATCTTCCAACGCGCCGTTGGACTTCAAGTGGCCGAATTCGCCTTGCACCAGTTCCAACACGCGATCGTGCGGCACGTTGCCTGCCGCAGTTACCAACAAATGGTCCGGCGCAAACCATTCCTTGAAGCGGGTCTGCAGCGCTTCACGGGAAAATTGCCGGACGGTATCGGGAGTGCCCAGAATCGGCCTGCCGAGCGGATGCTCCGGCCAAAAGCCACGGGTGAAAATTTCGTGCAGTAGCGATTCCGGATTGTCGAGATCCATCTTGATCTCTTCCAGAACCACTTGGCGCTCTTTGGCCACGTCTTCCGAATCGAATCGCGGGCGCAGGCACAGGTCCGCAATGATGTCGAACGCGATCGGTAGATGATCGTCGAGCACTTTGGCGTTGAAACAAATCTGTTCTTTGGAAGTGAACGCGTCGAGCATGCCACCGACGGAATCCATTTCGCGGGCGATGGATTCGGCGGAGCGCCGTTCGGTGCCCTTAAAAACCATGTGTTCCATGAAATGCGCGAGGCCGTTCTGATCGGTAGCTTCACGGCGGGAACCGTTGCGAATCCACACGCCGATTGAAACCGAGCGGACATGGTTCATGGTCTCGGTGACAACCACCAAGCCATTCGGCAATACGTGACGCTTGATGTCGCGCTGTTCGGCAACCATGGTTTAAGCGGCGACACTCCGGCCGCTGCAAGGATTGTGACACACCAAGGGAGAACGTGGCGAGCGAGGAGTTACCCAGAAACGATATTTCTCGAAATCTTTAAATTTCAATAGGTTAGGATGGCCATTGAGCCCCGGAAAAGCCTGACCGGATTGCAGTTACAAAAGCTTTTCGTCGGGATGCAGCTGGCCATATTCGCTGGTGTAGTGCAGCGGAACGTCGGCGTAAGTGCCTTGGTCGCGGTGATATACCTCACACATGTCGAACGGTTTTGAGTACACGTGGATGCTGACCGCACGTTGATTGTATTCGGGCAGGTTCAAAACCTGGTGCACCGGTTCCAGCGGATTGACGTGGGCGGGGTGCCCTGCGTCCATCAAGTAGATGTCAGTCGGCGTGAGCCGGCATGTGCCGCAATGTTCGCCGTCGGATTGGCGTTCTTCCACCCGAAAATTCTGCACCGTCAGGCGGCCGATCGGCGCGGACATCCAGCAATTCTGCTCGCGATGATTGTGAATGCGGCTGAACTGCCCAACTTCCCAACAGATGGTCATACACTCGAACACGTCGTTCTTGTAAATCAGGTTGCGCGTGTAACTGCCTTTGGAGAAAAACAGATATTTTTCCAGCGTTTCGGGGCGGACCGAGTGGCGGATGATGTAGTCCTGAACCGTTTCGAGCGTGAAGTCGCGATCCGGGATGGCGGCAAGATTTTTCACCCAGTCGGAGATAGCCAGTTGCTCGACGGCGATTTCCTTTGACATGCTCTGCCTCCGCTTCCCTAGCGGCGGGTTTATCCCACCGTCCGCGCCGTGACCCACGCGCCATGAAAAAGTATAACGCGAAGTGCGATAATGGAAGCAGGGGTTGGGAGGGTCGCAGGCTCGATGGAACTGCTGGGCAAATCAAGGGAAGAGTTGCGCGCGCTGTGCGCGGAAATGGGCGAACCGGCGTATCGCGGCGACCAGTTGTATCGCGCGCTATATGCGGAACGTGTGTTTGACTTGGCGCGAGTGACCAATCTTCCGGCGGCGTTTCGCGAAAAGCTGGCTAAGGAAACCACTGTGACTCTGCCCACAGTGCGGCAGCGGTACCAGTCGAGCGATGGTTCGGTGCGGTATTTGCTAACCCTCGGAACAGAAAACAGTTCAACCACGGACAGCGCAGCCAAGAAAAAACCGGAGCGGCCAACTTCCGTGGAAGCTGTATTTATGCCCAGCGAATCGCGGCAAACCATTTGCATTTCCACGCAGGCGGGCTGTGCTGTGGATTGCCGGTTTTGCATGACTGCGCTATTGGGATTGATTCGCAATTTGACGCCGGGAGAAATTCTGGCTCAAGTATTGCTGCCGCTGGAAGAGCACAAAGAAACGTTGACGCCGCAGACCAACTTGGTGCTGATGGGCCAAGGCGAGCCGCTGCTGAACTACGAGAATGTAATGATCGCAATGAAGATTTTGCTCGATCAATCGGGGATCGGATTGGCGCCCAAACACGTGACTCTTTCCACTAGCGGAATCGTCCCTGGAATTGAAAAACTTGCGAAAGAAACGGTACGGCCCAAGCTGGCGATTTCGCTGAACGCTTCCAGCGACGCGCAACGCGATGTGCTGATGCCTATCAACAAAAAATATCCGCTCAGCAAACTGCTCGGCGCGTGTAAAGAATTCCCGCGCGGTTCGCGCGAGTACATCACCTTTGAATATGTCCTGCTCGGCGGAGTGAACGACACTGCCGAAGACGCGCGGCGCGTTGCACGCCTGATGGCCGATCTTGGCCGGGTGAAAGTAAATCTGATTCCGTGGAATCCCGGTTCTCTGCCCTACCAGGAGCCTACCGGCGCCAGCATCGAGCGTTTCCACAAAACCTTGCTGGAAAAAGGCATCCCCGCGTTTACCCGCTATTCCCGAGGCCGCGATGTGATGGCCGCTTGCGGCCAGCTAGCGTTGAGCGAGAGCGACAAATCTCCGCTCCAGATACTAAGCCCGGACTACAACGCGCTGACGAACTGACTTCAAGAGTCTGACCTTAGGCGAAAGATGACCCTGAAATGAACGAACACTAGTCGTGCCCATGCCTTAGCTGCAGAAAATATTTAGACTTTGCGATCGCCGTGCCGAAGGCCGATCGTTGAGAGCAGGCGGCCGGAGCGGTCGGCTTCTTTTCGATAGCTGAAGAGTAGATCGGTGTGGCAGGCAGTGCAGAGGTCGCTAACAAAAAGGTGGGCTTCGCGCAGACCACCAGCCAGAAGCTGTGAACGATTGGCCTTGCGCAGATCGAGATGAACATTTTTTGCAGGTGGCTGGTGGCCCGGCGGCATCATGCTCAGCCACTGCAGCGGATTCGGTTCTTCGCCGGTGCGCGGTTCATCGAAATATTCATCGGCGTCGGCAAACTGCGAAGTGAATTCGGTGACCAGCTCGGTGCCAACTTCGTAGCAGCAGCTGCCGATGGCTGGGCCGAGAGCGGCCAGCAAATCGCTGGGCTTACTACCGAAGTGAGCACGCATTTCGCCGACAGTTTTTTCGGCGATGCGGGCGAGAGTCCCCCGCCATCCGGCGTGAATCGCGGCAACCGCGCGCTTTTTCGGATCGACCAGCAAAATCGGAACGCAGTCCGCGGTTTGCACGCCTAACAAAGTGCCGCTCGCGTTGGTATAGGATGCATCGCCTTTACATGGTTCCGCGGGTGGCGTCGAAAATAATCGAGCGATGGAGGAATGAAATTGATTTAGTGGAATGAGTGGGACATCACTGGCGCCAATGGCTGATTGAAACGTCTGGCGATTCTCGAGAACAGTTTCGCGTTTATCCCATGCCGTAAAGCCGAGATTCAAAACTCGTTGGCCAGAGTCGACTACGCTGGCGCCGCCGGTGCGGGTGCTAAAACCGTGGACCAGCCAAGGGAGTCTCTTGAATGGAGCAAGCTCGAGAATTTGCACGCCATCCACGGAGCGCAGCGACCATGGCGAAGAAATCTTTGGACGCGCCTTTGGGAGCGAAGTAGGTTTGCCGGGAAGTCGGCGGACACGGGAACTTTTGGTAGCAGTCGGCATCATCTCAGTATAATCGGAAACGTCGACGAAGCATTTGCCGCGGCGGCCGCAAACGATTGCAGGTGCTGAATGATTATTGGACTGGGCATCGATGTGGAGGAAGTGGAACGCGTAAAAGGCGCGATGGAGCGCCAGGGCGAACGCTTTCTGAAGCGCATTTTTACCGAGAACGAGCGCGCATACTGCGAACAATTCAAGGATAAATACGAAAGGTACGCCGGGCGTTTTGCGGTGAAAGAAGCGGCGATGAAGGCCCTGGGAACCGGGTGGAGCCGCGGCGTGCGCTGGGTGGACATCGAAGTGTTACGACGAAAAGGAAGCCGGCCAATGCTGCAGTTAAGAGGCGAAGCGCGCAAGATTGCCGACAAGCTAGGGGTGAAAAATATTGCGATCAGCATTACTCATACGCCGACGCAGGCCATGGCTCAGGTTATTTTTGAATCGTAACTATGCGTAGCCCGCCGAGGAGAGACAAAGGCCCAGGGCAAAAGCCCTGCACTACATGAAGAGACTTCGAAATACGGAGGCTACTTCACGACGAGGAACGGGCCGATGGCCAGGACGTCGATGCCCGAGCAGTAGAAGCTGCGGACGGCGGAGCGGGGGTCGGTGACCAGCGGCTCGCCAAAAAGATTGAAGCTGGTGTTGACGAGGATTGGCGCGGGAGCGGACTCGCCGAATTTGTGCAACAGCTTCCAGAACAATGGATTGGATTGTTTTTCTACCGTGTGTACGCGGACGGCGTTGCCGTTAAATGTGAACTGTTCTAGACCTGCGATCGGATTTTTCAAATCGCTTAGCGACGCCATGAAGCGGCAGTTGGGGCCGCAATCGAAAAATTCGTGAGAACGTTCGGCGGGCACGGAAAGCGCGAAGGGGTGAAACTCTTCGCGGTGCTTGATGAACTGATTGACGTTGTCGAGAACGTACTCATTGAACGGTGAAGCCAGCAGGCTGCGATTGCCCAGAGCGCGATGGCCGAACTCGCTGCGGCCCTGGCACCAGGCTACAATTTTTCCGCGATGGAGATGGTGCGAAGTTTCTTCCAACAGTTGGTCTTCACCAGACGGATATTTGTAGACAATTTTGCAGTTGTCGAGAATCGCTTTGATTTCCTGCGAAGTCGGCTCCGGCCCGAGGGCAAGTGAATTCAGCGGAGCGCGGCCGGAACGGCCCGTAGACTTCTTGCGCGCGAGAAACGCTGCGCCCAGTGAAGTGCCCGCGTTTCCGGCAATTGGCTGAGCGTAGACATTTCGGAAGCTGCTGCGCTGTTCCAATGCGCGAACAAGTAAGATGTTTTGAAAAATGCCTCCGGCCAGGCAAAGTGAATCAGCACCTGTAGATTCGTGAAAGCGTTCAGCAAGCTGCAGGACCAATTCTTCCAGCAAATCCTGTGCGCTGCGGGCAATTGCAGCCCGAACGGAACGGTCTGTAGGCGCCACGCCGCGCGAGAGGCCTAGGTCGCGATAGAGGCGAGGAGAAAATGCGCCCGTACCATCGGGTCCCGCGGAAAAGTATTTGCGGTCGACAATTGGCAGACCTTTGGCGTTCCAGACAAATAATTTTCGAAAGATTTCCAGATGTTCCGAATGGCCGTCTTTGCTGAGCCATTGCAGCTTATGTTCGTCGCGCTGTGGACGCAGGCCGACCAGTTGCGTGGCGCGAGAGTAAAACCAGCCCAAGGAATTTGGAAACGAAAGTGAATGCAGCGATTTGATGTGATCGTCTTCGCCGAGGGCGATGAGTCCGGAGTTGCCGCGAGCGCCGTGATCGAGAGTAAGAATCAGCGAGCGCGAAAAATCCGAAGTGTAGAAAGCACTGGCCGCGTGGCAGAGATGGTGATCGAAGCTGGTGAATCTTCGGCCGGAAAGAATTTGGCGCAGCTGCGCTAGCGCGAAATCGTTCGCGGAATTCTTGCGTTTGGTTTTTTTCGTGCCGCCGTTGCGATCGGCCAGAGCGATAGTGTCTATCTCGGAAAGATTCAAGCCTGCAAGGGAAAGCACGCTGGCCAGTGCGAGCTGCGGAAGCGCCTGTGCATCGTTGGCGCGGCTGAGTTTTTCTTCTTCGATGGCCGCGACAATCGAATGATTGTTGAAGAGCGCGACAGCCGTGTTCGGTCCAGGGGTGGCGATGCCGAGAATGTTCATCAGTGCGCGCCTTCAACACTCATGTCAGCAGCGGCGGCAGTTCCGGCAAAGAGATTTCATCCGTGCTCGAAGAGCATGCCGCGTTTACGAACTGATTGGAAGGCCAGACTCCGGCGAGGCGGAGTTTCAAGAAATTTGATGAGAGCGCGGGAGTCCACTCGGTGGTTTCGGTGGAATCGGAATGGCGGAGTGTCAGAACGGAAAGAACGCGGCCGGATTGCGAGTGGCGGAATTCTGCGGACTTTTTTTCACTGAGGGCGCGCAGTTCGCGTGCGCGTCGCTTCTTCGTGGGTGTGGGCACCTGATTCGACAACGAAGCGGCGCGAGTGCCGGGGCGCAACGAATAAGAAAAAACGTGGAGATAGCTGAAGGGCCGCGACTCGATGAAATTCAGGGTGGCATCATGGTCGGCTTCGGTTTCGCCGGGAAATCCGGTGATGACATCGGCGCCGATAGCGGCGTGGGGCAGTTGTTCGCGAATGAAATCGATGCGGCGCGCGTAGTGTTCGCTGCGGTACCAGCGATGCATCGCAGCGAGAATGCGATCGGAAGCGGACTGCAACGGCATGTGGAAATGTTCTGCGAGACGCGGTGAGAATGCGAAGAGTGTGACCAGATCGCGGGTGACGTCGAGCGGTTCGATGGAACTGAGGCGCAGGCGCTCGACGGAAGTTTCGTCAAGAATTTGGCGAAGCAGATCGAGAAAATCGTGACCAGGCGACAGGTCACGCCCCCAGGCACCGAGATTGATGCCGCTGAGAACAATTTCTTTGTTACCGGAGTTGACGAGATTGCGAATTTCTTGGACTACGCTTTCTGGAGGGAGGCTGCGGCTTTTTCCGCGAACGAACGGAATGACGCAGAACGAACAGCGGTTGTTGCAACCGTCCTGGATTTTGAGGGTGGGACGAGTATGTTGGCCTTCTCCGCCTAGGACTGGGGCGACAAGGACTTCAGTGTTGTCGAAGATGTCGCCGATCAGGATTGGGGCGGGTAGGGTGGCTACGGCGGTGGAGAGTGAGCTGGTTCGCACGAAAGGCGCAACATGCTGCGCCCCTACAACGAAGAGAGTGGCTGCATTCTTCAACGGATTCAGCGGAACGAAATTTGGTGAAGAGTTTGGAATTGGCGAAGAGATTAGATTTGGGATTTGTGGTTTGTGGGAATTGCCTACTACGTGGGAGACGCCGGGGAGGGTTGCCAAGTCTTCAGGGGCGCGCTGGGCATAGCAGCCAGTGACAATGATGGGGGTGGTGGGTTTGGCGGCGTGAATTTTGCGGATGGCCTCGCGGGCTTGGGCGTCGGCGGCTGCGGTGACCGTACAGGTGTTGAGAACGATCACATCGGCATCAAAGGCGGAGGCGGCGGGGCTACACCCACGGTCGAGGAGCTGGCGCTCGATGGCGGCGCCGTCGGCTTGGGTGGCGCGGCAGCCGAATTGTTCGATGTGGAAGGTGGGCATTGCGGGCAATAGTTTAGCGGGTGTGCGCCAAAGATTGAAGGCGGAAGAAGAAGAGAGAGAGTAAAACCTGTGTCGATTTTTGGTTTTAGGCCCCTTCCCCGCCTCTGCTGTCCCCAAGGCCATGAAAAGAAAGACCGGAGCAAATATGGAAAAGTGAAGAGTGTGAAAGGAAAGGAGTTATTTGCCAGAAAGTCGCTACCTTACTGAATAGGATGTCGACCATCTAGGAGAATCGCTTTAATCGGGGAAGCGGTAGCGGATGATGCACCAGAGGGCTTGGAAGCCGTCTTTCCAGGTGATTTTTTTGCCTTCTTCGTAGGTGCGGCCGGCGTAGGAGATGGGGACCTCATAAATGCGCCAGCGGCCTTTGGCGACCTTAGCGGTGATTTCCGGTTCGAAGCCGAAGCGGTT
>Ga0157376_10002142_pt1 | contig 13297 bp, 9 predicted proteins | sample M45metaG_FD_121801 | JGI IMG/M metagenome (GOLD analysis project Ga0157376, IMG submission 121801) | Miscanthus rhizosphere microbial communities from Kellogg Biological Station, Michigan, USA - M4-5 metaG | ecosystem: Host-associated > Plants > Roots > Rhizosphere > Soil | place: USA: Michigan... | reverse complement strand
TGGGACACGAGAGTCCGCTGAAAGAGCGCTGGGGTGGATGGTACGTCACGGGCACGAGCGCCACCCGGCACATGGGTAACGAGGTGCTTGGCGAGGCCGGCACGGCGGCGGTGGACAAGCGGCTTGACCCCACTCCGTATCTCGCGGGCACCAGCGATATCGTGGCGCATTTGGTGCTCGCCCACCAGACCCAGATGCACAACCTCATTACGCAGACCAACTAGCAGACCAGGTTGGCGCTGTTCAAGTACGCGGGCCAGCCGGTGGAGACCATCTCTGACGCAGCCCGTCAGCAGTTCGAGCGTCCGGCGGAACAGTTGGTTCGCTACCTGCTTTTTACCAACGAGGCATCTTTAGAGGGCGGTGTCGCCGGCACCTCCGGATTCGCCGAAGAGTTCTCGGCAAGGGGACCTCGCGACCCGCACGGGCGCTCGTTACGCGATTTCGATCTGCGCACGCGGATCTTCCGGTATCCGTGCAGCTATCTGATTTACTCGGAGGCCTTCGATGCCATACCGGCACCGGCGAAAGAGTACATCTATCGCCGCTTATTTGAAGTCTTGAGCGGACGCGAACAAGGGCCCGAGTTTGCGTCCCTTTCAGGGGAGGATCGCCGCGCGGTCCTGGAGATTCTGGCGGCCACGAAACCGGGCGTGCCAGATGAGTGGAAACAGTTCGTTAATGAACTCAACCGTAAACCGTAAGCACACACAGGAGAACACTAACATGAGGAATATTTCGAGGAGTCTGGCAAGTCTTGCCGCTATCGCAATTGGCATCGGCGCTTCCGCCGCAACTGCAAACGCCGAAAAGTTGGAGGGACGTTGGGCCGCGACTACCGTGCAAGGCGGCGTGACGATTCCTTTCCGGCTCGACATTTCCGGCGAGGGCAACAAGGTTGTTGCCACACTGTACAACGGGGAAGACAAGGAATTCACCACGAGCGCCAGCATCCGCGACGGAAAGGTCGAACTGAATTTCGACCACTATCTGACGTCGATCGTGGCGAAGGTTAAAGATGGCGAGTTGGATGGCCAGATCGTCTCGCGGCGCGGCGGACCAGCGGCCGAAGGCGGTGAGAACAAGCCCGCCGAAACTCCGCGCCCTGGAAACGCATTCCACGCAAGGCGATACGTCGCCCTGACAGCGGCAGCTATAGCGAGCGTGCCCTCCATCGATGGCGTCTGGGAAATCCCGACGGAGTCTCCGAAGGGCGAGAAGGCATGGCGCCTGATTGTGAGCCAGAAGGGCGCCGATATCACCACGACGATTCTGCGGGTGGATGGCGACACCGGGGCGCTCACCGGCGGTTGGCAGGACGGCAAGTTCGTAGCCAGTCACTTTGACGGCGCGCGGCCCGGACTGATCGCACTGACTCCGCAGGCGGACGGCAGCCTTCATGTGAACCTCAATGCCGGCCAGCGCACAGGCGTATTGACTGCCTACCGGCCTGAAGTGGCTCGAGCGAAGGGCCTGCCCGAGCCGGCCAATTACCAGACGCACACCACTGTTCGTGATCCGAACGAGGTGTTCGCGTACAGCTTCCCCGATACTACCGGGAAGATCGTCTCCAACGAAGATTCGAAGTTCAAAGGCAAGGTGGTACTGGCGATCGTGACCGGAACCTGGTGCCCCAACTGCCACGACGAAGCGCAATATCTGGTTGAACTCTATGCCAAATACCACGCGCAAGGTCTGGAGATTGTCGCCCTGGATTTCGAAGAGCCCGAGCAACAGAACACACTCAAGCGCGTCAACGCGTTCATCAAGCAATACAAGGTGCCCTACACGTATCTAATCGCCGGCGCTCCCTCCGATATGTGGGACAAAGTGCCTCAGGCGGTGAATCTGAATACATGGCCGGCGACGCTCTTCATCGGCCGGGACGGCAAGGTGAAAGCGACGCACGCCGGGTTCGCGGGACCGGGTAGCGGCATCTATCACACGCAACTGAGGGATGAATTCACGTCGAACATTGAGCGGCTGCTCAGGGAGCAGTCCACTGTGAATTCCTCGGCTGCCGTCGCAGCAGTCCGCTGAGGTCTTTCGGATTCGGCATGCGACCCGTGACCCTTCTTGCGGCAGCCTTTGCTGTGGGCGGTCTGATACAGACTGCCCGCGGCCAGACTGCATATTTGCTAGTCCGCTCCGATCTCGAATGCCGTCTTACTGTGGATGGCACGCCTGGCGGCGTGCTCAAGGCCGGCAACGAGATCCGGGTTGCGGTTACGCCCGGCGAGCACCGCGTGGAGGCCGTGCCTTTTGGCGGCGGGGCGCGATGGGAGACAGCCCTCACGGTGAAGGCAGCGGACGAAGCGGTGCTGGCGATCCCTTTGCGTGCGGCCGTCGAACGTGCCGCGGTGAAGGAAGAGCGCGGCTCTTGGGTGGATCGCTCGACGCAACTGATGTGGGCTGCCGCGGACAACGGCCGGGGAGTGAGTCAGAGTCAGGCAGCCTATTTCTGCCGCACATCGGCTGCCTGCGGATTTTCAGATTGGGCTCTGCCTGCGATTGACGATCTGCAACGACTCTTCGGCGGCCCGCCGAACGAGAGCGGGCACCACGTCGCGGGTCCAATCAAGCTGACCGGGTGGGAGTGGAGTTCCTCTCCTGGTCAGGAGCCCGGGCAGTACTGGGCTCTCGATTTTGGTGACGGTGCGCGCGCCTCGGTGGTGGCCGGAGATTCCGGTCTGAACCGGGCGCTCTGCGTGCGCCGCGCCGGCAAATAAAAACAGGAGAAACATTCTCGAATGAAGTTTACACGTCATCTACTCTTCGGCACGCTGCTGCCGCTACTGTTCGCGACGCCATTGCTCGACGCGCAGACGCTGACCACGGGCAACGTCACCGGGATCGTGAACGACCCGACGGGAGCCGTAGTACCCGGGGCCGCCGTGACCATTACATATGCAGCGTCTACGGAGGCCCGGTCTACTGCCAGCGACGAAAGTGGCCGCTATCGCTTTCCGTTGTTGAAGCCCGGAGATTATTCGATTACTGCCCAGACTGCCGGCCTGAAATCCGGGACGCTAAAGTTCTCGCTCCTCGTGGGGCAGGAGCGGGCAGTGGACATCGTGTTGAATGTGCAGGGAACCGGCGAGACCATCGAGGTGCAGGCGGACGCTGGTCTGGTGCAGACCGAAAATGCCAACCAGTCGACCTCTTATGGGACACGCCAGTTGGCCAATCTACCCGTCAACGGCGGCGACATTACCAACTTTGCTTTCTCGACCCCGGGTCTCCGGCTCAACGTGGGCGGAGGCAACAATAATTTCAATGCCAACGGACTGCCCTTTAACTCGGGCTTGTATACGATGAATGGCGCCGATATCACCGAGCCTTACAACAACAATAATAAGTCCGGGGCGAGCAATAACACGCTCGGAGCCAACGAAATCTCGGAAGCGGCCGTGATTTTAAACGCGTACAGCGCGCAGTACGGCCGCATGGCTGGTGTGCAGGTGAATTTCGTCACGAAGGCCGGCGCCAACCAGTTCCATGGAGACTTGGTGGAGAACTACAACGACGCCATTTTCAATGCCAACGATTTCTTCAATAATGCGACCAACACTCCACGAGGCCGTTCCGTCGCCAATCAGTACGCGGCATCGCTCGGCGGACCGTTTATTAAAAACAAGACAGTCTTCTTCGTGAATACCGAAGGTCTGCGGTACGCTCTGCCATCCTCCGGAGTGGTCTCCGTGCCTTCGCCCCAGTTTCAGCAATACGTTTTGGCCCATATTCCGGCGGCGTCCGTGCCCCTCTATCAGAGCGTGTTCAGCCTGTATAACAGCGCGCCCGGGGTGAATCGAGCCGTGCCCGTCACGAATGGGACCGGCCTGCTGCAGGATGGCAATGGCAATCTCGGCTGCGGCAAGCAGAAGACCTTCCCCGGGACCTACGTCAGCGGGGCGAGCGCTGCGCGCTTCGGCGTGGACACTCCCTGCGCTCTGGCATTCGGCACGAATACGTCGAACATCAATACGGAGAGCTTTGTCTCCGGACGAATCGACCACACGATCAATGAAAAGCAGCGCCTCTATTTCCGTATCAGTGAGGATTGGGGGCTACAGGCCAGCAGCACCAGTCCTCTAAACGCTGCGTTCAATCGCATCAGCGACCAGCCGTGGATCATTCCCCAACTGAACCACACCTACGTCATCACGCCGAAACTGGTCAACAATCTGGTGCTGAGCGGGAATTGGTATTCGGTGATCTCGGGAGTCCCGGATTTCCAGAAAGCGCTTGGACTTGCGGGGGCGGGATTCTCCTTCAGCGATGGCGGCGCGAACGGAGGCGGTTTCGCGGCCATCAGCCCCGCGCTACCCACCGGGCGGCGCGGGCAGCAGTTCCAGGTGATCGACGATCTCTCCTGGAGTCATGGCCGGCATACCGTGCAGGTGGGAATCAATCATCGCGCGAATCGGGTGACAGACAGCAGCATCGCAAGCGGTTCGGCGGTGGGGTCTTATTCCTTCAGCGACCTCCAGGATTTCGCCATTGGCGCCGTGAACAGCACCAGCACGGGCAGCCGTTTCACGCAAGCTTTCCCACTCTTGCAGGCCGCGCACATACGTCTCTACTCGTTGAACTTCTACGCGCGGGATGAATGGGCCGTCGCGAAAAAGGTGAAGCTGACGTATGGCATGCGCTTCGAGAAGAACGGCAACCCCACTTGCCAGGAGAACTGCTTCTCGTTGTTTCAGGCCGCGTTCCTGGCCCCGGGATACCAGGCCGGCGCCAATGTCCCCTACAACGCAACCATCGCAACGGGCCTTCACGAAGCGTACGCCCATATGGAGGGATTCATTGCGGAGCCGCGAGTTGGCATCGTCTATTCCCCGTTCGGTTCGGGCAAGACCGTAGTCCGCGCCGGTGTCGGCCTATTTGCCAACGCGCCCGCGGGCAATGTGGCGGCCAATGTCTTCGGCAATTCGCCCAACAAATTCAGCCCGACGGTCAGCTTTGGCACGGTCGGGCTCGCGGGCGACCCCGCAAGTTCGCAGGCTGCGGCAATTGCGTCCAACCAGGTCTTCCAGAACGGATTCGCGCAGGGCTACACGCTGGCGCAGTTCCAGGCGGCGCTTGGCAAAGTGCCCTTCGCCGTCCCCGGCTTTTACGCGACACCGGACAATTTCAAGACTACGCGCGTTGTGGAGTGGAGCTTCGAGATCGAGCACCCCTTGAGCCCGCACAACGTGCTGGCCATCATCTACTCCGGCAACCACGGCTACAACGAACCGGAGACGAATGCCAGCGTGAACGGCTACATCGGTACTCCGGGACGTTACCCGAATGGTTTCTCGGGACTGCCCACGGCGGCGCCGGACCCCCGATTCTCAACCGTCACGCAGGCCCTGACCAACGGTTTTTCGAATTACAACGGAGTCACGGTTCAGGTTCGTCACGCGTTCAGCCATGGGTTTCAAGGTCAGGTCTTTTACACCTGGAGCCACGCGCTGCAACTCGGCACCGTGTACAACCCGTACGACCTGAATTACGGCTACGGCGACACCAGCTTCGATACACGTCACAACCTGACCGCTGATTTCGTGTGGAGTTCACCGAAGCTTCACCGGCGGACACTCGAAGCAGCACTGGGCGGCTGGACCATTGGCGCAAAGTTGTACGCCTACAGTGGCCGGCCGTTCTCCGCCACGAACAGCCAGATCCCCGGACTGCTTTCCGCGTCCTTCGGCGGTACCGTCCTCGCCGACCTGCTCGACCCCAGCCTGCTGGGCAAGCAGTGCACGGACGTCAACTCGCGCTGCTTCTCTTCTGCGTCGTTTGCAGCTTCGTCCGCCACCGCAGCGAACCCGAACGTGCAGACTGACTACGGTAATATCCCACCGAACAGCTTTCGCGGTCCGGGATTCTTCAATATCGCCACGCAGGTGACCAAGACCATTCCGGTTTGGGAGCGAGCCTCATTCCAGATCGGCGTCAGCGCCTTCAACCTACTGAACCATCCCAGTTTCGCGGTGCCGAACGGCAACGTGACGTCCGGATCTTTCGGCACCATCACCAGTACGGTCAGCTCCCCAACCAGCATCTACGGAACCGGGCAGGGCGCCATCGTTTCCGGGCGCGTGCTGGTGCTGGTAGGTAAATTCAACTTCTAGACGAGGAGACCGCTCATGAAACGAACTCTTTACTCATTGTTATTCGCCGGCGTAGTCGCCGCTCAAGCACAACCGGCGCGGCTCACGCTGGAAGATCTGCTGTCGGAAGGCGGCGGCCGTGGCGGACGAGGGGGAGCCGCCCTTACGCCGGACGGCAAGTATTTCGCGGGTACCGCAAACGGACAGGTGGCGCTCACTCCGGTCGAGGGAGGTTCCGCCGTTCCCTTCACCTCGACGCCCGGTCAGAAGTCCGAACTGAGCTGGTCCTGCGACGGCAAGAAGCTCGCGTACGTGAGTCAGGGTGCCATTTGGGTAGTGTCGCAAGGAAGCAGCCAGGCTCTCCGACTGAGCGAAGGTAAGGCCGGGCCCGGCGATCCACGCGGCGCTACCGACCACGCCCCGCGTTGGAATCCTAACGGAAAGTGGATACTCTATCAATCCGGACGCAGCGGCCAGAACGAGTTGTATGTGGTGAGCGACGACGGCAAGGTCACCAACCGGATCGCCGCCGGCGAAATCTACGAGGGAGCCGACCACCTGGGCGACGCCGTGAGTTCGGACCGCTTCAATCCCGAGCCTGCCTGGTCGCCCGACGGTACGCGAATCTCGTACACGGAGCGCTCTCGCAAATTCTTTTCCGGCAAACTGAAAGTGATTCAGTTCGATCAGGCGACCGGCCTCGCGAAGGGTACCCCGGCGGTTCTCTATACGGCGAAGAACGATCGCGGCGGCGCTTGGGCGGTCAACACCGCAGCTTGGGCGCCCGATAGCAAGACCCTGGCCGTCGTCCTACAGGATAGCGGTTGGGACAAGGTCTGGCTGATTCCGTCCTCCGGGGGAAGGCCCCGACAACTGACGTTCGGCGAATCCGAGGATGAGAACCCGGTGTACTCTCCCGATGGCCGCTCGATCGCGATCGTTTCCAACCGGGATCATCCGGAAGAGCGGCATATCTGGATTGTTCCGCTGGATGGTTCCGCGCCCCGTCGCCTCACCAACCTTGCCACGGGGATCGAGAGCGGCCCCGTTTGGTCCGCCGATGGCAAGACGGTCTACTTCCATTTCACGACGCCGCTGAATGCGGGTGGTCTTTACGTTGCGAAGCTCGATGGCAGCGAACCGGCCCGCCCGTACGGCACGCTCGAATCTTCCAAATTTGAGCGCGCCGGTGTTTCCGCGCCGGATGTTATCCACTTCCAAAGCAAGGACGGTGTGCAGGTCGCGGGCATTTTGAATCGTCCCTTGGGCTTCCAGAGGGGCACTCGCTATCCCGCGGTCATCTGGGCGCACGGCGGTCCTGAAGGGCAGGACACGGTCGGGTTCTCGTCATGGCCGCTCTTCCTCGCGCAGGAAGGCTATCTCGTCTTACGTCCGAACTTCCGCGGGAGCACCGGTTACGGCGAGAGGTTTCGCAATCTGAACGTGGAAGACTCGGGCGGCGGCGAAATCGACGATATCGGCGCTGCGGTGAAATATCTGATCGACCAGGGCCTGGCCGATCCCAAACGCATCGCCATCGGTGGAGGCAGCCACGGCGGCACCGTGGTCGCCAATGCGGTTACGAAGCTTCCGACTCTGTTTGCCGCCGGCCTGGAGTTATACGGCGTTGTGGACCGGGCACTGTTCCTGCAATACACCAATCGCAATTCCAAAATCCGCTGGGAAACCAAGATGGGCGGCCCGCCCGAACGGAAGCCCGCCGTCTACCGCAAAGCCAACATTCTGCCGGACGTCGGACGAATTCAGACGCCGCTACTGATCCTGCACGGCGAACAGGACCCACAGGTTCCACCGCAGGAGTCTCAACAGTTCGTCGAGGCGCTGAAACGTGAAGGCAAGACTTTCTCGTACTTCACCTATCCCGGAGAGGGCCACGGCTTCACGCAACGCGAGCATCGCCTGGACGCGTGGCGAAGGCAGCTCGAGTTTCTGCAAAAGTACCTGGGGGGACCGACTGAGCCAACTTCATCCGCGGGTGGGGCGGCACGGGAGGAATAGAGTTGGGAGTTCCGATCACCTCATAGACCGAAGCAGAGGATATTCGGGCCGGCGGCTACGGCGATGTACTGGTTGCCGCGGAAACTGAAGGTCATGGGCGAGGCTTTCATGCGGACGTTGGTGGGGAACTGCCAGAGCGTTTTGCCGGTGCGGGGATCTGCGGCGGTGAAGCTGCCGTTGGGCTGGCCGTAGAAGATCAGGTCTCCGGCAGTGGCGAGAACGCCGGACCAGGTCTTGGCGCGGGCGGGTCCGGGCTGTGGAACCTCCCAGGCGATTTCGCCGGTCTCGATGTTGAGGGCGCGCAGGAATCGCTGGCCGGCCTGATCTGGATAGCTGGTGGGTGCGCCGGTGCACTCCTCGAGCGCCATGAAGTAATAGAGGCCGGTGCGTGGGGAGTAAGCAGTTGAGTCCCAATTGGCGGCATCGCTGGGACAGCCGCGGGGGTCGATGACGACCGGCCTGCCATCGGGTCCGATGCTCTTCGCCCAATCGACGCGGCGAAGGAAGGGCTTGGCGAGAAGGACTTTGCCATCGGTCCGGTCGAGCACGTAAAAGAAGCCATTGCGATCGGCGTGAAGGAGCAGCTTGGACGGCTTGCCTTGGTATGAGGCGTCTACGAGCACGTTCGGTTCGGTTGCGTCGCGATCCTTCAGATCGTGCGGCGTGAACTGGTAGTGCCACTTGATCTCCCCAGTCTTCGGATTAAGCGCGAGGACGCAGTTCGTATAGAGGTTGTCTCCGGGGCGGTCGCGATCGTCGCTGTCGGGCCAGGGATTGCCGGTGGGCCAGTAGAGAGTGTCGGATGAGGGATCGTAGGAACCCGTGAGCCAGGTGGATCCGCCTCCGCCGACGGGTTCTTTGCCCTGCCAGGTTTCGATGCCGGACTCGCCGCGCGCGGGGACGGTCCAACGCCGCCAAACCAGTGCGCCGGTATCGGGTTTGAAGGCGGCGACGAAGCCACGGATTCCGTGATCGCCTCCGGCGACGCCCGCGATGACGGCGCCGTTGACGATCAGCGGCGCGACCGTGCCGCCGTATGGCTGGCCGGCAGGGGCCATGGGAGTATCCCAGAGTAGTTTTCCGGTGGCGCGGTCGAGCGCCAGCAGATGTGCGTTGTCGGTGACGAAGAAGACTCTGTCATTGAGGATGGCCACGCCGCGATTGGTGCCCAGCTTCGAATCGCCAAGCAGGCCATTGCTGGGAGGACGCGAGTAATGCCAGAGCCCGTCACCGGTAAGGGCGTCAAGGGCGAAGACCTGGTTCGGGCCGGTGACATAGAGGACGCCGCCGGCCGCGAGGGGGGTGGTTTCGAGGCCAAAGTGGGGGATGGGGAAGACCCATTTCAACTTGAGCGAAGAGACATTCGCCGCGTCGATTTGCTTGAGCGGACTGTAGCGATTTGCGGAGTCGTTGCCATTGTAGGTGAGCCAGTCGCCGGGCTGCGGCGCGTCCCAGGTGATTTTTCGGGTGGGCTCGGTCGCGGTTACCGGTCCGAAGACGGTGTCGGCATTGATGCGGCGGAGGTATTTGGCGAGTGTCACGAGATCGGCGGCGGGCAGGTCGGCGAACGAGGGCATGCCGGCGCCGGGATTGCCGTGCTCCAGGTAGGCGCGCAGCTGGTCGGCGGACTGCTCGGCGACGCGCGGATTCAGGGCGAGGCCGGGACCTTGCGCGGTGCCGCGCGCATCCTGGCCGTGACAGGGGGCGCAGCGGACGGCAAACACTTGCTGGCCGAGCAACTGCGGCGCGAGGAGGAGAAGCACGAGAGCTAATGCGATCATGATGCGGCTACTTCTCTGCCAGCACGTCGCTGGCAGAAGCTTCGGCGACCAACTGTTCGGCGTCTTCGGGCAAGAGGAAGCGGTCATGGACCGCCTTCTGGGCGGCGGCGCGGACCACGGCGACATAGCCCGCGTGGTTGCCGTAGCGCTCCTGGAGCGATGGACGCGGATCTCCGGAAGCCAGGCGCTCGGCTTTGGTTTTTGCAAACGGGATGAATCCGCCGCTCAGCGTGCACTGCTTGCCCTTGTCGAAGCCGCCGGCGGTTATGCTCCAACCGAAGTAGGAGCCGAGCGGCGCCTGGTGGAGGATGGAGGGAACGCCGCCGACGTCGGAACCATCGGCATCCACCTTTGGCACGAGAGTAGGAATCCACTGCTTCACGACGGGCGGTTGGCGGGAGATGATTCCCGAGAGGTCGCGGTACTGGAAGTTGGGACCGTAATCGTAGTCGGCGACCTTATTCACGAGGCCTTCGGGCGAGGGTGCGCCGGGGATCTTGGGGAAGTTCATGGCGGCATTGGTGGCCGGCACGAGTTCGCCGCGATCGAGGCGCGGGTAGCTGCTGGGGGGAGGCTCCTTGCCTTTAGTGACCCAATCGACCAGCGCGACGGTGAGCGCCTTCATGGTCTCCGCTTCGGGGTTCGGGTTCGCGGGTAGAACACAGCCGGCGGGAGGTGGTGCGGCGGCGGTGGAGAAGCCGCCGCGGCCGCCGCCGTGCGAGGTTCCGGGGAAGAAGTAGCGGCGGACGTTGGCGGGCAGCGGAATGTCGGCCTTGGCATCGGTGCCCACGAGATTGGGAGATTCGCGCAGATACCAGAATTCGAGCGCGCCGAACGTCTCGATGATTTTCGGGCAGGTCCTGGTAGCGGTGCAGCGATCGAGCATTCCGGCCGCGGGGCGGTGACGCGCGGCGTCGGGATAACGGCTCCACCAGAGAACGGCTTCGCTGCCGGGTTCATTCAGTCCAGCGGCGCCGCCGCCTACCGCGAAACGGAAATTCAGCGCGAGCTGGCGCGCGGCGATGTGCGGATTGGCTCCGTCCCAGACGATGCGGCCGGCCTCATCCTGATTGAAACCGAGATTGATAAACGTCCGGATGAAATTGCCCGATTGGGAGCTGCCGCGGGAGAGTCCCCACTTGATCTGTTTGGCTACGGGATTCGCGAGGCCGGTGTCGTCTTTATCGGCGTAGCGCAGAAAGGAATTGAGGTCGCGTGTGGCGGCGAAGCCGATGCCGAGGACCAGGGGGTCTTTGGCGGTGAAGACGAGTTCGTATTGGAAGGCCGGATCGAAGCCGCCCTTCAGGCAGATCTTCGAGGGGTCGGGGGTGCCGGGGAAGGCCGTCTTCGTGCAATCGGCGAAGGCCCAGGCGTTGGCAGGAACGGGGACGGCCGGCGCGGTGGGCGATGCGCGTTTGGTCAGTGAGGCCTTCGAGGTATCGAGCGTGAGGGGGCGTTGGTAGGTGAGCGCGGTGTAGGGTGCGGTACCGATGTCGAGCGTGGTGGTGTCCGGCGGCATGTTGATGAAGCGTTCGAAGACCGGTCCGGTAAGCGGCGATCCGTCCGCGTTCTTCCCCACGGGCACGGTGATGGTCTGCAGGCCGGGCCGCGAAATGATGTCGCCCTGCCAGCCGCTCACGACGCTGACGTGGCCTTCGGCGGAAGGGGTGGGGCCGCCATTGCCGCGGTTGGACACGCTGTAGAACAGAACGCCGCTGGAATGCTGCATGTCGACGGGCTTGGAGATGGAGAAAGTGCCCGAGTACTCCACCATGCCGCGGGCATTGCGCGGCGCAAACTGGATGTCGGTGATGAGAGCGTTGTGGGGATCTTTCGGGTCGAGCTCGCCGAAGAAATGGCCGCTGAGGGTTTCAAACTGGCCGGCTTTGCCGAAGGCCTGTGCCTTATAGGCCGGCGACTCGCGCTGTTCGATGACGATGCGCGTCACGCGGGCCTGGAGTTCGGCGCAGGTGAACAGGCTGGAAACGAGAAAGGAGACGAGGGCGGTGCGGGCGATCATGTCTCGTAATTATAATGCGGCGGTGTGGCAGGCGCTTGTTGTATATCACTTTGAGCCATTTTGGCGGTGCGTCACGCGTAGTTGAGTAGAGGGAAAATCGAAAATGTCTGTGGTTACGAGTTTGCGCCGCGAAGCGCTGGTTTCCGAACGCGGCGAGGGCCGGCACGTTCACGTTTTGGGCGCGGACCTGACGATCAAGATTTCGAGCCGTGATACGAACGACGCATTTGCCGTCTTCGAAGGATGTACGCCTCCGCTGGAAGGTCCACCGCTGCATCGCCATCGCGATCACGACGAGTGGTGGTACATCGTAGAGGGCGAATACCGCTTCGAAGTAGACGGCGAGGAAATTTACGCGTCGGCGGGAGATACCGTGTTTGCGCCACGCGGCAGCCGGCACACGTTCCAGAATGTGGGAAAGGATCGCGGCCGAACGATCGGTACCTCGGTCCCCGGTGGATTGGACCTGTTTTTTGAGGAATTGGAGCAGGCGGCGCCACGCGGTACTGTGCCGGACCGCGCGAGGCTGCAGCCGATCTTCGAGAAGTACGGCCAGGAACTGCTCGGGCCGCCGCTCCGGGCGAGATCGGCCGGCGGAATGCTGGCAGGCACTCTTCCGGTACGCGATTAGCGCGTAAGCGAGGCCTGGCGTTCCTGATGAAACGTGGTGAGCGTCTGATTGGCCGAGAGGATGGTATCGATCTCGGCGGCGACGCGTTCGAGGTCGGTGGCGCGCAGCGTGATGTAGAGTTCGCCTTCGGCGAGCCCGGTGTACACGCGGTTCCCGATGCAGCCCGTGCTGGTGGCCGTGCCGTTCGCCAGTGTCGCCGGGAGCGCCATACAGGTGGGGCGTCCGAGGAGCGGCAGGCTGGACATGACGCCCGCGCGGGTGGCAGCCTCGGCCAGCATCATGACACGGCCCGGTGTGCCCAAGGCTAAGACCACCGACGGCGCCACGGGTGTCTCGCCAAGCGGCGCGTAGACTACCGCGGCCGGACTCTCCTTCAGTTGAAATACGCCGGGAATCTCCTCCATGCGGATGTATCCGATTTCGCCCATCAGGGTCAGGGTCTGGTTCAATTGCGGCATGGTTTCCGGCTGCAGGAGATTGTGGGTATAGCCGCCGATGGGGCAGTTCTGGTGGTCTGCAGCGGTGGTGTAGAAGGTTCGCCCCTCGGCCGCCAGGCGCCAATAACTGCACGAGGATGGCTGGCTGCCTTCGAAGGGGGCGACGCCTGCAGGCGGTGCACCGGCGAAGGCGATCGCGACGGGGCGACAGCGTGACTGAAGGACCTGTTGCAGCTTCTGCTCTAAAGCGGGATAGTCGGGCATCCCTGTATTATCGCGCTATGGCGCCGATGGAAACCTGATAAAAC
>Ga0157376_10002140_pt1 | contig 13309 bp, 14 predicted proteins | sample M45metaG_FD_121801 | JGI IMG/M metagenome (GOLD analysis project Ga0157376, IMG submission 121801) | Miscanthus rhizosphere microbial communities from Kellogg Biological Station, Michigan, USA - M4-5 metaG | ecosystem: Host-associated > Plants > Roots > Rhizosphere > Soil | place: USA: Michigan... | reverse complement strand
GCTGCCGAGATGTTGGAGGCTGCCGGAGCGAAGGACATTACGCTGCGTTCTACACCTTCAGCCCCTGGCGAGGGCATCCACGAGATGGGCAGCGCCCGCATGGGACGCGATCCAAAGACTTCAATACTGAACGTCTGGAATCAGGCCCACGATATCAAGAATCTGTTTCTCACCGACGGTTCCTTCATGACCTCATCGGCCTGTCAGAACCCTTCGCTTACATACATGGCCATGACAGCCAGGGCTTGCGACTACGCGGTCGGGCAGATGAAGCGTGGCGATCTTTGAAACTGCCTCGCGGCAACCGCACCGCTAGCGGTTGAAAAATAGCTGACCCCAGTTCCCGGCTTGGATTGGCGGAAGACATATATAAGAAGATAACGACGATTCACACGGCGACGGTAATCAACACGGCCATGATAGAGACCATGGCCGTGTTAATACTTCTGGGAGAAAAGTCAACATGCCTTCCATCTTCTTGAATTTCCCGTTCGTATCATTTCCCCTCAGTCTGAAAGCGATGTTTGATTGCAGATTACAATAGGCTCTCCAATGCCCAAACGCGCTCCCGCCAAACGTCGGCCTCGCAAAGCCAAGCCTGGTACCAAGGGATTAACGCCTGGCGAGTCCATCCTGGAGAAACTCGAGGGACCGGCGGCAGATACTGCGGCCCTGATCGAAAACGTCGGTGGCCGCCTGGTCGCGGCCTACAAGGAACCGCTTGGCGGCAATCCTGTGCTATTTGCAATTCTACCGATCGATGCGATCGAGCCCACACCGTTTCAGCGTGATCTCTCCGACACACATCACAAGCGGCTGGCGGATGTAATTACCAAGACCGGACGGTATCTCGATCCGGTAATAGCGGTAGTCGCACCAACGCAAGGATTCTGGACTCCAAACGGCCGTCACCGGCTGGCGGCCATGCGTCGTCTCGGTGCGAAATCGATCGCTGCCTTGATCGTGGTTGATCGCGAGGTCGCATGGCAGATCCTCGCCCTCAACACGGAAAAAGCCCACAACCTGAAAGAGCGTTCACTTGAAGTGATTCGTATTTACCGAGGTTTGGTAGAAGATGATGCTTCGCGGCACGAATCCGACTTTGCTTTCTACTTGGAAGAAAGCGCTTTGGTCACGCTTGGCGTGTGCTACGAAGGGGTTCCCCGCTTTGGCGGAGGTGCCTACCACTCCATCCTGCGAAGACTCGAGGAATTTTCTGATGAACCGCTTCGAGTTGCGCTGAAGGCACACGAGAAGCATGCCACGATGGTGCTCGACCTCGAAGAAAAGGTAGCCACGGTGGTTAAGAAGCTAAAAGACCGGGGATTGGTCAGCCCTTACTTGCGCTCATTCGTTGTGGCGCGCATCAACCCGCTGCGCTGGATCAAGGGAGATCCACCGCCACTCGCTGAAGTGTTCAAGACCATGCAGGAGCGCGTTGTGAAATTCAATGTAGAAAAAGTTCGACCTCAAGACCTCGCCGGGGCTGCCGGACCACCGGATGATCAAGGTTAACCGAATAGCTCGGGGGCTGTGCCGTCTCTGTGTGAGATGGTTCGAAATTACTCAACCCAACACCCACCAATCGATTAGCGGCAGCGACACGAGTGGCTCATTGACCTTAGGGGCGAAGCTGAATATCACCTAAAGCGGCGCTCCTCCGCTGTCATGACATCTCGGGTTGGCTGCTGGTACAATCTCGATCCATCTCCACCAAGTAAGGAGTTTCTCCGTGAAACTGCGAGTTCTCTCGTCCTTCCTGCTGCTCTGTTCTCTTGTATGCCAGCTGGCCGCCCAAGTCTCTTCTAGTACCCAGAAATTTAGCCCGCCAACCCGCACGTTTCACTTCACCTACAACTTCACCGTGAAGGATATTCCCGGCGGAGCCAAGCGAGTGCGCGTCTGGATTCCGCTGCCGCACTCTGACCAGCATCAGACGGTGCGCGTTGTGTCGGTCAAGGCCCCGGTTAAAACGCGGATGACGCAAGAGACTGAGTACGGCAATCGGATGATGTATGCCGAGATCCAGAATTCTGCCGCGATCAAACCCGAGTTCACTCTCGAGTACAAGATCACGCGCCGTGAATACTCGCGGGGCGATTACGCTCAACTTAAGCGAACCGATCTGGAGCCTCGCGTGGTGCCCGCGTCGATGACTCGTCTGGTTGGGCCTGACACTCTGATTCCAACCGACGGGATGATCAAGGAATTGGCGGTCAAGGTAACCGGATCCCAGCGAGGCGCGGTTGCCAAAGCCAAGGCTGCCTATGACTATCTGTTCGCCACTATGCGCTATGACAAGACGGGCTCAGGCTGGGGACGTGGGGATGCAGTGTGGGCCTGCGACGCCAAGCGCGGCAACTGCACGGACTTTCATTCTCCATTCATCGGCATGCTGCGGGCTGACGAGATTCCTGCCCGTTTCGACATCGGCTTTCCACTCCCCGAAAACAAGGACAAAGGAGACATCGCCGGTTATCACTGCTGGGCCGAGTTCTATGCACCTAAAACCGGCTGGGTACCCGTTGACATCTCAGAGGCTTGGAAAGCGAAACAGAAAGAAGACTATTTTTTCGGAAGTGTTGACGCCAATCGCGTACAGTTCAGCACCGGCCGCGACGTCAGGCTCTCTCCTAAACAGGATGGCCCAGCACTCAACTACTTCGTTTACCCGTATGTCGAGGTCGACGGCAAGCCGTACGATAAGCTCGACAAGCAATTCAGCTTTGAGGAAGTAAAATCTTCGAAGTGAGCCGCCAGTGCCTTGGCTGACTGAGCGGTGTATGAAAGAAATGACCGCCAATGACGACTGCGAACGGTTCCAGACCGGCGCAGCAAAGTATGCCGCCTACCTCGAGACACCCGAGGGCCGGCTGCGCCTCGATCTTGCCTTTGCCAACTTGCAGGAGTTTCTGCCGCAGGCTACGCAGTCTTTGGACGCTCTGGATCTTGGGGGCGGTACCGGCGCCAATGCGGTGCGCTTGGCGCGACTTGGCCTTCATGTCACGTTGCTGGATTCGTCTTTGCCGATGCTGGATTTTGCGAAGCGGGCCGCGCGGGAAGCGGGAGTTACCCAGAGGATTTCGCTGAAACACGGCGATGCCGCGCAACTGGCAGACTTGTTCCACGCCGAGTTGTTTGATGTGATTGTTTGCCACAATATCCTGGAATATGTCGACGACCCGCGTGCTGTGTTGCGCAGTGCGGCTTGTATGTTGCGAGATCCATCCAGCATAATCTCGGTATTGGTGCGTAACCAGGCAGGTGAGGTGTTGAAGTCCTCAATAAAAGACGGTGACCTGGCCGCGACCGGGTGTAATCTCACCGCTGAGTGGGCACACGAATCCCTTTACGGAGGAAGGGTGCGGCTGTTTACAGCGGAGAGTCTGCAAGCCATGATGCTCGAATCGTCACTTGCGGTAACTGCGGAGCGTGGCGTGCGGGTCATCTCAGATTATTTGCCGCCTCAGATTTCCCGAATGGATGAATACGAACGGATTCATGATCTGGAGCGCAAGTTGGGCAGCCGGCCGGAGTTCGCCGCCGTCGCACGCTATACACATTTGCTGGCACATCGCGCAGGTCCAGTCATGAAGGACGGTGCATGAACACGGTCATCGCCCAATCCTCGTCGTCCGAATCTCGCATGATGACATCTGATGACGGTCTTGCGCTCGGGCTCGGCCTCACCAACGAATGTAATCTCTCCTGTGCCTTCTGCTACCGTGATCCGACTCGCGCGGATCGTCTCTCCCTGGATCAAGTGAAGGCAGTCATGGAACGCCTGCCCGTGTGCTCGGTGAATCTCGGCACCGGTGAAAACGGCATGCATCCCGACTTCAAGGCGATACTGGCCTATCTGCGGACGCAATCGGTCAAGCTCACCATCACGTCCAACGGTCATAGCGTTGCTGTTCTGGAAAACGATGACCTGCGCGCCTTCCATGACATCGAGTTCTCTCTTGATTACCCAACGCAAGAAGAACAGGATGCTCAGCGCGGAGCCGGAAATTGGGATCTAATTCATCGGCAAGCAGAACGGTGTGTCAGGCTGCGTATTCCTGTAACGATCATTGCAATCATGATGAAGTCGAACCACCTGCGTTTAGCGGATGTGGCGCGTGTAGCCAAACAGTTTGACGCTCCTTTGCGAGTGAATGTCTACCAAGCCGTGCGATCGGACATCTATGCCCTGAGTTACGAGGAATATTGGGAGGGCTTCGGTCGCCTCTTTGAGGAAACCGATGTAATCGCCATTGGCGAGCCGCTGGTTCGCGCGATGGCGGGGCTTCCGCCGCTTTCAGCCGGTTGTGGCGTGAGCACTGTGCGAGTGACACCAAGAGGCACGACGCAACCTTGCGTCTATTGGCCGGGATCGGGGGAGCCGCTTTCGGATTTAACCTCCGCAGGTGCCAACATTTTGAACTCAGTACCTTTCACGCAGGCACGGACACTTCCTCAGGCTTGCAATCTTTGCGAGTTCCGCGAGTCGTGTCACGGTGGATGTGCCGGACGGCGACGCTTGCAGGGCGCACTCCTACAACCTGATTGTTATTGTCCGATCATCCGCGCCGAGCGCCCAAGGCTCGAGATCCGCATGGCCGCAGATCGCGACTTGCCCAAGTTGCGCAGTTCCTGCACAACCGTTGTGATCGCCAGGCAGCCGGATCCGAGGACGCGCTAGTTTCGACGATCCGGCAAACTGACACTAAGCCCTTCAGATGAAGCCAAAATTCCGCGAACTCGAAGTCGCGTGGCCCTCGCCTATTACGTTGGTCTGGGATCAAGAAGAACTCGTGGATGTGACGACTGGCCAACGGGCCAATCTCGACGGGTCGGTCTCGCGACGAGCATTAAACATGACTTATCGGTTTGACCGAGCAATTGGCTTGCGAGTCGCCGACGTATTTTGGGCCATCGTCTACACAAACCGCGGCACGAAGGCCGTCCTCATGAAGAATGGCGTCGAACATCGCGAGTTGAATCGCAGCTATTATTGCGCCGAGGCCTACGACTATCCGATAACAATCTGCGAGAACCAGGCTGGACAGCCAGTTGTTATCCACTGTCCTCACGAGTTCAACGCGCTTGAAGTTGAGGACGCTGAATCCGGTGAAAACCTCTACAGCCTGAAGTCACGGCAGATGGAATTTCATTCTCGTTTGGCGGTCTCAGCAGATCGAAGGTTCCTCCTTGACGCTGGTTGGTTCTGGCATCCATGGTGCGGGGCTTGTGTTTTTGATTTGAGCCTTTCACCTGACAACCCGTCGGAGATTGGAGAAAGAGTAGCGTTTTCCACGTCGAACTATGAGATCGACAGTGCTGCATTTCTTGGCAAGAGCCACCTCGTGGTTTCTTCAGCGTCGGAGGACACGGGAGAGGAATTGGAAGGCGATGCCCTGCGCCCAAAACAACTCGGTGTCTGGTCACTGACTAAACGTCGTTGGGAGTCAAGGGTTGACCTGTACGAGCCGACTGGCGCAATCATGCCGTGGAAACATTGGGTCGTTAGTTTCTATGGCCACCCAAAATTGATCGAATTAGGAACTGGCCAGATTGTGCATCGATGGGATCAAGTGTATTCCGGCAGGCAAATCGGGCCGATCAACCTAGGCGACCCGCCTCCTCCACCAATGGCAATCGATTGGCACCGGGGGCGATTCGCCATAGCGGACTCGACCAAAATCACGGTCGTTGCACTTTAGACTAGCGACATCAGCTGTTCGAATACAGCTGCTTTTGGTTTATTGTGCGGGTATCCACTTGTCCGAGCCCGTCAGCTTGACCGCCACATCCGAAATAAAAATGTGCAGGGGCTTGCCATCGGCGAAGCCGCGATGCTCGGTTGAGAACAGAATTGGACCCGCCTTTTTGTAGCCTGTCCACGTTGCGAGGACACGGCTCGGCGGCTTGGCCCCGCCGCGGTGGTAGACAAAGTACACGACGCGATTGTCCTTACCGACGTAGAGGTCCCAGGTGTCGCCAGGCGTGTAACCGCCATCCGCGGGATACTTTATGGGGACCAGCTCAGCCATGCCCGGGCCGACTGGCAGGTTGAACTTGCCCTGATCGATTGCGCTGGCACTCTTGTCCCAATAAGCATGGAAGGGAAACAGAGTCCAATAATTGTCGTTGATGAAACTGGGGTCGATCTGATTTTTCACGGCGTCGGATTGGGTGCTAAGGTCGGTGCGTACGTAGCTAACCTTGACCGGCTTGCCGTCTTTATCCGTCCCTTCAAAGGAGACCTTATTGGTCTTGGGCTCCCACTCCCACTTGTGCGCGGCTTTGAAGAGTCCGGTAACTTCTCCATTCCAGGTGTAACGGACAGCCTCAACCTGGTCCCACGAGTCGATCCCGAAAGTCTTGGCGACTTGGTCGAGAATTGGCGCGCGCTGCTGTGCCCAGGAGTTTGTAGCAGAGATCAGCATTCCGGAAAGCAGAAGACCGATCCCGGTTAAACGGCGGATACTTGTCATAGAGTGACTCCCTGTTTATTGTGCAGCCAGTCTGACCGATGCGGGTTCCGACCACATCACGGGATGCGGTAGATTTTTGTTACCACAAAGGTTTACCAAACTTATCACTCGTTTGGGTAAGGTGGCTTTTCAGTCTGTGGAACGGTATGTTAGCAACACTTTGCCTGCACATCCAGCCCCATTCGAGCTAGGCTGTGGACTGTGACCCGTCGGGGCAAATAGTTCGGTACAGCAGGATGATTGCTGCGGCTGCGGCCACGCATCCGTATTCCACGAGCATGACCCATCCAGGAAGTGCCCCCCAGGGACGCCCAAGTGCCCTCAAGTGCCACTCGACGTAAACCGGGATCATGCTCACAGTCCAGATAATGATCAGTAGCGTCGAGGTCGACGTTAGAAATGGGAGTAGCCAAAGGAGATACCAGGGGAATACCGCGGGTGCACACAAAAGAGTCGCTGCCATGGGCCAGGCAAATGTGTCCGGAGACAACTCCGACGCTGTGCTTCTTAGCCAGGCTGCAGTTACTAATCCGACAAGCACGGCCAGCCCAGCCAGCAACTGCGGAGGCGCCACTTGGACGAGCGCCGCAAACACTGGACCATTAAAGCGGAAACTCTGCACATACGTACCAAGCGAGCCGATCGGAATGTGGCCGTGATTAAGGAATGGCACATACAGAAGTCCGACCACGGCTGCCGCCAGCGCAACATCGCGAATGCGAACCCGCTTCCAGTAGAGAGGCAGGAGTACAACCGGCAGAAATTTCACTGCTATCGCTAGCCCAAGTGCGATGGCCGCAGTCACGCGCCATCGGCGCACCAGCGCCGTGGCGGACACCAGCAACAATAGCGCACCAACAATGTCTATGTGACCGCTTCCCGCTACCTCAATCGCCAACAATGGGTTCCAGGCGAACGCCAGAACTAAGTGCGTCCCCTTCCCGGAATAACGCAACACATCGAGCAACAGCAAAACAATTGCGAACTCGCAAACTACAAATGCTAGTTTCAGTGCAAATGTCGATTCGTAAATGGTGGTTACGGCGCGAAAAAAAAGCTGAGCTCCTGCCGGATACGGGCTCGGGAGATTCGGATTGTTTAAGTTGCGGGTTTCCGAGGTATGCAGGTCTCTAGCGCTGGGATCGCTCGGAACGACAAGATAGGGGTTGTAGCCGAGCTTCTGGAGGCGGCCATCCCAAACATAGCGATGGATATCATCATCTGCGCCCGGGGGCAGCCGAAGAAATTCAACGTGCCACACAGCAGCCAAGACGAGCCCAATGACTACGATGCGTCGGGAAAATCTTCGAGTTGCGAAAAACTCACGGATCGTTAACAGGTACGCGATGTCTGCGAGCATCAAAGAGGCCATGAAGTATGGTCCTCCCCGATCGGCAAAGTGGCGTGAGCAGATCGTCAGCGCAATGCATATTGTGGCGCCGAGTGTGCAGACTCTCCACGCCGGAGTAATTTTCACAATTCTTCCGTACCCGTTCTTGATTGCGCCGCCACAAGCTCCCACTGTTTAAGCCACGCCGCCGTGCGTGGAGCCCTTGCCGGAGCCAGACACAACTCCGCTGCCAAGCGAGTGAGGTCGTCAGCTACATCAATATCGTAAAAAGAATCTGCGAACCCAACTGATAGCTCAAGAGCTCGTGCGCTCGATCGAAGTCTATCCAGAGCGCTGCTAGTGCCCATTCCGTCGCCTGTGAAAAGCGCAGGATGAGAAGCCTTTGCCCCGACAAGATAATAGCCCCCGTCGTAGGTTGGTCCAACCACTACGTCATGTGCGGCCAGCGTTTCGAACGCGTCTTCGAGAAGAGAGTGCGGCAGGTGTGGGCTGTCGCTATTGAAGCGAATAATGCGACGTTGATGGGCATCCCTTTGAGGATCTGGCGCGAAGTGCGCAAACACCGAAGTGAGGCCTGTGGCAAGACCTTCACCTTTCTGGGCAACCACGGTTATGTCACTGCCTGCCAATTGTGCAAGCTCGTTTACGTCCGAGCCCGGGCACATGATGGCAACTTCCACGTCGCCCAATGACCGCGCCAACGCCAGTGTGTCGTCCAGAAGACAACCATAGAAAGCGGTGACAGCCGCGGGAGAAAGGCTGGGTGCCAAGCGGGTCTTGACCGCGCCTGGCCTGGGTGCTTTCGCCATGATTACCAACACACGCTCACTACCTGACGAACGCATCACAGTCTCGCTTGAGGAGTTCATAAAATCGTGATTCGGACCTATGCTGACGGTGTAGTCCCCGCTCTTCGGTGCCGAAAATAATAGCGCACGATCAAGCTGAGAATGAACCAACCGGCGCCGACCGTGCCCTTCAGCGTACCGCTGATCTTCGATTTTCCGATACGCGGGTAGTAGCTCACCGGGACTTCTTCCACGCGGAATCCAGCCACGGCGCCTTTGAGGATCATCTCAACCGCCCAGCCATAGGTGGTCTCTTCGAGCGCGAGCGCCCGTAGTACATCGGCGCGACCAGCGCGAAATGGGCCGAGATCACTGATGTCTAATCTATAGAGCAGCCTGATCAGGCCAGCGGCGAGACGATTCCCAAACACCTGATGCCAGGGCAATGCCCCAGCAGAACGCCGCTTCTGCAGGCGGGAACCGAGAGTGATATCCGCACGCCCCTCGGTAATAGGCGCCAAAAGAATCGGCAGTTCAGAGGGCCGGTCGCTGTAGTCGCCATCAAGGAACACAACCACGTCAGGGGAATTTGCCGCGGCTAGCCCGGTAAGGCAAGCTCGCCCATATCCGCGGCGCGGTTCCTGAATGACGCGGGCCCCCATTCTTGCGGCGATCTCGGGCGTCCCGTCATTCGAGTTGCTGTCAACAACAATAACCTCCGTCGTGAAGTCAGATGGGAGGTCCGCTAAAACACGCTCAATCGCCTGCGCTTCATTGTGGGTAGGGATGATGACGGACACTCGCACAGGGCATCAGCTTAAATCAACCACCACGGAGCTGATGGCCACCGTTGTGCCAGCAAAGCGTCAACGCCCCATTTCCGGCCGGCGCGTCCGATAGCGAGTCCGAGCGATGCGACCACCGGAACCAGCAGTTCCCATATCCACGAGGTGCCCCACTCCGAAATCCAAAGGCTTCCGAGAAACAGAAACGCCACAAATGCGGCTGGCCGAGCAAAAAGGCCGAGGACGAGCAAAACGCCGAGAGAGATCTCAGTCAGGCCCTGCATGGGAGCCGCGATCGCCGCGTGGTTTGCCGCCAACGCCATCACGGCCTTCCAGGCAGCAGGCGCGTGGCTGGCCTTAAGGTAATAGTCAATCAGCCCTGCGTATCCTGCTGAAGTATAGAGACCCTTTCCCAGATTTTCGAAGAAGACCCAAACAAACATCGCGCCGATGGTCAGCCGAATCAATGCCAGCCCGTTTGCGGCATTGAGCACGCTGGTGGTTCCGGTTGTCTGAATTTGCGCTGGACTGACGTTTGTAGTCATAGCAGACCTCTTCTCAAGGAATTCGACCGCGACTGAAGTGAATGGCAATCTTAAACCCTTGTTTCTGTCCGTGCTAGGTGGATGGGCAATGTACCCGAACGCGTGACTCCTCATATCTCGGCACCAAAATACAAATCATGCACTTGCGCGGGCGAGGCATTTAGCACTCGAGTTTGCCCCCCGACGAACACAAAAGATGCCGTCGATGAGCAAGAACAACTTCGAATGTTTCGCAACTGAAAACTCCATCAAAGCCATCGAAGCCCGCAATGGCGGCAGAGAGAGCCACATCATGAGCCGGGTAGTGAGATCGTGCCGCCATCCAGTCAGCCGAAGCCGCAGTAAGAACGATCGTTCTCGCTAGGCACGCCGTTCCCGAATAGTCGGCAACCCTTCCCCAAACCGGCAATGGAAGGGTTGCCTGTAATCCGACAGCGATGCCAGAGCTAAGTCTGCTGCACGGGCTGTTCAGCGCTTCGGTTTTACCTTGGCAGCGAAGGATTGGCCTATGATCTTCCCGTTCCGAACGGCAAAGGTATGGGTAGCGAATTCGTACGAATTGTCGGCTGTTTCCGCGGTCCAGAGAATGAAGGCGTGATCCCCCTCAATGCAGCGCAGCTGCATGGTAAACGAGGAGCCAGGCTTTGCAAACTCCGATATAAGAGCCTCAAAAGGGGCTTGATCGCGTCTGGACCTTTTAAGGGTCCGTTGGGTGCAAACAGTATGCATCCGATACGTAGTCTGCCACTACGCCGTCGACGTCGTAGTCAGCAAACGATTTCAGATGACGATCCCGAACCTCGCTAGCAGATACCATTTTCATAATTGCTCGTTGTCGACATGCGTAACAATTCCTAATCGATCTCGCCTTGTTCCATCGGGAGGTTCAACTAAGCGCCGCTCGCAATACAAAAAAGTCTTGTCATCAACTAGCGGTTTTCTGCCACCGTGCTTCGCGGCGTCAGAAACATGAGGACGATAGCCACAAGAAATAGCGCCAAGACATCGCCCCAAAGGTGCCCGATGTGCTCAGAGTTCGCAAGAGCCTGCGATGCCATGACTGCAGCGTGCACCACGCTGGACCACACCGTGAACCAGATGAGGCTCAAGTTCGCTAGAGGTTTGCGGCTGGCAAACAACAGAAAGATTCCCAGCGTCGCATAGACCGCCAGAATCATTTGGAGATAGTGCGGAGTGTGGCTGCCCGTGTGCCACGACCAGCCAGATGGCCAAAGAAGGGCAAGTGTGTAAATTCCGAATATAAAAATCACACCCACCAGTTGCATTGCGATGCGCAAGTACTTGATGCGCGCCGGTTCGGCAATGTTTTTCCCTTGCGAGCCTCCGGCTTGGAGGCCAGTCCCAGGGTTGAAGGCTTCTTCACTCGATTTCGTTTGGGTCGGTGGCACATTTGCTCTCCTTGGGTCGGAGCTATGAATGCCACCATGATCGTGTTCGCTCATTTTCTTCTCCTGTGTTCCTAGAATTCGATTAACCTTTGCCATAAATCAGGCACGCTCCCGCTCTGAAATCCAGCATGAGCCTCACCAAGCGCTCGCGCGGTCCTTTACGATCAGAGTCAAGGTTTCGGTGTCGATGTCGAACAGATAGCCGTAGATGTTCACATGCTTCGGTGTTCCCTTCGACTCGCGCAAGAGTCGTGTGTCGCGTTTGAGAGACGATTCATAGTCAGCAATCGCGATATTGGCTCGGTCGTACAGAGCCGAAATATCTACGCCTTGCTCACTCTGAAAGGCTTTGATCAGGCCTTCGGGAGTGAACGACGTGGCTCCGCAGTACGTATGGTGCACCACAACGATGTTCTCGATTCCAAACAGATGCTGAGCGACCGTTATGGAGCGGAGCGCGTCCACCGCACGTCCGCCAGCGACCACAACCGGGAAGATCGTAGTAGTCGACGCGACCTTCTTGCCTTGCTCCCAAACAATATCTCCCGGGTACACCTCGCCGGGCATCGCTTTCGCCACAGCATGCGGAATGTTCACTGCGCGGGGGTCATAACAGTAGACAACAACCGTGCGCAACGGGACGGCTTGCTTGAACGCTTTCCGCATCTCGGTTTCAATGAATCCCGGCTGCTTCGAAAATGCATAGGTATTCAAATCCATCTCACAACACCTCCTTCGTTAGACCGTGGCATCACGAATGGCATGCTCACGTTTCGTCTCCTTTGATGACTGCGCTATAGTAGAACGATTCATCTACTTGGAATGTACTGCCAACGCTATTAATCCGAATAATTAGGAGAATTAGATAGACCGAGTGGTATACTTCCGGCATGGCCGTTAGAAAGCGTGAGCATCTTCTTGCTGTTGCACAACGGATGTTCTGTGAAACCGGTTTTCACGCGGTAAGCGTCGATACAATTCTTGAGGAGGCCGGCGTCGCTCGCATGACCCTCTACAAGAACTTCGGTTCGAAAGAAGACCTGATTGTTGCGACTCTCAAGCGCGAAGACAGAATGTTTCGGCAGTGGCTCGTGAGCGCGGTCGAGGCCCAATCAAACCACTCGGAAGACCGGATACTGGGTCTCTTCCATGCTCTGCATGATCGATTTGCGTCGGAAGGGTACTACGGATGCGCGTTTATCAGGGCGAGCATTGAGTATCCCGTCCCCGGTCATCCCGTTCACCGCGCGGCTCGAGAACACAAAGAGATGATTCGCTCGTATCTCAGGGGTCTTGCCGCCGAAGTCGAAGGGGCAGATCCTATGATGCTTTCCGAGCAACTGTATCTGTTGTTTGAAGGTGCGATCACTGCCTCACAGCTTCATGGCGAACCATGGCCCGCCGAATATGCGCGAGAAGCCGCGAAGAAACTGCTCGCCGCTCCCTCGATTGAGCCTCGTTCATCGGCGAAGAAAAAGAAGGTGCATCGTGAAACCCAAATGGAACGCTCAGGCGAGTTGGGAACCGGTAGACACTGAGTTGATGGAAAACTCCGTCCTGGCCCGTAGAGGAACATAGAGTTCCAAAGCGGACCGGTTGCCCCGCTGGAAGTGAAGGTTCTGGGCGGAATTTCAGACATAGCCGTTCTACCGACCCATCACCTCAGTGCGCTTGAGTCGCTGTGCGACTTCGATGACATTGACGAGTGCCGCGCAAAGCTCGTGCCCGACAGGCGTGAGGCTATACCAGACCGTCGGCGGAGTTGTCGGCTTGGTCGAACGAGCGATGATCCCTTCGCGTACCAGCTTGCGCAGGCAGTTGGTGAGCACCTTGGCTGAGACTTTTCCGATATCCAACTGAAGTTCGGTAAAGCAGCGCTCACCTTCCCGCAAATACCAGATCACTTGAGCCGTCCACGCGCCAGCCAGCACGCGCATGCAGTGACTCACAGG